>Ga0070738_10006656_pt1 | contig 11993 bp, 7 predicted proteins | sample Coa_R2_2_FD_66446 | JGI IMG/M metagenome (GOLD analysis project Ga0070738, IMG submission 66446) | Surface soil microbial communities from Centralia Pennsylvania, which are recovering from an underground coalmine fire - Coalmine... | ecosystem: Environmental > Terrestrial > Soil > Unclassified ... | reverse complement strand
AGCGAGGACGGCGCCGACGAGCGCGACTCCGAGGAGGAACCGACGAGCCCAGGACGGGACACCCTCGGCGAGCGCCCGCTCGAGGCCGAGAGCGGCGAGCACGGCGAGCGCCGGCGCCACGAACGACCACGCCTTGTAGGCGTAGCGGAACACGCGCAGCGGGGGTGCCAGGTCCATGACGAGCTTGAAGAGGCCGGCACGCTCTCCGAAGGCGAACCAGAGGGCGAAGACGAGGACGAGTCCGAGCGCCCGCGCCGAGCGTCGGCGCCACGGAGCGAGAGGAATCAAGAGGACGAGGAGCCCCGGGTAGAGGAGCGGCAGGAAGTAGCTCTGGTCGAACAGCGCCGCGCCGAGCGGGCGCGGCTCGAGAGCCGAGCTGCCGAAGACTCCGGGCAGGAGGAGGGTCAGGAGCTCGAGCGGGTGAGTCGCGTGGGCATAGAGCTGCTCGGGGTCGACACCGGAACGGCGCGTCGAGAGGTCGACGAGCTCGTGCGCGGGCAGCAGTATTCCAGAGGAGAGAACGAGAGCGACGAGGGGAGCCAGGAGTCCGAGGAGGCGCCCCCCACCCCAGCCCTTCCCCCGCCTCGCGGGGGGAGGGAGGAGCGCGGCGACGACCACGACCACCGATCCGGCGAGCGCGTACTCGGGGCCACCGGCGAGGACCATGAGCGCCAGGGCGGCTCCGGCGAGCAGCGCCGGGCGCAGGCCCGGACGACGCGCGAGCTCGACCGACAGGACGAGGACCCAGGGGACCCAGGCCGCGCTCGCGAGCTCCTTCTCGAAGCCTCCGAGCGAGCGGAGGGGGCCGCCTGCTCCCAGCATGACGGCCGCGCAGGCGGCGACCCACGGTCGCGCCCCGAGAGACCGCGCGAGCGCGAAGGCGCCCGCCGCGGCGATCAGGTGGAGGGCGACCATGTGGAGCCCGTAGCCCGCGACCGCCGGCAACGGGAGGAAGATCCACCGCACGGGATCGAGGGCGCCGCCGAAGGTCGCGGCCAGGAGCGGCACGCCCGCTCCGGGGCGCGGGTCCCAGAGCGGGAGCTCTCCTCGCAGCAGCGACTCCCGCTGGAAGACCCAGGTCGGGAAGTACTCGAGCGCGTGGTCGAAGCCGACGAACGCGCGCCCCGTCAACACGTCCGCGAAGCACACGACGACGACGAGGAGCGCGAGCCCCGGCCACTTCACCGGAGAACGCGGACGCGCCGCCCCTCGATCTTGAGGCGGCCCTGCTCGAAGAGGCGCACGGCCTCCGGGTAGGCCTTCTTCTCCTCCTCGAAGACCCGCCCGGCCAGGGTATGCGCATCATCATCGTCGAGCACCGGGCACGTCCGCTGGAGGACGATCGGCCCGTGGTCGTACTCGTCGTCGCAGAAGTGGACGGTGCACCCCGTGACCTTCACGCCCGCCGCGAGCACGGCCTCGTGGACCTTGTCGCCCCAGAAGCCCTTCCCGGCAAACGACGGCAGGAGAGCCGGGTGAATGTTCAGCACCCGTCCCTTCCACGCGGGGGGAATGGGCGCGAGGAGCTTGATCCAACCCGCGAGGCAGGCGAGGTCGACGCGAGCCTCGTCGAGCGCGGCGAAGACCGCTCCCGCGAGCTCGGGCCCTCTCCCCTCGACGACGAGCGACGGCACCGAGAGCCGCCGCGCTCGCTCGAGGCCGCCCGCCGTCCTCGACGACGAGATCGCGAGGACGACCTGGCTCCCGATCTCGCCGCGACGCGAGCACTCGACGAGGTTCTCGAACGAGCGGCCTCCTCCCGAGAGGAGGACGGCGACTCTCACGGGAAGATCCCGCGCTCCAGGTAGCTCACCTCGATCCGCCGCACGGCGTGGACGTAGGCGGCCGTCCGCGAGTCGCAGGAGAGCGAGCGCGAGACCTCGCGCACGTGGTCGTAGGCGCGGAGGATCTTCTTCTTGAGCTTGAGGTCGACCTCCTCGAGGTCCCAGCGCTCGGAGAGGCGGTTCTGGACCCACTCGAAGTAGCTCACGATGACGCCGCCCGAGTTGGCGAGGATGTCGGGGATCACCTCGATCTTGCGCGCCGCGAGGACCTCCTCGCCCTCGGGTCGCGTCGGTCCGTTCGCGCCCTCGGCGACGAGCTTGCACTTGAGGCGCTTCGCCGTGTCGGCGGTGATGATCCCCTCGATCGCGGCCGGGATGAAGATGTCGTGCTCGACCTCGAAGAAGGCGTCGGACGTGATCGGCTTGGCGCCCGGGAACCCGAGGATCGCTCCGGTGCGCCCCATGTGGGCCGCGAGGCCGGGGATGTCGATCCCTTCGGGGTGGTGGAGCGTCGCGTCCTTGTCCTGGATCGCCACGATCCGCGCCCCCTGGGCGTGGAGGAGCTTGGCCGTGTTGCCGCCGACGTTGCCGAAGCCCTGGATCGAGAAGGTGCACTCGGGGAGGCTCTTCTTGTTCTCCTCGGCCCACCGCTCGAGGCAGAAGACGAGGCCCTGGGCGGTCGCCTTCTCGCGGCCCTCGGAGCCGCCGCAGGCGAGCGTCTTGCCCGTGACGACGGCCTGCGAGAGGTTGCGGGCCTGCGAGCCCGTCGTGTTCACGAACGTATCCATCATCCAGACCATGATCTGGGCATTGGTGCCCATGTCCGGAGCGGGGATGTCGTAGAGGGGACCTATGTTGTTGCCGAGCGCCGCCGTGAAGCGGCGCGTGATCCTCATGATCTCGTCCTGGGCGAACTTCGCCGGGTCGAGCTGGATCCCGCCCTTCGCCCCGCCGTAGGGGAGCTCGACGAGCGAGCACTTGTAGGTCATGAGCGCGGCGAGCGCCTTGACCTCGTCGAGCGACACCGACGGGGCGTAGCGGATACCTCCCTTGAAGGGGCCGAGGAGGTTGTTGTGCTGGATCCGGTAGCCCTTGAACATGTGGATCTTCCCGTCGTTCATCTTCACGGGGAAGTTCACGATGATCTCGTTCTTGGGCTCGCCGAGGATCGTCCGCACGTCGGAGGAGAGCTTGCAGGCGTCGGACGCCTTCACGACCTGGGCGTTCACCTGCTTGAAGAACGACCAGCCAGTCTGATTGGGCATGGCGACATTGTAGCGACCTCCCATTCCTCTGCGCGATCGTCGCGCGTCGAGTAAGGTTCTTGGCGGGGCAGGAGGGTCACGCTCATGAGAAGGCTCGTCGGCGCGGGCGCGTTGGGCCTCGTCGTCGTCGCGGGGGCCGCCCTCCGCGCTCAGGACGACGGGCGCTCCCCGGGAGCAGAGGCCCAGAAGACGGAGCGGCTCTCGCTGACGGTGGACGGCCACGCGTGCGTCCCCGCCGACCTCGCCACGATCGAGCTCGTCGTCCTCGCCCAGGGCGACGACCCGCCCGAGGCCGAGTCGCTCCATCGCTCCAAGCTCCGCCAGGTGCTCGAGGCCCTCGACGAGCTCAAGGACACGATGCGCGAGGAGGACGAGGCGCGCGTCCAGGGGGGCGAGACGCTCGCTCCCTTCACGGTCTCGACGCGCGAGCGCGAGAGCATGATCGGCGTCACCGCCTGGTACACCGGCGTCAACCGCTTCAAGATCCAGACGAGCGTGACCCTCGGCACCGTGGTCGCCGTCAAGCTCTCGGGCGCCGCGCAGACGAGCCGCCTCCGCCTGCGGAAGCGCGTCATGCGGATCGTCGAGGCCGCGCTCGACGCCGGAGTCGAGCCGGGCGCCCCCGACACGCGCCTCCGCCCGACGTTCCGCTTCGAGGCGCGCGACCCCGAGGCTCTCAGGGCCGACGCCTACCAGGACGCGCTCGCGAAGGCGCGCGACCGGGCCACTCGCCTCGCCCGCCTCGCCGGGAGGGAGCTCGGGCCGGTCGCCCAGGTCTCCGAGACCATGTGGAGCGTCCGCGGGAACCGGGCCGACTACAGGGGCCAGATCAACCCCGTCCCCGACCGCCGCTTCAGCAACCAGCACCTGCAGCGACGCGCCGAGGCGCAGGGCTTCGGCGCGCTCATGGCCCCGATCGACGACATGAGCTCCGCCTTGACCGAGATCGAGATCGACGTGACTCTCTCGGTCGAGTTCGAGCTCGGGAGGGTGATCGCCAAGTGAGAGCCCCTTTGCTCGCCGCTCTGCCGCTCCTCCTCCTCGCGGCGCGTCCGGCCTCGGCGCAGGTGATCGTCGAGGAAGACTCGACCGAGGAGTCGCCCGCGGGCACGCGCGCCTCGGGCGACGACCGTCTCTCCTTCTCGGTGCAGGGCTCGGCGCGCGTCCCGGCCGACCAGATCGACCTCGAGTTCACGGTCGAGGGCTCGGGCGAGGACGGCGCGACGGCGCAGAAGCAGCTCGCCGAGAAGCTGAAGAAGGTCTCGAAGGCGCTCGGGAAGCTCAAGGCGGAGATCGAGGGCAAGCCCGCCCCCGCCGACGAGGAGGCCGAGCCCAAGAAGAAGAAGGCGAAGAAGAAGAAGACGGACGACGACTCCGACGACGACACGCCGGGGCCCAGGGCCAAGCCCAAGGAGAAGACCGAGGAGCCGCCCAAGGCGAAGGACGAGGGCCCCGATCCGCCGAGCTTCTCCATCGAGGTGAAGGAGGGCCGCTCGACGGTCGGCGTCAACTACCAGGCGAACGCGAACGGACAGCCGGCGACCGACATGGTCACCATGGCGACCTGCCTCATCGTCAAGATGAAGGGGATCGCCGACGTCGGGCGCGAGAAGCTCAGGAAGCGCCTCGCGACGATCCTCGACACCGCGATCGAGGCGGGCGCCGACTCCGGGTTCAACGGCGCCGGCGTGCGGCCCTCCTTCCGCTTCCGCGCCAAGGACAACGAGGAGCTCCGGGCCCTCGCCCAGGAGGACGCGGTCAAGAAGGGCCGCGCCCGCGCCAAGCGTCTCGCGGCGATCACCGGCCGCGAGCTCGGCAAGCTGAAGAGCGTCACCGAGTCGCGCTGGATGCTCCACTCCGGGCGGACGGACGAGGTCGGCTTCGACGCCGTCGTCGGGAAGATCGGGAGCAACATGATGAACAACTACGAGCTCACGGTCTCGACGACGGAGATCGAGCTCGAGTGCACCCTCACGCTCGACTTCGAGCTCGGGAAGGCCGTCGAGGAGAAGACGCAAGTCCAGGCGGAGAAGAAGTAACGAGGCCGAGGCCCGTTCTCGGACATTGAATCCGAACGCCCCTCCCCGCGTCCCAATCGCGCGTATACTTCCGCGTCCTTGGGAACGAAGGGGCGCCACAGCATGAGAGCAAAGCTCGTCGTCGTCGGGATCCTCGCCGCCGTCGTGGGTTGCGTCGTCGTCGAGGAGCACCACCAGCCGCCGCCGCCGCCGCCGCCGCCGGTCGTCGTGGTCGATCAGCCGCCGGCTCCGCCGGCGCCGCCGCCCACGGTCGTCGTGGACAACCCGGCGCCGCCGCCGCCGCCTCCCGTCGTCGTCGATACGCCGCCCTCCACCACGGACACCCCGACCGAGACGGTCGTCGACACGAGCACGACCGAGCCGGAGGTCCCGCCCGACCCCGCTCCCGCGGCCGACGCTCCGGCTCCGGCCCCGCAGCCTCCCGCCGACGTGGTCGTCGTCGAGGACCCGCCGGTCCAGGTGACCGCGACCGAGGTCCCGCCCGCTCCGCAGCCGGAAGTCATCGTCGTCGAGACGCGGCCCGCTCCCGCCTACGTCTGGATCCCCGGCTACTGGTCCTGGGACGGCCGCTGGGTCTGGACCGCCGGCCACTGGGCCAAGCGGAAGACCGGCTACGTCTGGGTGAACGGCTACTGGACCGTGACCGACGGACGCTCCGAGTGGGTCCCCGGCCAGTGGGCTCCCGAGACGACCGTCAGCGAGGAAGCCCCGGGCGACCTCACCTGCTCGCAGGCGCCTCCGGCGCGCATCGAGGAGGTCGCCGTCGTCGAGCTCCGCCCGTCGCCTCGGCACATCTGGATCCAGGGCCACTGGGCCTGGCACGGGCACTGGGTGTGGGTCCACGGCCACTGGCACGTCGCGCCCGCGCGGCAGGTCTGGGTCTGCGGCCACTGGGAGGCCGAGGGCTCGTCGTGGGTCTGGGTCGGCGGTCGCTGGGCGAACGAGGCCGTCACGATCCAGCCGCCCCCCCCGCAGCCCGATCCGCAGCCTCTCGCCGAAGTCACGGTCGAGCAGCAGCCGGTCCAGGTCGAGAGCTCCGACGACCCTCCGGCTCCGCAGGTCGAGGTCATCGACGTGGAGACCCGGCCCGCGCCGACTCACGTCTGGATCCACGGCTTCTGGACGTGGCGCGGGAGCTGGCAGTGGACGCCCGGTCACTGGACCGCGGACCGCCCCGGCTGGCGCTGGACCGACGGCTACTGGGTCCGCCGCGACGGCCGCGCTCGGTGGAACGAGGGACGCTGGGTCGCCGAGGTCCGCGTCACCGAGGAGCAGCCCGGCGACGTGGAGTGCGACCAGGTCCCGCCGGCTCCGATCCAGGACCCGGTCCTCGTCGAGCTCCGGCCGTCGGCGGACTACGTCTGGATCCGCGGCCACTGGGCGTGGCACGGCCGCTGGGTCTGGATCCACGGCCACTGGCACCGCGGACGCTCCGGGCAGCTCTGGGTCGCGGGCTCGTGGGAGCGGCGCGGAGCGCGGAGCTTCTGGACGGGCGGCCGCTGGGTCGCCGAGGGCCAGCCGGCTCGCTTCTCGTGCGAGCAGGCGGCGCTGCGCGAGCGCCAGCGCTGCGAGCACGCGCGCGCCGAGCGCGAGCGCTGGGAGGAGGAGGGCCACACGCAGGTCACCTTCGACGCCAACGTCGAGGAGAGCCCGATCGAGGTCGAGGCGACGTGCGTCCCGCCCGCTCCGCAGGTCGAGGTCGTCGTCATCGCCAACCGGCCCTCGCCGCGGCACGTCTGGATCTACGGCTTCTGGGCCTGGTGCGGCCGCTGGCAGTGGCGGCCCGGCCACTGGCACGAGGGGCGCGCCGGTCAGTGCTGGCGCCACGGCCACTGGGACTACGAGGGCGGCCGCGCCCACTGGCGGGCCGGGAGCTGGGTCGAGGAGGCCCAGTTCACCGAGGAGGACCCGGGCGTGACGGAGTGCTCGTACGCGGCTCCGGCTCCGCTCGTCGAGACGTGTCCGATCGAGTGCCGTCCCTCGCCGGAGCACATCTGGATCAACGGCCACTGGGCGTGGCACGGCCACTGGTCGTGGTTCCACGGCCACTGGCACCGCGGCCGTGGCGGTCAGCAGTGGTGCGCGGGCTCGTGGGAGCGCCGCGGCAACGCCTGCCACTGGAACGCCGGCCACTGGGGTGACGCGAGCGCGGCGCGCGAGTGCGCCGAGCGCGAGCGCCGCGAGCGCGAGCGCGCCGAGGAGCAGCGCCTCGAGCACGAGCGCGCCGCCGAGAAGTGGCGCGAGCAGCAGGAAGCCGCGCAGCGCTCGCAGCGTGAGGCCGAGATCGCGCGCCGCGAGCGCGAGGAGCGCGAGCTCCACGAGCAGCGGGAGAAGGAGCGCCTGGCCGCCTGCCAGCGCGAGCACGACCGGGCCGACGCGGCCTTCCGCGCCCACGAGGCGGAGGAGGCCGAGCGGCGCGAGCGCGCTCGCGGCAACGAGGAGGCGGCGCGCCGCGCCCACGAGCAGGCCGAGGCGGCCCAGCGCGACCGCGAGCGGGCCGAGCAGGCGAAGCGCGAGCACGACAAGGCCGAGGCCGACCGCTTCGCGCGCGAGAAGGCCGAGCGCGACCGCGCCGACGCGGCTCGCCGCGAGAAGGAGCACGAGGACGCGAACCGGCGCGAGCGCGAGGCGATGGAGCAGGCCCAGCGCGACCGCGCGAAGGCGCAGGCCGCCGGCAACGAGAAGGCTCGCCTCGAGGCCGAGCAGCGCGAGAAGGAGCACGAGCAGGCCGCTCTCCGCGAGCGCTCCAAGGCCGACCAGGAGCGCGCCGAGAGGCAGCGCGCCGTGGCGGCGCAGCAGGAGCACGACCGGCTCGCCTCGGCGCAGCACGAGCAGCAGCAGGCCGAGCAGGCGAAGCGTGAACGCGAGCGCGCCGAGGCGGCCCACGACGAGAAGGCCAGGGCCGAAGCGGAGGCGCGCGAGAAGCAGCACCAGGAGGCCGCGGCCCGCGAGAAGGAGCACGCCGACGCGGCGCGCCTCGAGCGCGAGCGAGCCGAGGCGGCGAAGCGTCAGAAGGACCAGGAGGAGGCCGCTCGCCAGGCGACCGCCCGGGCCGAGGCCGCGAAGCGCCAGCGCGAGCAGGCCGAGGCCGCGAACAACGAGAGGGCGAAGGCCGAGGCGGCGAAGCGCGAGCAGGAGGCGCGCGCGGCCGCCGACCGGGCTCGCCAGCAGGCCGAGGCCGAGAAGGCGGTCCACGACAAGGCGGCCGCCGCCCAGCAGGAGCGCGACAGGGCGCACGCCCAGCAGCTCGAGAAGGAGAAGGCCGACGCCGCCAAGCGCGAGCAGGAGCACCAGGAAGCCGCGAAGCGGGCCGCGAGCGAGCAGGAGCGGCAGCAGCACGAGGCCGCGGCCGAGCGGGCTCGCCTCGAGAAGGAGAAGGCCGCGGCCGCCCAGCGCGAGCGCGAGCAGGCCGACGCCGCCAAGAAGGCGCGCGAGCAGGCCGACGCCGAGCACGCGGCTCGCCTCAAGGCGGAGCAGGAGGGCAAGGAGCGCGAGAAGGCCCAGGCCCTCGAGCGCGAGCGTCAGCAGGAGGAGGCGGCGAAGCAGGCCCGCGCCAAGGCCGACGCCGCCCGCCTCGAGCGCGAGCACGCCGAGGCTGCCAAGCGCGAGCACGACCACCAGGAAGAGCTCAAGCGCGCCCAGCAGCAGCAGGAAGAGGCTCGCAAGGCCCGCGAGAAGGCCGAGGCCGAGAAGAACGAGCAGGCTCGCGCGGAGGCCGCGAAGAAGGAGCAGGAGCACGCGGCCGCCGCGAAGAAGGCCCAGGAAGACGCCGAGCGGGCGAAGCAGCAGCGCGAGCAGGCCGAGAAGGCTCGTGCCGCCCAGGCGAAGGCCGAGTCCGAGCGTCTCGCCAAGGAGCACGCCGCCGCGGCCGAGCGCGAGAAGCAGCAGCAGGAGGCCGCCAAGCACGCCCAGCAGCAGCAGGAGGAGGCTCGCAAGGCGCGCGAGAAGGCCGAGGCCGAGAAGAACGAGAAGGCCCGCGAGGAAGCCGCGAAGCGCGAGCAGCAGCAGAAGGAAGCCGCCGAGCGTGCCCAGGAGCAGGCCAAGGCGGCGCAGGAGCAGCGCGAGAAGCTCGCGGCGGCGAAGGCGCAGCACGACAAGGAAGAGGCCGAGCGGCTCCAGAAGCAGAAGCAGGAGGCCGCTCAGAAGGCGCAGCAGCACCCGGCGCCGAAGCAGCCGGAACACTGAGGAGCCAAGGACTCCCTCCCCTCGCGAAGCGGGGGGAGGGGCCCGGCTCGCGGGTTACTGGTTGACCGTGATCGTGTAGTCCACGGACCCCAGTCCGACCCGGATGATGGGATTGAAAGTGCCGTTCTGCGTCGGAACACCGCTGATGACGACCGTATTGGTCGAGCCGACGCTGGCCGTCAATCCGAAGGGCATGGCGGAGGCCGAGAGCGAGTTGGTCGAGACGGTCGCTCCGGATACGGTGATCGCCTGGCTATAGAACGAACCGACCGTGGCCGGGGGGAGCGTGGAGCCCGACGGCGGAGTGAAGGTCACCGCCGTGTTGGTGGTGGTGCTGCCGCTCGTGGGAGTGGGGTTGAACTGATTTGCTTGCGTTGGCTCCCCCGTGAACGGCGCGGCCTTGGTCGGTTCTCCCGCACCCGGCGCGACCGCCGTCGGTTCCGGGTTGGCGCCAGGGGACGACTTCGGACTGCATGCAGTGACGCACGCGCAAAAGAGCAGCGCGGTGAAGATCGCTCGATCTCTCATGGTCTCTCTCCCCTCGTTTCCCGAGACCCTCTTTCTAGATCTCGCCCTCGTCCGACGCCAGCGCCTCCTCATCCTCCGCCGAGGCGAGGCCGTACTTCTTCAAGCGCCTCAGCAAAGAGCGCCGGTTGATCTTGAGCAGGGCCGCGGCCCGCGTACGGTTGCCGGCCGTCTGCTTGAGGGCGTTCGTGATCTCCTCGCGCTCGACTTCCTCGACCACGTCGTCGAGCGCCCGCACCGGCCGCGCCGCCTCGGCCTGCTGCTTCGGGCCCTCCTGGACGAGCTGGCCGTGCTCGACGAGCACGTCCCACGTGATGAGCTCGTTCGAGAGGTAGGCGAGCCGCTTCACGAGGTTCTCGAGCTGCCGGATGTTGCCGGGCCACTTGTGCTCGACGAGCGTCTTCAGGATCCGCGGGTCGCGCCGGTCGAGGACCTTCGGCTTCTCGCCCCGCTCGCGGGCGATCTTCCTCAGGAAGTGCTCGATCAGGTGCGGGACGTCCTCGGGCCGCTCGTGGAGCGCCGGGAGGTCGATCTTGACCACGTCGAGGCGGTGGTAGAGGTCCTCGCGGAAATGGCCCGCCTCGACCTCTTTCTTCAGGTTCCTGTTGGTCGCGCAGACGATCCGGACGTCGACCTTGATCGGGACCGTCGAGCCGAGCGGGACGACCTCGTGCTCCTGGAGGACGCGGAGGAGCTTCTTCTGGAGGTCGAAGTTCATCTCGCCGATCTCGTCCAGGAAGAGCGTGCTCCCCGACGCGATCTCGAAGAGTCCCTTGCGATCCTTGTCGGCGCCGGTGAACGCGCCCTTCACGTGGCCGAAGAGCTCGCTCTCGAGGAGCGACTCGGCGAAGGCTCCGAAGTTCTGGGCGTAGAACTTGCGCTTCCGGCGCGGCGAGTTGCGATGGATGGCGCGGGCGATGAGCTCCTTGCCCGTCCCCGTCTCGCCGTAGATGAGGACGGGAGCCTCGAGGTGGATGACCTTGTCGAGCTTCTTGAAGACCTCGTACATGCGCGGCGAGCGCGTGACGATCTCGTCGTAGCGATACCGGAAGCCGCGCGGGTCTCCGCCGGGCTCGCCCTCGTCGATCGGCTCGGAGGGCGCCTGCTCGAGCGGAGTCCCGAGGGCCGCGGCGATGAGGACCTTGCCGCGCTCCTTCTCGAGGTCGGCATGGAGGCGCGCCCGGGCGAGGTCGCGTCCGATCCTGAAGGCTCGGCCGGCGAGCTGTGAAGCATCGCCCAGGGCGACCGGATCGGGGACCAATCCTATGACCCCGAGGACGGCCGACGTGGGCTCCGCGCCCTCGAGGAGCGGGAAGCAGTGGAGCGGGGGATTTCCCGCGTCGGCCTTCACGGGGATGGCGCCCTCGGGAGCGGCTCCGCCCGTCATGGCGGGCGGAGGAGTCTCGAGGACGCCCGCGGACATCTCGCGGAGGGCCGACTCGACGCGGTAGAGGAGCCGTCCCTGCTGCTGGGGGTCCTGCACCTTGCCCTCGCGCTCCCTCCCATGGAGCCAGCGGAGCGCGAGCCCCGCCTCCGTGTCGGCGCGCGCCACGAAGGCGGAGCGGGCGGGATAGGCCGCGAGCGCGAGGTCGACCAGCGTGGACGCCGCCTGGCCGAGGTCCGCGCCCTCGGCGAAGCGCGCCGCGATCTGTTCGAGGAGCTCGAGGCCCTTCTCCAGGTCCATCTGGGGCTAGCGCGTCCTCACCGGCTCCGGCCTCAAGCCGAGGATCCCGCTCATGCCGCCCGGGACCTTCTCCCAGTCCTTCAAGAACGTGGTGAGGCCGAGGTCGGTCAGCGGGTGCTTCATCATGTCCTCGAGGACCTTGAACGGCACGGTGCAGACGTCGGCGCCGACCATGCCCGCGTCCACGACATGGAGCGGGTGGCGGACGCTCGCGACGAGGATCTGCGTCTTGTAGCCGTAGTTCGTGTAGATCTGCTTGATCTCGCGGACGATCGCCATGCCCTCGTGGCCGCGGTCATCGAGCCGGCCGACGAACGGCGAGATGTAGGTCGCCCCGGCCTTCGCCGCCATGAGGGCCTGCGGAGCCGAGAAGCAGAGCGTCACGTTGCAGGGCGTGTTCTCGCCGGAGAGGACCTTGCAGGCCTTGAGTCCGTCCTTCGTGAGCGGGAGCTTGACGACGACGTTCTTCGCCAGCTTCCGGAGCTCGCGACCCTCGCGGAGCATGCCCGCG
>Ga0070738_10006655_pt1 | contig 11994 bp, 8 predicted proteins | sample Coa_R2_2_FD_66446 | JGI IMG/M metagenome (GOLD analysis project Ga0070738, IMG submission 66446) | Surface soil microbial communities from Centralia Pennsylvania, which are recovering from an underground coalmine fire - Coalmine... | ecosystem: Environmental > Terrestrial > Soil > Unclassified ... | reverse complement strand
GGTTATGACCCCAGGGCCCGCGGTCCCGTGCTGCACGGGCCGGTCCCCGGTCATCCAAATGTCTCCACGTTTGGCAGCGTACCCAGCATCAATTATCAAGAGGTGGCCACCTACCTGGAATACGCGCCAGTCCGGAACTTCTCCGCCTTCATCGAGTTGCCCGCCCGCTTCCTTCAGCCGTCAATCGGCACGAACACCGCCGGGTTCTCCGACTTGAATCTCGGCTCCAAGTACGCCTTCATCGCGAACCCGAACCAGTACTACACGTTCCAGTTCCGCGTCTACGCCCCGACGGGCAATAGCTATCAGGGCCTGGGTACGGGTCACGTCACGCTCGAGCCGGGACTCCTCGTCTTCCAGCGGCTATCGGACCGGCTTTACTTCAGCGGCCAGTTCCTGGACTGGATCCCGGTCGGCGGATCGGATTTCGCCGGGAATATCCTCATCTATGGGGTCGGACTGACTTACAACATCGTGCTGACAGACCACCTCCGGATAGCCCCCGTCAACGAGTTCGTGGGCTGGACGATCCTGAACGGGCAGGAGTACGTCATGACCAAACAAGCCCCAAGTGGGACCGTCCTCCCCGTGGGGGGGCAATCCATCTTGAATGAGAAGATCGGCTTGAGGATCGGCCTGGGCAACTACAGCCAGGCCGGCGGCGGCAGCGCCCTGAACGACCGCCACAGCCTGTATGTCGGCTACGGCGTCGCCGTCACTGGCGATGCCTGGTACAGGCAGACCTTCCGCCTCGAGTACAATCTCTGGTTCTGAGAGCCTGCTCCCCAGGGCACTTCCTGAAGGTGACTCGGAGCGACCGGCCAGGGCTCTTCCACTGCGACGACTCGGCGGACCTGCCGCGGACGAACAAGGACTGGGAGCAGGGCCTCGGTCGCCCTCGCGACCACGAGCGTCGTGCCAGCGGTCGGCGGCGGGCCTCGCCGGGTTGGTGGGGATGGGCTCGACGCGGGTCAACTCGGGTTTGGCCACGCGGCTGCGGCCGGAGGAAGGGCTGGTGTTGCGACCGCGCCAGGTAAGAGACGCGAAGGACCTGCGCGCGGAGTTGGAGGCACGGCGCGAATCGCGGTGGGAGCAGCGTCGATTTCGCCTCAACCCGGGTGCCTACCTCAAGGAATGGGAGCACCGATGTCTCCAGCTCAGTTTGCCACCTCCGAAAAAAATCCGGGAATCGCTCGTTGACAGACCCCCCATTTCGCCCCGAGCTGGAGCTGGCGGTCAAGCTACCCGGCAGCGGATCGTCCGCCACGACCATCGAGGCATCGGGCTCGGGCTCTCCGTACTTACCGCCGGGAGTCCACATTCATCGGCTCTCGGCCGCCGACATCGAGATCGCTGTCGGCGAGGTCAACCGGGAATTCCACGCCGATGGCGGCGAGCAAGCTGTCGATTTCGTCAGGCGCTACTCTGCCGGCCAGTTCCAGGCCGCCGACAAGGATAACAACAACTACAAATATCGCCGACGCGCAGGGATGTCAACGAAATTCCTCGCAACGGCCTTTTCCCGGGTCGCCACATGTTCTTCGCGCCCGCCGGCAGGCCGGCGCGGGCCCAGAATTCGCCCCCCGGGAACCGGAACGGATCACCAACCTCTTGCAACCGGCTCCCGTCCGCTCAACAATTGTCGAACAGGTTTCACCCCGCGGCCGATCCGGCACAACGACGCGGGGACAGGAGGAGGGCATCGAGCGCGCGCTCGACCGCAGCCCTCAGACCGAGTCTGGTCCGGTGCCGAAGGAACCCCGATCCATGCGACGTCTGCCGATGGGTCTGATGTTGTTGAGCGCGGTCGGCACGTTGGGTGCAGCCGCCCTGGCCGAGACCAAGGTCAAGATCGAGAACGTCCACCTCTGCTGCCCTGCCTGCGTCAAGGGTGTCGCCAGCGCCCTGAAGAACGTCGATGGCGTCAAGGGCGAATGCAATCGTGAGGAAAAGACCGTGACCGTCACGGCGCCCGATGAGGCCGCGGCCCAGAAGGCCGTCGAGGCGCTGGCCGCCGCCGGCTTCCATGGCCGTCCCGACACCAAGGCCGTCCATTTCCCGCGCGACAGCGGGGCGACCAAGGGAAAGGTCACGAGCTTGACCGTCAGCGGAGTCCACAACTGCTGCCGCTCCTGCTGCGCGGCCATCAAGGCGGCTGTCAAGAAGGTCCCGGGCGTCACCGGCGACACTGCCAAGCCCAAGGGCGAGAGCTTCGAGGTCACTGGCGACTACGAGGCGACGGAATTGATCCGCGCCCTGCACCAGGCCGGCTTCCATGTGAAGGTCAAGCAGTAAGTCTTCTGATCGCGCGCTGGTCCCTAAATCGGTCCACGCCAAGGGGAAAGATCGCAGAGTCGCCGGACGGAGCCGGCTCCTCCAAGGGGTCGAAAGCCGCCGTCTTTTTGTAGGAGGCGGCTCCGTCCGCCGATCCTCACCTTCCCCATGGCGTGGACCGGTTTACTTCGTTTCCGCTGTCAAGCGAATCGGCTCGCCGGCTCCGGCTGGACCGAACTTGACGGGTACGTTCCAGACAAAACTGCGGATCTGGCACAGGCTGGACGCCTCGTTGCAGACAAACGTCGAGACCGAAACGCGCAGCTCGACGTCATCTCCAGGGGCGGCCGCCTTTGCCAGGGGGACCTTGATCGGGAATTCCCGTGCCGGCGGCTTGACCCTTCCACCCTCGGGGGGCAACTCCGGCGAGAGCATGCCGCTTTTCCCGGGCGTCTCGACCAGGTAGGGCATCGGGAACTCCTCGTTGAGCTTGAATCCCTTGTCCAGGGGGATCGAGATCGCCAGGCTGATCGCATCGCCGGCCGGGACCTCGACCGGCGGGACCTGGATTTCCCGTGCGTTGGGGAAGCTCGGGGCACGCACCGCCGGCCGCGGCGGTGCCAGGCCGGCCAGGTCGAGCGTCTTGACCTTGTCCGTCTTCAGGTCCACGACCCGGATCTTGTGATTGTTGGTATCGGCCACGTAGAGGTTCGAACCGGCCACGCTCAGGCCGCCGGGCTCGTAGAACTGGGGCGGATCATCGCTGTCACCGGGTTTGTGCGCGCCGACCAGGGTCTTGACCGATCGGGTCTGCGGTGTGCAGACCTTCACCCGGTTGTTGTAGGTATCGGCGATGTAGAGGTGGTTGTCGGCATAGGCCAGGCCGAGACAGTGCTGGAGCCGGACGCGGGCACCGATCCCGTCGTGGTCGCCGAACTCGAAGAGGCCCTCGCCGACGATGGTCCGCACGACCGGGGCTTCGCCGCGGATGCCCGTGATCGCCCGGATGCCCGAGACCTCCGAGTCGGCGACAAACAGGTTTTCGCCATCGGTGGCCAGGCCGCTGGGCTGGGCGAACTGCGCCGTGTCGGGAGGACCATCCACGATGTTCTCGTGTCCCGACCCGGCGAAGATGCTGATGCTGTCCGAATCGACGTCGAGCTTCCAGATCTGATGCGGGCCGGCCATCGCGATATAAAGGGACCGCTGACCCGGCAGCTTGATGATGTCCCACGGGCTGGAGAGTGCCGTCAACTTGGCCGGACCGACGAAGGGGATGAATTGCATCCGGGGCGCCTGCGTCCCCACGCCGGCGACGGTCGTCACCTGGTGGGTCTTCAGATCGACGGCACGGATCGCGTGGCTCTCGGTGTCGGCAACAGAAAGGACCTCGCCGTCGAGGCACATCCCTTGCGGCCGGTTGAACCGGGCTTTCTCGTACGGCCCGTCCTCGAAGCCTTCCTCCCCGGAGCCGATGACGACCGGGTTGGACCCGTCCAGGCCGCACTGGATGATCCGGTTGTGGCCGGTGTCGGAAATGAAGAGGCGCTGGCCGGCGGCATCGGCGAGCACCTTGCCGGGGAACAGGAGCGGGCCGTTGGAGGGCCGTTCCAGCTCCGGGCTGAACTTCAGCGGCGTCAAGTTCAGCTCTCCCCTGGCCTTGTGGCGCTCGACCAGCCGGCCGATGAACTGGTCCAGTTGGGCGAAATGACCCTCGCCCGTGACGCTGCCGTGATAGTGACCGTTGGCATCGATCACGGCCAGGGTCGGCCAGACGTTCACCCCGAACCGGTGCCAGATCACCTGGTTCCCATCATTGACCACGGGATGCTTGATCCGGTACTCACGGACCTTGCGGCGGATGTTCTCGGTATCGCGCTCGGCCTCGAACTTGGCCGTGTGCACGCCGATGACGACCAGCTCGTTCTTGTACTTCTCCTCGAGCTTGGCCAGCTCGGGCAGCACGTGGTGGCAGTTGATGCAGCAGAAGGTCCAGAAATCCAGGAGCACGATCTTGCCGCGCAGCTCCTCCAGCGTGATCGGGCCGCTGTTGATCCAGCCGATGCCGCCCCGCAAGCTGGGACCGCCACTCTGGTTGTATGAGACCAATTGCACGCTCGGTTCGGCTCCCGGGGGACCGCTCGGGAGCAGCGGCCGATCCACGCCGGTCCCGATGCGTCCGACCAGGGCGTAGACCAGTCCGAGAGCGAAGATCGCCGCGATCGCGGCCAGCGGCCAGTGGAGCCGAGAACGAGAAAAACTCATGCGTCGGGCCTTTCGTGGTGGCGGTTTCGAGCGATGCGACGGCACGGCGTCGCTGGGAACATCTCCTGGCATTGTAAACAACTCCCGCGGGTTGGACAGCCGGCTGAGCGAGGGGCGCGGGCCGGATCCCGGCCGCACGGCGACTGGCCCGGACTCCCGCGCGGCCGAGCGCGGCCGCGGCACGACTGGCGTCGCGGGGGTCCAGATGGTAGAATCACCCTGTCAAGACTCGCTCGAAGCACGGCATCGGCGGCAGGGTTCTCTCAGCGACGGCGCACGATTGGCTCCGGTGGACGCGATCGAACCGACACCCGATTCGGCGGAGCAACACCCGTGGGCATGGACAAGTCCCTGATCTGCTACGATGATTCGTCCAAGAAGACCGACCCCTACGGCGAGCTGAAGATCTTCGCCGGCAGCTCGGGCAAGCAACTGGGCCGGGCCATCTGCGGCCGCTTGGGGATGGACCTGGCGCGCTCGGAGACCCTGGTCTTCAGCGAGGGGAACGTCTTCGTGCGCGTGCTGGAGAATGTGCGCGGCCGCGACGTCTTCATCGTCCAGGGGATCGATTACCCGGTCAACGACAATTTTGTCGAGCTGCTGTTCTGGATCGATGCATTCAAACGCGCCAGCGCGACCCAGGTGACCGCGGTGATCCCCTATTTCTCCTACGCCAAGGGGGACAAGAAGGACGAGCCGCGGGTCTCGATCCGGGCACGGGTCTGCGCCGATTGCATCGAGGCGGCCGGGGCCGATCGCGTGTTGACCATGGACCTGCACAGCCCCCAGATCCAGGGCTTCTTCAAGATCCCGGTCGACCATCTCTACGCCATGCCCGTCCTCGTGGAGTATTTCCGGTTCAAGCGGATCCCGGACCTGGTCGTGGCCGCCCCGGACGTCGGCTTCGGCAAGCAAGCGTACAAGTTCGGCGAGATGATGAATGCTCCGGTCGTCTTCGGCAACAAGACGCGCCGCGGTCATGACGAGAAGGCCGAGATGCTCGACATCGTCGGCCAGGTCGAGGGCAAGAATGTCCTGATCGTCGACGACTTCACGATCTCGGGCGGCACCCTCTGCGAGATGGCCGTCGCCTGCCGGAAGCGCGGCGCGCGGGAAATCTACGCCTGTGTCTCGCACGGGGTTTTTTCCAAGGGGTCGGCCGCGAAGATCATTCAGAGCCCGATCAAGGAGCTGGTCCTGACCGATACGATCGAATACCGCTTCGAGCCGCTGGCACCCTGCTGCAAGGTGGTCAGCATCGCCAGCCTCTTCGCCGATGCCATCATCTCCATCCATCGCCGCGAGAGCGTCAGCCGCCTCTTCGACTACGATTCCCCGGGCCACCGCATGGATTCGAGTCTCAAGTCATTCCGCGGTAAGGATTAAGGTGCCAGGGCGCCGCGTCCAGTCGTTGACTTCCTCCTCCAGGTCGTCTAGCATGGTGGTTGACTTCCCGCATGCGACGATCGTGGAACGTTCCCACCTGGAGAGGCAGGCGAGCGATGAGGACGGAGCGGCCCCGGACCCTGGGCGAGCTGAAGGCGAGTGGCTATCGGATCGAGTCGGTCAAGGAGGAGATGAGGCGCAACCTGATCGCCAAGCTCGAGGCGGGCGAGCCGTTGTTCCCCGACATCCTGGGCTACGAAGAGACGGTGGTGCCCCAGGTCCAGAACGCGATCCTCTCCCAGCACGACATGCTGTTCCTCGGCCTGCGGGGACAGGCCAAGACGCGGATGCTCCGCCAGTTGGTCCAACTGCTCGATGAGGAGCTGCCGATCGTCGCGGGCTCGGAGATCCACGATCACCCCTACGCGCCGGTCTCGAAGTACGCCCGCGACCGGATCGCCGAGCAGGGCGATCAGACTCCCATCGAGTGGATTGGCCGGCATGAACGCTACCACGAGAAGCTGGCCACCCCCGACGTGACGATCGCCGACTTGATCGGCGAGGTCGACATGATCAAGCATGCCGAGGGGCGGTATCTCTCCAGTGAATTGACCATGCACTTCGGCCTGATCCCCCGGACCAATCGCGGCATCTTCTGCATCAATGAGCTGCCGGATCTGGCCCCCAAGATCCAGGTCGGATTATTCAATGTGCTCGAGGAGCGCGACGTCCAGATCCGGGGCTACCCGATCCGGCTCGATCTGGACCTCTGCCTGGTCTTCTCGGCCAACCCGGAAGACTATACCAACCGCGGTCGGATCGTCACCCCGCTGAAAGACCGGATCGGCTCGGTCATCCGCACCCATTATCCCATTACCCGGGAAATCGGCATCGCCATCAGCGACCAGAACGCCTGGCTGGACCGGACCGGCAACGGCGCCACCACGCTGGCGATTCCCCAGTATATCAAGGAGATCGTGGAGGAGGTCGCGCGGCTGGCGCGGTCGTCGCCCCACGTGAACCAGCAGTCGGGCGTTTCGGTGCGGATGTCGATCGCCAACCTGGAGAACGTCGTCTCCAACGCCGAGCGGCGGTCGATCCTCAACCGCGAGCGCTGGATCGTACCGCGGGTCTCCGACCTCGGCTCGGCTGCCGCCAGCTCGCGCGGCAAGCTCGAGCTGACCATGTCGGAAGACGAGGGCCACGAGGACAAGTTGATCCATCGGATCATCGAGGAGGCGACGAAGAACATCTTCGGCCTGCACCTGGATCTCCGCGAGCTGCGCCCCATCGTCGATCACTTCGAGTCGGGGCACAGCGTCGAGGTCGGCGACACGCTGGCGACCAAGACCGTGCTCGAGCGGATCGCCAAGGTCCCCGGCCTTCGGAAGCGGGCCGAGGAGCTCGCCGCCGCGCTGACTCCCAAGGCCGGCGACCGCGAGGTCCGCGAGGCCGCCACCGCCAGCGCGGCCGAGTTCATCCTCGAAGGGCTCCACGTCAATAATAAGCTGAATAAGTCCGCCAAGGGCGGAGGCGCGACGTATCGACGCTGACCAAGGGGGGCCCGGCCATGTCGTTGTTCGAATACACCAAGTGGGACGGCTCGCAGCAATTCCTCCCCCAGTCGGCGGACAAGGTCTTCGACCAGCTCGCCGAGTACATGATGCAACACGGCGAGCGGATCCTCCGCAACCTGGACGAGCTCGAGGAGGAGATGCCCGAGGTCGTCGATCTGATCCAGAAGGAAGGCCTGATCGAGAAGGACCGCGAGGGTCAGTGGCGGGTGACGCCCCGCGGGGTCCGGCGCATCCAGGACCAGGCGCTGGAGGACCTCTTCCAGGCCTTTCGCCGCGATTCGATCGGCCGGCACGACACCGCGGAGAAAGGCGAGGGCACGGTCCCCCTGGAGGACACGCGGCCGTATGTCTACGGCGACTCGCTCGCTCATCTCGACATGCACGAGACCCTGAAGAACGCGTATATCCGCCAGGGCGGCGGCGTGCCGATCCGGCTCAGCTCCGAAGATTACATGGTGCACGAGACCGAGTATCAAACGCGGTGCGCGACGGTGGTCCTGATCGACATGAGCGGCTCGATGGGCCGCTACGGCAAGTATTCCACGACCAAGAAGGTGGCCCTGGCGCTCCAGGCGATGGTCCGCGCCCGATACCCGCAAGACTCGCTCCAGATGATCGGCTTCTATACCTTCGCCAGCAAGATGACCGAGCGGCAGCTCCTCAACTCGGCGCCCAAGCCGGTCAGCATGTTCGACAGCCGGATTCACCTCCGCTTCGACCTCGACTCCCCGTCGAATCGCGTCCCTCAGCACTTCACGAACATCCACGCCGGGTTGCGGCTGGCCCGCAGCGTGTTGACCCGGCAGCCGGGCGTGAACAAGCAGATCATCGTCATCACCGACGGTGAGCCGACCGCCCACATCGAAGGCCGCGAGGTCGTCTTGATCTACCCGCCCGCCGAGAAGACCGCCAGGCATACCCTCACCGAGGTCCGCCACTGCGCCAACGCCGGCATCCGCGTCTCGAGCTTCGCCCTGATCGAGGATTACTTCTACCTGGGCCTGGTCAATTTCGTCGAGGAGATGGCCCGCGTCTCCAATGGCGTCGCCGCCTATTGCTCGACCGACGACATCGGCAACCTCGTCTTCGAGAGCTTCGTCGGCGGGCGGCACACGCGGCGATCGAGTCATTGAAGCGGGATCGACCCGATTGCTCTTCCGGACCGGGGCCTGCCTCCGGCAGGAACGAATTCGTATCGGCCGCTTGTCCGGTAACCGTGCAGAACCCCGCGCTGGCCGACTCCACCTGTCAGACCGAGTTCCTGGCTGGGGGAATGGACCACGAATCGGAGCTCCGACTTGTTCAAACGCCCCTTCAAGACCCGGGTGATCTGGAATCGGACGACCCAATTCTCCCAGGGTTTATGCCGCCGACCGTTGACGATACCATCAGGCACGATGTCTTCCTCAACAACCGTTGCCTCGACCTGGATGTCGCCATCAGGCGCCCGAGACGATTCGTGATCAGGTTGGACCCCGGGCGCCGGCGCGTTATCCGGCTGGCCCGTGCTCGACCGGAACGCAAGGATCAAGCACAGGGTCAAGCCGGCGCACAGGCAGAGGAGGATTCGTCGAGTCCGTCTCATCGCCTGATTGGCAGCCTGAGGCGAGCGCCTCGGTCAGCCTTCCGGGTTATCGAGCAACTCTTTGAGCCGCGGCGAGAGTTCGGCGGGAAGCCGCGACGGCCAGGTCTCGTCGATCAGCCCGACGTCGATCATGTCGAGTATGTGGACTTGGTCCTTCTTTCGATACGAGGTCAGCTTCATCTTGACGAGGGGTTCCAGTGCAACGGCTCGAATTGAGCCCGTGACCTCAGACTCGTTCACATCCGGAGCAGGGACCGGATCCTCGGATCGAACCCGTTCACCGGCGAAGATGATGTGGACCGCGTCGCGGGCCTTGGCCTTCGGCCCATCGAGGAACATGTCGATCCCCTTGACGTGCCGATACACGAAGCCGGCCTTTGCGAGAGCGGACTTCGCCGCCTCGAGGTCGGATCGCCGTAACAAGATGTCAACGTCCTGCGTGTTCCGCACGGCCGACTCATCGACCGTCGACACCCAGGCGGCCACGGCATTGCCGCCAATCACCGCGTAAGGGATCTGCGCCTCTTCGAGGGCCCTGGCCGCGCGGTGCAAGCGTTCGCGAACCTTCTCCACGGCTCGGACCATCCTTTCGAGCAGGTCTTCATCGATCCGCAGCATGCTCATCCCGCTTCACCTCCCTACGGCATTGTACGATTCACGCCCATTGTTTTTCCATCGTGTACGGCAGCACCTTGATTCCTCGACTCTTCAAGGGTGCCAGGGCGCTCTTGAGCTGGGTTTGCTGTTCGGACCAGGCGGATCCCCGCAACCACGTCATGCCTTCCACCGGAGTTGATGGGTCCCGGATCTCGTTCTCGTCGAGTAGGAAGACGAAGTCGCCGCGACCGAGTTCGAGCGATTCGATGAGTCGGACCGTCTCGAGGAGGTGCTTCTCGGCATGCTCGATCCCGCCGGCGCCGACGAGCGTCAAGAGGCTGGCTCCCAACCCGGCTGCCTTCAAATCGGCGACCGCGGATCGGAGTTCCTCATCGCTCCAGTTCTTGTGGTAAATCGCGCGCACCGCGGGATCGCCGGACTCGACACCGAGGCTCACCCGGATCAAGCCCCGCGAAGCAAACTCGCGCCAGGCGGCTCGATCGGGCAGGGGGGGGCGGAAGTCGTCGAGGAAGACGTGAATTCCGTCGAGCCGCGGCGCCGCTTCCTCGGGCTCGGGACGACCCTGCGCGACAGCGCGGGCCGCCTCGATCGGGAAGTGTCGGCCGATCGCGTGAAGGTCAGCGGCGATGTCGTGGGGAGGCTGGTGCAACAGATCGCTGCCCGCCAGGAAGATCACGCGGCTCTGAAGCAGCCGGCGGCCCCAGAGCGCGGCGACCTCTCGGGCATGCTGCTCGAACTCGGTCCGTGTGCGCACCTGGTGCCCGGTCACGGGGCCCAGGCCGAAGCTCCGGCCCCCGGCATGCCCGAGCGTCGCCTGGAGGACCACTGCACTCTGGCACTCCGGAGGCAAGAAGGGGAACTGGCCGTAGGTTTCCCGGTATCGCTGGCGGTGGGCCAGCCAGGCGGCGGCGTCCCACTCGCTGATCCGCTCGAGGATCTGGCAGAGCTCGTCGTTCCCCAGTGGCTGAGCCTTCTCCGCCGGGGGTTCGCGACGGCGCAGCCGTCCGGCGCCCAGGTCGTGCAGGAGCTCCCACGCCGTGGTCCGGACCCGGGCATCGAAGTCGTTGGCCTGGGCGATGTCCAACGTGTGCCGCTTCAAGACGAGATTCGGTCCCTCGCGCAGCCGGTCGATGACCTGGGTGGTGGCGTCGAGACCCTTGAGGTAATGCGTGCCGCTGACGAAGGCCCGCTGCCAGCGCCCGTCCAGGTCGAAATGGTAGATCGGGGCGTCGCCGAAATAGAGAGAGAATGCCCCCGGCTTCAAGCCGCAGAAGATCGGTTCGCCGGGAGCCGTGACGGGCTCCAGGCCGATTCGCCGGCGATACAACGCCCCTTGCTCCAGCAGGCAGGCGGCCTCAGTGCGATGTGGCGCATCCATGGTCGATGCGGTCCTCACAGGCCCAGGCGATCGCGATTTCGCTCTCCTCGAAACGGCGGATACTCATTATAGTACGCACCCCCGGGCCGGTTCATGGCCCATCGGACCCAGCCCAGGACGAAGCCGCCCGGGCGGCCCCGTGGTTGAGGTGTCCAGGAGGGAACCGTGGAGCAGGAGGCACGGCCGTTCAGCAACGATGAGTGCCAAGGGAACGACCGGCCCAACCCGCGGCGCTTCGACTGGCTCGAGCCGGTCGTCCTGGGACTCCTGGCACTCGTGCTGAACCTCGCCGGCAACGACCGAACCGGCCTGTGGGACCGGGACGAGCCGCGGTACGCCGTCTGCGTACGCGAGATGCGGTCACGGGGCGACTGGATCAATCCCACCTTCAACGGCGTGCCCCGGTACCACAAACCGGTCCTCATCTACTGGCTGACCGGCCTGAGCACGGCCATCGCCGGTGACAACCCGTTCGGCGTACGACTGGTCTCGAGCCTGGCCGGTGCCGGCACCGTCCTGGGCGTCTGGTGGCTGGGGCGGCGGATGCTGGGACCGCGCGGCGGGTGGCTCGCCGGCTTGATCTTGGCGACGGCGCCGATCGCCGTCGCCGAAGCGAAGCTGGCCACGACCGACGCGACCCTGACGCTGTGGCTCTTCGGTTGCCAGGCCTGCCTCTGGACGCTGAGCCGCCGGCCTTCAATCGGCGCCGCCACGGGATTCTGGGTCCTCCTCAGTCTGGCCGTCCTGACCAAGGGACCGGTTGGACCGGCCCTGATCCTCGCTTCGACGGCCATGGCCTGGTGGTGGGGCTGGCCGGTCCCCCCCAGGGAGCGACTCCATGGGACCTGGGGGCTGGTGGGATTCCTCGCCTTGACGGCCCCCTGGTACGTGGCCGTCAGCATCACCTCCCA
>Ga0070738_10006654_pt1 | contig 11994 bp, 15 predicted proteins | sample Coa_R2_2_FD_66446 | JGI IMG/M metagenome (GOLD analysis project Ga0070738, IMG submission 66446) | Surface soil microbial communities from Centralia Pennsylvania, which are recovering from an underground coalmine fire - Coalmine... | ecosystem: Environmental > Terrestrial > Soil > Unclassified ... | reverse complement strand
GACGAGTATCACAAAGGTCTGCAAAGGCTTCGACAATAGCAAGTTGAGGCATCGGCTGTCAGGGGGTGGGAGATGACCTAACTACCATATCAACCGCTCAATTAGAATGAAATAGCCCTGGGAGGGAATAGCGATCTATCTATACATTTCCTTCGGCGGGCTTACACCCTTACAAAGTTGTCGGGCACTTTTGGATTTGTTTGCACAAAAAGTATTTCTGAGGGAGATAGTAGAACTTCTGGATTACAGTTTTTGCTCCGCAAGGGCTGTCGAATTTATAAAGCTACAACAAGCTTTGTTTGGCCAGGCTTGGCTACAGTTAATACTTTAATAGTTCATATTGCTAAGCCTCAGAGCTTCGCAGCAAAGCTACGTAAGGTAATTCTGGATGACACTGAAGTTGAACAAATTAATTCCTATTTAAGCGATGGAGATGAGTATAAAGATCCTGAGAAGCTAATCGCAAATAAAGGAATTGTTTATTTTGGTGCTACTCCATTAGGGAAAGGGTTTCTACTTAATTCACAGGAGCGAGATGAGTTAATTAACAAGGACCCTAAAAATGAAGCTGTTATTTTCCCTTATCAAGGAGGTAGCGAACTAAATACTAATCCTGATCAGTCTGCATCTCGCTTTATCATCAATTTTGGTTCTCGCTCATTTAAAGAAGTTAACCAATGGCCTGATGTCTTAAGGATTATTGAAGAGAGAGTAAACCTGAAAGAGATCGGTTACGTTCAGATAATTCGGCTGCCAGGTATAGAAAACAGAATTGGTGGAGATACGCAGGACAAGCGGAAGAGCTATACCGTGCGCTCTTGAGTAAGAAGCAGTGTTTAGTAACTGCTATGGTTACGAAACATCTATCCATCTCATTTCAGCCTACAAATATTCTATTTGCCAATACAGTTATTATTTTTGATCTAGTACACTGCGGCGTAAGTTGAGCTACGCTTACTGATGTTTGGTCAAAGAGTCAATCAGCATGCCGAAAACTGCTCCCAAACCTCTCAAGTTAAACGCGGAAGAACGGGAACAACTCCAGCAGTTGGTCAATCGCCACAATACACCGCAACAACTGGGACTGCGAGCCTCGATTATTCTGCTGGCAGACCAGGGACGCAATCATCAGGAAATTGCTCGTGAACTGGGAATTAGTCGAGATATGGCAAGGTGATGGCGCAACCGATGGCTGGAACTGAGCCAGAAGGAGGTGGCGGTAGTGGAACGGTTGCAGGATGCGGAACGTGCTGGTGCCCCCGCAACGTTTAGTCTGGAACAAATTCTGCAACTCTTTGCAATGGCGTGCGAACGGCCAGAGCAGTATGGACGTCCGATCAGTGAATGGACCGCAGGGGAGTTAGCCGATGAAATGGTCAAGCAAGGGATTGTCGAATCGATATCGCCGCGCCACGTGGGACGATTACGAGAAGAAGCGAGCTTAAAACCGCACCAGAGCGGCTACTGGCTCAATCCCCCCCGACCCTGCCTTTGACGCGAAGGTCGAAGACATCTGCCAAACGTACCGCCAGGCGCAGGAACGTAGAAGCGTTGGTGAACGCACCATCAGTCTCGATGCGATGACCGGCATTCAAGCATTGGAGCGCAAAGCCTCGGACTTGCCCATGCATCCTGGCAAAATCCGGCGACGGGAGTTTGAATACATCCGGCACGGCACCCAAACCTTGATTGCCAGTTTCGACGTAGCTAGCGGTGCGGTGATTCATGCGAGCGTGGGCGAGAGCCGTACTGAAAGCGATTACCTTGCCCATGTGCAGCAGACCCTCGCCAGTGATCCAACCGCGACGAAGTGGCACTTGGTGATGGACTGCTTAAACACGCATCCGTCCGAATCGTTAGTGCGCTATGTGGCAGCAGTCGAAGGATTAGACCTCGACCTAGGTATCAAGGGCAAGAGCGGCATTCTCCACTCAATGGCAACGAGAGCCGCGTTTTTAACCGACTCCACACATCGGATTGTGTTTCACTTCACGCCCAAGCATTGTTCCTGGCTTAACCAGATTGAGATTTGGTTTAGCATCTTGATGCGGAAGTTACTCAGACGGGGCAATTTTCTGAGTCAAGCCAACTTAAAAGACCGTATCCTTGCGTTCATCGATTATTTCAATCGAACAACGGCGAAACCGTTTAAGTGGACATATAAGGGTAAGGCATTAGCAGCCTGAAAAAGGAGGGGTGGATTTACGCCGTGGAATACTAGATACTTATACTGCCTATGCAGTCTTATAATCGTATGCTCACGAAATTTGGGCAAGAGTCCGCTCCTCATCCTTGAGGCGGGATTTACGGTATTCTGCATCTGATTGCTTTGAAACCTTCCCCTTTCCGCCCGACTGGGAGAACAACCCAGCCCTTGAAGCCGCGGGCAAAACCTACTACGAGTTTCGCGCCGATCTCATGGTGCGCCACGACGAAGGTCTCACCACCACCTACAACCGCTTTCACGACCCCGACGAAACCAACCCCGACATCCTCAAACTGCGCGAACTCCATGCCCAGATGGATCGCGCCGTCCTTGATGCCTACGCTTGGACAGACATCCCCACCGACTGCGAATTCCTCCTCGATTACGAAGACGAAGACCCCGAAGGCACCAGCAAACGCAAGAAACCCTGGCGCTACCGCTGGCCCGAAGAAATCCACGATGAAGTCCTCGCCCGACTCCTCAAACTCAACCAGGAACGGGCTGAAGAAGAGAAATTAGGTCGTCCCCCCCGACGTAAAGTTGCCGCTAAAAACCCAGCAGCAGCCGATCAAACAGCAACAGCGACCCATACCCCAAAGCAGCTCGACCTCATCCCGCCCGACACTGAACAACTCGACCTGCTTTAAACTAAAACCATGCCCGCCAAAGACCTCTACCACGACACCGTTAAAATCGCTCTAATCAAAGACGGTTGGACAATCACAGAGCCATTCCCACTCAAAGTCGGAAAGCGCGATCTCTTGATTGATTTGGGAGCCGAAAAATTGCTCATTGCCGATCGTGCCCAGCAGAAGATCGCCGTAGAAGTAAAAAGCTTCATCAGTGCTTCTCCCGTATCCGACCTTGAGCAAGCTTTGGGGCAATACCTGCTCTACGAAGACCTCATGCAAATCCAATACCCAGACCGCATACTCTACTTAGCGATCCGAAACACGGTCTACAACACCTTTTTCCAAGAACCGATCGTTCAGATCGTTCTCAAACGCCGCAACCTTAACCTGCTTATCTTTGACGAAACTCAGGAGGCAATTCTGCAATGGATACCCTAACCTCACTCGATCGCGCCGTTACCGAGTTGCAGCGCATCATAGAAGAATACTGCGAACTCCTCAACCGTCACCCAAACGGAAGCTTTTGCAAGCTGATTATTGCAGACGACAAAACACGCTACCTCGTGATCGACGAAGGCTGGACTGACCAAAAGCGAATTCATTCTCTCATTTTTGATGCTGAAATTCGCAACGGTAAAATCTGGCTCCACCACGATGGACTCGATCACGGCATCACCGATGAACTCGTCGCCGCCGGAGTCTCCAAAGACCACATCGTATTAGCCTTCCACCCGCCCCACGTCCGCCCCCACACTGGATATGCAGTGGCGTAAGCCTTCCTCTAGAGAACTGCCTGCCCCCTACCCAGAGCCAGCCCCATGACGACGACCACCCAAAAGCTCAGCTTCGAGGACTACCTTGCCTACAACGGTGGCACCGACACCCGCTACGAACTCGTTGATGGAGAGCTTGTCCCCATGAGCTTAGGCACTGGCAAGCATGGAGCCATCATTCATTTCCTGACGCGGCAATTTGAGGACATCATTACCCAAATCGAGCAGCCCTGGGTGGCATTACCTGCTTTGGTGGGTGTGCGATCGCCACGCGGTAGACGCTGGGATACCGCCCGCATTCCCGACGTAACGGTTCTATCTTTGGCACAGTGGGAAGCGATGGAAAACCGAGAAGCCGTAATTGACTTCAATGAGCCGCCGCCTCTACTGGTGGTTGAAGTCGTTAGCCCTTCGACCCAAACCGATGACTATCGCTCCAAGCGCTCCGAATATGGACTCCTGGAAATCCCCGAATACTGGCTCGTCGATCCGCTGGAAGCGAAGATCACCATTTGCCTGCTTGATCACGAGTTCTACGATTTAACCGAGTTTCAGGGCGAAGACGTGATGCAGTCGCCCCTTTTCCCAGACCTGAAGCTAACCGTTGCTCAAGTTTTGGCAGGCGAACGATGACCTTCACCCCCACCCAAACCCTCACCTTCGACGCATTCATTGCCCAATATGGCGATGACTTTCGCTATGAACTAGCTGATGGAGAACTGATTGACATGGAGCCTACCGGACCTCACGAGACGGTTGGCGGCAAACTGGCAACCCAAATCGGTATTGCTATTACACAGGCACAACATCCCTGGTTCATTCCCCGCACTTGTCTCATTCGCCCTTTTTCCGACATTGCCACCGCTCGTCGCCCCGATATCGTCGTCTTAGATGAAACCGTGCTGTCGAGCGAACCCCGTTGGGAGCAAGAACCCATCATTACTCTAGGGCGATCCATCAAGCTGGTCGTGGAAGTCGTCAGCACCAACTGGGAAACTGATTATGCCCGCAAAGTGGAAGAATACGCCTTGCTAGGCATCCCCGAATATTGGATTGTTGACTATCGCGGGTTAGGTGGCATCGCCTTCATTGGCAAACCGAAACAACCTACCTTCACCGTTTGCCATCTTGAAGGTGAAGAATACACTCTCCAGCCATATCGTCTAGGGGAAGCCATCCGATCGCCTCTGCTGCCCCATCTCCAGCTTCGTTTAGACGATATCATGCCCCGCTGATTTAACGGCCTTTACCCGAAGCTCAATTCCAGAACGGATTAGCTGATTTAACCCAAAAATGCGCTATTACCCATGCCTCAACTAACCTCAGCAGAAATTCGTTCTACTCTAGTCGATGCACTTCAGCTTGACCTGGTAGGCCCGACACCGATTGATACCGAGCACGCTGAGGAAGTTTTAACCCAGGCTCCTTCTAAGTGGTATCTCACCGGTTTCCTGGCTCCCTTTGGTGCGCCCCCTGAAATTCGCTCTGACGATGACAGCGACGATGAAACTCCCGAAGAAATTACCCAAAGCGATACGGGCGAAGACAGCCAGTCACCTGACAAAGCCGCTGCCCGCAAAGCCCTGTTTCCCTCTTCAATGGGGTTAAGCTTTCTCGTCTTAGGAAAAACGAGGACTGTTTCAGCCACGGTTACATGGGGAGACTATCTGCCGATCTCCCCCAGCCCAGAAGCAGCCTATGAGGACGATTCACAGGAACGTGGCAAGAAGAGAAAAAAGCCCGATGTTTGGCAGCGCGTTCCCCAACGCGCCGACATCCTGGTGGCGATCGAAGAAAAGTCAGAGCCCTATGCCCTTGATGTGCCTGGTAGTAGTGGGCTAAACCTGGTTGTCACGTGTCGCCCCGTGCGAGGTGATCGCTTCCCAAGCGGTACTCAAGCCATCTCAATTTTTTTGGTGAACTATCGACAAGCAAGTAACGGCGATCGCGACTCCACCTTTGCCTTCCAAACTCACCTGTGCATCAAATGTGATGAAGGCTTTGTACCCCGTTGTGACCCGCGCAGTGTCAGTACCAATGACTGGGATGAAGCGGTAGCAGCCCTACAATACCGCTACGACTACGAATTCGCAGTCGGACATAACGTCTCTGCCATTGCCACTGGAGTCGAGGGAGCAAAGTGTACTGAAATTTGTACTACCTGGATTCCCACAGCCGAGGTGCCCAGAGTTGCCCCTGCCGATATTCCCAATGTGAGGCTGGGCATGGAAGCGTTGGCTGATGCGCCTGATGCTGCCACCATTCGTGGCATGATTGGGCCGCTAGTGACGGGCTATCGTGCCTGGATTTCGACCCAACGGAGCCTTGCAATCAGCCCTCAGGCCGCTGCGGATGCCTCACGGCACTTAATGGATCGAGCCAACCGTGCCTGCGATCGCATTGAGGCCGGGCTGAACGCACTCACAGATCCACACGTGTTAGAAGCCTTTAAGGTGATGAACCGGGCAATCGCCATCGGGCGGCGACGACAGCTCAGTCAGGAACGGAACTACCCCCCAGACAGTTTTGGAGCGCCTTCCTGGCGGCCATTCCAGCTTGCCTTTATCTTGCTCAACTTAGGAGGATTGGCGAACCCCGAAGACAGCGACCGCGAAGTCGTAGACTTACTGTTTTTCCCTACAGGCGGTGGGAAGACCGAAGCCTACCTGGGGCTTGCGGCCTTCACTCTTGTTTTACGACGGCTCAAGCATGCTGGTATTCAAGCGGCTGGTGTGAGCATCCTGATGCGTTATACGCTGCGACTCCTCACTCTGGATCAGCTGGAGCGAGCTTCACGTCTCATTTGTGCTCTGGAACTGGAGCGCCAGAAAAACCCTGACAAGTTCGGTACCTGGCCCTTTGAGATTGGTTTGTGGGTAGGTCAAAGTGCCACCCCGAATCGTATGGGCAAGCGAGGCGATAAGGACGAATACTCAGCACGTTCCCGCACCCTGGACTTTAAGGCTGATAGCAAAAGTAAGCCCTCTCCCATTCCCCTGGAAAAATGTCCCTGGTGTGGCGAGAAATTCACACCCAATTCCTTTCAATTGTTGCCCACCGAGGAGGAGCCTCAGAATCTGAAGGTCATGTGTGTCAACCGCGACTGTGATTTTCGCAGTCGTAATCCTTTACCCATTTTGGCTGTGGATGAGCCAATTTACCGTCGTCTACCCTGCTTTGTCATTGCCACCGTCGATAAATTTGCTGGGCTCCCCTGGGTCGGCCAGACGGCAAAACTTTTTGGGCGCGTCACCCACTACCAGGAGCATGATGGTTTCTGTGGGCACGGTGACACAACTAAGTTTGGACGTCCGCTTGCAACCTTTCTACCGCCCCCTGATCTGATTATTCAGGATGAATTACACCTGATTTCAGGACCACTGGGCACAATGGTCGGATTGTATGACACAGCCATTGATGCTCTGTGTAGCCGCGATGAAAATGGCAAGCCCGTTCGCCCTAAAGTGATCGCGTCAACCGCTACAGTCCGTCGTGCTAGCCGTCAAATTCAAGCGCTCTTTGGTCGCAATCACGTTGATATTTTCCCTCCTCCTGGACCCGATCGCCATGACTCCTTCTTTGCCAAAACTGAATTTAATGAACCAGGGCGTCTCTAGGTCGGCGTCGCCGCTCAGGGTCGCAGCATGAAGGTTGGCCTTTTGAGAGTGTACCTGGCGCTGCTAGCCGCCGCTCAAACGCAATGGGAGGCAGCCGGGGGCAAACGCAACAAAGCGAATCCTGCCGATCCGTACATGACCCTCATGGGCTACTTCAACTCCTTGCGTGAGCTGGGTGGTAGCCGCCGCATTGTCGAAGATGAGGTGAACTCGCGCCTGACTAAATACGGTGAACGTTTGCGGAAAGATGAGCAAGCGGGTCCCTTCTTGAATCGAAAAATTGACGAAGAACCAGAAGAGCTCACGTCACGGGTGAGCACCAACAAAATTGCCAATACCAAACGCCGCCTTGCACTCCCATTTCATGATGATGAGCGAGTTGATGTCGCCCTAGCGACCAACATGATCTCAGTCGGACTAGACATTGTGCGGTTGGGTCTCATGGTCGTCTTGGGATAGCCCAAAACGGCCGCTGAGTATATCCAGTCCACCAGTCGTGTTGGGCGTGATCCAACTAAACCAGGTTTAGTCGTGACGCTGATGAACATTCACCGACCGCGCGATCGCTCTCATTACGAACGCTTCCAGACGTGGCACAACAGTTTCTACCGGGCTGTAGAAGCCACCAGTGTCACCCCTTTCTCGCCACGGGCACTTGACCGAGGGCTGGCTGGTGTCACAGTGGCCCTGGCACGCTTGGGGATTCCTGAAATGACGACACCGCTAGGAGCCTCTCATTTGACCGAGCAACGGGCTGCTGTCGATGCGGTAGTCGATACCATTGCTCGCCGTGCCGAGGGGCACAGCCCGATGGATGATGAGACTGCTAATGCCTTGCGCATGAGTGTGCGAGCTCAAGTCATTGACCTGCTGGACACCTGGGAGCGCCTGCTCGTTCGGGATCAGCGGCTGCAGTATCACAAGGAGACAGACTTAGCTACTCCCCTCCTGCTTGATGCCCTTGATCCTCATGCCGATCAGAAAACGGCTGATGAGCAGAAATTCAAGACTCAGCGCAGTCTGCGAGATGTTGAGGCCACAGTCAATCTATGGATACGCGATCCTTACACCCTTGAAGACGTGGAGGTCGGAAACGAATGAGTAAAGCGAAGAAAGCACAAACGAAGCCAAATGGGGAACTGCGCCAGAGCCAGTTACTCACGACGTTCGGTCCTGGTTCGATGGTGGACTTGCCCGCGCGATCGGTCATCATTTCTGGCTTAACTTTCTGGAAAGGCGAAAAACAATACATTCGTGAAGAGCGTCTTGCGTACAAGGTAGCGAAAAGCTTGCGGGACAGGCTGCCGGAAGGGCAAGAAATTAAGCTCTTTACCCCCCCAAAACAATCAAGCGATCCGCAAGCGTCTGTTAGTGGTGTTGATGCCTTCATCTTTCCCAGCTGGTTTCTAGCCCAAATAGACCGAGCGATTGAGCGCGGTGGCAAATCCTATCGAACACGTCCTCTGGTTCCCTGGGGGGCAGTCAAAGGGGGACTCTCTTTCGAAGGGAAGCGTGTTCAGGCCGTTCCTGTCCGTTTTGTCCAAGCCTGCACGAATGGGCATCTGAGCGATATTAACTGGAATGCTTTTGTTCATAACGACTTTCAATCTCGGTGCCGTGGGCAACTCTGGCTGGATGAAGCCGGTTCGGGCAATGACTTTGAAGAAATTTTTGTTCGCTGCGACCAATGCGGCGAGCTTCGTCCCCTTGCTCAAGCGAAGATTCCCAACTCTAAAGTTTTGGGCACTTGTGAAGGTCATCGTCCCTGGTTGGGACCACGTGGTAAAGAACCCTGTCGTCGCCACCGTGTGACAGACACCGGAGAAATCGTCGCTACTGACCAGCCAGAATACAACCGCTTACTGGTGCGATCGGCTAGCAATGCCTACTTCAGTCAGATTCTCAGCGTCATTTCAATGCCAGACAAAGATGCTGAACTGAAAAAAGCAGTGGACCGCTTCTATCACGAGGACCTCCAGTACACCGAGGACTTGAGTGATGTGAACAAAGAACTTAGAAAAGCTAAGTTTGCTGACTTGGTGGAGTTTGGAGCCGAGGCCGTTTGGTCGGAGATCCAACGCCGCAAAGCAAATTTGTCTACGCCTGAGAAAAGCATTAAGCAGGTTGAATTAGAGTCCCTGTTGTCATGCCCGCAGGAAAAAGGCAAAGAAACACCATCTGCCGATGGCAAAATTTTTCAGGGTTACACTCGCCAGCTAAGTTCTCTCAATCCCCAGTGGCAGAGTACTCTCCATCAGGTTGTCCTGGTTCATCGTCTACGTGAAGTGGTTGCCCTCATTGGCTTCACCCGCTTTGAAGCGGCGATGCCTAACATTGAAGGCGAAATTGATGACCTGGAAATTGGGGTTCGCCGCGCCACCTTAGATTTCGACTCGAAGTGGGTGCCTGCAATTGAGAACCTGGGCGAAGGCGTATTTATTAGCTTTAAGCCGGATCTAATTAAAGCTTGGCTCAGCAAACCTGCGGTGATCGATCGGGAAAAAGCCTTAGAACGAGGGTTTCAGAAATGGGCTGAAAGCCGAGGCATTCCCAACGATAAGCTGAAGTTCCCAGGAGCCGCTTATATCATGCTCCATTCCCTCTCCCATTTACTCATCACAGCGGTATCACTTGAGTGTGGCTATGCATCCAGCGCCATTCGGGAGCGAATTTATGCTTTCTCAGAGATTGGCTATGGCATTCTCCTGCACACGGGCACCTCTGGTTCCGAAGGCACTCTAGGTGGTCTCGTGGAAGTGGGTAGACGGATAGAAGCGCATCTCAACAACGCGTTAGAGTACAGTCGTCTCTGCTCTAACGACCCCGTTTGCGCCCAGCATCAGCCTGACAACGTACAAGAAGATCGCTTTTTGCAAGGGGCAGCCTGCCACGGGTGTCTACTCATTGCTGAAACTTCTTGCGAGAGACGTAATGAGATGCTAGACCGCGCCTTAGTCACCAGCACTGTAGAGGGTCTAGGGGCAGAGTTCTTCTCGGATGACCTGTTTTGATGGCACCCTTTCTTCTCTTGAGTCGCCCGGCTCTCAATGGTATTGCTGAAGCCTTAGAGACGGGGCGGTTGAGGTTGCCTGCTACGTCTGTCTCTATCTCTAGCTACGTCATTGGCAGTCATTTATCAAAAGTGGTCGCAGAACTTAACCAACTGCATCAGCAAGGCATGACCGTTAGCCACATTGCCTATATGCTAAGGTTGCTGTCCTCAGAACGAGCAGCGTCTCAAGTGAAACAAGACCAAATTGATCTGGTGTGGACGGGGCCAGAAGTATTAGGAGCGGAAAGCCGAGACACGGGTATTGTCGTGCGCGAGTTATTTAGCAGTGCTGCATCAAGTGTGTTGATTTCTAGCTTCGCGATCGATCAGGGTGCAAAGGGGTACGAACTATTTCGTCCACTGGCAAACCGCATGGATGCCAATCCAGACCTAAATGTCCGCATGTTTCTCAATGTCAAACGTCAGTACAACAACACCACACCTACTTCTGCTTTATTGAGACAGTTTGCAGAAACTTTTCGGCAGCATGTTTGGCCAGGACAACGGTTACCAGAAGTTTTTCATGATCCAAGAGCACTTGAACTCTCTACCCATAGCAATGCTTGTTTGCACGCCAAATGTGTTGTTGTCGATGAGGAGCGAGTGTTCATCACCTCAGCCAATTTCACGGAGGCAGCTCATCAACGCAATATTGAGGCAGGCGTCCTTCTTTCTAATCGAGTTACGGCACGAGCCATTCGTTCTCAGTTTGAGATGCTGGTCACTCAAAAGATTCTTCAAAGAGTACCAGGGCTTTAATCCTATGCACTGGTTGCAACCTGACCTGCTATTGGCCTTTGATCGCTATGGAACAGGACTTGGAAAGTTACAAATAGAGGAAAATAGAGAGGTCCTCCTACCGCAAACCGGAGAGTTTGATGGTTCCCTTTGTTGGAGTGCCCCAGACGATTCTCCAAAGGAGACGCTACGCAAACGCCCACGGTCTGAGTGCCTACCAAGAAGTGTTTTGTCGAGATGAGGGCTTTGAACACGTCAGCCGGTACATTAGTGGACTGCTGCTGAGTGAGAACAAGACCTTGCAAGCGATTCATGCCCAACAAGTTTATTTTGAAGGGGAAGCAAGCCGCCGCCGAGCGATGCACGCAGCGGTGTTTGAAGCCGGCTGGGAGAGTGACGAGTTGATGGCGCAGCAAATGCCTTCGGCAACGCTACGCGAACGAGCCATCGTGGGCAAGCAACACCAGGGCGGTGGGCGAGAAATCATCAGTTTGGACTGGACGATATCACATCATGAAGACGGCTTTGAGATCTACGGCGTGAAACGCTCCTATGACGATGTCAATCACGGCATGAGCCGCTTTCAAACCGTAGTCACAACCGTGATTGCCAATACTGTGCGGATTGATGGAATTGCGGTTGAGGTACAGATGCCAGACTTTAGTGAAGCAGAGCGAGGCTACCTGAAGATGACGGCTCAACCCAGCTACGAGGAGATGGCGCAGGTCATGCAACGCCTGGTGGCGTTGTTACATCATCAGAAGCATCAACTCGCCTATCGCAAACGCACCGAGATAGTGGTAGATGTAGTGCGGCAAATTGAGGCAGAACGGCAGTTCCCAGAAGCCGATTATGCCTTTGATAACGGTGTTATTAAGCGACGATTAGGTAGACCACAAAGACAATTACATAGACCGCTCCAGAGAACAGGCTGTAGTCGTGAATCGGAGTGAACAAGCGCATGAATGAGCTGGCA
>Ga0070738_10006653_pt1 | contig 11995 bp, 9 predicted proteins | sample Coa_R2_2_FD_66446 | JGI IMG/M metagenome (GOLD analysis project Ga0070738, IMG submission 66446) | Surface soil microbial communities from Centralia Pennsylvania, which are recovering from an underground coalmine fire - Coalmine... | ecosystem: Environmental > Terrestrial > Soil > Unclassified ... | reverse complement strand
GTCACCTTGAGTTAATTATACACTTTAGGTGATTAATTAGTCAAGCGTGAACAACTATGTTACAATCTTGCCAGGAGATGAACGAGAGGAAAATATGAGTGACCAGATCAAGATAGAGCGGGAATATATGACAACGCCAGAGGCAGCGCGCTTGTCGGGACTGAGTAAGAACTATCTGGCGACATTGCTCAGGCGGGGCAAGCTAGAAGGAGTCCAGCTTGCCCGTGACTGGCTTGTCTACAGGGATTCGCTTGAGGCATACCTGGCAACCACGCGCAAGCCCGGCCCGAAAGGCCCACGCAAGAAATCCATGCAGGATAGCAACACAGCAGCGAATGAGGAGAAGAAAACGACAACTTAAGAAAGCTGCTTGTCTATGCGCTCAGTGCCTGTCGAAGCCGCATCTGAGCGCGGCGGTCTAAGCTGGCTACGGTGGAGAGGGCGATACCGAGCAAAGCTGCTACTTCTTTCTGGCTGTATGGTTGTCCATCGTGAAATCCATAGCGCAGCTTCACAATAAGGCGTTCCCGTTCGGGCAAACGTTCCAGGGCAGCATCGAGTAAGGAGAACAGATCAGGAGTAAATTCGGTTGTAGCAGGGTCAGCAATCACTTCTTCAAGAGTGAGGCCATCGTCATCCGTCGGAAAGGCTTGCAAACTCATCACCTCTTGCTCTTGCAACATCGCCAGTTCCCGCACATCACGCTCTTTGATACCCATTGCCTGGGCGACCTCTGCAAAGGAAGGCTCACGACCAAGTTTTGTGAGCAGTTGGGTGGTAACAGCCGACATTTGCCGAATTGCTCGCACCTTATCGAAAGGCAGGCCAACAAGACGCTCGTTTTGCCAGACAGCCATGAGCATTTTCCCCCGTATCCAGGCCAGCACAAAGAGCTTGAAAGGCGATCTGTCTTTGCAGACGCGATAACTGTTGAGTGCCTGAACCAGCCCCTCATTGCCCTCTTGCACTAAATCCAGAAATTCCAGATGGCGGCAATGCCGCTCAAAACGACGGGCGAGGGCTATGACCAGCCCTTGATACCCTTCAACGAGCCGATCACGCGCCTGCCGTGTATCGAGACCAGAAGTGAGACACTGAAGTAAACCCGCCTCTTCATCCTCTGTCAACTGTGGTATCCACCGCACTTCGCGCAAGTAGACATCCTGCGCACATAAGGAAACGCCAACATGTTGTTGTGGTAGCATAGACAATCTCCTCTTGTTGAGCTGTATGATCAATGTCCTGAAAGTCGTTTCCACCGTGCAAGTATGCGTCAACGTGTGCTATACTGTACCAGTGGCTTACTCTAAGTATTTGGTTTTTTTGCTCAACCTGACAGGTGAAAAAGCTGGCAGTCATAAAAAATAATCAGACACAGAAGAGGGTGAAAATATGGCAAAGCAGAAATCAAAAGGGACTCCATCGCTGGCAGGTCAGGTACTTAAAGAGTATCGCAAAGCGCATAACCTCACACAAGAACAAATTGCCTATGATCTTCAAATCGAGCCACGTACCTACCGGGCCTATGAAAACGGCGAATATCCTCTGACCAATATCAATGAGCTACGGCGTATTGCTGATATACTTGGCATCGAACCCGAACGTCTGGGCTTAGCTTCGTCCCAACCACTTCCAAGAAGTCCTCAAGAGATCGAAGCCGTTATCACTCACGTCTGGTCTCTGGTAGAAGAATCGCGAATTCGAGAGGCAAGCTTAACCATTGAACGGCTCGTGCAGAACCTTCAGGCGCAGATCACGACAGAAGACCCTGAACTACTGCGTATCCTTGCCCAGGCTCACCATACCGCCGGGTATGTCATCTCTGAAGGCACCAAAGCACATGAGTCGCTTGAAGCCATCCTGCACTATCAACAAATGGCCTCTATCGCCCGCACCATCAACGATCACACACTCCTCAATATTGCGCTGACCTATGAAGGAGATATGTACCGCCGACTCAAGAACATTCCGAAGGCGATTAGCTATCTGGAAGCCGCCCGCGATACAACGCCAGAGGCCGATGTAGCCGCACGAGGAAACGGTATTCAGTTACTCGGAAGGGCCTACCTGCGCAGTCAAAACATCGACGGTTTTGAGCGTGCAATGGCAGAAGCCGAAGAACTGGCTAACATGTTTGATCCTGCTACCAGCAGCATACACGGCCACTATAGTCTCGGCACCGTCTATGAGGAATATGGCCGAAGCTACGCCGACATGGGGCAAATACGAAAAGCACTGGAATACTTAGACCGCGCCAAAGCCAATTTACCACCGGCAAAGTTCTGGGACTTGCTCATTAAAACAGCGCGAGCCACTGCACTCGTCAAAGGCGGAGAACTGGAAACTGGCGTACAACTGGCAACAGAGACAGCCAGAGAGTGCCAGCGAACCGGAGCCATCCGCTACCTTGACCGCATCTATGCCCTGGAACAGTACCTGGCACAAAAAGAGCAGGCCATTGGACGAGCCAGAAAACCGCTTCACGAGGTACTCTATAGCGAACAGGTAATAGAACTGTAGCCAGGAGTTTTCATACTGCTATCCATCAAGGCTTGACCAGAATCTTACCAAAGACAGAGCGACTGGCAAGAGCTTCCTGTGCCTGCGCTAACTCTGACAGTGGATAGACGGCGTGAATAACCGGCTGCAAGCGTCCCCATTGCACGAGTTCCAGAATCTGTGCCAGTTCTCTCCTGTTACCCCCATTGGAGCCAATAATCGAGTGTTCATTCACAAAAAGGTCCCAGATATTCACCTGTCCTTCTCTTCCGGCCATCGCCCCACAGGTAAGCAATCGCCCTTCCGTAGCCAGACAACGCAAGCTCTCAGACCATGTTGGACTTCCGATATGCTCTACTACAACATCAACCCCACGCCCGCAGGTGAGTTCTTTAACTTTATCAGCATACGCCCCTGAAGCATAGTTCACCACAGCATCCGCGCCGATGGTACGCGCCCGTTCTAACTTCTGCTCGCTTCCCGCTGTCGCAATAACACGAGCGCCACACAGACGCGCAATCTGGATAGCCGAACTTCCTATACCGCTTCCAGCCGCCATAACCAGTACCTCTTCCCCAGGTCGAACCTTCCCGCGAGTCACCACCATATGCCATGCCGTTAATGTTGCTAGTGTGACCGCCGCAGCAGCTTCTGAACTCACTCCATTAGGAACAGGAACAAGGCTTGCAACAGGCGCAACAACATATTCTGCAAAGCCACCATTGCTGAAGAGACCCAGAATATCACCATTGGAGCAGCTCCCCTCTTCCCCACGCAGACACTGTTGACAGGTTCCACAACACAAGTAAGGCGCGATAACAACGCGCTGACCAACATGAAAGGTCGAACTCTCGTTACCTAAAGCAGCAATTTCACCCGCTACCTCAGAACCGGATATATGCGGAAAGGTAATACGAGCAGGCGGTGTTGGGCTGCTACCTTCGCGCACCAGAATATCTAAGCGATTGACCCCGCAAGCCTCCACGCGAATCAGTGCTTCACCCTCTTTCGGCTGCGGAGTTGGAATCTCTTCCAGATGCAATACTTCCGGCCCACCTGACTCATGGAATACCATTGCTTTCATAGCCTTGAATACAGGAATTTTCCCTCTCGAAACTGACGAGAAAATCCCATCTCCTTTCACACGCCGCTCACCAACAGAGATACAGTCTTATCGGCCAAAGAACACATCCTCATACAGCTTGCCATTATCTCACATCATCTTATCACAGTTACTCTCACCATCCGAATAACAGATAAAAAGCAGACGGTAAAAATGGCGAGCCGCATCCACGACCATCTCATCAAACTAGAGGAAGCAGGTTACGGCGATCTACCGGATGTGCAGAACTTTCGCGAGGAACTGAGTAAAGCGAAGAATAGCGACACTTGAGTACAACCGGCTACTCAATAGGCCAGCCACCGTACTCATCAATCACCTTATCAACCTGATCCATCAAGACTATCGTCTCTGCCAGCGCAGCTACAATGCGCTGGTAGTGCTTGATATCATCGAAAGAGAGGGCGCGGCCCTTGCGGTCTTTAAGCCACTTCTGGCAAACCTGATAGCCGCCAACGTGAAATTCCCATACTTCAGGTGGCACCCCCTCAAAATACTCTGCCTTATTGATGTACACCCGTCCCTGCTCCGGCTTATCCGGCTCGACCAGATACTCAACCTTCTCAACCAGATGACCGCCATCAACAGGATACGACGGCACAGCCTTCCCGAACTGCTCCATCAGGTGCAGAGCCACCAGTCGCCGCCCGATCTTGCATAGCTCGCGGAAAAGATCAGCGTTGGCAGTCAGCGGCAAACGAGGAAAATCGATCTTCAGGAACTCAGCATAGCGACTGCGATACGTGGGAGAATGGAACACGGCATACATGTAATCAAACACATCCTCCGGCCCAAACGTCTCCTGCAAATCGCCCCTGCCATCCGCTACGAAGCGCATCCCCAGTTTGTCTTCCATTGCTGTGATAAACGCTGGCGAGAGGTTGGGACGACGACCGCCTGGGGCTGTTGAGGGTTCGGCAGTATTGAAAAGGGTGTTTTTATTGGAGTCGGGATAGAGATAGAGGGGAAACACGCTAGCTGCTCCCTTATTGCTATAGAAAACCCTATCGATGGGCGGCATATTAGCAACTAGAAAATGTGAACATCCCTCTTGTAAAGCAATTTGGCGCATTGCCAATAAAGCACGGTTTTCCTGGAGCAGTGGTTCAGTAATCTGTGGACGTGGTCGGTCAATCATATCTTTAGAATAGTACAAAAAGCGAGTATCGAAAGGTCGCCAGAGGCAGTGAACAAAGTCCGCTTGCCAATTGCTATTGGCCCGCAGTTTAGTACGAGCCTTTGCAAAATCCCAACTCCCAAGGTCGAACCTTTCTCTTACATCATCATCACTAAGTGCAGTACCGCGAAATGCTGCAATGCGATCGTATAGACCACCAACATCTATATCGGTGATAAAGTAATCTCGGTGGGTCTGCATACCGATATTATTCACAGGAAAAATATCAGTTAATTTCCAACCTTGCTCATATTCAGTTCTTAAATCGATGTCCTGTGGTACAAACAGATAAAAAGGCGTCTCTGGCTCTAACTTCCTCCATTCAGTTATTGTAATGTCATGTTCTGTAAGCCAGCGATATTTTCCTCCAACAAGATATTGCTCTTGCGCTACTTTCTGGTAGACTTCGCGCGGCCCATACAGATGCGCATGATGAACTGTAGCAAGCTGAGATAAGCCCGCTTTGTTCTGCCGTTTGACGAAAAGACCAATAGCTACGCCTTGCTGGATGTCGAACACGTTCTCATCTTTTGAGCCATCAGGGGCCTGCTCTTTTTTCATAGCATTACCATGCAGGTCAAGCACGTAAATATCATCGAAAGTCTGCATAAGACTCTGACGCATACCTCTGAAAGTAGGATTATCCAGATAGCCATGATTGGTGATAAAGGCAAGAATGCCATAACCAGTACGCTCGATACGCCATTGTGCAAAACGGATGAATTTGACGTAATCATCTTGCAACCATTTCGGATTGCGTTCACCCAATGGCACACCATCCACCTTATAGTAATCTTGCAGCAACTTACCAATGAAGGTAAGTTCCTTCCTCCCTTCTCTGGTTTCTTTCCAGCTACTGTTCGCTGAATGTCCAGAGTAAGGAGGATTGCCGATAATCACCATTACAGGAGCATTGTTCTTTACATTCCCGGCAGCATCCGCCTCTTCTACCAACCACTGAACGAACGGAAGCGTAGGCCCCTCAAACACCTCTCCCAATGTGTTGGTGAGATAGACGCCCAGGCGCGACTTGCCCTTGAAATCATAGCCCATCTCAGTGAGTTGCAAGCCAAGTTTCATATGGGCAACGGTGTAGGGAGCCATGAGCAGCTCGAAACCGAAGAGACGCGGCAGCAGGTGTTCGGAAACATAGCTTGACCACATCCCCTTGTTATTCTGGAATGACTCATAGATGAGATCAATGACGCTATGCAGGAAGGTTCCTGTTCCAGTAGCGGGGTCAAGTATCTGGACTTTGTGCGTCTCCAAACTGTGTTTCCCGTCTGCGCTCGTCACCTTCAGTTTGGTAGCGTCCGCTAACCCCTCAGCAAGACCAAAATCCTTTTTCAGCAAGTAATCGACGCTGCGCACAATATAGGAGACGACCGGTTCCGGCGTGTAGTAGACGCCGCGCATCTCTCGCATCTTTGGGTCATATGCGCTCAGGAAGGTTTCATAGAAGTGAACAACAGGGTCTTCCTGTCGTGTACGCTTGCCAAAGTCACGCAAAATTGCCGCCATATCACAACGATTGAGTACCTCGGCCAGATCATCGACGGCCCATACCACACGCTCATCAAGATCAGGCCCGGCCATGTATCCAAAGAGCTTGCTTAAAAACGGGTTCGTCTTTGGCATATGGAAAGCGGCATACTCACGGGTAAACAGGATATTTGGCTTGCTATTACAGCGCGCAGCGAACAGGCCGTAACAAATCGTCTGGGCATACATATCGGCAAACTGTTCGCGCGTGAGATCAGGCAGCAAGACTTGACGAAAACCCTCCATCTCTAAATGAAGCGTACCGCCGCCCTCTTCACTTTGAAACGCCTGATTGATCGCATCTCTGATAAGCTGAGCAATAGAAGCCATACGGATAGCCAGTTCTTTCGGCGTGGCAATCGTCGGTATCTCCGCGAGCATGAAGCCCTGTAAGAGCTTTCCAACCTGCTCTATTCCATCAGCTTCAGCAGTCCATTTCCCTTTTCCTCCCACTTTTGCCAGCCGGGCGGTCATCCGATGTTGACCGGCCACGTACCACCGGAACTCAATGTAGTCGGTCAGGATAAGATTAGAGAAGCCGCCCAGATAGCGTTTCATCTGGTCAGTGCGCTCAATCTGGTCAAGGGAAACGCCGATATCTTTGGTCTCAATATGCCCAAGAGGAGTCTGCTTACGCGCGATGATAAAATCAGGGGCGCCATACTTGACTCGCTTTGGTTCATTCGTAGCAGTCACATCAGGATAAAGCGTCTCTAATAACTCTTTCAAATATGAACGGTAGGTGTGTTCTGTCGCGTTGCCAGTCCGATAAGCCTGCTCAATACTTCTCAGATATTTCCGTATAGCGACCTCGTTCATGCCATCCCCTCTATTGCTACATCCGATACAAATTACGGCGATTATTCGCTGGAAAGCTCTAGTGTCTCTTAAGTGTAGCGTATAAGAGAAGAGAATGCAATCAAGAGGGATTTTTGGTCAAACAGCTTAATGGCAAGCTATATGCGAACTCTTCTCCTAAAACCAGTTGTAACCGCTTATTTCCTCACCAGAAAACAAAGACTCAGGATGCTTGACCAGACATCCTGAGTCTCTTTTGTCTTCCAACCTGAACGGGAAGCCCCGACCTTTTCGCCAAGATGACGTGAAACAAATGAAGGGCTTTATGGACGTTGCCATCCCGAACGGGAAACCCCGGCCTTTTCACCTAAGAGGCCAATACGCGAGATGCCTCGCCCGCCAGGTGGTTTCCATCCCGAATGGGCAGTCCTGGCCTTTTCGCCTGTGGCACTTTGAGTATAGCATGAGAAGGGGCTTAAGGCAAGCGTTTTCGCGAGGCCCTTTACCAAATCTTTTCAGCAAGCAGTAAGCCTGACAGCAGGCTACGACGACTACAGCAACCTTCACAAACAAAAATGGGAATTGACCAACAGAGAAGGGTGAGAACAGGAGCATTGAAGCGCGTTGAGGATGAAAAGGGATAGCTACAAACAAGCGGTATCGTATCCGCCCTTTGACATCATGAGGTTAAGATTGGCAATTTTAGATAAACACAAGTATTAATCCGCTTAAAGATGTCAACTGCGTTTAATCGCGAGCCCCATAAAGAATTGTGCTGTGCTATTTATTACATGCACTTGAGTTGTAGTAACGTTATCATAACGTATTCCGTTGGTTCCATTAATGCCAATCAAGATGATCTCACTAGGTACAGTACCTAGTCCATGGTTAAAGGTACCAGAGCCGACACCGTTAAAAATACTTACTTGCTTACTATTGACTAGGATACTTTGTCCTTTTGATGAGTAACCCGATGCAATAAAGCGTCGTGGGTCTAAGTCTATGGCATGCATAAGTGCGTTGATCGCATCACTATGATATTCAAGTTTGCCAAGCGCATAAGCATACTCAAGCCAAGTATCAAAATTATCAGGTTTCTTTAACCAAGCTTGTTGAAGCACTATTGCAGCTTCTCTATAGTTACCTTGGCTATTCAAATTTATGCCATAGATAACTAAATCATCGACGGTCATGAATTGCAAAAGATCAAAGGATATGGCTTCAGGCTTCTGAGTATTTATTGCATCTAGCACAACCTTAGCTACATTTGCCCACTCCCGATCCCGCAAAGGTTTTCTCAACATATTTAATGGCTTAGAGGGGTCATTCACAAATTGGAACAAGTTGAGATTCGTAAATTCATAGTTACAGGCCCCAACTAATACAGGTAAAACCTTTACTCCATCATTCCGAGCGGCAGCGAGTAATGGAGGCAACTCGTTATTAGCAATAAACTCTGAATTCAAGAAATTTGCACTGACAAGCAGTATTGCCACTCTTGCCGAGTTAATTGCTTTGCTGATCTCCTCTTTCCAAGACGAACCTGGTGCAATTTTTGTATCATCCCAAACTTCTATCTTCCCAAGCCGCTCAAGCGGTCCCAACTGAACTTGAAGTTCTTCTAAGACCTTTTTATCCTGATGACTATAACAAACAAAAACCTTTGTACGTATATGAGATGTTTCTGCCATCTAATTATCACCTCTTCGAAAGAAACTGCTTCCAGAAGGCTATTTTAGCAGTGCCATCGTCAAAGGTAAAGATGTATCCAATAAATCAGCATTGCTGAGTAAAATCCTCCCCAATTACCTCCAATAGCTTGCCATAGGCAACTAACAAGAAAGATATCCACTGCAAAGGAAAACACAGCATAATCGCTCTACAGAGAGACCGCTATCTATGTAGTCAAGCAGATCATTATAGGATATAATTACACTGGCGTTGTCGGGATACCTTATTAGAGAGAAGAAAATCATGTTAATAGGACAAGCCTACACCGATGTCCTCACTCCACAGGAGCAGCAAGCCCTTCAGAGCAGTTGTGATATGCTCATAGACAGCATATTTGACGATCTTCAGAATGTGGAAAAACCAGAGGATGTTGTTCATACGATGTTAGGCATCTATCTCCCTGAACGCTATCTGTACAAGTATACACCACTTTTCCTAAAAAAGTTCGCGGTTTGCGTTATCACAGTGGCGTGGAAATTAGCGCAGCCAGAACACATGATGCTTTCCTCTCTAGCAGAAGAATTGGCTGCCTGGGTCATTATTCAAGAGGCAAAAAGGCAGCTTGAAGAAGAGTCAGATGCGCAAGTAGAAAATGCTTTTGATGCGTTTATAGATGCATATTTTGAAGACACCGATCTGGAGTACCTTTACGACGACCGCTATGACGGTATTGAGGAAACAGAGCTAGCCCAGGTCATGGACATTTCTGGATTAGCTTTTAAGGACTGGTTCTCACCCTTTTCCGACGAACCTTCCTGCACACCGCATCCATATGTCCTTGAAGAAGGTTTATCCAGTCAATGAGAGCAAAACTGAGAGCAAAACCGCTCTACTTTCATCATTTTTGCTGGACAACAATTGACAAGTATCGCCCTCTCAGCCAGCTTGAGAAGCCGATAGAGGTACTTGAGAGACCCATCGAAAAAGCGGCTAAGGTAGTTCGAGTCCCCCCTTCGGCACCCTACCTCGTTTTCCCCATCCAGGTTCATGCCCAACACCAGTATTCCATGAATTTCAAAATACGGGCTATCTCCCGTCCGGCCTTCTCTCACGAGCTATCGAATTTGACCGGTTACTACTTGAATTATCCCGGATCAATGTTATAATTGAGGGGAAAGGACTTTGTGGCGATGAAGCTCGCCTAACGCCTCGTGCTGATAGCTTCTAGCACCGATAGAGTGTGTCGGCTGTTAGAAGCTTTTTGCTTCTCTTGAACCTCATTCCTTCTTTGATCTGGATGAGGTTAAATAAAGAAAGCGCCTGCCGCCGACCACTCCTCGTGATAGAGGGAATTTGTCGTCTCCCTGGAGAGATCGCTACATTCGGTCAGAGAGGAGAGGGTATGCAGCAACCATCTTCAGCGAAAGGAGCGGGTCTGCATGTCATTGCAGCAGGGCGGTCGGACATTGGGCGCGTGCGCGAACATAATGAAGACACCATCGCTCTCTGTGAACCTGAAAATCAGCAGTGGCTCTCCCGGTGGGGGCGATTGTACGTGCTTGCAGACGGCGCAGGAGGGCATGCTGCCGGCGAAGTAGCCAGCCACACAGTCGTCGAAACGATTTGCTCGGTATACTACCAGGCAGCCGCTTCGCAACCTGTCGCAACGGAAGCGCAAGCGCGCATAAAGCACCTTAACGGCCCTCTTGAAGATGTAGCTTTGCCTGCCAGTCGGGTTGAGCATGCTTTTCTTATGGCTCATATGCGCCTGCAAGAACTCTCAGTCCTCAGGCCTGAATATAGCGGCATGGCGACGACCTGTCTGGCGGCTATTGTGAAAGATTCCCATATCCTGCTCGCGCATGTCGGGGATAGTCGCGCATACCTGATACGTCCTCACCCCGGATTAGCGCCAGCTATAAGCTGCCTGACAGACGATCATTCGATGGCTGCTGAGATGATACGCCGGGGCATTATCTCTTATGAGCAGGCACGGCAATCAACCTCACGCCATACGCTGCTACGGATGCTGGGAGGTAGAACAAAGCAGGCTCCTGCTCCTGATTTGATGAGCTGCCTCGTACAGCCGGGTGATTCTCTTCTCCTCTGCTGTGATGGTCTCTGGAGTATGGTGTCCGAAGCGCAAATTGCACAGGTGGTGAGTCGCAATTCTCCTCAAGAGGCTTGCGATAGCCTGATTCGGCTGGCAAATGAGGCCGGAGGGAAGGATAATATCAGTGCGGTGGTGCTGGCGTTTGTCTGAACGCGCCACAGAGATATCACATATCCATCAATCGGCATTGTAAGGAAGTAATCATGAAACAGACAGGTAAGTCTCTTGCCGCCTCGATCGCGCTCAAGTTTGTGTTGTTGATCGGCATTATGAGCTTCTTCGCGGACTTTACTTATGAAGGGTCGCGCAGCATTATTGGACCATATCTGGGCATCCTGGGGGCCAGCGCCGCTGCAGTTGGCATCATCACCGGTTTTGGCGAACTGCTCGGCTATGGCCTGCGTCTCGTTTCGGGACGTTTGAGCGATCAGACCGGTCAATACTGGCCCATCACGATTTTCGGCTACGTCATCCAGATGGCAGCAGTGCCATTGCTCGCCCTGGCGGGAAACTGGCCGGTGGCGGCGTTGCTTATCATCACTGAACGGGTCGGCAAGGCGACGCGCAATCCCCCACGCGACGTCATGCTGTCGCACGCAGCAAAGGAGATGGGCTATGGCTGGGCTTTTGGCGTCCATGAGGCGCTGGATCAATTCGGGGCGCTCTTCGGCCCGTTAGTGGTGGCGGCAGTGCTTGCCCTGCGCGGTCAGTATCAGCTAGCCTTCGCCGCTCTGCTTGTACCCGCCGTGATTACCGTCAGCCTGGTACTGGTGGCCCGCTGGCTCTATCCGCGCCCGCAGGAGATGGAGACCAACCCGCCCAATATCAATACGACGGGGCTGCCCCGCATCTTCTGGATCTATCTGGCCGGGGCTGTGCTGGTCGCCGCCGGTTTCGCCGACTTCCCGCTCATCGCCTTCCATTTTGGCAAAGCCTCGACCGTGCCAACAGCCCTGATTCCCGTCTTTTATGCCGTTGCCATGGGCGTCAGCGGCCTCGGCTCTCTGATCTTCGGGCGGCTGTTTGATCGCTTTGGCATCTCTGTCCTGATTCCCCTGACCCTGCTCTCGGCCCT
>Ga0070738_10006652_pt1 | contig 11996 bp, 7 predicted proteins | sample Coa_R2_2_FD_66446 | JGI IMG/M metagenome (GOLD analysis project Ga0070738, IMG submission 66446) | Surface soil microbial communities from Centralia Pennsylvania, which are recovering from an underground coalmine fire - Coalmine... | ecosystem: Environmental > Terrestrial > Soil > Unclassified ... | reverse complement strand
CCGGTACCGCAAGGAGATCCTCGTCGGCCGCGCCGGCGAGGAGCGAGTCCCCGACGGGTTCCGGATCCGGGACATCCTTCGGCTCAACGTACGCCACTTCCTGGCGCGTCTCGACGACCCGCTCGACGACGTCCAGTTCTTCGACCCCGACCGCGGAGACTTCAAGTCCGCTCGGCTCCCGAAGGTCTACCACGTGAACGTCGTCGTCCGCGCCGAGCAAGCGGGCGAGAATGGAGCGAGGTCCGTGCGCTATGACCGTCTCCGCGTCGTGCTCAACAAGGACGGGATCGTGCGCGTCGATGCGGTCGAGAGCCGCGGATCGGGAACAAAGAGCCTCCCCGTCGTAGGCTGACGGACGCCTCATACCGTGAGTCGATTGACTTGATAGCCACAGAGGGCACCGAGATCACAGAGTCGGAGACGCTCCTCTGTGTTCTCGGTGATCTCTGTGGCCATTCTTGGGATCACGTCAACCGGTCGACGCCATCAGTCCAGAAGGAGCTCCTCGCGAGAGTCGGTGAGGATCACGGCCTCGTCCGAGTCGAGCCCGAGCGGTTCGGCGAGGTCGAGCGGGGCGAGGCGGGCCGACGGTGCGACGAGCTCCTGGCGCTCGTCGAGGATCACGAAGACGTCCTCGTCCTCGAGCCTGCCTTCGTCCGAGGGGAGGGCGCGCGGGCCAAACGTGCTCACGAGCTCGTCGCCGCTCGGGTCGCGGGCGAGGTAGACGAAGCGGCGCTCGAAGGCGCCCCTCACGACGCGAAGGAGGTCGCCGTGCTCGAGCCGGGCTCCGGCCTCGATCGGACTTCCGTCGGCCGCGAAGGCTTCACTCCCCTCGAGCGGCGTCACGAGGACGGAGTCGTCGGCGACCTCGAGCGCGAGGGCGAGCGGACCTTCGGGAGCGAGCGCCGTGCGTGGACCCGTCCGGCGCTCGCCGAGGAGGTAGCGCTCGTAGGAGAGCCGCCGGTTCGATCCGATCGCGCGTATCTGCTTGCGGCCGAATCGTCGCGCGATCGCGCGCGAGCGAGCCATGAAGCCGACGATCGCGGCGGCTCCGAGGAGCGCGAGGCCGATGAGCGCCGCGCCCAGGGCGCGGCGCGGGGTCCTGTTGGGCGCCGCCGTCGCCGGAGCGGGCTCTTCGACGCTCCGCGTGGCGACGGCGGCGCCCGTGTTCGGTGTGACGCTCGGGACCGGCGCGCTCTCGGCGCGGAGGGGCGCCGGTGCGACGGCGACGATCTCGAGCGGCTCGGTGGGTTCGAGCGGCTCGGTGGGTTCTTGGCGGGCGGCGGAAGGGCTGGCGACGGGGTCGACGCGCTCGACGACGCGCGGCTCGGGCGCGGGCTCGGCGACCGCGGGTGCCGCGGCGGGCGCGACGCGCGCGTGCACGCGCTCGACGGAGATCGGGAGCGGCCGCAGCGCGACGAGCGTCCCGCGGTCGCGCGTCCGAGCCTCGAAGACGATCTCGCCCTCGACGTTCGCTCCTCCGGCGACGCGGAGCTCGAGCGCGACCGAGCGGCCCGCCGGGATCGTCACCGTGGCGGGCACGACGACGACGCCCTCGGGGCAGCGGAGCGCGAGGTCGAGGGCGACCCGGCGGTCACCCTCGACGAGGAGGGTCGTCTCGAGCGGCTCGTCGTCGGGAGCGGCGAGCGTGATCCGGCTCCCGCGAAGCGAGATCGTCGGCGGCGGCGCCGGAGCCGCGATCTCCTCGACGAGGTGGTGAGAGGGTCTCCTCGCGGCCGGGTGCGAGTCGACCGGGCGCGCGGTCTCGATGCGCGCGGGAGCGGCACACCCTGTGAGCAAGAGGAGCAAGGCGAGAGGGCGTCGCATGAGAGGCCTCCGTGCAAGCCGCCTTCCATGAAGGTCACGTCAAGGTTCCTTGCGGAGAGAGACGCGGCCGGGACTTGCGCGCGCTCTCTCTCCACGGCGCGAGACGATCTCCGAGACGAAAGACCGTCGCGAGGCGAAACCGACGCGCAGAGGTTTCTACGTTGCGTCGGTGATGCCCGCGTGAAGTCGCGGCGACTTCTCCGCCCGTCGATCTTCACGTGCAATTGAAGATGACTTCGCGACGCCCTCGCTCGATGCGCTTAGCGTTCGCGCCCCCGCCGGAGGAGACCCGTGAAGGCTCGAGCCCTGGCCGTGGTCGCTCTCTTCGTCGTCGCGCGCGGAGCCCGGGGCGCCGACCCCACCGAGCTCGCCGGGACCTGGCGTCGCGACGACGGCCAGCTCTACCGGCTCGACCCGGAGGCCGGCACGAACAAGCTCCGCGGGAAGGCGCTCGAGCCGCCGGTCAACGCGGAGTCGAGCGCTCGCTACTCCGTCGAGCTCGCGCTCGAGGTCGCGGGCGACCGCGTCCAGGGGAACGCGACGTGGAAGGAACCCAACCCCCGCCGCGGCCGGCAGGGCGAGCCCGAGGCCTTCGAGGCCCAGGCGAAGTGGGACCTCACCGTCGTCGCGCCGAACAAGCTCCGCGGCAAGGTCGAGTGGCTCGAGTGGCAGGACGGGCGCGTCACCGCCCGCGGGTTCGAGGAGCACACCTTCACCAAGACGCACCAGGTCGTGCTCGCCCTCGAGGGGAAGACGGCGTCCGAGCGGCTCGCGACGCTCGAGGCCGTCGTCGCGGAGCAGCAGAAGGAGATCGATGCGCTCAAGGGCGCGGCACCGCTCGAGCCCGCGAGCGGGCCAGGGCCCTCGTTCGACTGGGGCTTCAAGGATGGTTTCTACGTCCGGGGCGAGGTGAACGGCGCTCCCTACGAGATCCGGCCGCGCGCCCGCCTCCAGCTCGACTACCGGGCCTTCCCCTACTCGAGCAAGAACCTCGCCTACAACAATCCGGTTCCCGAGGACCAGTTCGTCGTCCGGCGCGCGCGAGTCGGCTTCGGCGGCAACTTCGGTCCCTTCGAGTTCATCTTCGACGCCGACCCGATCCGCTCGCCGCTCCCGATCGCGGACTTCTGGTTCCAGTGGCACTCGTTCGACGAGCTCCAGATCCGGTTCGGGAGCTTCAAGGCGCCCTTCGACTTCGACGACAGCCAGACGAGCGACCTCTACCTCGACATGGTCGAGCGTCCGATCGCGACCGGCTCCGGCAACCAGATCGCGCCCGACTACCGCGTCGGCGTCGAGGTCTTCGGGAGGATCGGAGGCGGCATCTTCAGCTACTTCCTCTCGGCGGTGAACCAGCCCGACGCGAACACCGTCGTCGATGGCGACCCGCTCTACACGGCGCGCGTCCAGACCGAGATCAAGGGCTTCGAGGCGGGCGCCGGCGCCCTCGCCGCGCGCGTCGGAGACGGCGGACCGAAGGGCCTCCAGAACTCCTTCACGGGCGCGACGCCCGCCCAGTACGTCTTCTTCGCCCCGATCTCGATCCGCGGCTGGGAGACCGCGATCCTGGGCGACGCGGCGTTCTACCTGGGTCCAGGTTGGGTCTCGGGCGGCTACGCCTACGCGCAGCAGGAGCGGAGGCGCGTCGCCGCCGATGGGACGAGCGGAACGCCCCTCGTCACGCAGGGGGGCTGGATCACGCTCGGCTGGATGATCATGGGGCCCGTCTCGCCGGGCCCCCACGGGTTCCCGTTCAGCGACTGGGAGTACTTCTCGCTCGACATCGCCAAGAAGCGGAACGCTCGCAACGTCGGCCTCGAGATCGTCTGCCGCATCGAGACCGTCGATTTCAGGGACCTCCGCGGCGGGCGGCGCTTCACGACGGCCGCCGAGACGACGGTCGCGAACCCCTCGACGTCGCCGACCGCGCTCGACGTGAAGGGGAACCAGTGCCAGGCGATCACGGCGGGGATCAACTTCTATCCGATCGAGAACGTGAAGTTCATGGCCGACTACGTCCATCTCCGTCTCGGCGACCAGCAGCGAGCCGAGCGCGCGCACTCGAACCAGGCGGACGAGGTGCTCCTCCGCGCCCAGATGGAGTTCTGATCGCGGTCAGTGAGGGAAGACGCCGCTCAGCGGGTTCGCGTTCGCGTCGCGCCCCGTGAGAGACGGGAGGCCCCACCGGAGCTCGATGAAAGCGAGGATCGAGGTCGTGTCGTAGAGCGTGTGGTCCACGATCCCCTGCTGGACGAACGGCGAGATGATGATCGCCGGCACGCGGAGCCCGGGGCCGAAGTAGTCGAAGATGGGCGGCTGGACGTGATCGTAGAAGCCGCCGTGCTCGTCGTAGGTCACGATGATGAGGCAGTCCTGCCAGTTGGGTCCGTTCCTGACGGCGTTGATGAGCGACTCGGCGTGGTTCTCGCCGGAGCTGATGTTGGCGTAGCCCGGGTGCTCGTTCTCGTTGCCGAGGGGCTTCACGAACGAGACGGAGGGAAGCGTTCCGGACTGGGCGGCCGTCACGAAGTCGTCCTCGTCGAGGAGGTGCGCGGCGCGCCCCGGCGTGCCGTCGGCGTAGTTCGCGAAGTAGGCGAAGGGCTGGTGGTGGAACTGGAAGAGCTTGTCCGGGTTCCCGGCGACAGCGTCGTTCCAACCGCCCGAATACCAGGCCCAGCTCACGTTCGCGTCGTTCAACCGGTCGCCGATCGTCGCGTGCGTCTGGTTCGGGACCAGGGTCGCGGTCGTCACGTTCGCGGGGTGGGGCGTGTTGACCGTGTAGCTCGTGTTGATCACGTAGCCGTAGGGATCGACCTGCCCATCCTTCGTCATGTTGTTGTTGGGATCGGCCTGCGCGACGATCGAGGGCGGCGCGTTCGGGAACCTCGGGCTCGCCGCGGCGATGAGCCACTGGTGGTTGAGGAACGAGCCGCCGAACGCCGCGTGGAAGAAGTTGTCGCAGAGGATGTAGTTCGCGGCCTCCTGCGCGAGCGGAAGGTCGGCCGTGTGGTAGTAGCCCATGCTGAGCCCGGCCGCGTCCGAGACCGCCGCGAAGCGGTCCATCATGCCGGAGTGGATCTGCATCTGTTCCTGGTAGAAGCGGTGGACCAGGTCGGGGATCTCCTGGTCGGGCGTGACGTAGTCGTCGATGCAGAAGGGCCCGTTCTTGAGGTTCCAGGGGAAGCGCGGGTCCGGCGCGGGGGGACTCGCGCCGGTGTTGATCGGCTGGGGGAGATACTTGTACGTCTTGCCGTTCGAGTCGGTCTGGGTGTGCGTCGCGAGCGGCGCGGTGAGCCCGTTCGCGCCCGGGAACTCGCCGTAGAGGTTGTCGAAGCTGTGGTTCTCGAGATAGATCACGACGACGTGGTTCACCTGCTGGACCTGCGACGTGATCCCCGCGATCGCGGTCCCCGCGGACGAGCCGCTCGTCGAGGCCGAGCGCTGGCAGCCGACGCCGACCGCCACGAGGAGGCTCAACAGGGCGGCGGGCTTCACACGGACTTCACGAACGTTCTTCACGGGCTCTCCTTCGTGCCCCGGGAAGACGCAAGGGTGGGGCCGCGCTCAAGTCGAGCGATGAAGGGAGCCCATCGCTTTCGCTTCCGTTCCGCTCTCCGAAAACCGGGACGAGTCCTGCGACGCAACTGACGAATGTGAAGCCGGCGTCAAGGCTTCACGAGTCGCGGCCTCGGCCCTGATCAGGCGCGGGCGCGCGCCTCTCTCAGGAGGCGCGGCACGAGCGTGAGCGACTCGATCACGCGGTCGGCTCCGGGCGGGACGCGCTTGGGGTCGCGCGCGATCACCCAGGAGTGGGCGCCCGCCGCGCGCGCGGTCGCGATGTCGACGGCCGCGTCGCCCACGAAGGCGAGCGAGCGAGGCGGGACGCCGAGAGCGCGCGCCGCCTCGACGACGAGCCAGGGGTGGGGCTTCGCCGGCATGCGCTCCCCGGCGCCGAGGACGGCCCGGAAGCGACGCGCGAGGCCGAAGCGCCCGAGGAGCTCGAGCGCCGTCGGCGCGGGCTTGTTGGTCGCGACGGCGAGCGGGACGCCCTCCTTCGCGAGCTCCTCGAGGGCGGGCTCCACGTCGTCGTGGGGCCGCACGACGCGCGCCGCGACCTCGGGGAAGATCGCGCGGAAACGCTTCACGACGAGGGGCCCGAGGTCGGCGCCTGCCGCGAGGCGGGCGACCTCCTCGAAGGCGCGGCCCTCGTGGAGCCGCGCGTCCTCGAGGCGCCACGCCTTCGCCCGCTCCGGGCCGACCACGTCGCGGAGGGCGAGGACGGTCGCTTCGTAGACCGCGTCGAGCGAGTCGAGGAGCGTCCCGTCCATGTCGAAGGCGACCGCCACCGGCGTTACGAGCGTGGACATGACAGAAGATTAGCCGCCGCGCGCCCTTTCGTCCCGTTCGGGGGCTACCACGGAGCGCGGAACGTGGTAAGACCGCCGGAGATGAGACCGTTCGAGACCCTGCTCGTCACGGTGTTCCTGGTGGGCTGCGCGGGCGGCCCCGAGAAGAAGACTTACCGCGAGGATCCCGAGGCCTCGGCGCACCTCGAGAAGGGGCGCGCCTTGTTCGCGAAGGCCGAGACGGCGCCCGTCCCGACCGCGGCGCTCGTCGAGGCAGCCGTCGAGCTCGCGCAAGCGGCGAAGATCGTGCCCTCGCCCGAGCACCGCTTCGCGCACGCGCGGGTCGCTCTCCTCCTCGACCCCGACGCCAAGGACGCGCGCGACGAGCTGCGATCGTGCATCGACGAGGTCCCGACGGACGCGCGCTTCCTGGCGCTCCAGGCCTTCCTCGACACCGCCGACGCGTGGCGCGCCCAGGACGCGAGCGCCTTGCGGGGCGCGATCCCGGAGGAGGTCGAGAAGGCGCTCTCGGTCGCCGCGGTCGTGACGGCGCGCGAGGTGCGCGCGTTCATCGGCGACGAGGCGGCCGACTGCGCCGGCATCATCCAGAGAGCGGACCGCGTCATCGCCGGCAAGATCGTGCGCGAGGCGTCCGAGCTCGGGAGTCCGCGCGCCTTCATCGACGAGGCCCGGATCCACCTCACGCGCGGGGCCGAGTTCGACCGCAAGAAGGCCTACGACCTCGTCGAGAAGGCCCAGGCGGTGACGTTCAAGGACGACGAGGTCGGGCGCGGGCTCCTCTGGGGTTCGCGGCGGACCGCCCGCACGGCCACTCGTGAGCTGGGCGAGATGCACGCCGAGGATGGCGAGTGGGCGGACGCCTTGAAGTGGTACGGCAAGGCGTTCACCGGCAAGGAGGACCTCCTCGACGCCGAGGGCGCCCCGGACCGGCACGCGATCGTCGCCTTCGCGCGGCTCGGAGCGATCGAGGCGCTCGGCCTCGCCGGCGCGCCCGAGAAGGAGCGCGGGAAGGCGCGCCTCGAGCTCGCCTCGAGCGTCGGCTTCATGCCCGCCGCGATCCTCCTCGCGGAGCTCGAGCCGACGAAGCGCGAGGAGCTCCTCGCCGCGGCGAGGAAGCGGCTCTCGCCCGGCGGTTTCGCCGGGGCGGGCGACTTCGCCGGCCTCGAGAACCTCGGCTCGACCGAGGTCGAGAACGCCCACAACCCGGTGAAGAAGCTCGAGTGGCAGAGGCTCGTCTTCTTCGCGCGCGCCGTCCAGAAGGGCGGCGCCTGCCGGCTCGAGGTCGAGAGGGCGGCGCACGACGCCGTGGACGCCGCGCCCGACAACACGACGTTCGTGTACGCGCGGCAGTTCCGGCATCTGGCCGGGGACCTCTCGGCGGAGGAGCTCCAGGCGACCATGCCCAGGTCGGCCCACCTCCCGGCGTGGCGGGCCTCGACCGAGCTCGCGCTCGCGACGCGCTGCCTCCTCCTCGACGACCGGGCCGGGGCCGAGCTCCACCTCGACTCGTTGCTCCACGCGGGCGCCATCTTCTCGGTCGAGGACGAGATCGCGTGGGGGGCGCTCAAGGTGCTCAAGAGCCGCGACTAGCACCGCTTCGAACTTCTTCGCCGCCCGAGCGTAGAAGAGGAACGGGAAGAGGGAGAGCATGGCCGCGCACGTCGAGGACGACGACGCATCCGAGCTCGACCGCAAGGCCGCCGCGTTCCTGCGGGGCGCCTGGAAGAGCTCGCCGGGCATCGTCGCGAGCCTCCTCTTCCACGGCGCGATCCTCTGCGTGCTCCCCTTCATCATCTTCGCGGACAGGATCCGCGAGCTCGCCGGGATCCCGATCACGATCGGCGTCTCGGCGCGACGGCTCGACCCCGAGCGCCCCTACAAGCCTGTCTCGAGCGCCCCGCCCTCGCTCGATGGCGAGGGCGGCGAGGAGCGCGCCTACCGCTTCCCCGATGCGCGCCCCGCCGAGCGGAACGAGTCCCCCTCCGACAAGACCGGGAACGACCGGATCGACGGCGAGGGTCGCCTCGTCCTCGAGCACATGACGAACGACGCGCTCGCGGGCGGCTTCCGCGGCCGGCTCGGGAGCGGGCTCCCCGGGACGAACGACGTCATGGGAGTCGGCGGCGGCTCGGGGAACGGCGGCGCCCGCCGAGCGGCAGGCACGGGCGGAGCGCTCGGGCGCCAGGCGCTCGTGACGCGCGGGGGTGGCTCGGCCGTGACCGAGGCCGCCGTCGCGGCGGGGCTCTCGTGGCTCGCGCGACACCAGCAGGGCGATGGATCGTTCCGCGGCAAGACGACGTGCGGCAAGTGCCCGGCCGAGGACTCGGCCACGGCGGACGTGGCCGCGACGTCGCTCGCCGCGGTCGCCTTCATGACCGCGGGCTACGGCCCCGACAGCCGGCTCGAGACGAAGGACCCCGTGACGGGGAACACGCTCCGCTTCGGTGACACGGTGAAGGGCGCTCTCAACTACCTCCGCTCGAGGCGGACGAGCTCGGGCTGCATCACGGCGAGCACCGGGAACGACAGCGTCTACGAGCACGCCTTCGCCACGATGGCTCTCTGCGAGGCCTGCCGGCGGAGCAAGGCCCCCGAGCTCCGCGAGGCCGCGACGCGCGCCGTCGAGCACCTCCTCCACCGCCAGAACCCGAACTGGGCCTGGCAGTACGGAGTGCGCGACGGCGACAACGACACCTCCGTCACGGGCGCGTGCATCCAGGCGCTCCGCGCGGCGCAGCTCGCCGGGATCGAGGTGCCGAAGCGGAACCTGGCGGACGTCCAGCGCTTCATGGACCGCGTCAGCAACAAGGACGGATCGACCGGCTACACGAGCCGGAACGACAGCACGCCCGCGACGAACGCGATCGGGATCTACGCGAGGCACTTCCTGAGGCCGGGCAAGGCGGACCCGATCTCGGAGCTCGGCGCCAAGAAGGTCGCCGTCGCCGTGGGCGCCGCTCAGACCGAGACCGATGCCTACCTCTGGTACTACGCCATGCTCGCTCTCTTCGAGCACGAGGGGCCCAAGGGGCCGAGCTGGAAGGCCGTGAACGAGGCCGTGACGACCGCGCTCGTGAACCGGCAGAACCGGCAGCCGGGGTGCGTCATGGGCTCCTGGAACCCCGACGGCGACCGCAACTTCTCGGGCCAGGGGCGCGCCTTCATGACGGCGGTCTCCGTCCTCACGCTCGAGGTCTACTACCGCTACGTGGACATAACCCCCGCGCCCGAGGGTTCGGGCGAGCCCTGTGCCACCCAGGCACCCCGGTAACCCGGGGAACTCGGGAGGTGGTCGGGGAGTAAGAGAGGGCGGGGACGGATGAACCACGCTCTCGAAGACCTGGAGGAGCACGGCTCCGACCTCGACGAGGCCGCCGACGCCTTTCTGAGGGCGGCCTGGCGGAGCTCGCCGGGGATCTTCATGAGCCTCGTCTTCCACGGGCTCCTCCTGGCCGGGCTTCCTTTCATCATCTTCCAGGAGAAGATCCGCGAGCTCGCGGGGATCCCGATCACGATCGGCGTCGACGCGGTCCGTCTCGACCCCGAGCGGCCCTACCGGCCCGTCTCGAGCGCCCCGCCGGCGCCCGACGGCCAGGGGCTCGACGAGCCGCCGGCTCCCTTCCCGAGCGCGATCCCGGCCGAGCGCAACGAGTCCGCGGAGAACAAGACCGACAGCACGCGCGTGGACGGGAGCGAGCGGACGGGTCTCCAGTTCCTCGCGAGCGATCCCGCGGCGGCGGGCTTCCGCGGACGGATGTCCTCGGGGCCTCCGGGGACGAACGACGTCCTGGGCGTGGGCGGCGGCTCGGGGCGCGGCGGGGCGCGCGGAGGCGGCGGGTTCGGCGGCCAGGGCGGACGCCAGAGCCTCGTCGCGCGGGGCGGTGGCTCCGCGGCGACCGAGGCGGCCGTCTCGCGCGGGCTCTCCTGGCTCGCGCGTCACCAGTGCGCCGACGGCGCGTGGCGGGCGAAGGACGGCTGCACGAAGTGCCCCAAGGAAGACTTCGACGTCCCCGACGTCGCGACGACCTCGCTCGCCGTCGTCGCGTTCATCGCCGCCGGCTACGGTCCCCGGAGCCACGTCGAGATCAAGGACCCGGTCACCGGCACCATGCTCAAGCCGGGTGACACCGTGCGCGCGGCGCTCAAGTATCTCCAGGGGCGCGTCGACGCCGGCGTGCCGGTCAAGAGCGCGAAGGTCAAGCAGGACGTGGAGTCGGGCTGGCCCTCGACCGCCTACGAGCACGCCTTCGCCACCATGGCCTTCTGCGAGGCCTACCGGGCCTCGAAGGACGCGGCGCTCGGGAGGACGGCGCGGAAGCTCCTCGATCACCTCGTCGATCGGCAGAACCCGGGACGCGCCTGGCAGTACGGCTACCGCGACGGCGGGAACGACATCTCGGTCACGGGAGCCTGCGTCCAGGCGCTCCGCTCGGCGCGACTCGCCGGGCTCGAGATCCCCGCCAAGTCGGTCGACGGCGTCCGCAGCTTCCTCGGCTACGTGAGCGCCAAGGACGGAAACTTCGGCTACACGAGCCCCCAGGCGTTCGGGCAGACGGGGACGGCGATCGGCGTCTACATCGCGAAGTTCCTCGATCCGGGCGGCACGGGGACGACGACGGACTCGTTCGCGAAGCTCCTCCCCAGGTCGGCCGAGAACGTCGCGAAGACCGTCGGGAACGCGCAGACGTGTGTGGACCTCTACGGCTGGTACTACGCGATGCTCGGGCTCTTCGAGTACGAGGGGCCCAAGGGCGCCTCCTGGAAGTCGGTCAACGAGGCCGTCACCACCGCGCTCCTCCGCATGCAGCGACGAGGCGACGGCTGCATCTGCGGCTCCTGGGACTGCGCGGGGGATATCTATCTCGGCGCCTACGGCCGCCCGATCGCGACGGCCATGGCCGTCCTCACGCTCGAGGTCTACTACCGCTACGCGACGGTGCTCGAGCCCGAGCCGGCATCCGCGGTCGAGCCGGCCGCGACGGCGGCGCCGCGATGACGGACGACGAGCAGGTCCCCGACCTCGACGACGCCGCGGCGGCGTTCCTCCGCGCCGCCTGGCGGAGCTCGCCGGGCGTCGTCCTCTCCCTCCTCTTCCACGGGGGGCTCCTCGCGCTCCTTCCACTGATCATCTTCCAGGACAAGCTCCGTGAGCTCGCGGGGATCCCGATCACGATCGGCGTGAGCGCCGTCCGCCTCGACCCGGAACGGCCCTACAAGCCGATCTCGAGCGCGCCGCCGACAGCCGATGGTGCGGGGCTCGAGGAGCCGTCCGCCCTGTTCCCCGACGCCGCCGAGGCCCAGCGAAACGAGTCGCGCGTCGATCGGTCGGAGAGCGAGCGCGTGGACGGGCAAGAGCGCGTGGCCCTCCAGTTCCTGGCGAACGATCCGGCGTCCGGCGGCTTCCGAGGCAGGCTCGGCGAGGGCCCACCCGGGACGAACGACGTCTTGGGCGTGGGCGGCGGCTCCGGGAACGGCGGGGCCCGAAGCGGCATGGGCTTCGGCGGCGGCGGCGGCCGCGCCTTCCTCGTCGTGCGCGGAGGCGGCTCGGCCGCCACCGAGGACGCGGTCCGCCGTGGGCTCTCGTGGCTCGCCCGTCATCAGGAGACGGACGGCGCCTGGAGAGCCCAGCTCAAGAAGCCTATGGACGTCATGGACGCTCCCGAGGTGGCGACGACCTCGCTCGCCCTCGTCGCGTTCCTGACCGCGGGCTACGGCCCGAAGAGCCAGGTCGAGATCAAGGATCCGGTCACCGGCCGCATGCTCCGCTACGGCGACACCGTCCGGGCCGCGCTCCGGTACCTC
>Ga0070738_10006646_pt1 | contig 12014 bp, 8 predicted proteins | sample Coa_R2_2_FD_66446 | JGI IMG/M metagenome (GOLD analysis project Ga0070738, IMG submission 66446) | Surface soil microbial communities from Centralia Pennsylvania, which are recovering from an underground coalmine fire - Coalmine... | ecosystem: Environmental > Terrestrial > Soil > Unclassified ... | reverse complement strand
TGACGAGGAGCTGATTATTCCACCGGACCAGTTGCCGGGCGAGAATTATCCACCTGCTCAAGCCTGAAAGCCAGAAGCGTAGGAGACCTCTTGATTACCATGGCAAAATGATTTGGCCAGAGAAATCCTGCTCTGTTGATTCTCGCCTTTTCATTCGTTCTCTTAAAGAGAGGGCTTGGAGCAAAGCTTCATGCCAGCTTTCCCTAAAAAGTGTGGTCGGATTCTCAAGAAATAGGTGAAATTGACCATATACAAATGGTACTCCCAAGCGTATATTGTTGTAGCACGAAGTGTAGCAGAGAAAGCTGGTGCGCCAGTACAACCGACTGTTCACTCGAGCCCTGTGCGCAGATGCCATTCTGCAGCATGGATTTATCACAGGACTATATAGAGGAGGAATCTTCCAATGGGACAAGATCCAAACCAGCCTTATCCCGGCCAGTATGGCCAGCCACCGCAGCAGCCAAGTGGCTATCCGCCGCAGGGCGCGTACCAGCCTCCACAGGGCAGCTATCAACAGCAAAGCGGATATCAGCAAGGAGCATATCCGCCGCCTAATCCCGGCTATCAGCAGCCCTACGGTGCCGCGCCGGGCCAGTTGTATAACACCGGCCACCCGAACGGCGCGACCACTATGAACATGGACCCGAATACAGGCGCCGGCGTGAGCTACTTTACCTGGATTGCTGGCCTGATTGTCTTCTTGATGGAGAAGCAGAACCGCTTCGTGCGCTTCCATGCTATGCAGTCGATTTTACTCAATGTCGTAGCCGTCGCAGCATGGCTGATATTCTTCGTTCTGAGTATAATCCTGGCCTTTAGTGGACTTGGGTGCGTTCTCGGAGCACTTGAGATCATAGTGTGGATTGGCGCGTTTGTACTCTGGCTAATCTGCGTAATCAACGCATTCCAGGGAAAATACTTCAAACTTCCCGTTATCGGTGACATGGCCGAGCGTTGGGCTAATCCCGGCGTGCCAACAATGTAACTTGTTCAGCAAACTGGCGACCTGAGGACAAGAAAAAAGCAGCTTGTCGTACTTCGGCCCGTGAGCCACTCAGTACGGCAAGCTGCTTTTCCCTCGTCTATTTACTCTGAAAGTTGAATTGCTTCAAGTTGGTGGGCTATGCTATACTGGCCTCGAAACCGTGAAGGGAGCAACTGTATGGAATACGAAGATACATCACACTTGCAAAATCCGTTCCTGGTAGGCGAACGCATCTACTTGCGCCCGCTGGAACCGGCTCAAGATAATCATCTTTACTCCACCTGGATGAATGACGCTGAAACGCGCCGTTATTTTTCGATTTACCCCACCAGCGATACACGTGCGAAAGAGCGCCTGGAGCAGTTATATAAAGACGGCAAGCACATTATTTTTGGCGTGGCGCTCAAAAGCGATAATCAGTTGATCGGCCTAGTCGGACTGAAAGACATTAATAATCTCAACCAGAGCGCCGAATTCTATAATATCATTGATCGCCGCTTCTGGGGCAAGGGTTACGGCACAGATTGTACAAAGTTGATGCTCCACTATGGTTTTATGGAACTGAACCTCAATCGCATCCAGACTCAGGATATGGAGGAAAACATCGGCGGGCAACGGGCCGATGAAAAGGCCGGCATGAAATACGAGGGCACCCTGCGCCAGGCCATCTTCCGCTTCGGCAAATACCACAATGTGCGCGTTTATAGCCTCCTGCGCGAGGAATATCTGGAGATGCTGAAACAGTAATGGGCGTCACGATTCAAGAGATCACGGATAGGGAGCGGTGGAATAGTTTTCTCCTCAGCCAGCCGCGCGGGCATCTGCTGCAATCATACGAATGGGGCGAGCTTAATACATATCTGGGCGGGCGCGTCTATCGCCTGGGCGCTCTCGAAGGCGGGCGCATGACCGGCTCTATGATGCTAACCGTGTCGCCTGTCGCCGGTTCGCGTCTCCCTTTCAACTGGCTCTATAGCTCGCGCGGTCCCACAGTCGAGCAACCAGACTCGCCCGCGCTGGCGGCTCTGGTTGAATACGCGCAGAAGCTTCTGGCGAAAAAAGAACATGCCGTTGTCCTGCGCCTGGAACCCAATATTGCTGATGATGATCCGGCTATGGAAAACTGGCTCGCGGCCTACCGCGCCCTGGGTTTTCAAACGAATCCCTACGCAGTGCATGGCCGGCGCTCCTGGGTGCTGGATATTCGTCCGAGCGCCGAGGAGCTCCTGGCAAAGTTCAAAATGACCTGGCGGCAGAACGTGCGTACCGCCGAGCGCAAAGGCGTGATTATCCGCGAGGCAGCGAACGAGGCGGATTTCGACGCCTACTACGACCTGCTCAAGCTCACCAGCGCGCGCGACGCTTTCTTCATCCACAGCAAAGAGTATCACAAGGAGATCCTGCGCCAGTTCGCCGATAAGGGCGACGCCGTGCTCTACCTTGCCGAACACGACGGCCAGGCCATCGCGGCCAAGATGTTGATTCGCTTTGGCGACTGGTGCTGGGATATGTTCGGAGCAACCGCAGATATCAAGCGCAATTTGAAGCCGGCCTATCTCTTACAATACCGCTGTATTCAGTGGGCGCAGGCCAGGGGATGCAGCTATTTTGACTTTCGCACTATCCCGGAGGTTCTGGAGCCAGGCGAAGAGATGTGGGGCGTCTACGAATACAAAAAAGGCTTTGGCGGCTTCTCGCGCCTGAATATTCCCACCCAGGATTATGTCTATCGCCCGTTGATCTACAGCGCCTGGCGCAAGCTCGTGGAGATTCGCCGGAACAGGCGGCACGCGGCACGCCAGAAGATTGAGCTGGAACGCGCAGCACGCGGACAGGCTCAGCAAGCACGAGCCGAAACAGCAGAAAATTGAAAGGAACCGGTATGGAAGCGCGTATCATTACGGATGGCAAGCAATGGAATGACTTTGTCTCAAACTCGGAGCTTTGCAATATCACCCAATCATACGAATGGGGCGAGCTGGGTCCACACCTGGGCGCGCAGACCATGCGCGTCGGCGTGATCGACGACAATGGCAAACTCTGCGCGGCTATGCTAGTTTTGATTACACGCGCGCCGATCATCCGCCGCACGTATTTCTATGCCCCACGCGGCCCGGTGATCGATGATCCATCCTCGCCCGCCCTGGCAGTCCTGCTCAACTTCGTCAAAGCGGAGGCGCACAAGCGGGGCGCGTTTATGCTCAAAATCGAGCCGGGCGCGAATGACGAAGACGAGCGCTGGCTGGAAGCTTTGCGCAAGCTCGGCTTTCACCCTGTCCCCTATGCCGTGCATATTCGCAATGAGTGGGTGCTCAATCTTCAGCCAGACGAAAAAGAGCTCCTGGCCGGAATGAAGGAGAAGTGGCGTTACAACATCCGCCTGGCCGGGCGCAAAGGCGTGAGTGTGCGTCGGGGCGAGAGCCAGGCCGATCTCGATACATTTTATCGCATCTACGAGACAACCAGTGAGCGCGACGAGTTCTTCATCCACAACAAAGCCTTCTACGAAGAGGTCATGCGCCTCTATAGCAAGGATGATCGCTTTGCCCTCTTTCTAGCCGAATACGAAGGCAAGGCTATCGCGGGCATTATCGTGCTGCGCTATGGTCGCTGGAGCTGGTACATGTACGGCGCGTCCTCCAATGAGCACCGCAACCTGATGCCCAATCACCTGCTGCAATGGACCGGCATGCAATGGGCCAGATCCCACGGCTGCTGGTATTATAACTTCCGTGGCATTCCAGATATTCTGGAAGAGGGCCAGGAACTCTGGGGCGTCTACGTCTTTAAACGCGGTTTCGGCGGCTACGCAATCCGCGCTCTGGAAACGCACGATCTGGTCTACCAGCCCCTCGTTTACAATGTGTACCTGCGCCTGCTTGAGGTCAAACGCAGGCGCGACGAAAAACGCCAGCATCGCCAGGCCAGCCAGGCCGGGAGCAACCCATAAGCACACCAGATGGATACTTATGGCAAGCCTCTCACCTGCACATCCTGCGGATGCTCAACAGTATAGCGATACTCAAGCTTATACTCTTCGTCTGCGGCCAGTGGAAAGCGCCAGGTCAGGATCTCCAGTTTGGTGCGCTCACTCGGCGCTGGCGAGATTGCTTGCGTTTTGACTTTGATGCGCTCATGTTGAGAAACCGGAAGCTGGTCGCGCAGCACAATGTTCCGCGTGAAGGTGGCATAGTTGTGAACGCTGATGCGATAGGCATAGGTAATCCGGCGCTGATCGCTCTGCAGCAACGCTCCCTTTTCTACGCTTCGCTCGATTTGTTCGCGTTTGACCTTGATTTTGTCGTCAATGCCCAGGAAGACCTTGAACTCTTCCCTGGGAGAGGTCATCTTGATCTGCGTCGTACCCACGTACTCGCCGCTCACAAAGATGCTGCTCTCACCGGGCAAGAGCACCCGTTCGGTCGTATTGGCAATCTTAGCGCGCAGGTGGACCGCCGGATCAAGCACCGGTGCGCTGACATAATCAAATTCGCAGGGCAGGCTATCGCGAGCAATCGTCGTCTTGTGAGGCGAATTATCTGAAGGAATATCCACAGAGCGCGCAATCTTGAAGACATAGGCCGTGCCGGTCTGTTCGACGGTCGCGGTGGAAATCTCGGCGAGCACCGGTGCTGGCGGCGGTGGCACCTGAGCAAGCGCTCCACCCGCATAAACAGCTTCGCTGATGAGCGTGTCCCCGCTCTCATCTCCCGGCCCTCCCGCTTTTCGCTTTGCCCCTATCAGCCGGGCGGCCCTCATAGGCATGGCGGACGCGGCTGGAGCCACAAAAGGTTGCGGAGGAGTGTGGATGTCCAGATAGCGTGGCTCAAGTTCAGGAAGGATAGCGCTCTGGCTGGGGCGCGCTGTGGAGAGCGCCAGGCTCACCTGCTCCCAATTCTCTCCGGTTGACTGCCGCACCAGGCCCGTATAGGTTAGCTCGACCTCGCCATGATTGCCATCCTCATCCATCGTCACACGTACATCGTACTGCGGCTGCCAGCGGGCTTGCGTGACCAGGTAAGAAAGTTCAAGGGTGAACTCGCCCTCTGCGGACATATCTACACTGACTACAGCGCTCAGACGGTCGGGCTGTCCGTATCCTCGTTTGCTGACTAGCTCGCGCTGCTTCGCCGCCAGTTCCTCTCGCACCTGCTTGAGTTGCACATCCAGGTCTTGCGCGGCTTCGGCATCCTGTAGCGCCTGGCTGGCGGTAAAGCTGAAGAAATCGGCGCAATCCTGGGGCTTCATCTGCCCACGAGCCAGGCCCCGCGCGAAATCGCGCGACCGCTCACCTAGAGCGCGCAGCCACTCGCGCCTGTCGTTAAGCGCCTGCTGACGGGCCTGGATGAGATCTATTTGCCGCTGGAGCAGATCGCATTGAGTTTGCAAAGCCAGTATTTCAGCTTCAGGCGGACGGCTATGAAAAGCCGTTGCCACATCGACATCAAGAATACGCGTTCCCTGTGGTCCCCGGCCAGAGGCCCGCAACGACTCGCGCAAAAACGAGGGTAAATTATTGACACGCAATTCGTGCTCGCCCGCTGGCAAATGCAGGCTTCCCACACGAGTAATCAGCGCGCGATCAGCGTAAACAGTTACTTCTTTAATCGGGGCCGCGAGATCAGTCATTAACTTCCTCCATGATTTTACCTATTGCCGAGAAGAGAAAATCGAGAGTCCTCAAAGCTTTAACGATTGACACGGAGAAAAGTTCTCTCAATGCTTGCGTTTGGCGAGAGAAATGCCTTATAGTATAGGATACATTGATACATATTTATCTATTTTGAAAGGCAGTGTGAGCCAGCATGACGGCACCCGATCACGAAACCTTCTTAACAACCAGCGAGCGTGGATTGCGTCACGACATCTTGCCCATGCGCCTCTATCATAAAGCGAAGCGTCTGGGAACCTGGGACCCGCGCAACATCGATTTCTCGCAGGATACCCAGGACTGGCAGAATTTCACCGACGAGGAACGCGAGGCAATTATCAGCCTGACCGCTCTCTTTCAGGCCGGCGAGGAGGGCGTCACCCTCGATCTGCTGCCCCTGATTATGACGGTTGCTCGCGAGCAACGCCTGGAAGAAGAGATGTTCCTGACTACCTTCCTCTGGGAAGAAGCCAAGCACACAGAGTTCTTCCGCCGCTTCCTCGATGAAATCGCCCACGATACCAGCGATCTCTCGCGTTATCACACGCCCAGCTATCGCGCCCTCTTCTATGAAGAACTGCCCAGGGCCATGCATGCGCTGCTTACCGACCACTCGCTGGAGGCCCAGTTGCGCGCCAGTATCACCTACAATATGATTATTGAGGGTGTTCTGGCCGAGACAGGCTATCACAGCTACTACAACATGCTGGAGCGCAACAATGTCATGCCGGGTCTGCGCCAGGGCATTGGCCTGCTCAAGCGCGACGAATCGCGGCACATTGCCTATGGCGTTTTCCTCATCTCACGCCTGATTGCCCAGCAACCAGACCTCTGGGAAATCGTCGAGCAGGAAATGAACCGTCTGCTTGCCTTAGCTCTGGGCGTGGTAAACGAATCCTTCGAGGAAGCACGAGATCTTCCGCCCGAAGAGATACCTTTCGGCTTCCAAGTCGAGGAATATCTCGAATTCGCCACCACGCAGTTCACCAAACGCCTCGCCCGCATCGAACGCGCTCGCGGACAAACGCTGGAGGAGATCTACCAGGAAGACGAAGAATAAAGCTCACCAACAGATCAATCTGGCTTAGTTCTCTCCAATGCGTTGAGCACAGAACAGGCTTGCTCAATCGAATGAGTGGCGATCAAATCCAGAGCCAACCTGTTCAACGTATCTCGATCGGCAATCGGCCTGATACGTTCGCCAACCAGCATAGCCAGTTCTGGAAAGCGCGTCAGAAACCCATGCAGGATGAGTTACAGCAGGTTTATTACATACTGCGCATGCGCAACTCTTGCAAACGGGCCAGGCGTTCGCGGGCGATAGTGCTGCCAGGGTTGACCTTGGCCAGGTTTTTGTAAACGCGGCTGGCCTGCTCGTACTCGCCGACTGATTGATAGGTCTGGCCGAGCATATCGTAGGCGTTGAGGTTGTTGCGATTGAGGGCGATCAACTGCTGGAGAGCTGCTACGGCTTCCTTGACCTGATGAGTGTCATAGTAGTAGCGAGCAATCTTCTCCTGATAGGCGTTAGCCTCTTCGGGGCGCTCAAGCTGATAGCAATAGGCGACAACCTCGCGCAGCAGATCCATATTGGTGGGATCAAGATCAACCGCGCGGCGCAGGTTCATAAAGGCTTCTTCGGGACTCCCCGTTTCCGCGTAGACATTGCCGATGCGGCGCAACGTTTCGCTGGCCTGCTCCAACTGATTGCGGCGCAGATAAATGTCGGCTAACTGGCGCAGTTCCGTCACACCCTCGTCAATCATACCCCGATTGATATAGATATCGCCGAGTTCAGCGTGCGGGCGCGGGTCCTGCGGCGCCAGGCGTACCATCTCGTTGAGAACGGCCAGAGCATTGTCGGTCTGGCGTTTCTCGCGATAATGCTTCACCAGTTCGGCGTACTCGTCCATAGCGCCGGCCACGTCGCTGCGTCGAGCTGAAATCTCGGCTAGAACCGAGGAAACCTCGTCTTCATGCGGTGTCTGCTGCTTCACCTGGCGCAAGATAGCCTGCATCTGCTCCTGCTTGCCCACACGCCCATAGATCTTTGCCAGGAGCAGGGAGATCTCTAGCTCCGGGGCCTGGTGTTCTTCACCCTCTTCGCGCGGGCGCGCCGCCCATACGGTGGGATCTACCGAACTGCCGGAGAGCCGGACGGCCTGCAACGCCTGCTCCAGTTGCTGGATCGCGGCCTCCGGCTTGCCCTGTTTCAGCAAACACTGAGCCGTGCTGCAGCGGGCCAGCACTTCGTAGGAGCTGTCGCGCATGGCCAGTTGATAGGCGTCGATAGCCTGGTCAAAGTATCCACCCTGCTGATGAATCTGGCCAAGCGAGAAACGCACATCCGCGTTATTGGGATAGGTCTCAGCAGCCTGAGTATACTCACGCGCCACAAATTCGTAGTTTTTCTGCCCCTCGCCACGCAACTGCCAGCGAACGCGGCCCAGGACCTCCAGAGCTGTCGCGCGCGTTGAGCTTACGCCGGTGATCATCGCTATGTGCCAGCGCACCAGAGCGATCAGGTTGCGCGGATCAACCTGCAACACACGCTGGTACTCGGCTGTGGCCTGCTGCGTGCGGCCGAGCTTTTGTAGAGCCAGCGCATAGTTCAGGCGCGTCGGCACGCTGGTCGGGCTCTCCTGCAGCGCCTGCTCCAGTTCGGTCAGCGCGCGATCCATATATCCCAGTTTGAGATACGATTCTGCGGCCAACGTGCGCTCACGCAGGAGTTCTTCTTTATCTCCCTGCGAGGCCAGCAGGCTGATCAGGCGCACGCGGTAGGTCAGATTATTCGGTTCCAGCTGGAGGATACGCCGATAGGTTGCAATCGCATCACTGACGCGCCCATTAGCCATGTAGGTCTCGATCAGGATCGCGTACTTGGTGATGGCCTGCTCAATCTTGCCCTGGCGCACATAGATCTCACAGAGAACCTGGTGAATATCCAGATATTGCGGAGCCAGATCGATCACCCGCAGGCACTCTTCGGTTGCAGGCGTTAACAGGCCATGATTGATGTAGCGCTGAATATCCTGCATCGACTGGATAACCTGCATACGAATATTTTCCGGCAGCCCTGCTGTGCTCGCAACCACCGAATCGGCTACCTGCTTCAACAGGAGTTCATCGCGTGAAGTCCCGGCGATTTCGTTGAGCAGAGCCTCGGCAGAAACCTTCGACGCGGGAACTGGCGGCTTCTGCAGCACCGGACTCATTTGCTCAAGAGGTACCGGAGCAGGGGCAGGAGGTGGCGCGGCTGGTGGAGCAGGCGGGGCAGCGGCAGTAGCCTTTGCTATCTGTTCAGGCGTGAGCACCATCGTCTGCTCGTTCGAGGCAGCGGACGCGCCGTTCAGCCAGTCGGGAGAAACAACGGACTGTCCCGCTACTGGAGATTGGGCCGGGGCCCTAGACGCTGGCGGAGGCGATTCTGTCTGGACAACATTTTTTGCCGCCTGAGCTTTATCAGCATCGCTGAGAATGCCTGTCAGCCAATCAGGGAGATCGCCCAGCGAATTCTGGCCGGTGGGAACCGGTTGCTGCGCGGCTGGTGCCTGGGGCACATTCTGCGCTTGTACCGGTGCATTCTGACCCGAAGCCATCTGAGCCTGCATCGCCTGCACCTGCTCTGGCGTTATCACCTGTGTCGCGCTCATCTGTGGAGGGATCGACTGCTGCGCGGGCGGAGGAGTCTGAGGCATACTCTGCGCCTGCTTCAGCATAAGTTCAACCTGGGCGACCTTATCGTTCCAGCCGCGACTACGTAAAAAGCCCAGCAGCGCATTGAAGACCGTGAGCGCCTGTTCCTGCTCACCCAACTGGCGGTGGGCATCGGCTGCTTCCTGGCACAACTGCACCAGCTGGTCAGATTCTTCAAGGGTAAGGGCATCGAGGTTGACCCGGTCGACCGCTTCGTCAAAGTGCATTGTCGCCGTGCGCAGATCGCCACGCGCCCGATAGCACTGGCCCAGAGCATAATAACAAGAGAGCGCATAGTCGGGATCATTCAAGAGCGTCTGGAACTGGCGAATCGCGTCATCCCAGCGTTTTTGTTCCTGATACAACCAGCCCAGGAAATACCGCGCGTCAGGCCGGTCAAAACCACTTTGCAAAATCTGCTCGCAGAGGGCGATAGCATCGTTAAAACGACCCTGGGTCTGAAAGGCTTGTGCCTGTTTAAGTGCGCTTGTCACCTGTGTGGCGGCGATGCGTCCACGAGGGGCCGCTCCTCCGGCCATATTTGCCGCAGCCATTGCCGGACCCGGCCCCCCACCAAAGTTGCCTGCGCTACCCATATTACCCATGATGCTAGAATTACCTCCGCTTGAATTGTTCAACGTAACCGTATCCCCAGCAGGCGCACCAACACCTGCCTCGTGGGTTAGCGAACCCGAAGCTTGCTGTATTACTGCTCTGATCTGCGAGAGCAATTGCTGTGCCTGCCCATTTCCGGCATCGAAGCGCAGTACCTCTTCACATTGCGCCTGCGCCGCCTGGACATCCTTGCGCTGAAGATACCCCTGAGCAGCCGCCAGCCGCTCCTGGATCATCAATGCAACATCCTTCTTACTGAAATAGTACGCTGCCAGGCGCTCATGCGGTTCAGGGTTGCCCGGAGATAACTGCACGGTCTTCTGCCACGCAGCTTCCGCTCGCCCACCCTGACCTGCTTGCGAATAGAGGTCTGCCAGGTGCAGATACGCTTTATATGCCTCTTCTCGCCGGCCCAGAATCACATAGAGTTCTGCCGTCTTGCTGAGAGCAATGACGTTGCTCATATCGCTCTTGAGAACCTGCTCGTATTCCTCCAGAGCTCGCCGCCACTGCTTCAACTGCATATAACAAAAGCCCAGTCCACCACGCGCCGTTACATCATCTGGGAACTCGGCCAGGGCTCGCTGGTATTCCTGCGCCGCCTGCCCCCACTGGCTCTCCCAGCGATAATGATCGGCCGCACTCATTGCTGTACTGAAAACGTGTTTGTCCCCAGGCATGAAAGATTTTCTTCCTCATCTTGTGTGGCGCAGGCAAAATTGGTCTAGTAAAAACTAGGTTACAACAAATCGAGCCTGCTTAAGCTATCGCTTCTCACTTCTGGTACTAAAGTACCTTACAGGTATGCTGTTACTCCTGAATCAGTTCAAAAGATGGCCCTTAGCCTCGATAATTGATATACTGTAAGGCCACCGGATAATCCTTTTGCTTGAGGAAACCGATCACTGCCTGGAGATCGTCACGGCTCTTAGCAACAACTCGGATAGCATCGCCCTGGACCTGCGGACGCACTTTCGGGAAGTTGTCCCTGATTTGTTTGTTGATCTGCTTAGCCAGGTCTTGCGAAATACCCTGTTGAAGCTGGATAGACTGGCGGACCCGCCCACCAGAGGCTACCTCTTCTTTGCCATATTTAAGGATCTTCAGCGAAAGTCCACGTCTGACAGCTTTCGTCTCCAGAATATCTCGCACGTTCCTGAGCGTCATCTCGCTATCCGTCACAATGGTTATCACGCCCTGGCTATGGGAAATTTCCGTCCTGGTATCTTTCAGGTCGTAGCGAGTCTGCACCTCGCGCCTCGTTTGATCGAGGGCATTCACCAGCTCCTGCTCGTCAAACTGCGATACTATATCAAATGAACAATCACCAGCCATGTATTTTCTCTTCCTCGCATAGAGATAGGACAAAAGGTCTATTTGTCAGCGCCATTGTGCTCTACATTTCAGATAGTGTCAGGGTGTCTCCATTACCCAGGGCATTGTAACGCATTTTGTTTCATATTGCCAACTTTTTAACCATGTGGGTGATCTTCAAACCATTTGAATGGGAGAGAAACGCTGCGAAAAAGAGCCTGGGAGGGAAGGAATACTGCAAACCGCTCGATATATTCTTGTATTATATGGTAATTGTGTATTTCTATTGCAAAAGCCAGCATACTGTTTTTTACCTGTCTACAAAGTGCTTAGTAAGTGACGTTGTATCAGGAACACATAGCTGGCTACACTAGTGACTAACCCAGATTTCTCGAAAGACAAAACTAAATTTCTTTGTAAAGAAAAGCTAGTTTTGTTTACCCGTATCAAAACTGTGTAGAGATACTCCTTGAACTCCGTTCATAGATTTCCCTCGGGGAAAGAAAGGAGCAGTACAAAAGATGTACAGGAGACAACAGTTGAGATTCTCTTTCTCTTGCCCCACACCGTTTGCTCCTCGCACACAGGCGTAGTTCACCAGCATTTTTCTCTATTGATGAACATTCCTATGGATGCAGGTTTATACGTGCTTGCGATCATTCTTGCTCTGCATGCATCTGCTCGCTGAGCAGAAAGAATCTTGTTCGATGCATTCTCAACAAACTCATCGATGAGGAAAGGGAGGCA
>Ga0070738_10006644_pt1 | contig 12018 bp, 9 predicted proteins | sample Coa_R2_2_FD_66446 | JGI IMG/M metagenome (GOLD analysis project Ga0070738, IMG submission 66446) | Surface soil microbial communities from Centralia Pennsylvania, which are recovering from an underground coalmine fire - Coalmine... | ecosystem: Environmental > Terrestrial > Soil > Unclassified ... | reverse complement strand
CTCATTTAGAGTAACTGTAATTCCTTGCTCCCAAGCAGTTCTTTCAGTAATTTTTTGATACAAAATTTTTTGACAAATTTTCTTTATCTGCATACTTTCTCGAAGAAAGCAAATTATTTCACTCACTTCTATATTTATACCAAAATAATTAATTGCATAATGTGTGTTATTCATAAAACAGTAGTTATAAGACATGGACAATATAGTTAAAATCCTTACTCATCCAATACCAATTCAAAATATACCCTTTGCGCATGCTACACGTTAGCGCTGCTCCTCTTTTTGAAGTACAGAATTAGAAATTAAGAAAGCTCGAGTTAACAAAGGTTCCTGAATTTAGATCTGTTACTGAATTCTAGAGAATTGGTATAAGGAGGATCTGTAGCAATTTCAAATCATTTATGCGACTATAGGAATATAGTCTGAAAGTAGTGTTGATGACTAAGACGCAAGTGCAGTCATATGAATGCGATTGTGTAAGAATTTACCAAGAATCAAGCGTGCTACGGGAGTAAAAATGCTACTGTGAGAGGCTCTAAACTTCATGAATAAGGTGTTTTTTCAAGAATCCTTTAGGATTGCTATATTGTATGTCTGTGTTTTAACTCTTTGCGATACTGCAGTTTACAATTGAACTTAGGGTAATCCGAGGGCCTTACCTATCTGTAGTGGACCAAATTTAAAGCTATCTTTACCGTGATTAATTGTAAAACCTAAAGTGAATTGCGAGGAATTAAAACCGCTTTTTTGGGTGGAAATTATATCATGTGGTAAGCTAACTTTAGAGTCACCAAAAGAATTAGTGTTTGTTGCCTGTAATAAAAAACCTCCAAGAATATCATCCAATTTTAAGCCGCCAGATACGGATTCTTGTTCTAGCTCAGATAAATTTAGAAACAGTTCAGAATCATTTATTTTGATGTTATCAATCATAATTTCACTCTTTGTGAGGTAAAAAGAACTTTAAATGTTCGCCGTGCTTAGAGCGTAAATCTGATAGAGAACCTTGTAATTTCAACTGACCTTGATCTAGAAGTACAACCCAATCTGCTCGTTCGAGTACGCTATAGCGGTGGGTAATAGTAATTGTTGTTTTGCCTTTACGAGATTTTAACAACTGCTCTAGTACGTAATATTCACTTACTGGATCAAGTCCAGATGTGGCTTCATCTAAGATCAATATGGGTGGGTCGTTGACAATTGCTCTGGCGATCGCTAATCGTTGTCGTTGTCCTCCAGACAAATTCGCACCAAATTCTCCCAATACACTTTGATATTTGTTGGGGAGTTCACTAATGAAGCTATCAGCATCAACAATCTGACAAGCTTTGACAATCTGCTCAAAGGAAGCTTGGGGATTACCCAAACGAAAGTTTTCCACTATTGAACGACTCCAAAAATGAGGTTCTTGAGGTACAAGTACCACTTGCTGTCGCAGGCAATCGAGAGCCAAATCTTGCAAATTATACATGCCTACACGAATATTTCCAGACTGTGGCTGATATAAGCCTGCTATTAGCTTTGCTAAGGTGCTTTTCCCACAACCTGATTCGCCAATTAAAGCAGTAACTTTTCCTCCTGGGATAGTGACAGAAAAGTTTTCTAATAAGTCAACTCTGCCAGCATGGTGAAAGTAAAGACGGTTACAACAGATATCAGCATCACTGGGAATAGAAGCAACAGGCTTTTTGTCATCATCAACGGATTCTGGTGTGGCATCAATAACGTCTAAAAGACGACTAACTGCTGTTTGAGCACGAAAATATTTATCCGTCAAACCAACCAAGGAAGCAATTAAACCCACAACATTAACCTGCATGGCATTAAATGCCAGCATTTGACCAATACTTAATTCTTTATTTATCACCAGGAAACTACCAAGTGTGAGTAATATAATGCTGCCAGTCTTAGAAATAAAATCAACAAAAGAGCCATTGATCATGCTGATTTTGATAGTGCTGAAAGTTAAATTAGCCAGACGACCAAAACGGCTCTGAAATTCATCCCAAAATTGGGGAGCAGCAGTTGTAGTTTTAATTACCATTGCGCCTTTAAAAGTTTCGACTAAAACGCCTTGGGTTTCTGCTGACAAGATCAAAAGACTACGAGTCTTGCGCTGTAGAGTTGGTAAAAAAGGTAAAGTTGACAGAATTATAATTGTTGTGATTGTTAACACTGCTATTGTTAGCTTCCAACTGTAAAATAGCATGAAACCAAAAGAAACCAATGCGATAAAAATCTGGCTAGGGAGATGGGCCACAAACTGAGCAACTAACTGATTAATTTCAGTGATATCTCTGAGTCGGCTTGTGATTTCACCACTACGACGAGTTTCAAAGTAATTTAAGGGTAGGTGAAGAAGTTTGCGCCCAAATTCTAGAACAAGCCCTAACTGCAACCTTTGGCCAAAATGAGTCAGCATTAGGGTCTGTATTATTTGCATAATATTGCTAAATATGGCCATAGCCATAACAGCAACTACCACCACCGTCAGTAAAGAAATGTCTCCCCGCACAAGCACATCATCAGTGAGAATTTGAATCAAAAATGGGCTAGCTAGTGAGAGTACGCCCAAGATAATATTGATCAACAGTGCTTCAAAAAGGAGTCTGCGATAAGGCAAAATCCGCTTTAAAAAGCGTTCAAAGCCTTCCTCTACCTGTTCTTCCTCTTGCTTGTTAAAGCGCTCTGGATCTGGAATCAGCAAGAGCATGATCCCATTCCAATCTTTTTGTAATTCCCGTTTACTAAGGTACTGAACACCAATAGCTGGATCAGCAATAACATACTGCTTACCTTGCTGCCCGTATAAAACAACCCAATGATTACCTTTCCAATGAATAATTGCTGGTAGAGGCACTTCATGAATTCTGTCTATGGCTTCTTGAGAAGCTTGAACTGAGCGAGCATTGAAACCTAGAAATTCAGCACCACGCCTCATACCTAACAGAGTTGTTCCTAGCTGACCGGTTCCTACAGCTGTGCGGCTGCGATTGATACTCAAAAATCGCCCATAGTGCCTACAAATTGTTGCTAGGCACGCTGCTCCACAATCTTCCTCACTTGACTGTAAGATGCATTTATATTTTTTGTTAATTAGATTCATCATGGCTGCATCAATTAGAGACCTGAGATATGGGATGAGTCAGTTAGTTGTGATCCTTTTTTCACATATCAGAGAGTAATCTGGCCTTGCGGAGAATGAAATGTAGTACGGATTCCTGGCGCGAAATGATATCAGCTCTACCTTCCATACCTGCTTGTAGCTGACATGAATGATCTCCATCTCCTACAAATGATGTTTTGGGTTGAATTGTCACTTCATAGGAGCCTGATAATAAAGATTTGCCCCCTGCACTGTTAGATGCTGCAACCACATCTGGTGCTACTGTTTTCACAGTTCCTGCAAGAATGCCATAGTCGGGATAGGGACAAGCAGAAACCCGCATCTGAACTTGTTGTCCGGGCTTAACCTTGTTAATATCTGCTTCTGGAATATAGGCTTTGACAACAAGGGAAGCATGACTTGGGGCAATCTGTGCGATCATACTTCCTGCTCCCACCACTTGACCAGAATTACGTAAATCTAATTTGAGGATGGTGCCATCAATTGGAGCAACAATAAACACTTTAGATAACTCCCGCTCTATTTGTTGCAGTGCTTCCTTATCTTGGTTGATTTGATTTTGAACTCCAAACAAAGTGCTTAGCAGGTTTTTTCGTTCTTTTTGCAAGGCAGCAAGGTTTGAGACTCCTCGTGCTTGTTCTTCGGCGATTCGCTCCATAGCCATTGTTACCTCTGCATTAGTAGGATTGAGGTTAACTTGAGCTTGTTGAAGATTAGCCATTGCCATGCGGAAGGCTTGTTGTTTCTCGCTAACTTGTAACTTAGCGATCGCGCCAGTATTAGCCAACTGCTGATATCGTTGCATTTCTTCCTTTGCTAAATCTAGAGATGCCTTTGCTCCTTGTACTTGTGCTGTTGCTATCTGTTGTTTGTTTTGATAGCTCCTTTCTTGAAAAACAAGTGCAGCTTGTGCTGAGGCTATAGAGCGGTTGATAAAATTATTTTCAGCCTTTATCTGACTGTCCAAGGATTGAATCTGAGCTTTCAGTTGTTGAAGTTGTAAGTAGCTGTGCTTAATATTACCTTGCAGTTGAAACTTTTTAGTTTGCAACTGAGAATCATCAATCTTAGCAATGTGCTCGCCTTTTTTAACAACTTGATTTTCTTTGACTGAAATACTTTTAACTGTGCCTTCAGTTGCTGCCTGTACAATTCGTAATTCTCCTGTGGGACGAATATTTGCAGGTACTTTGACTGTGACATTGTAGTTTAGTGTAGCAGCTAACGTAACTGCTGTGCTAAAGGTAATAACTATAGCTCCAGCGCCTACAGTTGTCCAAGAATTAATAGCTGGAAGAAACTCATCATTCTGAAGAATAGAAAGAGATTCTGAATTGATATCACTTACCATTTTTTTAAGGACCTAACTTCAGTAACATTGGTTTTAGAGCTAGATAAACAGTTCAAATAATAATTAAAGAGAAGTAAGAAAATAATGAAATAAATTACTAGTTCATTAAAAAATACGAAGTTTTTATTCATTTTCTTGACAGAGCAACTATAAATTTATAGAAATTCACTTCAGTCTTAATAAGATTATTTTGCTAATTCTAATATTAGGAACAGCAAGGCAAGATTTTTAACTTGCCAGATTAGCAATGTCTGCTGCACTCAAAGCTATTTGGTTAGCCAGAGAATCTATTTCTTTTGGAATGGCATATCCAATTGCCCCTGAACCCTGAGGTCCAGCATAAACAGCCGAGTATACTGGCAAGGATCTGAGAATATATTTAGCCAAATTGGAAACAGAGCCAAGCGTTGGACCACCACCATTAATGGTTTGTTGTTGCTCATTAGATAACTCCACAAACAACTCGAACTTGATGTTGTTGTGTAACATTGTTGGCAACCTCTTCTAGCTTAGTTTATTATTCTTACTGTACATTCAGTAAATAAAGAAAAGAGAAATTCAATTGATATCTTATTAATTAAGATAAACAATGATTTTACTGAAAACTATAGCGTTTTTACCCATTTAATTACGTAATTTATTGAGATTATGTAAAAAATCAAAAAATTAATTATATATAGATATCATTCCTAGATGAGTTGTAAAATCAAAAGTCTCAAAAACCCAGTTCTTTAGAGAAATTGGGTTTCTCATTTTTCACAAATGATTTAGGATTGCTATACAACAAATTCCCAATTTTAGAGATTACAATTTGGTAGTAAAAAAATGCAACTATACACAGTTACTACTTTTATACTCTCTCTATACAAAAAACATTTTCTTAACTTAAGAAGCTTCTTCTAACTCAGTTTTTAAACTTATTTCTTATCAAAATAAATCTCACTTTTAACACAAAGATTCACAACCCTTCTAAGTAAGCGTTTTAGAATTGTTGCTTTCGAGGATATTCCCAATAGATGGAAAAAACAGAATGTTCCTTAGAAGCAGGCGCACTGGCGGCACACCACCTGCTACGAATGAAAGAAACACGAGATATTTTAATGAACTCTTATTTTACAAGTATTTTGGCTTATATTTCTTGAAAGAGTGTTAAGGAGAAATATCAATCAATCAAATTGTGCTTGATAGCAATGCGGACAAGTTCTAGTCTGTTACTGGTTCCTGTTTTACCCAATAAGTTACTGACATGCTTTTCCACAGTTCGACGACTGAGATACAAGCAAGCAGCAATTTGGGAATTTGACTTGCCTTCTGCCAACAACTTTAGAACAGCTTTTTCTCTACGAGTTAGAAAGAGTTGATGTATGGGATCTGATTCAATTGTAGATTGTTGATTGTCTAAAGAAATCTGGGATGTTCCATTTAATGAAGGATTTTGATTTTCATAATTTTGCTGTTGCATTCCTAGATGCCACTGCCACAGAATTGTTTGCGATCGCTCCAGTAGATTCCGGATCACGGCATATAATTCATTTAATTCAAACGGTTTAGCTAAACACGCATCGCCCCCTAACTGATACCCTCGAATTCGCTTTTCTGCATTTAGTCTTGTTGTCAGAAATATTATAGGTAATATACGGAACTTTGGGTGCTGACGTACCCAGCGAATTAGTTTATAGTTATCTAACTGAAGTATATTGATATCAGTTACAATCAAGTTAGGGTGATATTCTTCAATCATCTTCAGTGCCTCTTTCGCATCCCCAGCAGTAATAACTGAGTAACCAAACTCTTCTAGAGAAGAGCGAGCCTCATGAAGAATTGCTGGATCGTCATCGACAACAAGAATTAGTAATGACATAAGGTACAAATACTTTCTGGCTAATTTGGCATTGCTAATTATGAAATAATGAAAGACAGAAATTGGAGCCTAGAGCCATAAAATTTTCAATTTAGCCTAATCACGTTGTTTATTAGATATATCAACTACTTGAAACTCTTAGAATGATTAAATTTCCTATTTGATTGCTATATATGCTAAAAAGTACAAAAAATGCTCGTATTAGCCTAATCATTTTTTATTGTATTGAAAATCAGAAAATTTCTTTCTGGCTTCTTTAAAAATCATTAATGAGAACTACTTGAAGAACTAATTTCATTACGGAAATAGAATTGACAGAAAGCACCGTTGGCTTCGTCTCGTCGGAGGTAGCAGTAGGTCTTTTGTCACGTGAAGTTCGCTCTTGTATAACGCTCCCAAGAGCGTGTGGAGACTAATATTGCCATGCTACAATGCTGCCATTTGAGCTTGTGTTTTCGATGCGTCTTCACAAACTGAGCAAAATGCTACCAATCTTTAATTTTTTAGCTGTTTGATGTGGACGATTCGAGTTTGCCTGATAGTTTCCTGTTTGTGCCTGTCGCTGAGGAGCGCTACAGGTTGATAACATTACAGCTAAATGACCATTAAAGTGCAGGTCGTAACTGTAAAGTTTTGGTATCAACTAGATGAGGATTATGGAATCTGGCTTTCACTATAGATAAAAAACTGTCTTTTAAGCTATTTCATAAGATAGCCAATAGTTTTGTTTAATTCTATAGCAAAATTACGCAGTTCATTACGTAAAAATTTTGGGTAATTACCATTAATATGACAGTTTGCTATTGCCAGGGATACAGTTCTTTGAGAGGAATACACAGCTATGCTTTAAGGTAGATTCTACTTTCTGAAATGATGTATTTGCTGTCTTATTGGAATACAGAATAAGACAACAATTGTCTTGCCAATGAGTAGTCGCTAGCAAGAACAGGTTATAAATTCTGTCTACCATTGCCTATGAGGCTTAAATAGACCATATATTAAATCCCAAAATCTCAGATCCAGTTCGGTTTCTAGATTTTGATGTAACATGATCAAGATCCTTCAAAAAGGTTTAATAGAGACGAAACAAGAGCTAAACACTCTTGAATAGTCCAGTGTCTGACTCTCCCTATGTTCGATTATTACAATAAACTTAATTATTGTTTAGTCGGATAACTTCGGTAATTAAGTCGGAAAAAGTCCTCTTTGAAGAAGAACAGAATGATAAATTTTAATCAAATATCCTAAAATATGGGAAATTTTATAAATAAAATTTTATAGAGTTAAACAACTAGTCTCTAGTCGCGATTATATATTCAGTTCCCCGAAATTGTCAAAGAGAGTCTAGAGTCCTTGGCTAAAGGATGGCTGTCCAGCTTTGAAGACTAGACTACTTGGAACACAAGTCTGTCCTTATTGTTAATACACTCAAGGTCCTGAGATTTAGAATCCCTGACTTCTGCCGTTTGGTAAGGTGGGGAGAATATCAACCTGTAATATTGACTTTAGCTTCTATCATTGTGTGACTAGAGTTTAAAAATAAGTCCTAGTATTGCCGAAGAAGTTCTGGTAGTTCTCAGAAAAGCTATAAGCCTAGTCCGTCCTAGTGGGTTAATACAGGTAGTTTCCTCAAAGTATTTATTCATACAGGGATAAGGAGTATTGCATAGAATGAGATGATTAACAATCACAAGAATTGAAGACAAGATTTTATGTTGAGTCTGTTTTCGATCTACTAGCAGTAGGGTATTACCTAAGAATATAGGTATTTTTTTGGGTAAAAATTCTATAGAAACTAATCAAACAAATAGCTATCGTCATTATTAGTTGAATATTTAATTCACGACTGAATTATCAATTAAATATTCAGCTGCTAAAGCTCTATTGTTGGGCGCATCCCGATTTGGCAGATTTATTTTGTAGTGCGAGCGTCTCGCTCGCATAACATATTTATCGAGCAAGACGTGAGTGCAAAGCACACGCTTCGCGAACGCACTACTTATTCCATCTAGAGAATGCTCCCCTATTGTTACCCAACAGAGGTCCTCAAATATGTTACAAGGCAACATCCAATCTGAGTTGTTTGTGGAGTTATCTAACAAGCAACAGCAATTTGTGGCTGGTGGTGGTCCCACATTAGGTATTGTAAGTGATGCAACTGAGTACGTCGCAAATACTGCACCGACAACTTCAATTGCTGGCGCTAGTCCTATAGGTGGTACCTCAAATGGAGCTGCTCTTCCTGGTGAAATCGACTCCTATGGTGGTCAAACATCATTAGGTGCTTCTGGTGTTCCTGGTTTGGCAATTCCTGCAGCTCTTACCTTCCCTAGTATCGCTGGTCCTAGAACTGCTGCTTTAACACAGCCTGCTCAAAGGTCTACCGGTCTCGGTCTTCCTGCTATTCCTGGCGTTGGACCTTTGCCTGGTCTTCCTGCCGTTTAACGTATCTCTCAAGAGTACAGGGAGTTCTTAACAGTAAGATGTGTTTCTTTCATGTGTACTAACGCTGTTTTAGCGCTAGTTAAAAGCTAACATCTTGCACCATATTGCTATCTCAACAATCCTAGATCATTCGTGAGAAACGAGAGTCCTGGTTTCTCCAAGGAACCGGGATTCTGAAACTTTTAATTTTTACAACTTCAACTTCTACACGGATTGCTATAGCCGTGTGTTTCCTCTTCGTTAAAGTCCTTAAATTACGGAAAATCGATTCATGATTGAAGTTCAACAACAAGAATATGATGTGGTTATCATGGGAGCAGGATTTGGTGGTGTTTGCCAGGCTCGGCACTTGTTACTCACTATTCCAAATATTCGCGTTGCTTTGATTGATCCTCGTGGGGAAGAAAGAACAGATAAAGATCTTAAAATCGGTGAATCGACTGTCGAAATGGCTGCACTTTTTATTTGCAAGGATTTAGGCCTCCAAGACTACATGATCGAAAATCATCCACCAAAGTTTGGATTGAGTTTTCATTGGCCTAAAGATCCATTAAAAACAGATAGCATTAATGACTACTATCATATTTGGTCTAATCGCCAACCCTCTATTCTCACATTTCAAATGAATCGTGCTAAGTTTGAGCGCAATATACTTGAGATGAATACAAAGATGGGGGCTATCTTTTATAAAGGTCGTGTTATTGATCTGGATTTAACCCCAGGTGATGCCATTAAAACTATTAATGTTAAGGTTGGTGAGCAGTACATCAATCTTAAGGCTAAACATGTTATAGATGCAGCTGGTAGTAGTTTCATTATTGGTAAGAAGACAAATAATCTTTTATTTAAACCAGCAGAACTTTTTGGTGTGGATAATGGCTCAGCTTGGGTACGCGTTAAAAACGTAGATCGCGCAATATTCAATAATTTTTATTCTCCTTATGGAGGTACTTGTAGCCGTTATTATGTTACTAACCATTGGTTTGGTCACGGACATTGGCTATGGATGATTCCAACTGAAATAGAATCAATGGAGTTATCAATTGGTGCTATGTTCCATCGTGATGTGATTCCTGATGACTTAATCAATACAAAGCAGAAGTTCTATTCATTTTTAGAAAAAAATCATAACATCCTATATCAGATTGTTAACAGTAGTGACGGAGTGGACTTCCACTATCGACCAAGAGTTGCACGTATGAGCAAAACTCTATTCTCCAAAGACAACTGGTATGTTATTGGTGATGCTGCTTATATATTCGATGCTTTCTATTCTACAGGAACATCAATGACATGTGTTGCAATTGAAAGTGTGACAGAAATCATCCGTGCCAAATTAGCAGGTGAAGCTAACGCAGAAGAAAAAAGAACTGCCTACAATAACTTCAACCTGAGGTTTGCCCGAATTATTAATCAAACAGTTAGCCATCATGCCAAACAACTTGGTCACGCTAGTGTCATGAGTTGGCGGATCTATTATGAGTATATGGTTTGGTTTGGCATATTCTTACCGATGTATATCGGTAAATGGCATATGGATTTGGATTACATTAAAAAATTTATTGCCTCTGCAGATTCTATTCAGAAATTTGTTGATGAGCTCCATAACCAATTTACTCAAGTCGTAGAACAGGGAAAAAACATTGGGTTAATGGATTGTTTTCGAGCAGATCAACTTTTCTGGGGCTACCATACTCTCACTCACTTTGATGACTTTCTAGAAAATACTAAATATGAATCTAAGCGCAGCAATCTCTATAAAAGCGTGAAATACACATATCTGTTCCAAATCATATGGTATAACCGCTTTCGTTGGAAAGCTTTTGGTCTGCCTGGTTTATTAGCACCTAAATACTTCTATCACTTGTTGCAATGGGCAGTAAGGTTAACTGAAGTAACAGTCGCTGAATTTATTTATTATCTACAGACAAAGAACTTGCCTGATAACACTCTAATTGAGAAGATGCGTCAGGAATTCAAGAATTATCAATATCGTCCAGAATTACAGCAATGGTGGCATAAGACATAAGCTGAGTTTTTTCATCGGAAGCATCCCCTACATGGAATCATCTGCCAAATCAAGATGCTCCCTTTTCATCTCTTGGTCAATGACAACAATTTTTAACAGAGGTTCTCATCTATGTTACCTGATAATATACAATCTGAGTTGTTCGTAGAATTATCTAATAAACAACAACAATTTATTGCTGGTGGTTCTCCATTCAGCATTGCTAGCAATTTGTCTCAGTACTTCGTTAGTGCTTTTCCAGCATTTTCGAATTCCATTGCTACTCCGGCAGGTCTGGTTTCAAAATCGTTCGCTCTACCAGCGCAATTTGGTGCCTTTGGAGGTCAAATAGCTATTGCGGGAGTTCCGCCAATTCCTACTCCTCCTTTTCCTCCTTTGCCTATTATTATTCCCTAACTCAAAAAACTTGAACAGTAAAACTAGCTAGAGAAGCACACTCTCTAGAGGTGTTGAGATTGCAGCGAAAAGAAGTTGTTTCATAGAGTCTTTCCGTTTAATACATCGTAGGGTATCGTAAGTCTAAATCGTTTGTAAATATTCAGAAACCCAGTTTCTTAAAGAAACTGGGTTTCTGAATATGGCCTATTTGCTATTCAAATAGGATTGTTATAGTTTCTAAACATATAAAATAAGGTCCAATAATTAAACGGAATAATCATGAAGAAGAGGTGGTTCCTGACGGCAATTGCCTCTTTCTTATAAAGTATCCATAATTATCCCTAATATTTTTGTTTAGAATCTAACTAATAGTTTTTCGTAGACCAGAAAAAACTACTTTTAGAATAAATCAACATAATATAAATTCAGGATATTACTTAAAAAAATACTTATTTTTTTATAGTAGTTTTTCCCTAGAAAATAACAATATAAATATTTATCGTAATTATTAGTTGAATATTTAATTCCCGACTGCATTATAAATTGAATATTCAACTGCTAAAGCTCAATTGTAACCCAACAGAACAGAGGTTCTCAAATATGTTACACGACAACATGCAATCAGAGTTGTTTGTGGAGTTATCTAATAAGCAACAGCAATTTGTGGCAGGTGGCGGTCCCACACTGGGTATTGTGAGTGATGCAACTGAGTACGTCGCAAATACTGCACCGACATCCTCAGGTGCCGCTGCTGGTCCTATAGGTGCTACCTCAAATGGATTTGCGCTTCCTGGTGAAATCGACTCCTATGGTGGTCAAACATCATT
>Ga0070738_10006643_pt1 | contig 12018 bp, 6 predicted proteins | sample Coa_R2_2_FD_66446 | JGI IMG/M metagenome (GOLD analysis project Ga0070738, IMG submission 66446) | Surface soil microbial communities from Centralia Pennsylvania, which are recovering from an underground coalmine fire - Coalmine... | ecosystem: Environmental > Terrestrial > Soil > Unclassified ... | reverse complement strand
AGCGGCTGAAAGGCGGCGGCTCGCGCGCGACCTCCTCGCTACGATGTGGCCCGGGGAGGTCGGAACGTGCTCGCTCTCGGAACGGCCGCGAGGGTCGGCGCTGCCGCGACGCTCGTCGGAGTGGCGCTCCTTCTCGGATGCCGGGCCGCCGATCCGGCCGTCGCGCGCCTCCGCTGCCGGCTCGGCCAGGTGACGGCCGCGATCCCGGTCCCCGACGCGGCGACCGTCTGGCGCTCGTCCATGCTCGTCGCGCTCGAGAAGCGCGGGCTTCACGTCGACGAGTCGGGCGACGCCCAGGTCGTCCTCGACCTCGACGTCCAGCAGACGGGTCAGATGATGACGGCGACGCTCCACGCCGCCCTGTCGAACGGGAGCTCGCTCCCCCCGATCGTCTGGACGAACCGCGTGACCCTCACGTCGGAGGACAAGGCGCAGGGCTGGGACGCGAAGCTCTCCGCCGCGGTGACTCTGGAGCTCGCGGCGCGGCTCCAGAAGGCACTCCGCGGGGTCGCGCACGACCTCGAGACCTCGCCGCCCACGACCGGGAGGGGCGGCGATCCCGCGGCGGCGCTCGAGCCCCAGGACAGCGAGCCTTCGGGGCTCTACGCCGCCGAGGCGCAGCTCACGTTCAACGTCCTCGACGCCGTGTCGCTCGACCCCGCGAGCGGCAAGATCGGGCTCTTCGGCCACCGCGACGACAGCTACATCGGGAACGCGATCCCCTGGCTCGAGCACCTGGCCGAGCTCCTCGATCACCCCTCGCCCGAGTTCTCGCTCTCGTGGACGCCCGACTCGGCCCAGCGCGTCCAGGCCTTCCTCGACAAGACGGAGTCGCCGGAGGAGATCCGCCGCGTGACCGACCAGTGGGGCGCCATCATCGGCCCGAACAGGACGCTCTCGCCCATGGGCAGCGTGATGCTCCCGATCCTCGGCCTCCGGGTGACGGACGCGGCTGCTCCCGGCTTCCTCGGGCTGGACACGAAGGATGTGGACGGCGGCGTCCGGGTCGACCGGGTCTATCCCGGCTCGCCCGCCGAGAAGGTCGGTCTCTTGCCGGGCGACGTCATCACGCGTTTCGGGGGCCCGCGCGTCTTCGACTCTCGCCACTTCGTCCACACGATCCGCGCCGCGGGCGCCGGCGCGACGCTCTCGCTCACGGTCTGGCGCAAGGACCGCGGAGTCTTCGCCGTCCAGCCCACGCTCGGCGTCTTCCAGGGCGATGCCTTCGCGGGCATGACCGGGAACGACGTGGCCGCGTGCATCTTCGCCAGCGCCGGCATGAAGAAGGCGGCCGGCGCGACCCACTGGTGCGACATCGTCTTCCGCTACCAGAAGACCAACAAGGACTACACCGACGACGCCATCCTCGGGCTGCTCGGGGCCCTCGGCCTCGGGCAGGAGGTCATGGATCTCTGGGGGAAGGGCGGAGACGCCCCGCTCCGGATCTCGCGCGACATGTGCGCGGCCCTCGACGATGCTTACGGGCTCGAGGGGCATCCGGTCCTCGCCGCCTTCGACGCCAACTACGACGGCCAGGACATCCAGCACGGGCTCGACCCCGCCTGGACGGTCCTCGACCAGCAGACGAAGCCCGCTCTCGGGCGCGCCCTCGCCTCGCTCATGAGCAAGCCGGGCGGGATGCAGATCCCCCCCGAGCTCATGGAGGCGACCTACCACCTCCACCCGGAGGTGCAGCCCGAGTACCTGGGCGGCCTCGACCCGCGCTCGCAGCTCGCGCGGGTCATGTTCGAGGCCGACTACGTCGGGAAGCGGCTCGTCCACTCTCCCTGGCTCGCGACGGTCGTCCCGGGTTACCAGACCGTCTTCGAGTTCGACCGGGCGCACCCGGGCTCGCGCCACGCCGGAGCGACACGGACCTACCACATGTGGATCTCGTGCGCCGCGCTGGACGCGGCCGAGACCGGCGACGGGAGGGAGCTCCAGTTCCGCGGCGCGCGGATGCAGTTCAACATCCGCCAGCGCGATCAGCAGGGAATGGACCTCCCGCCCATGCCCGGCGGCTACGAGGACCTCCTCACGCAGCGCTACGAGGCGCTCTCGCGCCTCGTCCCCGTGCTCCACGAGGTCCGCGAGTGCGAGAAGCTCGCGGCCGCCGCGCGGTGGATCCAGTCGAAGCGTCCCGGGACCGTGCTCCCGCGGGAGGGCCGCACGACGTGGGCGGGGCCGAGCCGGATGCCCGGGCTCGTCTACCTCTACCTCTACCCGCCGACCGGCCCCTCGCGCTTCGACGAGACGGTGATCGCCACCGGCGGCTGCTCGCTCAGGGGACTGAGCGCGTTCCCGAAGGACACGGGACTTCACGACCTCTCGGACGCGGTCGCCGACTTTCCGAGCATCACGCTCATCGATCCGCCGCCCGTCCACGCGACTCCGGTCGGTCCCGCGACCAAGACGCCGTCGAGCCCGACCGCGCCTCCCTCCGGCGGCTCGTCGCCTCCCTCGGGCGGCTCGTCGCCTCCGCCGCCGCCGCCGGCGACCGGCAGGCCCCAGAACACGAGCCCCTCGGAGCCGCCGCCGCCTGAGAATCCTCCGAGCACCGCGCCCACGGACCCGCAGGGGACGGTGAAGCCTCCGCCGGTCGTTCCGACTCCAAAGCCTCGCGACCTCCTCTTCACGGTTCTCCCGGCGGTCCCCGGCAAACGCGAGGGGATCATGATCAACCCCGCGGCCGAGAACGTGAAGGATCCGGCTCGCGTGAACGATCTCGCGAAGCTCATGGAGGTCACGCGTCTCATGTTGATCGCCAAGAACGCGATCGAGCTCAAGCTCAAGGACGAGGACATCCAGAAGCAAAAGCAGGCCGAGCTGTGGAAGGCTTTGAATGATCTCAAGAAGACCTATGGCATGCTGGTCGTCGCGAAGGGCGGCTTCCGCGAGCAAGCCCCGTCGATCCGCGAAGACTTGAAGAACCTCTGGGGCGAGATCAAGGGCTACGACATCCCGACGGACCTCCTCGACCCGAACGCCGACCACTCGGCACGCGCGCGGATCGAGAGCGCGTGGGAGAAGCTCAAGGAAGACTCCGACCTCGGCGCGCGCTTCCACAAGTGGATCGAGCACCAGAAGGAGCTGTGGACCGAGAACAAGGAGGCGGAGCGCATCGAGAACGAGATCTACCAGGACGCGCGCGTCGCGAGCAACGATCGCGCGGCCATGCAGCGGCTCCAGGAGCACTACGACGCCCTCGCGGTCTATCGGGATCAGCTTCTGCGGAAGCTCAACATGATCGAGTAGGACCTAGTTCCGGGGGACGAGGGCCGGCTCGGGCTCGCTCTCGCCCGCTTCGGCGGGGGCCTCACCGAGAGCGACGAGGAGCCCGCGGGCCGCGGCGATCTCGGCGTCGTTCAGGTGGAGGCGCTCGAGCCGCGACGTGAGCGCGCAGGCGAGGGCGGCCCGGAGCTCGTGCACGGCCTCGGGCACGAGCTTCTCGGGCGGCTCGCCGCAGGCGATCCGCCAGACGCGGATGACGGCGGCGTCGAGGCGGACCTTCGGGTTCGTGGGGTAGTTCGCGGCCGCGAGGTCGAAGGTGCGCGTCGCCTCCTCGCGGAGGTTGGCGTCCGCCTGGTGCCGCGCGAGCGCCCCGAGGAGCGCCCACGACCGCGGGTAGTGGCGGAGCGCGTCCTCGAGGATCGCCCGGATGCCGACGAAGCGCGCCATGTCGCGGGTCTTCCGTCCGTGGACCTCCTCGACCTCGACGAGGAGGAGGACGTCGGAGACGTTGAGCTCGTTCTCCTCGAGGAGCCCGCGCAGGATCAGAGCGGCGTCGTCGAGCTCCTGCGTGACGGCGTCGTCCTCCTCGAGCTTGAGCCGCTTCCCCGAGCGGAGCCGCCCGAGAGCGTCCTCCGCGAGGTCGCGCGCATGGGAGCGGCGGTAGTCGTCCACGGCCTCGGCGCGGGCGAGCGAGAGCGCGACGAGGACGAGCGCGACGACCGGGAGCGCCACGATCACTCGCAGGACGGGCGACGCCCGGACCTCCTCGCGACTCCCGGCGAGCGCCGGCGCGAGGAGCGCGAGCGCGAGGGCGAAGGCGACGAGCCCGTGGACCCGGAGCGGGAAGTCCGTGAAGCCGTCGGCCACGAAGACGAGCGCGCCGGTGAGCGCCGCGGCAGCCGCCGCGCGCCCGAGGGCCGGATCCTCGAGCGCGCGAAACACGAGCTGCCCCACGAGCCCCGCGACGAACGCGCCTGCCAGGAGGTGCTCGGGCATGCTCGCGTCGTAGGGGAACCCCTGGCCCGTGAGGATGAGGACGCCGACCACGAGGCCGAGCGCGGCCGCGATCGTGGGCGGGAGCGCGAGGCCGTGAGGAGGCGCCGCGCCCTTGCCGCCTTCCCGCAGAGCGACGAGACCGGAGCGGCCGAGCACGACGATCAAGGCGAGGAACGCGAGCGCCCCGAAGACGCCGAGCTCGGCGCCGAGCTCGAGGAGGTCGAGGTGGGCGTGCCGCGTCTCCTCGGCCCGTGCGATCTTGTGGCTCGAGAAGAGCTCCGGGAAGGTCTCGAGGCCGTTCCCGGCGAGCGGGTGGTCCCGGATCATCGAGAGCGTCGCGCGCCAGTATTCGAGTCGGACGCTCGCCGAGTTGCCGACGCCGAACTCGTTGCGATGGCGCACGAACTTGTAGGCGCCGACGGCGAGCACGAGTCCGAGCGCGAGCGCGCCCAGGCCGACGAGACGGCGCCTCCAGACGGGCGACTCGACGGCCATGAAGAAGAAGGCGACGAGCGAGACGAGGAGCGCGAGCGTCGCGCCCTTGGACTTCGCGAGCACGATCCCGACGGCGAGCGCCCCGAGGACGAGGGACAGGAGCCCGGCCGCGGCCCAGCTCTTCCGACGCACCGCCGCGAAGTGCGCCGTGAGCACGAGGGGGACGACCATGCCGAGAGCGCACGCGAAGTGGCTCGCGAGGAGGAAGGGGCCCGTCGCCTGGGGGTCGGAGATCCGCCAGAGCCCCGCCTCCCGGAGCGCCTCGGGCAATGACTCCATGTCCTTGGCGGTGGGGCGGAGGAAGAAGAAGTCGTAGATCCCGAGGACCGCCGCGGCGGTCGCGACTCCGACGATCGTCGATGCCAGCGCGCGCCCGACGTCCTTGCGGCGTCCGAGGTCGTGGACGGCGAGCCCCAGCGCGGCGAGCGCGCTCCAGGAGAAGGCGGTCCGCCAGGCTCCGTTGGCTCCGTGGGCGGCACCGATCCACGCCAGCCCGAGAAAGAGGCCGAGGGCTGCCAGCACCGGCCGCGGCGCGGCGAGGGCGGGCTCCCCCTCGAGGAAGCGCGCGGCGACCGTCGCGAGCGCCGCCGTGAGACAGATCGCGTCGAGCACGAGCACCGAGCCGGGCGCGAGGAGCGCCTGCCCCGTGCCCGACGAGAGACCCCGCGCCGCGAGCGCGCCCGCGGCACAGGCCGCGGCGAGCGTGGCGAGCCAGCGCGAGGCGGGCGACTTCACCGAGCCGCGAGCTCGCGGTTCATGGTCTCGAGCTCGCGGACGATCCGCGCGCGCCAGTCGGCGGGCACCGGGGACGGCCGCCACGGAAAGGTCAACGCGCGCGAGCTCGGCACGAGGACGCCCTGCCCGTCCTTCGAGAGCGCGGCGCGTATGGACGCGGCGCTGCCTCCCTGCGCGCCGTAGCCGGGCATGAGGAAGATCGTCCGGGGCATGAGCTCCCTCAGGCGCTTCACGACCTCGAGCGGAGCCGTCGCGCCGACGACGGCGCCGACGTTCGAATACCCGCAACTCCCCACGTTGTTCGCCCCGAGGTCGTGGACGAGGCGCGCGACGCGCTCGAAGACGTGCTCGCCCCCCTCCAGCCGCAGGTCCTGGAAGTCGGCCGAGCCCGCGTTCGACGTCTTCACGAGGACGAAGATCCCGCGGCCGTGCTCGCGGGCCTGGGCGAGGAAGGGCTCGAGCGAGTCGCGGCCGAGGAACGGATTCACGGTGAGCGCGGAGAAGGGCGACCGCGCTCCGAGCCAGGTCTCGGCGTACGCCTCGGCGGTCGAGCCTATGTCGCCGCGCTTCGCATCCGCGATCGAGACGAGGTCGGGCTCGGCGCGGCGTGCGAGCTCCCTGGGCACCCCGGCATCGTCGTCGAAGAAGGCGAGCTGGGGCTTGATCGCGGCGGCCTTCCCGCGCACGAGGTCCACGACCTCGCCGCAGAAGGCGGCGGCCCCGATCCCGTCGGGGAGCCAGTCGGGCCTCGGGTCGAGGCCGACGCACGCGAGGCTCCCCGTCTTCTGGATCCGCTCGGCGAGTCGATCGGCGAAGTGCACCGCTCAGCTCCTCTCCCCGCCGCGCGCGGCGGCCCCCACGAGGCGGCGGACGCGCGCGAGGGCGGCCGCGCCCGTCACCTTCTCGCCCGCGGTCGTCGTGACGTAGAAGACGTCCACGGCGCGGTCTCCCTTGGTCGCGATCTTGGCGAGCCGTATGTCGAGGCCCGCGTCCGAGAGCGCCGTGGCGATCGCGTGGAGGAGCCCGAGCCGGTCGGGCGCCGTCACGTCCACGACGGTCGTGTGGGCGCTGATCTTGTTCGAGAGGCGGACGCGCACGGGCGGCCGCCGGCCCGAGGCTGCGCGGCGGCTCTCGTCGAGCCGTCGCGCCCGGGCGGCGAGGAGCGGCGCGAGGTCGGCTCCGGCGAGGACGCGGTCGATCGTCGCCCGCACCTCGTCCCAGTTGGGCTCACCCTGGGGGATCACGGCGAACCGGTCGAGGACGATCCCGTCCTTCCGCGTGAAGGCCTGGGCCGCGACGATGTCGAGCCCGCACGCCGCGAGGGCCCCGCAGAGCGCGCCGAAGAGACGGGGCTTGTCGCGCGTCGCGACGTAGAGGCGGAAGAAGCCGTCCTCCTCGACCACCCTCACGACCGAGGGCGCGTTGCGGAGAGGCGCGAGGAGCTCGAGGTGGGCGAGGATCTCGTCGGGGCCGCACTCGACGAGGTAAGGCCGCGGGGCGAGCGCGAGGTGCTCGCGGAGGTCGTCCTCGCCGATCCCGGGGGGCAACCTCGGGGCGAGCTCCTCGACGATCTCTTCCTCGTCGGCCGCCCGGTGGACCGGGGTACCACGCTGGGCCTCCTCGCGGGCCGTCTCCCAGAGGCGCGTGAGGAGCGTGTCCTTCCACCGCGTGAACGCGCGCGGCGACACGGCGCGTACGTCGGCCACGGTCATGAGATACAGGTGATCGAGCCACTCGAGGTCGCGCTCGCACGCCGCGAGGACCTCGGCGCGCGTCTCGGGGGCGTCCACGTCTCTCTTGTCGACCAAGAGAGAGAGCGTGAGGTGATGCTCGACGAGGAAGCGGACGTGCCGCTCCTCGTCGAGCGAGAGCCCGAGCCGACGCGCCGCCTCGGGCACGAGCGCGACGCCTCGCTCGACGTGCCCCAGGTTCCCGCCCGTCTTGCCGGCATCGTGCAAGAGGATCCCGAGCCGGAGGAGGTCGCGCCGCGCGGTCCTGTGGAAGAGCTCCTCGCGGACCCGGTCCTCGCGCTCGAGGGGCGGCCGCTCGACGAGGGCTCCGCCGTCGGGGGCGGCGGTCTCGCCCTCGAGGGCGGCGACGGCGGCGAGGGTGTGCTCGTCCACCGTGTAGGCGTGGTAGGGATCGGCCTGCGCGAGGCAGTCGAGGGCGCCGAACTCCGGCAAGAGCTCGTCGAGATAGCCGGAGTCGTGCATGGCCCGGAGCGTCGCGGCGACGTGCGTGCCGCCCGCGAGGACGCCACGGAAGGCGCGCACGATGTTCGGGTCGCTCCGGAAGCGGTCGAGGGCCGCGTCGTCCGCCGCGAGCAGGCGGCGCACGGCCTCGCGCGTCGCGAGCGAGACGGTGCGCTTCGTCTTCTGCGCGATCAGGAAGAGCTCGGCCGCGTTCTCGAGCGTCACGGCCGTGGGCTCGAGCGAGACCTCGGTCCCCGCGGCCGTGATCCCGGGCGCGAGTCTCTGCGTTCGAACGGCCCGGCGAGCCCCCTCGAGCGTCTTCTCGACGCGATCGCGCGCGAGGCGGAGCGTCCGGTCGACGGCGCGCGCGGCGAGGAAGACGTCGCGGAGGAAGTTCTCGACGCCGAGCCTCCCCTGGCGGGCGCGGTAGCCGAAGCGCTCCGCGATCGGCTGCTGCGTGGGCTTCTCGAGCCGGTCGCCGCTCGACGGGTCGAGCTCGTGCACTGCCGCGCGCACCGCCGCGAGGAGCGCGCACGCCCGCTCGAGCGCCCGCGTCCGGTCGGGCCCCAGGTCCAGCCAGCGGGCGAGCGCCTCGAGCGCCCGGGGAAAGGCGCCGAGGACGCGGCCGGGCTCGGGCGGGACGCGCGCCTCCTCGATCCCGAGCCAAGGGGCGAGCGCGGCGAGCAACCGCGCCAGCTCCAGATCGCGAAGGGTGCCGCGTCCCTCCTTCAAGTCCGGCGCCAGGAGGAAGATCGTCCCGCCGCGCCGCGCGAGGCGCTCGCTCGCCTCGTCGAGCTTGGCGCGGACGAAGCGGGCGGCGTTCTTGGGGAGGAACCCCTCCTCGATCCGGCGGACGAGCTCCGCGAAGAGACCCTCGTCGCCCGCGAGGAAGCGCCCCTCGAGCGTCGCGGTCGCCGCCGCGAGGTCGCTCCCGAGGCGGGCCTCCGTCTGGTCGAGCGTCCTGACCGCCGAGCCGACCTCCACGCCCGCGTCCCAGAGCGAGCGGACGAACGCCTCGATCGGCTCGGTCGGAGCGCCGTCCTTCCGGAGGACCAGCAGGTCCACGTCGGAGCGCGGCGCGAGCTCGCCGCGTCCGTAGCCTCCCGTCGCGATGAGGGTTACGCCGTTCCCGATCGCGTGGCGCTCCCAGAGGCCCCGGACGAGCGCATCGACGAGCTCCGTACGCGCTTTCTGCGCCCCTGGATCCGAAGAGCGCGGCCCCCCGGAAGGGAGGAGCCGCGCCCGCGCCGCATCCACCGTCCGGCGCAGCGCTTCGCGGTCGTCCTTGCGAACCGCCTCCTCGAGCGCCGCGAGGTCGTTGGGCATGGAGGAGATCTTATCCGACCGCCCGTCTCCCTCCCCCCGCTACAGGATGGATCGTTCCACCCCCCTACGGAAACGTTGGAAGCGTTCGTTCTTGCAGCAACGACGGAGCCTTGAAGCGGTACGTGTCCGCGTCGAGGTGTGAAGATTGCACATCCCGCGGGGTCAGGGTTCGAGGAACGAATGGAAAGAGTCATCTTGCTTCCGGGCCGGACGAGGGCGGCCCGGAGGGCCCTGGGACGCCGCGGCGCCGTCCCCGAGACGCGGACGCGCCGCCTGGACCAGACCGACACGCGCGATGCGATCGCCATAGTCCTGGGAGGGGGCCGGGGCAACCGCCTCCTCCCCCTCACGCGACACCGGTGCAAGCCCGACGTGCCCGTCGGCGGAACCTACCGGCTCGTCGATATCTCCATCTCGAACTCGCTCAACAGCGGGATCGATCGCGTCTTCGTCCTGACGCAGTTCAACTCGGCCTCGCTCCACTCGCACATCGCTCAGACCTATCGTTTCGACCCCTTCGGGCGCGGCTACGTCGAGATCCTCGCCGCCGAGCAGACCGAGACCTCGAACGACTGGTACCAGGGGACCGCCGACGCCGTGAGGAAGCAGCTCCACCGCCTCATGGCGACCGGCGCCAAGGAGGCAGTGATCCTCTCGGGGGACCACCTCTACCGCATGGACCTCCGCGGGTTCGTCGCCCGCCACCGCGCGGCCGGAGCCGACGTCACGGTCGGCGTGACGCCCGTCCCGCTCGCGACGGCGTCGCGCTTCGGCCTCCTGCGGGCGGACGAGGACGACATGATCGTCCAGTTCGCCGAGAAGCCGAAGGACCCCGCCCTCCTCGACCGCTTTCGCGACGGAGGGCGCGAGGTCTGCCTCGCGTCCATGGGGATCTACGTCTTCAAGCTCGAGGTCCTGGCGCGCCTCCTCGAGGACCCCGCAGTCCTCGACTTCGGCATGCACGCGATCCCGCGCGCCGTCGCCGAGCGGCCCGTCGCCGCGCACCGCTTCGCCGGCTACTGGCAGGACCTCGGCACGATCGGGACCTACCACGGCGCGAACGTCGCCCTCGCCCGCGGCGAGCTCGAGCTCGACCTCTTCACGGACGTCCCCTTCTACGGGCGCCCGCGCCTGCTCCCCCCCTCGCGGATCCACGCCCGCGTGCGCTCGTCGCTCATCGCGGACGGTTGCGTCCTCGAGGACGCGGACATCGCGAGCTCCGTGGTCGGCCCGCGCACCGTCGTCGGAGCCGGAAGCCGACTCGACGAGTGCATCTCCTTCGGCGCCACGAGCTACGGCGGAAAGCCCACGATCGGCGCGGGCTGCGTCCTCCGCCGGGTGATCCTCGACGAGGACGCGAAGGTCGGGGACGGCGCCGTCCTCGAGAACCGCTCCGGGGTCCTCGAGCTCGACGCCGAGCACCTCCACGTGCGCGACGGAATCATCATCATCTCGCGCGGCGCGACGGTCCCGGCGGGCTTCGTGTTCTGACTTTTCCTCCCGGGGCGCGCGACGGTCGGGCGCGGGTGTTAATTTCGTGGCGAGGGAGGCGCCTTGGAGATCGTTCACGTCGCGTCGGAGGTAGCGCCCTTCGCCAAGACGGGCGGCCTCGCCGACGTCGTGGGCGCGCTCCCCGCGGCGCTCGCCCGGGCGGGCCGCCAGGTCACCGTGATCATGCCCGGGTATCGCGGGGCCCTCGCCGTCGCGAACGACGCCCTCCCGTCGGGGGCTCCGATCGACCTCCCGACGCCCGTCGGCACCTACCGCCTCGAGCCGCTCGCGTGCCGCCGCGACGGGGTCGAGATCCTCCTCCTCCGCTGCGACGAGCTCTTCGACCGGGCGGGCCTCTACGGCATCCGGGGGCGCGACTACTCGGACAACGCGCTCCGCTTCGCGATCTTCTCGCGTGCCGCGGCCGCGATCGTGCGCCTCTCGCCGCGGCGGCCCGACGTCGTCCACGCCCACGACTGGCAGGCCGGGCTCGCGGTCGCCCTCGTCGCGACGGCGCGCCCGCGGCCGCACCGGCCACGCACCGTCTTCACGATCCACAACCTCGCCTACCAGGGCGTCTACGACGGGCGGATCTTCCCGGTGACCGGCCTCCCCGAGGAGGCCTATACCGTGGGCGGCGTCGAGTATTACGGCGACGTGGGCTACCTCAAGGCGGGCCTCGTCTACGCCGACGCGCTCACGACGGTGAGTCCCAGCTACTCGCGCGAGATCCAGACGCCCGAGCTCGGGCGCGGGCTCGACGGCGTGCTCCGCCAGCGGGCCAAGCTCCTGCGCGGGATCGTCAACGGGATCGACGCCGGCTCCTGGAACCCGGCGACGGACGCCGCTCTCCCGGGCCGGTTTCACCGCGACGACCTGGGAGCGCGCCGGGAGGTGAAGGCGGCGCTCCTCGCCGAGCTCGGGCTCGACGCGGACCGCGAGGCTCCGCTCATCGCCATGGTCGCCCGGCTCGACCCGCAGAAGGGCTTCGACCTCGTCCTCGAGGCCGCGCCCGATCTCGTCGCCGCCGGAGCGCGGATCGCGATCCTCGGGACCGGCGACCCCTCGCTCGAGCACCGTCTGAGCGAGCTCTCGCGCCGCTTCCCGGGGAAGGTCGCGGCGCGGCTCGCGTTCGACGACGGCCTCGCGCGCCGCTTCTACGGAGGCTCGGACCTCTCGCTCGTCCCCTCGCGCTTCGAGCCCTGCGGGCTCAACCAGCTCTACTCCATGCGCTACGGCTCCGTCCCGATCGTGCGCCGGACGGGCGGCCTCGCCGACACGGTCGAGGACGCGGACGGCGCCCCGGACCGCGGGACCGGGTTCCTCTTCGGGCCGCCCACCTCGGCGGCGCTCCTCGAGGCTTGCCGCCGCGCCCTCCAGGCGTTCGCGGACAAGGCCCGGTTCGCGGCGATCCAGCGGCGGGGCATGTCGCGCGACGATTCGTGGGACGTGCCGGCCCGCGAGTATCTGAAGCTCTACGAAGAGCTGGCGGCGGGCGAGGCCCGCGGTTCATCGTCGGCGGCGTAGCCCAATCTCCCTCCCCCCGCGCAGC
>Ga0070738_10006637_pt1 | contig 12024 bp, 8 predicted proteins | sample Coa_R2_2_FD_66446 | JGI IMG/M metagenome (GOLD analysis project Ga0070738, IMG submission 66446) | Surface soil microbial communities from Centralia Pennsylvania, which are recovering from an underground coalmine fire - Coalmine... | ecosystem: Environmental > Terrestrial > Soil > Unclassified ... | reverse complement strand
GCCAGGGACGCCGAACAGGTCTGTGGGTGTCTGGGCCCCCAGCGGCGCCAGCTTGATGCCGCTGGCCAGAGAGCTCGTGACATCATCGCAGGCGCCAGCCACAGCCACATCATTGGCGTCGGGAGAGGCACTGCCGGCAACGTTAGGGGTCGATGTGTGCTCGCCGGAGCCGTACAGGCATGCGCCGTTCGCACCGGCGAAGGTGGAGTCGTCGTGGATGGTGATGTTCAGCGCGCCACCCAGAGCCGCGCAGCTGGTGGCGAGCACAGTGCCGTTGATGTCATTCGGGCAGTCGGTCTGTGCCGTACCGGTGCCGTTCGGATTGGTGGCCGTGCTGCTGAACATCTGCTGGATGTTCAGGGTGACGATCGCCGGGAGGCTGCCCGAGTTCGTCAGGGTGATATGACCCTTGACATACTGGCCGGGCTGCAAGCCATCGCTGGTGACGTTGGTTGTCTGGATCACGTAGCCGCACGAGCTCGCCGCCACCGTGGTGCAAGCGGTCGTCGAACCGAAGTCGCCGCTGGTGTTGGTCTCGTTCGCGGCGCCGCTCAGGTTCGAGTTGCTGGCAGTCGTGATGGGACTGGTGTTCGAGCTGGTACTGAGCTTCAGGGTGCCGGCCGCAAAGGTGTTGTTCGGGTTCGTCGCCGTGGCCGTGAACGTCGCGAACGTCCCGACGCTCATCAGGGAGCTGATGACACCCACCCCCATGACCGTCAGACAGACTTTCCGGAACAGATTCAATTTCATGCAAGCAGCTCCAAATCCACAGACACCTAGGTGATAATGCCTAGTTGCACGCCATTAAAACATGGAAAGTGCCGCGCTGTCTACGTTCGGCAGTTACCTAGGAGTTTTCTACTAGGGAGCGTACGCCCGGCGGGTTCGCCCAAGTGTCTACTGCTGCAGGTCGGACACAGGGTAGATCGGCCGCGCCAACGAGACGGCGAGTGCTTTCTCCGACTCGGCGCGAGAGGCGTCTCCCAGGTTCTTGTAGCAGCCTGCGAGCGCGCGATGAATCGCCCACGGGTCAACATCGGCGGGCAGCATGGCCAGAGCAGCCTGGTAGGCGTCCACCGCGGCGGGACAGTCTCGCAAGGCGGCGTCAACGCTGCCCACGACCAGCCGGCCCGCGAACGTGGGCCCTGCCGCCGACGATCGGTAATTCTCGACCGCTTGGGCGATCTCAGGTGGGTTTCGCGGCCAGCTTCCCGGGGTGTCATATGTTCGCTCGAATTCGGGATCGAGTTCGAAAGCACGTTGCAGGAAGGCCAGGGCGCTAACGTAGTCGCCCCGGCGGGCCTTGATTGCGGCCCATGCTAACCAGGTATCCGGATGCCGCGGCATCAGCGCCGCCACCACGGCCCAGTGCTTGTCAGCGTCCGCCACAGCGCCCGTGGCCAGCGCCTCCCTGGCAAGCGATCCAGCTGGACTCGCATCGAACGGGTTCAAGCGGCTGGCGAACCGGAGCTCGGCGTGCCCGGATGCGCTATCTCCGTGAGCCAGATCGGCATCGCCCAGCAGCATGTGCGTGTAGGCGTCGAACGGCGCGAGGGCGGCGGCTTCCGCATAGGCTGCCGTCTCGAGCTGGGCGCTTCCCTGGGCGGAGTTTCCGAGCCGCGCCAGGACCTCTGCCTGCGCTTGCCTGCCCGTGGTCAGGGAGATGGCCAGGCAGGCTAGCAGCACTAGTGGGGCGGCGCCGAGCAGAGTACGCCTGGGCACCGACAAGCCAGCTCCCCACAACGCCGTGCAGCCGCCGCACATGCCGACGAGCAGCACCAGCGTCGCGAGCGGGACCACGAGGGCCGCAGCCGAGAGCCCCGCGAGACGCGCTGCCACGCCAGCGTCCGCCGGCTGCGGCTGCAGCAGCCATAGGCGACCGAGCGCGAACGCTAGCCAGGCCCCGGGCGGCGCAACCACGAGCACGCTGGTGCGGCGCTCCTTCCCGCCGGACCACAGGAGAACACCCGCGAGCAAGACGAGCAGGAGGGTCTCCAGAATGCCCAGGCTGGGCGCCAGGCCAGAGCCGCGAGTCAACGATAGCTCCAGCGCCGCCGGGACCGAATGCGCGTCCGACGGCCAGATCAGAAAGTCGGCCCCCACGATAAGGGCGCAGAGCGTCACCGCAGCCGCGCCCAAGGACAGAGCCAGCGGCCGGCCGGCATCCGGCGCCGGGGGTTGCGACGAGACGCCAGCCGGCGTTACGGCCAGCAGCAGGCCCGCCAAAATCCAAAAGCTGACGGCGGACGGGAGGACCTCGATCCCGAACTGTATTTCGACGAAGTGGGCGACAAGGGCGCAGAGCAGGGCCAGGGTCAGCGACCAGCGCCACGCATCCGCCGGTCCGCGCGCGGCCCAGGGGCCGAACGCCAGGTAGACCAAGAAGCCCAGCAGGCAGCCGAACGGGAGGGCAAGGCCGAAGAAGACCGGCGCCACAACGAGAGACATCCCCGCTCCCGCGAGGCCGCCGGCGGCGTACAGCAACGAAAATACAGCAGGCGATGGCCAAGGCCCGCACACCAATCGGCCTAGCGCGAGCCAGAGCAGCGCTCCGAACAGCGCCAGGAAAGCGATCAGGCCGAGGGCTCCGCGCGTCAGCAGCAGATCGAAGGTTTCGTTGTGGGCGCGATCCCAGCGCTTGAGAGGACGTTCGAAATGGGCCAGTTCCGGAGGCATCACGGCTTCCGACACGACGATCGTGCTTTCGGGGCCGTAGCCGACCGCGTCCCTGACCGGCCACGGCCAATCCGAGCGCCCCTCGGCATCAACCAACGGCGCGTGAGGCCCAAGCAGGCGCAGCGACGAGCGCCATAGCAGCAGTCGCACCTGGCTCGATCCGTCGCTGGAGTCGAGGACATGGGCGAAGCGCTCCACGACCGGCAGGCTTCTGAGGGGCTGGACGGCGGGGAGCGGCAGGTTCAGGACCACCAGTAGGGCCGAGCCGAGCAGGATGAACGCAAGCCCGACCCTGACGGCCAGCCGGCGGCCACGTGCCGCGGCTAGGGCAAGCCCCGCTGCGGCCGCGCCGCCCAGCAGCCCAAGCGTCGCTCCTCGCGCGGCGGTGAAGTCCAGAACCAGGAGCTGCAGCACGAGCGCTCCGGCATAGACGCCAATCCTCCCCCAGTCGCGGCGCTGCTCGTGACGCAGGGTCAGGTACAAGCCCCAGGCCGTCATGGGGATCGCCAGGATCAGCCAGGCACCCAGGAAATCCGGATTCGCCAGGGTGGAGGAGAGCCGCGTCGCGTCGTCCGTCCAGGGCAGCGGATCGGCGCCCGCGCGCTGGAGCAGCGCGTAGAAGGTGATTGGCAAGCTGGCAAGTGTGAGGAGGTCCATGAGCCGGACGACCTGGTCACGCCGGCGAATGCAGTAGCCGGCGGAGGCAAAGACCACCAGGTAGGCAAGGTCGGTGAAACCTCCGTCGCGCCGGTTGAGCGAGCCCCACCAGCTGATGGCAGGGCTGACCGAGAACGACGCGGCCAGAAGCGTCGTCGCGGTTACCGCCAGCCCGGCGAGGATCGCCGGCGAACGAGCCACGCGACGCAGCCCGCGTCGCACCCAGGCGAGGCCATGCTGCACGGCGAGCAGCGCCCAGGCAGCCGCCATGAAGATGGCGATGGCCCGCACCAGAATGCCGTTCTGAGCCGGGACAATGGCGTCGGCGCGCACCAGCAGGGGCGCCACTACGACGCATACCATGGTGCCCGCCTCCATGAGCCCGCGGCACCACGAATCGACGGCTGTGCTCCGGGTTTCGGGGCGGACCTCAGCGGGAAGTGTCGTCCGAACCGCGTCTTGGACCAGGGACAAGGAAGAGGGGCTGGTTACTGAATGGCGAACCAGTACAGGTCGAAGCTGACCGCGCCGCCCTGATACGGGTTGTCGTTACCGACGTAGTACTTATCGTGGTTGTGGTCGGTCAACTGGGTGGTGCCGGTGTTCGGCAGAGCGAGGGTGACGGTAAAGGTGTGGCTCTCGCCGGCCGCCCACTGCGGCAGGCTTCTCAGATTCCCGCCGTAGGTAGGCGAGTTGATGAGGCTGGTCGTCGTACCACCGCCCGGCACGAATATCAGGCTGGTGATGCCGCTGAGGGCTGTGAAGCTGGAGTTTCCCGCCGTCGCCGTTTGAATGCCGAATTGGTCCTTTGGATTGGCGCCCGGCAGTACCGGCGTGCTGATGCTGCCCAGGACAGCCGAGCCGCTCAGATCGTCACACGCGCCCGAGCCGACCCCAACCTTGCTGCCCGTAGCAACGTACGTGGATAGGCCCGTGCCACCAACGGAGAAGCCCGAGGTCAGCGGCGCCTGCAAGTGGTCGTTGCCGTTGGTGCTGGTGGCTCCAAGCGTCCCTCCCGTGTCGTTGCCGAATAGGCACTGCGGGCCGGTGCCACCGCCGCCACCATCCTGGATGGTGATGCGCAGCGCCTTGCCGATGTCCAGGCAGCCGGTGATCGGGACTGGCGCGCCCTGGTAGCCCGCCTTGGTTGCTCCAGCCGTCAACTGCGCGCCGCTGCTCCCCGGGGACGAGACTCCGGCGATGTCGCTGGGGCAAGGGCTGTAGCCGGCTGCGCCGCTGCCGTACAGCGAGTTGTTCCCGTTGTTCGTCTTGGCGTTCTGCACCTGCATGGCGATAGTCGCCGGCAGGGTTCCGCCGTTGGTGAGGGCCACCGTTGCCTGGAGATACTGGCCGGGCTGGATGCCGTCCGTCGATACGTTTACCGACTTGATCAGCGTGCTGCACGTCTGCGCGATGGCAATGGTCGAACACTCGGAGAGGTTGCGGGGATCCGTCCCCGATCGATTCGCGGCAGCGCTGCCAAACGACGTCGCTGCCGAGGTGAAGCCCGTGGTGTCGGTGAGCTGGAGGGTGCCGGCGCTGAAATCGTTGGAAGGGTTGTCGCTGCTGGCGGTAAACGCGGCCAAGGTGCCGACGCTGCCAAGCATGCTGACGACGCCGATGCCCATCATGCCGAACAGGAGCTTGCGCGGCAGCCTCATCCTCCACCTCCAACCATGCAGCCTGTAGCGTAGCAGGGACGCCGGCTGCTCACTGGCTCGCATTCCAGGTGAAATCTACGGTCAGACTCAGGCCCTGAAAGTTGTTTCCGGGGTTGGGCGTGAGCGCGTTGAAACCGCCCGGCGCCGTGGGCCCACACGGCAGCCAGGCCGTGATGATGAGGTTCAGCGGCGTGTTCGGGGGGATGCCGCTGCCAACGGTGAGGCCGGCGATCTGGATGGTTCCGGTGTAGAGGTTGGTGTCGCCGGGCGGGAGGGCGCTGGTGTTGTTCGCGTTGCGCAGCACCAGGCCCTTGTCGACGGCGACCTGCAGGCCGTTGGTGGCGTCGGTCCACAGCAGGTTGGAGCTGGAAACCGAGGTGGTGAGGCTGTAGTTCATGGTCGCTCCGCCGTTGACGAAGCTCAGGGACTTGCTCACCCCCGGACCGCAGGGAATGAGGTTGCTGAAGGTGATGAAGCTGTGGCCGCTCTGCGGGAAGGTGACGTAGGGCGTCGAGGTCGCGCTCGGCGTGGGCGTCACCGTCTCGCTGCCGCTTGGGGTCGGCGTGGACGTGACCGTCGCCGTCGGCGTCACGGTGGCGGTGGTGGTGGCGGTCGGCGTAGTGGTGACCGTGGGCGTGCTGGTGGGGGTATTCGTATGCGTGGGGGTGAGGGTGACCGTGGGCGTAGCGGTCGCCACCTGCCCGCCCCCGGTGGCCGTCGTGGAAGCCAGAGGCGTGGTCGTCACCACCAGGACGGTTGGCGTATTGGTGGGCACGAGCTGCTTGGCGTCGTCCGACGTTTTGAAGCCAGCCTTGCTGTCGGCATTGTCGGCCAGCTTCTGCAGCGAGGCCTTATCCGCGTTCGCCTCGGCGATGATCTTGTTGCTGACGGCCGCGATCTTATTGGTGAGGGCCAGCGGCGGCAGCTGGATGCCGGCGCCGGTCAGCGCGGCGGAGGCGCCCGCGGTCAGCGATCCGTAGACGGTGTCCAGGGTGCCCAGAGCGGAGGGCTTGAAGGTGAACGGCAGTTGGGCTACACGGCCGGCGCCGCTGGTGATGTTGACCACGCCGCTCTCGGACAGGACCACGATGCTGCCGCCCGTCACAGCGGTGGCCACGACTGCGGTCGCGACATAACCTACGCCGGCCGCTCCGCCACTGCCGATGGCTCCGAAGACGGTGCCCACCGCACCCGTAACCTTGCCGAAGATCGCGCCAATGAACCCGAACATTTCGGCCTACCCTCGCCTACCCGCCCGAACCGTCGACCCGCCGGCTGTCTGAGGAGCTACTCGGGCTGCGACGCCGCGGATTGTGGCTCGTCGTGCCAGCTCGTGGCTGCCGACGACCCGTTGCCGTTGTGCCCGTTCACCCCGGGCTCTCCGTCCACGCCCAGGTTCTTGAGCGATTGCTGCACCAGCGCCTCTGCGTCGAGCTGGGCGGCGACCTCGTCCAGGTGCCCCTCTTCGGCCGCGTGGATCAGCTCGTCGGCGATGTCCTGCGCCTGGCGCAGCGGCGCCTCGCCGAGGACCAGCGGGGCATCGGTGCGATACAGCTCCGGGTCGCCCGCTCGGAGTCCGATAACCGGGTAGATGAGCGTTTCCTGGGTGCGGCCGCGCAGGACGATGCGAACCGGCTCGCCGAGGATGAAGCGGCCGTCGAGGCGAGCCGCGGTGGTGTCGGTGATGAGGATGTCGGTCTTGACGTCCTTGGTGAGGTCCTCGGTGCGCTGGGTGGCGTTCACGGCGTCGCCGATGACCGTGTACTCCATGCGGACTTCGGAGCCGATGTTGCCGGTAACCGCGTTGCCGGTGTTGGCCCCAATGCCGATGCGGATGGGAGCGTGGCCTTCGGCGACGAGCTCGGCGTTGAATTCTTCCATGCGTTCGCGCATGTCCAGCGCCGTCAGGACGGCCTTGATGGGATGTTCGGGATCGCGCACGGGCGCGCCATACGTCACCAGGATGGCGTCGCCCATGAACTTGTCCACGACGCCGTCGTGCGCCATGACGCAGTCGATCATCTTCTTGAAGTAGCGGTTCAGGAAGGCCACCAGATCTTCCGGCTTCATGGTCTCGGACAGCGTGGTGAAGCTGCGGATGTCGGACATCAGCAGCGTGAGCTCGCGGGTCTCACCGCCGAGCTTGACGTCGCCCTTGAGGATCGCGTCGGACACCTGCTGAGTCATGTAGCGGCCGAAGGTGTCGCGGATCTTGTCGCGCTCGCGCAGGCCGGCGATCATGACGTTGAAGTTGTGGGCCAGGACGCCGGTCTCGTCCTTGGTCTTGACCTCAACCTCCGTCTCCAGGTCGCCCTGGCCGACTTTGCGGCAGGCGGCCACCAGCGCGTTGATGGGGGTACTGATGCGCTTGGCCTGAAACAGGCCGATCGCCAGGATGACCAGCGTGACCAGCGTGAACATGATGGTCAGCTGGGTTCGGGTCTGCTCGCCGGACTTGTCGATGGCGTTGGTGGGGATGGCCACGCCCAGGCCGCCGGCCACCTTGTCGCGCACGACCAGGCCGCCCACCAGCTCCATGTAGCCCTGGCCGGCGACGTTGATAGGCCGCTGGACCGTCTGCGGGTTCGCGCCAAAGACTTTGTCAAGGGTGGCCTGATCGAGATCCAGCGCCTGGTCGCCGGGCCCAACCTGGAGCGAGCTGCCGAAGACCTTCCCGTCGGTGGTGTAGACGGTGACGTTGGCCAGCACGTCCTTGGTGAGCTGCTTGATGAGGTCGTCGAACGGGATAGCCACCAGGATGGCGCCGACAACCTTATCGTTGTCGTCCTTCACCGGGCCGCCGGTGTAGACCATGGGGCCGAAACTGGTGTTGACCAGCTCGGTCCACTTATTGCCGAAGCTGTCGCCCTCGCCGCTGAGGCTCTTCTGCGTGACGTCCCAACTGCCGATGTCCGGATCGAGGGCCTGCACGAACTTGGGATCGTTCGGCCGCAGCGCGAGAACCTGCTTGCCGGAGGTGTCCACCACGTCGACGAAGCTGAAATTGGAGTTGGCCTGCAGGGGCACCAGCAGCTTCTGGAGGGTGGGCGCATCGCCCTTGGCCAGCGCCTGGTCAACACCCTCGGTGTTGGTCATGAGGCGCAGCAGCTCGAGCTGCTGGCCTTCGATCTTAATAATGGTGTCGTTGACGTTCTTGCCGGCGTCGAGCAGCTGATTCGTGAAGCGCTGCACCAGCGAGCCGGTTACGAGGTTGAGGACAACCCAGCTGCCTCCGATGGCCAGCACGAACATGACGACGATGAACGGCACGACGATCTTGGCGCTGATCTTCTTGCCGGTGAGCAAGTCGAGGACAGCACCTCGGGATCGCAGCGCTGCGGGAAGCCCGCCGGTATCCTCTTCGGCTTCGGCCTCTGCCTCGAGCGCGGTCTCGTCAAGGTCGGGAGCTGCCAGGCTCCGTTCGGGCTGTGGCTCCTCCTCGACCTCGACGGGAGTGAGAACAGCTATAGGGGCCTCCCCATCGCACGAACTGTACATCGCTTACGTCATTTGCGCTAGTTTGTCAACCCTAGTAGTGCCTAGGGGCAAGCAGCAATGGCACCCTTCTCGCTACGATTCGGCACGAGACCTCGACGTGGAGGATGTGGCCATGAGCCCCAGCGTGTCACCTCAGGCGCTGCAGGAGCGGCTGGATCGCGGCGACAAGATCCAGTCCGTTGAGGAGATGAGCCAGGAGTACTACGACGCGCTGCTCAACCTGATGCTGATGCAGGCCGACTCCGAGCTGGCCGGCGGCATTGGCTACATGCCCTGGATCGCCAAAGCGCCCGGCATCAACGAGAAGTACACGGTGGCCAACATGGTGCGCGAGGAGATCGGCCACGCCCACGCCATGTACCGCCTGCTTCGTGGCATCGGTTTCGACGTGGACGCCCACGTGGCGGCGCACGAGTGGGATTTCCGGGTGGACGCCCAGGACCTCGGCGCCCAGCGCGCGGCGGACGACAAGCGGGTCAACATCTTCTACTACCCCATCGACACCTGGGCCGACTTCATCATGTTCAACTTCTGCATGGACCGCGGCGCGTCGCACCAGCTGTACGACGCGGAGCACTGCTCCTACGCGCCGTGGAACCGGACCATCCAGAAGATCGCCGAGGAGGAGACTGGCCACCTCCAGCATGGCGACCTATGGGTGCAGCGCATGGCCGAGGATCCCTCGACCCACGACGAGGTCCAGGCGGCCCTGGACCGGTGGTTTCCTCGGGTCATGAACATCTTCGGCCGCCCGAACACGCCCAAGAACCAGCTCTACCGCCGCCTCCGGCTCAAGGTGCGCGACAACGACGAGGTCCGCCAGGGCTTCGTCGCCGACGTCACCCCCAAACTCGAGGCCTGGCGCCTCCGTCTCCCCGACTGGACCCCACCCTGGGCCACCCACACCGAGTATGTCGAAGCCCGGGACGAAGCCCGCTTCGTAGCGGGCTAGCCGCGAAGCCGGTCGGGGCCGCCTTTCGCCGGCTGCCTGGGCGAAGCCCGGCTCTTCACGGCGTGCCGGGCGAGGCACCATTTTCGGAGGCTACCAGATGCAGGCCGTTCCGCACGGGTGCCGGGCGGAGCCCGGCGAACGGGCGGGTGGGCGGGCAAAACGCGAAGCGTTTTCACGGTGCCGTCCCAAGGCGTGCGTCAGCGTTCGAGTAGCCGAGCTGGCTGAGCACCTGCCGCGTCAGCGCATTAATGAGTGCGGCATCTTCGTCGGCCTGGTGATCGTAGCCGAGGAGGTGGAGCCCGCCGTGGGCCGCGAGGAGGGCCAGCTCGTACTCGAGCGCATGCCCCAGCTCGGCGGCCTGGCGGCGGGCGGTGTCGAGGGAGATGACCACGTCTCCGGCTTCCAGGGCGCCCGTGGGCGGGGGCGCGAGGGTCTCGCCCTCGAGCTGGGAGAAGGACAGCACGTCCGTAGGCGCGTCGATGCCCCGATAGTCCCGGTTCAGCGCTTGGATGGCGCCGTCGTCCACGAAGGTGAGGTTGGCCTCGACGACCGGCTGAAGCCCGAACTGGAGCGGGCGGTTGGGGTGGGCGGCGCCTAGGAGCAGCGCACGCTCCAGGGCCGAGATGGCCGTGCCGGCGGCATCGGCCGGCCCGGAGACGTGGACATGAACCTCCAAGCGATCAGGCGGGGAAGGGCGGCCAGCCCATCTTGCGCCCGCCCAGGACGTGCCAGTGCAGGTGGAAGACGGTCTGGCCGGAGTCCGGGCCCACGTTGGTGACCAACCGCCAGCCACTGCCAAGCCCCTCCTGCTCGGCCACCGCCCGGCAGCCCCGCATCAGCGCCAGGCTCAACTCTGGGTCGTCGAGCTCGCGGACGTCGGCGATGTGGCGGTTCGGGATCACCAGCACGTGAGTGGGCGCTTGCGGGTTCAGGTCGCGGAAGGCGGTGACGCGCTCGTCCTGATAAACCACGTTGCCCTTGATCTCGCCCGAGGCGATCTTGCAGAAGATGCAGTCCTCAGCCATCAACAATCTCCCCCTGTACTCCATCGTCGGTCAGCGCGTCCAGGCGGACGTGCGCGAAGGTATTGGGCTGGCCGCCGGCGGCGCAGACTCGCACGTAGGTGTCGGTCAGGCCCTCGCCGTGGTCCTCGAACAGCACCTGCTGGATGCTGCCCAGCAGGGCAGAGGCAAAGGCGCGCTTGCCCTCGCCCGAGAGGCGCAGCAGGCGCTCGCTGCGCTCCTTCTTGATCCGGTCCGGCACGCGGCCATCCATCGAGGCGGCCTTGGTGCCGGTGCGGGGCGAGTAGCGGAAGACGTGGATGCCGGCGAAGCCGAGGCCCTTTATATATTGGTAGGAGTCCTCGAACTCCTCGTCGGTCTCGCCAGGGAAGCCGGCGATGACGTCCGTCCAGATGGCCATCTCCGGCACGCGCTCGCGGATGCCATCCACCAGCTCGGAGAACCAGCCGGTGTCGTAGCGGCGGCGCATGCGGCGGAGGGTCGCGTCGCAGCCGCTCTGGAGCGGCAGGTGGAGGTGGCGGCACAGGCGGCCGCTGTCCCATAGCGCTAGCCAGGCCAGGTCCAACTTGAACGGCTCGATAGAGCTGAGCCGGATTCGCCGGATGGCCGTCCGCTCCAGCACCGCCTCCAGGAGATGGCCGAAGCTCGTGCCACTGTCACGTCCGTAGGTGGTCATGTTCACGCCGGTCAGGACCACCTCCTGATAGCCCTCGCGCGCGGCGCGGTCCACCTGCCGCACCACGTCCTCCAGCGGCGTGCTTCGAGCGCGCCCGCGCGAGAAGGGGACGATACAGTAGGTGCAGAAGTCGTTGCAGCCGTCCTGGACCTTGACGTTGAGGCGAGTGCGAGGCGTGGCGCGGATGAGAGTACTGAGTGCTGAGTGCTGAGTGCTGAGTGCCCAGCCCCGTTCCTCCAGGCGCTCGGTGACCAGCTCGACGAGCTGATCCTTCTGGGCGAGGCCGGCGACGAGGTCGGCGCCGGTCAGGCGCTCGACTTGCACCGGGGCGACGGCGGCGTAGCAGCCGGTCACCGCCAGGAGGGCGTCGGGGTTGGCTCGGCGCAGGCGCTGGATGAGCTGGCGAGACTTCTGGTCGCCCACGTTCGTGACGGTGCAGGAGTTCACGACGCAGACGTCCGCGGCATGGTCCGGCGAGACGAGCATGAAGCCGGCGTCGCCGAAGCGCTGCGCGTAGGCATCGCTCTCCGCCTGGTTGACCTTGCAGCCCAAGGTGGCGATGGAGACCGTGGGGCGCTGCATCGCCCCGGATCGTAGCGCCTAGAATTCGCCGTTCAGGTGAAGGAGGAGGGTCGCTGCGGCGATGGCGGCCGTCTCCGAGCGGAGGATGCGGCGGCCAAGGGTGACCGTCACGGCGCCGCGAGCGCGGGCGTGCTCGACCTCCTCGTCGGTGAAGCCGCCTTCGGGGCCGACGATCAGGGCCAGCCTGCTGGAGGGCTTGTGGATGCTGGACAGCTTGGGACGGTCGGCGTTTTCCCAGGGCATGAAGGGCACGCCCTCGCGGGTGGCCTCGGCCACCATGTCCTCGAAGGACAGGGCCGG
>Ga0070738_10006635_pt1 | contig 12028 bp, 9 predicted proteins | sample Coa_R2_2_FD_66446 | JGI IMG/M metagenome (GOLD analysis project Ga0070738, IMG submission 66446) | Surface soil microbial communities from Centralia Pennsylvania, which are recovering from an underground coalmine fire - Coalmine... | ecosystem: Environmental > Terrestrial > Soil > Unclassified ... | reverse complement strand
ATAACCAGGGCAATGGTCAACATCAGGGTAAATCTGACATCATCTACTGAATCTCTAATTGACTGAGATGCATCGTAGAAAATACCAATTTCTACTGATTTAGGAATCTGGCTTCTTAAGTCAGGCAACTTTTGCTTGATTGTGTCTACAATCTGCACTGTGTTTGTGCCTGGTTGTCGTTGAATCGTCAAAATGATGGCGCGGGTGTCGTTATACCAACTTGCTACCTTGTCATTTTGGACACTGTCAACAGTGCGACCAAGTTGATCGAGATAGATAGGTGCGCCATTGCGATAGGCAACAATGAGCGATCGATAAGCAGCGGCATCTTCTAATTGACCGTTTGCCTGCACTGTATAATTCTTATAGTTACCCGAAAGACTACCAGTGGGCAAATTCACGTTTCCTTGTTGAATCGCGGTTTGCACCTGATCGAGTCCAATCTGCTGTGCTGCTAATTTCTGAGGATCAAGCTGAATACGAGCCGCATACTTTTGGGAACCGTAAACTTGTACCTGAGCCACACCACTAATAGTAGACAACTTCTCCGCTAAATAGGTCTGAGCGTAGTTGTCCACATTGGAAAGTGGCAACGTCGGGGAGTACATGTACAAATAAAGAATTGGCTGATCGGCTGGGTTAACTTTGCTGTATGAAGGAGGATTTGGTAAGTCACTGGGAATCTGACCCGACGCCGCTGATATCGCCGCTTGCACATCCTGCGCAGCATCATCAATATTTCGGCTGAGGTTAAACTGGAGCGTAATTTGGGTATTGCCCAAAGTACTGGTTGAATTCAGCGAATCTAGTCCGGCAATGCTAGAAAACTGCTTTTCTAAAGGTCGGGCAACAGATGACGCCATCGTTTCTGGGCTAGCCCCTGGTCTTGTTGCCGTTACCTGAATTGTTGGATAATCAACGCTGGGCAAGTCACTGATTGGCAACAAGCGATAACTCATGAGACCAAAGATGAGGATACCCACCATCACCAAGGTCGTCATGATCGGACGACGAATAAACAATTCCGAGAGGTTCATATTTTAAAATAAATAGGGCAATTCTTCTTTAAGATGGGGTAGGCAAAGGGGACAAGGGAGACAAGGGGACAAGGGGACAATTTTACTCCCCACTCCCTATTCCTAACTTCTAATTCCTGAATTCTGAGTGTTTACTTGTGCTGAGGGAGAGGAGGATTTCACCTTCACCTTGTTACCTGAAATGAGATTTGCCTGACCATCGGTGACGACTTTTTGCCCTGGTTGTAGTCCGCTGTTGATCACGGCTAGTCCATTTATCGTATTGCTAACGGTCACTGGGGTATTTTGTACCGTCATGTCAGGCTGGAGTGTAAAGACAAATTGCCCTTTGGGTCCATTCTGAACTGCTTGTGAGGGAACGACGGTTGCATTTGGTTGTGTGGTCAGTTTAAGGGTCGTGGTTACGTATTGACCCGGCCATAGCTGCCCTTGAGGATTATTAAACTCGCCTATCAGTTGAATGGTACCAGTAGTATTATCGACAGTATTATTTACTGAATACAAAACACCTTGGAGCGGTGGAGCATTGGTATTAGGGAAAGAGGCTGTTAGTGTCAGCTTGTTATTTTGCATATACTTTTGAATATCTGGCAGATTCGCTTCTGGAACGGAAAAGGCAACTTGAATTGGACGAATCTGGGAGATGGTCAACAGGGGAGTTGTGCTATTGGCTTGAACCACATTGCCTTGAGTGACTAAAGTGTTGCCAGCACGACCACTGATTGGGGCGTAAATTTTGGTATATGACAGTTGTACTTCAGCACTTTGCAATGCGCCTTGATCTGATTTGACAACCCCTTCGGCATTCTTGATTGCCGCCTGATCTACCTTAGTTGCTGCCTGAGCATTGGCGATCGCTTCTCGATCTGCTTGCAGGGTAGCTTGGCTGGTTTGGCTATTAGTGGAGTATTGTTGAGCTTGATCCTGGCTAATGGCACCCTGTTTGTATAAGCTACTATAACGGCTGTTTTGTGCCTTTGCATATTGCGCTTGTGCCTGATCTTTTGCCAGAGTTGCCTGAGCTTGTTTGACCGCTGTTAAATCTTTCGCTAACGTTGCTCTATATTGTTGTACCTGTGCTAAGTCTCTTGCTAGCGTTCCCTTAGCTTGTTCAACAGCGGCTCTTTGTGTTCGGTCATCTATTGTGAATAAGAGTTGCCCCTTTTTCACCTCCTGACCCTTTTTGAAGTAAACTCCGGTGATGATCCCACCAACCTGGGGTGTGACAGATACGCTAGACTCCGCTTGAACATTGCCGATAGCCTGCAATTGCACTGGAACTGTTTTCTGAGTTACCGTTGCTACGGTCACAGGAGGTGTCATCTGTCTGCTTCTTGCTTGAGATCTTTCACCTTTGTTGGGTTTGGCAATTGCTTGAATACCAAAGAAGCCCAGCGCAGAAAGCAACATCATACTAAGTAAGACTAACCCAATTCGCTTAGTAGGCATTACTTCTATGTGAGTTTCCGCTGAACTCACATTGGTAATGTTATCTGGCATGAGAGCCTCCATATAAGTTTAAGTTAATGGTTGATGGCAACATTTGGAATGGTGAAATTTCCGTGTTCGGGTTCACAATATCAATCTTAAAAATTGATAAGAACGTTTACATGAAGCAAAGTTCCTAACCTGAGCAGTCAGAAAGTACCACAGTCAGTATGACTTTTTTCCTAGTACAGGGTTAGTAAATCAGTAAGAAAAACCCTAACAACATCAAGAGCATATTTGTTATAGACAAAGAAGAGAATGGCCGTAGTGTTTCTACTGTTATATTTTGGACGAGCAGCAACAACCACCATAGGTTATAAACCTATAGTTCATTGAGAAAGGCCCTCTAAACAGATCTTGAGAATGGTGCAAAATAATCATTATTACTATATGGATTTCAGTTCTCCCTCCCTCCCTTTTTTTCGCACTCCTATGGTTAACTCCACTTCCCAATCGTTTCGTCTACTGCTTTATTTGGAGTGGTTATTATTAACCACAGCAGTGCTTATGGAAGTTCTGTTGCCGTTGGAGTTGTCCTGGCGATCGCTTGTGCAAGTTCTCATGATCTTTGGCTTTGGGTTGATGGGCTTGAGAGTGCCAACAAAGAAGTTGGAAACAAAGTTGCTTTACACTACGGTGGAATTCGCCATAGTTTTATTTGCAGCTATTGAATATGGCATATCTTCTCGCACCGTGTTTCTACTATGCCTTGTATTACTCATGCGGAGTTGCCTCATATTTGGGCGTGCGGGACAGATGGCTGTATTGGGTTTAGCTTTCCTTTGCTATGGAACCCTGCTGTTAACAAAACCCATTGTACCTGAGAAGTACAGAACAGCTGTCTGGGATTGGCGATTGAGTTCCGTGTTATTGTTTAGTTTAACACTAGTATTTGCTTTGTTATTGATTAACGCCTTACTGGCAGAGCGACAAAGTCGAAAGCAGTTGCAAATTGCCCATCAGGAACTAGAAATGACTCATGAGCAGCTGCGGTATTATGCATTACGAATTGAAGACCAAGCAACTTTGCAGGAACGTAACCGCATTGCTCGCGAAATTCACGATGGGCTTGGACACACTCTAGCTGCGCAAAGCATTCAGCTCAACAATGCCCTGCTATTCTGGCAGTCAAATAATGATAAAGCATTAACCTTTCTCAAACAAGCAAAGCAGCTAGGAGCTGAGGCGTTGTTAGAAATCCGGCGCTCAGTGTCAGTATTGAGATCGAATCCATTACAAGGACAATCCCTCAACTCTGCAATTGAAAAGCTACTAAAGGACTTTCAGGACAATACAGGTATTAAATTGTCTTCTAAAATCTATTTACCATTATCCTTACCTGTGGAAGTAAACACAACGGTATATCGCATTGTGCAAGAATCACTGACTAATATCTATAAACATGCTCATGCAACTACTGTAGCCGTTGAGTTACAACAGGAGTCAGGAAAGCTTCATCTTTCTATTGAAGATAATGGTGAAGGGTTTGACCCGACTCAAAATACAACCGGATTTGGACTACAAGGGATGCGAGAACGAGCAATGGGATTGAGAGGTCAGTTTAATATCCACAGTCAGCCAGGAAAAGGTTGCCGCATTTGTGTTTCTTTTCCACTATCAAACCTGTTGCTATGATTCGGATTTTGTTGGTTGACGATCAGCTGCTCATCCGTCAAGGACTCAAGAGCTTGCTAGAGTCCAATGAGGATATGCAAGTCATTGGTGAAGCAGAAAATGGACAACGGGCGCTTGAACAAATTCCCATACTGCAGCCCGATATTGTACTCATGGATATCCGAATGCCTGTGATGGATGGGGTTGCTGCAACGGGAGCGATCGCGCAAAAATATCCGCACACTAAAGTTCTGGTTTTAACAACTTTTGATGATGATGAGTACGTTTCCCAAGCAATGCGGCTAGGTGCTAAAGGCTATTTGCTTAAGGATACTGAGCCAGAGGAGCTGGCGTTGGCGATTCGCTCTGTCTACAGAGGACATACACAACTCGGTCCAGGATTGTTTGAGAAAGCACTCATGTCTACCCCTACACCGACCCTATCGGTAGAACAGCCGCCAGAATTAGCTCAACTCACACCCAGAGAACTCGATGTATTACGATTGATGGCTTCTGGAGCCAACAACCGTGAGATTGCTCAATCGCTTTTTCTCTCAGAAAATACTGTGAAGAACTATGTCACCAGTATTCTCAGTCGTTTAAATTTACGCGATCGCACGCAGGCTGCATTGCTTGCTCATTCGCTGTTCAAGATGTGAACTCTATGCAAAGGTGCTTCAATCCCCGCATGAGTACATTGGGAATGTACTGATAATTTCCTTGCTCCAAGCGAATATTCTTAAGCCTGAGCAACAACTGCTCATAGGCAATCTGCATTTCCTTACGGGCTAGCATAGCCCCCAAGCAGAAATGAGTCCCATATCCAAAGGATAAATGACTACTAGCATTCTGGCGACGCACATTGAAATGCTCACTATCAGGAAATTTTGCCGGGTCGCGATTGGCTGCATCGAAGCGGACTAGGAGTAAAGATCCAGCTTTTAGTTCAACATCTGCTAGTTTTGTATCTTGCTTTACAACTCGCCACATTCCCGCTGTTGGACTTTCCATCCGCAGGACTTCTTCAACAAAGTTCTCTACTTGAGAAAGATCTGTTTGTACCAACTTTGTCTGCTCGGGGTTCTGGGCAAGCAGTAGCATACCACCTGCAAGCGCACTAGTGACAGTCTCGTTCCCAGCTACTAGTATTTGCTGAATGATACTCAGCAGTTCAGCGGTATCAAGCGATCTCTCCCCAGCCACCTCTGCTTTTACCAAGTCAGTGATGAGGTCATCCTTGGGCTCTTTTTGGCGTGACTCAATAACATCACGGAAATAATGCTGGAAAGCGACGACATCCTTAGCACACTCGAGTTCCTGCTCTCTAGAAAGCATGTGACCTAGACGGGCAATGAAAGCGTCAGACCATCGCTTGAACTTGGGCAAATCTGCTTGCGGTACACCTAGTTGATCGGCAATAACTCTAATAGGCAAAGGCACAGCAAATTCACTGACAAATTCGCAGCTGTTCTTGTCAATAAAACTATCAATGAGTTCATCAACTATTTGCCGAATCGATCCCTGCATTTTGTTAACACGCGAGGCGCTAAAAGCCTTGTTCACTAGTGCTCGAAACCGCTCATGCTCTGGTGGATCTGCAGTCAGCAGAGTGTTGACCTGGGGCCAACCTTGAGCATAGATTTTCTGCAATTCTTCGTCTTGTTCTTCTTTGCCAGCTAGGAGCGTAGAAAAATTGCTGGAGAACACAGAAGTATCTTTAAGAATTTCTATCACCAAGTCATAACGTGTCACGAGAAACAGCTTGGCGTTAGTTATGGGACTAGGTAGCTCCATAATTGGTGCTTGCTCCCGCGCCAGCTTATAAAATCCATATGGGCATTCAAGCAGTTGAGGGTCGAAGAAGTTGTAATCCGACAGCTGCTTTGTATCCTTTTTCATCTTTTTAAAGGGTTTAGTGATTACTTGCTGTATACCTTATTTAGGTTACATTTCGCAATATTCTTCAGAGATCTCGTACTACGAACAAATCACACAAGTGACCGAAAACTTCAAGGGCGCAAGCCCCTGGCTTTAGACATGGGGTAAGCAAGGGTGGGACTTTAGTCCCCGTCAAGACTCTTTACCCATTGCTCAATAAACTCGCTAACGCTTACACCGTGTTTTTTAGCGTATTTTTGTAGTTTTAGCCAAGAACTAGGCGTAATTATGATGTTATGCCTAGTTTTTAATTCATCATAAAAAACTGGTTGATTTCTTACTCTTTTTTTGCCTTTTCCTGTTGTCATATTAAGAAAGTGTGTATATACTAGTTATAGATTAACAAACAACAGGAGGTGATTCAAGAGTGTTGGTACTAGAGTATAAAGCAGTAGCCAAAAAGTTACAAGCAACTGCAATAGATGAAGCTATTAGAACAAGTCAATTTGTTCGTAATAAGGTTCTGCGTTATTGGATGGATAATCGTGGAATTGGCAAAAAAGAACTTTATCAGTACAACACTCAATTGCGTGCAGAATATCAATTTGTCAATGATTTGAATAGCCATGCTTGCCAAGCATCGGTTGAAAATGTAGAACGTGCAATTAATCGCTTTTTCGACAATTGCAAAAACAATAAACCAGGCAAGAAAGGCTATCCGAAATTCAAAAAACACAGTCGTTCTGTAGAGTACAAAGTCTCGGGGTGGAAACTGCACCCATCAAAACGTCGGATAACCTTTACAGATAACAAAGGGATTGGAGAACTTAAGCTATTAGGCAAATGGGATATACACAGATATCCCGCGGAACTGATTAAACGAGTTCGGATTGTACGACGTGCAGATGGCTACTATGTGCAGTTTTGCGTCAAAGTCGAGAATCAGCAGGATGCGCCACCTACAACGTCAGAAGTAGGTATCGATGTCGGTCTTGAGTATTTCTACTCCGACAGTAACGGCAATCATGAGGAAAACCCGAGATATCTACGTAAATCAGAAAAAGATATCAAGCGGGTACAGCGCAAGATTTACAAAAAGAAAAAAGGGTCATCTGGCAGAAGAAAAGCGCGCGGTGTATATGCCCGAAAGCATTTAAGAGTAACAAGACAAAGGAACGAACACGCCAAGAGAGTGGCGCGTAACTTGTGCCTAGCTAACGCTAGAGTCGTCTTGGAAGACTTGAATATTTCGGGTATGGTGAGGAACCACAAGCTAGCCAAGAGTATTTCTGATGCATCTTGGTACAATTTCCGCCAGTGGCTTGAATACTTTGGAGTGAAATTTGGACGGCAGATTATCGCTATCCCTCCACACTTCACATCTCAAGAGTGTAGTCAATGTGGTGCAAAAGTCTATAAATCTCTTAGCACTCGCACTCACTCTTGTACTCACTGCGGACACATAGAACAACGTGATGTGAATGCAGCCAAAGTAATCCTAAGTCGTGCAAACGCTACCGGAGGGCATCCGGGAAGTAACGCTAGTGAAGTTGTAGCCTCTACTTCTGTTGGTCGCAAGACCTGCAAAAGCAAGCAACGACGTTGAAGCTAGAATCCCCTGCCTTCTACGCATGGGGAGTGTCAACTTAGAATAGACAAAAATCAAGATAAATTATTAGTATTTGTTAGTATTTGTACTTAGCCTGCTCAAATAAAAACAGTAATAATTTTATTTTTATCTAGTTAAAAATATACATAAGCTTTACCTAAAAATGTCTCCTATTTCCTAGACTGTGTTGATGCTAGAAGTAACAGAATATTTGCTTATTGCTCTTGATCAAAACTGTGAAGCTAGTAGTAAAGCCAACACAACTTAAACAAGGGTAAGTGTACACAGCACGACCCCAAAAATATAGGAGACTACAAAATGAGAAAGACTTGGAAAAAATATTTGATTGGTGCTTCGCTAGCTGCCAGCATAAGCGCGATCGCCACTACTCCAGCACATGCTGGTAGCATTACCAACATAACCATTGGCGGGACAAAACCAAATGATTATTCTGTTTACGATGCCAATGCTACTAACACCTTTCAAGTAGACAACACCTTGGCAAATGTGCAAAAAGTTCTAGATGGGGATGCGACACATCCCACTGGAAACGTAGAGTTAGCAGTGAGCAGTAAACAAAGTGGCTTTGATTTTACCAAAAGTAATACCAGCTTGACAGGGAAAATTGATGGAAGAGATATTACACTGAGCAGTCTGACAGCTGCAGACTGGACTCCAAGCTTTACCAACACATGGCTGAGTCAAGGTTTAGCAGCTAACGGATTCAATCTAAGCCCAACATTAGTGAGCTTCGTCTCTAATATTTTTACTCAGTACGGAGGGCCTCAAAGATTCAGTGATCCTAACATCTCTTATGTTAATGAAGATGATAGTACTGGCTTAATCAAGATTGGATTAGCTGGTCACTGGAATGCGAATTCTTTGCTAACAGCTTCCATTAATGGATATCTGGCTAGTCAACAAGTTGGTAGTAGCAATTGGTCAATAGCACAGACATTACTAGGAACCTTAGGGTCAAAACAAATACAGGCCAGTGAAGTCGTCAAGGTTTCCTACAATGGTGGACCATCTCAACTACTCTATAGTTTCAGTGCTACAAAATCTGGACTGGTGGCAGCAGACGATCATGAGTCTCATAGTGGCAACTACGAGCTGACCTTACAGGGTTTGCCTGCCACACAGCCAGCATCAACACCAGAACCCTCAATCATGTTTGCTATTATAGGACTGTGCGGTGCTTTGGCTGCCCAGCGACATTTAAAAAGAGCTTAGTCAGCTTTTATTGCTTTATAGTTTGACCAAAAATCCATTCCAAAAGATTCTTGTTAGCTAGCTTCCTTCCTGACCCTCACAGTAATGTAGATGACAACAGTAAAGTTCTTGAAGGAGTAGCCATGCAATATAATCAACGAACAATTTTGATCGTTGATGACTGTTTGGAGGATAGAGAAATCTATCGCTACTACCTCCAGGGAGATAATCAACATACCTATAAAATTTTACAGGCAGAGACTGGGCTGGAGGGGCTAGCCTTGTGCAAGCAAGAATTGCCGGATGCCATCTTGCTGGATTATATGTTGCCAGATATTGATGGGTTGGAATTTTTAAGTGAATTGCGTTCTTGTTTGGATAGCAATCACCTCTCGGTGCTAATGTTAACAAGTCAAGGGGATGAAGAAGTGGCTGTAGCCGCTATGAAAAGCGGTGTCGCTGACTACCTTGTTAAAAACAAAATCACGGCTGAGAGTCTACGTCTTGTTGTGAATTATGCGACTGAAAACACTCGTCTTCAAAGACTTTTAGAAAAAAGCCAGCAACGTTTCCGCACTTCCATAGAGAATATGCACGATTGCTTTGGCATATATACAAGTGTCCGAGATTGTTCTGGCAAAATTGTCGATTTTACAATTGATTATATGAATGCAGCAGCTTGTGCTGACAGTTGCATGAGTGCTGATGAATTAATTATTGGTCAAAGATTGTCACAAAGCAGGCTCTGTTTTTGGCAAAATGAACTCTTTGAAGATTGCTGCTATGTCGTAGAAACAGGCAAATCCCTTGTTAAGGAGCTATCCACACTCACTGATACTTGTAAAAATGGTCATTTTACAAAGATTTTTGATTTTAGCATTGCTAAGTTAGATGATGGTATTGTGGTTTGCTGGCGTGATATTACACAGCGCAAACAAGTAGAAGAGGAGCTTAGACAAGCAAAAGCACAGCTAGAGCAACGGGTAAGAGAACGAACAGCTGAGTTAGCAACTAAACAAAAGCTATTGAGCGAGTTTTTTAATGCAGCAGCAATCACGGGTATTGGTTTAGGTATTTTTGACCAATACAAGCGTTGTTTGACACTCAATCAAGTCTTAGCTGATATGATTAGTGTGTCGGCGGAGTATATAGGCAAAACTCTTGATGAGATGATTCCCTTTGCACTTGCCTCAAGTCTGAATTCTCTGTTTGACCGGGTCATAACAACTAGAAAACCAATTGTAAACCAAGAAATTCAAGGGGCAATACTCACTCATCCGGGCGTTCAACGAGACTGGTTAATCAATTTCTTTCCAACTCTCGCAGACGATGGGAGTGTTAGTGAGATTGGTATTATTGTATTTGAAGTTACTGAGCGCAAACAAGTTGAAGAAGCGCTACGCCAGAGTGAAGCTGAGTTTCGCTCACTTAGTGAGCGTTCTCCTATGGGAATTTTTAGAACAGATGTTCAAGGTAAATGTACTTATACGAATCCGCAATATCAGAATATTTGTGACTGTACTTTTGAAGAATCTTTAGGTGATGGTTGGGTCAATCTTTTGCATCCGGAAGACAAAGCGTTGTGCCTTGCCCAATGGACAGCAGCTGTGTCAGAAATCCAACAATATGCTGCAGAACTTCGCTATAAGAGAAAAGATGGATCTATCCGTTACTGTCGAGTGCAAGCTGCGCCAATGTTTACAATTACTGGAGAATTGATCGGACACGTAGGTACTGTAGAAGACATTAGCGAAAGTCGGGCGATCGCCCAAATGAAAAATGAATTTATATCAGTTGTCAGCCATGAACTCCGTACCCCGTTGACTTCTCTATGTGGTTCACTAGGACTGCTTGCTAGTGGAATATATGATGAAAACCCTAAAAAAAGTAAGCGGATGTTGCAGGTTGCAGCAGACAGTGTGACCCGGTTGGCACGATTAGTGAATGATATTCTTGACTTAGAACGGCTCCAGTCTGGCAAAGTTACCTTAACACAGCAACGGTGTGACGTGGTAGCTCTCCTGCTGCAATCAACAGAAGCTATGTTCATTGAGGCAGAACAAAATAACATCAACCTCTGTGTTATCCCCACCTCACTACAAGCTCACGTTTGGGCTGATCCCGACGCGATTATTCAAACCTTAACGAATCTCCTTAGCAATGCTATTAAATTTTCTGAGGCAGGTACAACTATTTGGCTCGATGCAAAAATCTATAGAGGAGATACGGAGCATGAATTGTCTTTGTCTTCTTCCCCATCGCCTCATCTTTCCAGCTTCCCCTGTTCTTCTTACGTACTCTTTTCTGTCAAAGACCAAGGACGAGGTATCCCAGGTGATAAACTAGAGACGATATTCGGACAGTTTCAACAAGTAGATGCTTCTGATTCTCGTCAAAAGGGAGGAACAGGTTTAGGGTTAGCCATTTGTCGCAATATCATCCAACAACATGGAGGACACATTTGGGTAGAAAGTGTTCTAGGCAAAGGCAGTACCTTCTACTTCACATTGCCCCTACCTCCTGATTCGTAGTTAAGAATTTTATGATATGTCTGACGTTTGTACGATTTTTGCAACTTTGCTAGTCATGTATATTTAAACTTTCCAATAAAAAGTTTAGGAATTAAATGCTGTGAACTGCAAAAAGGTTTTGGTCATTGATGATGACGAAATGATTCAAGAAGTTGTTAAAAACTGCTTGGAAGACTTGGCAGGATGGGATGTAGTAATGGCAAACTCCGGATGGGAAGGACTCACCAAAGTTGTAGAAGAAAAACCAGATGCCATTGTCTTAGATATGATGATGCCTGGCATGGATGGATTGACATTTCTCCAGCAACTCAGAGCCGATTCTGAAACTCAAGCTATCCCTGTGGTTCTGTTAACAGCAAAGCTGGAATTCACTGATCCACAACGGGTTGCTAAATTAGGTGTGATAGGTGCAATCTCTAAACCTTTCGACCCGTGCAAACTTGCAGCACAAATTGCTACATTTCTGGGCTGGACAATCAAAAATTAAAGTTTTACTTGAATAAAATTTAATTTTTGCCTAATATCTAATTTAAGTTTAATGGCTCTTCAGTTCTTTTTATGGAGTCGAATAATAAATAAAATCTAATCAGAGCCTATATGCCTTGCTATGACTGGATTCTAAATTTTTGAGCCTTTCTATAAAATGGCTATTTTAAGGT
>Ga0070738_10006631_pt1 | contig 12031 bp, 11 predicted proteins | sample Coa_R2_2_FD_66446 | JGI IMG/M metagenome (GOLD analysis project Ga0070738, IMG submission 66446) | Surface soil microbial communities from Centralia Pennsylvania, which are recovering from an underground coalmine fire - Coalmine... | ecosystem: Environmental > Terrestrial > Soil > Unclassified ... | reverse complement strand
AAGGATCGCTAAGGCTCGGCCGGGAGGGGAGGCGCACGCGTACGGCGGCGCCGTGCTCATGGCGGGTCGGCGTCCGGCTCGCCCCGCGCGTGTCCATGCCACGCGGCGCACACCTGGCGCCGCAGCACGGCCAACCCGATCAGCGTCAGGCCGGCGGTCAGTACCCCGCAGACCACGCGATGCAGCAGCATCACCGCGACCGCCGCGGCGCGCGGGACGCCACAGGCCATCAGCGCGGCGGTCCCCGCCGTCTCGATGAGCCCTACATCGAACGGCACGACGATGATCAGGTTGGCCGCGAGCGCGAAGGCGTAGATGGCGATGCCTTGCACCGGACTCAGGCCCGCCAGGCCGAGCGCCTGGGCGATGGCCCAGAGCACCAGGCCGGCCAGCGTCACATAGGCGGCCGCGCCGACCGCCGCCGGGCCGAGATGGCGCGGGCGCAGCAGGGCCCCGACGACCGTGCGCACCTGGGCACCCCACTGCCCGAGGGCGGCACGCCGGCGCAGCGGGAACGCCGGCGGAGCGGTACGCCGATGACCATGCCGCTGCCTGATTGCCCAGCCCACCGCGCCGCTGCCGGCCAGTAGCCCCCACGCCAGCGGCCGCAGCCAGGGCCAGGGCAGAGCACCCAGCAGCCCCAGGGCCAGCAGGCAGACCGCGGCCTCGAGCCACAGCAGCAGCCACATCGCGCCGATAGACGCGGCGAGCGGTGTCCCGAGCGCGCGGCGCAGGAGGAGGGGCTGCGCGTACTGGCCGCCGGGCAGGCCCTTGACCAACTCGCCACCGAGGTAGGCCATCGCCGCGGTCTGCCACGGTGGCGGCGGGTCGAGGCCGCGCAGCAGCAGCGCCCACTGCGCGGCGCGCACCGCCTCGTAGCCCAGCATCAGGGCGCCGAGCAGCAGCAGGGCCGAGGGCTGGAACTGGGCGACGCGCCGCAGCACCGGCCCGATGCCGGCATAGGCCAGCAGCGCGGCCAACAGGCTCGCGCCGGCCAGGGCCGGGCCGAGCACGCGCGGCGACCGCAGCCAGAGCATGGCAGCCTCAGTCCGCCAGGACCGAGCCCACGCGCTCGACCGCGGATGGGTGGCGCGCCAGGGTCAGGCCCGTCCATACGCCGCTGATCAACAGCAGGGCCAGGACACAGAGCCAGAATGTCGCGCCCGACGCCGGTTGGCCGGGCCGCACGAAGGCGTACAGGCCATAGACGAGCAGCGCGCAACTGGCCGCCGGAAGAATCAGGTGCCTGATCGGGTTGAAGAGGTCGCGGCGCGCGCCGAGCATGTAGAGCGGCAAGGCCACGTTGGCAGCCACGTAGACCAGCAAGAGCGGAGTCGTGCCGATGCCCGCCTCCAGGGAGAAGATCGCGACGGGATTGCTCTGCGGCCACCGGGCGGGCACGACGCAAAACAGAGCAGTGAGGCTCATGTACACGGCCACGGCCATGACCGGCACGCGACGTGCGCTCACGCGAGCGACCCACGCCGGCAACAAGCCTTCCCGCGCGCCGTTGAACACGATGCGCGCCTCGCAGGTCACGGCCGCCAGCAGGCAGCCCAGGGCGCTGGCCGCGCCCACCAGCCCGACGATCCCGCTGAACCAGGGGAGATAGTGCCGTGCCAAATCGAGGAACGGCGCCGCCTCATGGACGTCCCCCAGCAGGGCCAGGCCCCGCACCGGCCCGTGCCAGGCGGCGAACCCAACCACGGCGGCCCAGGCGCCGGCGACGTAGAGCAGGCCGGCGAGTCCGATGGAGGCGACGATGGCGATGGGGATATCGCGGCGTGGACGCGCGGACTCCTCGGCCAGCGGCACGCAGCCCTCCCAGCCGATGAAGCTGAAGATGGCCAGGGCGAAGGCGACGCCCGCCAGGCCGCCGAAACCACCGGGCGAGCCGCCATAGTCATGCAGCGGGGCGGCGAGGTGGGACCGCGCCAGGATCAGCACCCCGAGGGAGAGGATCGCCAACCCCGCCGCGTCGACGACGAAGAGGATAAGCGCCGCCCTGCTGGAGAGACCCGCGCCGCGCAGCACGAGCGGCGCGACCGCGGCGATGGCGCCGAGCCCCACCAGCAGCCAGGCATCGGGCGCCCGCCAGGCGAAGAGCGCGGCGACCCACGAACCCAGAAAGACGACGACCGCCGCCACGACCAGTGGGCTGCTCAGCAGCAGGAGATAGAAGGCCAGACAGCCGAGCACGGCGCCGGCGCGCCGTGACCTGACGCCGAAGCCGTTGCTGATGACGGTGACGAAGGATCCCGCGCTCGGCAGCACCCCGGCAAATACGGCCATGGTGTTGCCGGTAGTCAGCGTGGCCAGGGCGGCGATGGCGAAGGCCCACGGGGCGCGGGAGCCCATGGCGCCGGCCACGGGCGTGATGCTGAGGAAGATCGCCATGCTCGGGGCCAGGTTCGCCAGGGTGCTCGCCAGCGTCCCGAAAAGCGTGAGCGCGCCGCGCTCCAGGCGGGGGAGGGCCTGCGCGCTGGCGCGGGCCGGGCGTGTTAGCGGGGCCTCGGGGAGGGCCGTCATGACGTCCTCCCGACAACGCGCACGGTGGCCAGCGATGGATCGGACGCCCCGGTGACGTGCATGCCGCCGGCCACGCCGGCGCGCAAGTACTCCACGATGGGCCGCGTGATGCGCTCGCCCGGCGCCAGCACGGGTATACCGGGGGGATACGGCGTGAGCATCTCGGCGGCGATCTCCCCGCAGGAGCGCGCCAGCGGTAGGCGCCGCGCCGGGGCGAAGACGGCGTCCCGCGGCGTCAGTTCCGCCTCCGTCGCCAGCGCCGCCAGGTCGTAGGGCCATCTGAGCGCCGGCCCGCTAAGGCCCGGCGCGGCCGCGGTGTCGGACGCGATCCCCCGCCCGCATTTGTGCCCGGGGATGGTGAAGGGCAGCATCGCAACGTCGCGATGGGCGCGCACCGCCTCGAGCAGGGGCGCGCCCGTCTGGTCGAGCCGCGTCGGTATGCCCGCGTTCTGAGAGATCTTGGGAAGCATACTCAGGCCGATGGCCGCCTGCCGGCTCGCAGGGCCAGGGTGAGCGCGGCCGCTACGGTCCAGACCTCCTGGAGCACCAAGACGACGATGACCAGGGAAACCGCCGCGGTGTTGAACAGGCCCACGAGGCCAAGCGTTTGGAAGGCCAGCCCCAGCACCAACGCCAGCGGAGCGCAGAGGCGCGGCAGGAGGGTGGTGTTCCATAAAGCCAGCCCCAGCAGTAGGAACAGCGAGGGGGCCAGCAGGAAGACGTGGACAAAAACGTTCGTCAGATCGAAGCAGGCCAGCGCCGCCTGTGGGTGCCGGTTGGTGGCGGCTTGCACCACGCCGAGGGCGAAGGTACCCTCCGCCAGTGACAGGCCGAGCACCACGGCGCCGGTCATGACGGCCAGGCGACCGGCCAGGTGGTGCGCGGTGCCGGCCAGGTGAATGAGCGCCAGGGCAAAGATGACGGAGAGCGCCGAGCCACCGATCTGGAGGACCACGTCGATCAGAATCGGGACACGATAGTGCAGGCCAAGGGCCACCACCTGCGCCGCCGTGGCGTTGTCCGCGGGCAAGGGGACAAGGACGGTGGAGTAGTAGGCGCCGAGCGCGGCCGTGCCCAGCACCCCGGCCAGCGCGGTCAGCCAGCGTGCGCGGGCGGGCAGGCGGGCGATTGGTGGGCTAGCCGCCGGGGACGCAACCGCCGGCACAGGTGAACCAACGTTCGGTGATGACGCGCGCATGTTCTCTCTCCCAAGCCGCAAGTAGTCGTGGAGCCACCTGGAGCGTAGGGCACGGGCTGTCCCGTCGTCCTGAGGCACTGTCCCACCTGAGCCGGGACGAATGTCCCGCCGGCTTGGGCGGCCCTGCACGCAGGGCGCCCAATTCACAGCGGCGCCATCTACGTGTCGCGCAACACCTGAAGCGGCGCGTCTTGCCGTGCGGGCCTGCTCGCTTTCGCCGCGCTGCCTACCGCGCGGGCGCGCGGCATCCAGGCGGCATGCATAGCCTGACACCACCGATTGCCCAGCCGACTGCCTCGGCCTCCGCCCAATCGCTCACGAGAAGTTGCGCAGCAGCGGCCAGACGGCGGACCACGGCCGCTTCAAGCCCCGGCAGAGCCACACGGTACGGCCCACCTCCTCGTTGCGGATGCCGTCCTGGGCCGGGATGGTCGCCGCTTGACGCACCGACGTAAAGTAGGGCGTTAGGTCGGCGCGCCGATAGTCGGTCGCGATCACCACTCCGCCCGGAGGAAGCACGACGCCCTGGCCCCAGAAGTAGTAGGTGTTGTGCGGGCTGATGGCGCGCGGCAGGTGATAGGCGGGCCCCAGAAGGTCGAGCGCCCCGGCCTCCCCGTAGTTGCCAGCCAGGACCGTCGTTTCGGCTTGCTGGCGCGCGGGCAGCCGCCGGTATACCGTGGCCACCGTCGCGACGAACTGCGGCCAGCCGAAGCGATCGGCGACCGGCTGGATCGGGCTGGGCAGCACCGCGGCCAGCGTCCGCGGCGGCAGGATCGGCGCCACGACCGGCGCCAGTGCAACCCCGCCCAGCACGAGGGCGCCCACCGCCAGTGGGACGAGCCGGCGGTGCATCCCCCGTCGGGCGCGGCGTTCAAACACGACGGCGCCGGCCGCCAGCAGTGGGGGGAAAGCGGGCACCAGGAAGTAGGACTTGGCATGGCCGAGCAGGAAGAGGGCGCACAGGACCACGAAGGCCCAGCCGAGGGCGCGATAGGGCGCCCCCGCCGGATGGCGCAGCAGGTACCAGAGGCCGGACGCCCAGAGCGGCAACGCCAGCGGCTGCATCAGTAGGACGACCTGGAGCAGGAAGGTCGGGGTGTCCTGGGTGTGGCTGTAGTTGTGCCAGAAGGTGAGGGTGGCCCAGTCGTGGCCGACCTGCCAGGCGACATAGGGCAGCAAGAACGCGAAGGCGAGCGCCACCGCCAGGTAGGGCCAGCGGGTGCGCAACACGGCGCGCGCCGGGGTCAGCAGCAGCCCGACGGCCACGGCCAACCCGAAGGCCAGGATGGTCAGCTTGGTGAGCAGCCCCAGGCCGCACACCAGGCCGAAGAGCAGCCACGGGCGCCCGCGCGCCGCCGACACGGCGCCGGGGTCGCGGGGAGCGCGCCGCGCGTCGCCTCGCGGGGCATCGGGGGACAGGAGGCGCAGCAGCACGAGGGCGGCCAGCGTCCACCACAGCTCATCGAAGATGTCCATGGTGAAGAGGGCGGCGGCGCCGACGAACGCCGGGGCGACCAGTGCGCACAGCGCCGCGAGCGTCTGGGCCGGGCGCCCGCCGCCCAATTCGCGCGCCATCAGGCCCGTCACGACAACGATCGCGGCTCCCGCCACGGCGGGGAGGACGTGCAGCGCGGCCAGGGAGGGGCCGAACAGGGCACGCTGGAGGTCGGCGAGCAGCGCCACCAGCAGGGGGAACTCGACGTAGCCGCCGGCCAGGTGCTTGCCGGCGTCGATGTAGTACAACTCGTCGCGGAACCAGCCGTAGCGTCCCGCGATGGCCAGGTGCCCGAGCAGCGCGGCGAGCGCGAGCGGCAGGACGGTGCGCCACGCCACGGGCGGGCGCGGCCCGTTACGCGCCGGCTCAGGCACGCGCCCCAGCTGGTTCGCGGCGCTCCGCGGCGGACGGCGGTTGGTGATACTGATCATCATCGGACCGACGGCATGCGCTACGCCGCGTGAGCCTCCGCGAGCGTGCGCGGAGGGCTGGATTCCGTTCGTTGGGCGTCGCCCACGGCAAAGATAGCCGTCGCGCAGGCCGTGACGGCCAGGAAGTCGGACACCGCGAACGCTGCCGGGGTGGCCGACACCGTCCATCCGCTCCCGTTCCACCGCTCGGCCAGCGTCTGGAGTTGCCCGTTCTGGCCCACGGTCGAGCCGACGGCCCACACGTCGGTCGAGGTGACGGACGCCACACCGGAGAACTGCGACACCGGGATGGTCGGCCCCGGCACAACGGTCCAGGACGTGCCGTTCCAATGTTCGGCGAGCGTGGCCACGTTGGAGGGGAAGTCCTGGCCAACGGCCCACACATCGTTGGCCGACACCGCGCTCACGCTGACCAGCGAACTGCTTGGCCCCCTGCTTGGGCTCGGTGTCACTGCCCAGGACGTCCCGTTCCAGTGCTCGATGACCGCGTGGCTGCGAAAGGCGCTGTCGAAAAACGATCCGACCGCCCAGACATCCGTGGACGAGACCGCGGTCACGCCCTGGAGATCGCCGCCTTGCTGCACGTTGGGCGTCGGGATGACCGACCAGCTCTGGCCGTTCCAGTGTTCGGCCAAAGTGCCGGTCCCGGCGTCGCCGACGGCCCAGACATCGGTGGGAGAGAGGGCGCTCACCGCCTGCAAGCCCGCGCCGGTCTCCGGTGGCGTGTCAACCACTCTCCAGGCAGAGCCATTCCAGTGCAGGACGAGCGGCACAGGGGACAGGCTGCCGCTTGGTGTTCCCCGGCCCACGGCCCACACATCCGTTGAGGCGTCGCCCGAGACGCCCAGCAGTCGGGCGCCGACCATCCCGGCCGGAGTGGGGTGAGGAACGACCGACCAGGCGCGTCCGTTCCAGTGCTCGATGAGCGTCTGGCTGTTAAAGTCGGGCACGCCGGTGGACCCGACCGCCCAGACGTCGGAAGGCGACAGGGCATCGGCGGCATCCAGTTGACTCTGTGAGCCGGCGTTCTGGGTCGTGAGGATGAACCACCCGGACCCCTGGACGAGCGGCGGACCGGACGCATGGACGCCCCGGGCAGGCACCGGCAAGAGGAGCAGGGCCAGGGCGCCGGCAAATAGGAGAGGCGAGCGAGAAGGTTGAGCCATGAAGAGGGTCCTTTCACGAAGCGAGCTGTGATCCGCGGCGATAATGCCCCACGTGATCCCGCAGATTACTACGATCCGGATTACACGCCGTATCCACAGCGGCCAGGACCCCCTGCTCGCGCTCGGTCGGCTCGGGAAGCACGCACGCCGCGCCCGGCGACAGCCCCGCGAAGAACTGCATCAGGCGCTTGGCGATGGTCGGGCCTAAGGTACTCACCGGGGGCGCGGTCAGTCAGAGCGCGCGGAATGGCAGGCAGCAGCCGGTGGGGACGCAACCGCCGGCACAGGTGGACCGACATTCGACTGCCCAGCCAGATGCCTCAGCCTCCGCCCAGCGCCGGCAGCGTGTGCGGCGTGGCGAGCAGGATGACGCCCCCTGCGGCCAGCCCCCAGCCCACGACCTTGCTCACCGTGTCGCCGCCGGGCACCGCTTTCTCGACGACGATGGCTCCCGCGATGATGCCCATCCAGACCAGATCCATCATTCCGACCAGGAGCAGCACCAACATCAGCGGCCAGCTGGATCCCAGGCAGTACAGCCCTTGCCACAGTCCCGCGTGGACCGCGCCCAGGTTTCTTTGCACATGCGCGCTCACCTGCGGCGCCACCCCCGCATGTGGCGACCGGCAGTGGCGCAGACACGCCTGCTTGGGCGGCGTGAGCTGATACACCCCCGCGACGACCAATAGCACGGCGCCTACCCGTAGCGCCTCCGTACTCCCCGCCACAGGCCAACCGTCGAGCCCTTGCACCACCAGAAAGGTGACAGTGCCGATCGTGCTCCACACCAGCAGATAGCCCACGACATAGAGCACTGTCGCGCCACCCGACGACTCCGCTTTGCGCGCCTTGGCGTCAAACGCCCTAGCGGCGGGGACAAGTGACGGGACCATCATCGCCACCATCATGACCGTCCAGGTCGCAATGAACGCGCCCAGGCCCATCGACGCCGAGCCTGACATGCCCATCTGGTTGCTCCTGGACATCGTCGCCGCGCCAGTCAGCACCCCGAGGCTCATATCGGGCGTCGCCAGCCGCGCGCTGATGAGCCAGGCGATGCCGGCCAATCCCAGCATGATCGCCACAAGGGCGCTGCCGTCCGGCAGCGCGGCGCCGTGGCGCTGACCGCTCCACCCGTCGCTCGTCTGTGGCGTCAGCCTGTCACTTGACTGATGTGCCATGCTCAGTCCTCGTATGCGTCGTGACGGCGGACCCAGTACTGGCCGCGGTCCCCCTCGTCGCGCCCTTTCGGCACCAGGTCAAGGTAATGGTAGGCCACATTCAGCATGTCGATGCCGCGCCCGTAGGTGGAGTAGGTGTGGAAGATCGTCCCCACGTCGTCTTTGAAGAAGACGCTCACCCCAGGCATCTCCGCGAGCGTATCCTGCATCGTGTAGTTGTAGTCGGCCTTCCCCGCGGCGACCTCTTCGGCCGTGAACGAGACGTGATAGTCGAAGTTGAAGTCGCTCTGGGCCGACGAGAACCAGGGGAAGGTCCAGCCCATGCGCCGCGCATAGGCGTCGATCGCCGCGTAGGGCGCGCGCGAGACCGCGATCAGGGTCACGTCGCGGTGGTTGAGATGGACGACGATGCCGTTGAAGTTGTCCATCCAGAACGAGCAGCTTTGGCACGGCGCCTCCGTCGTCCAGGGGGTCGAGGGTGACGCGGTGGCCGGGTCGAACATGGCGTGGTAGACGACGAGCTGGCCGCGGCCGTCGAAGAGCTCGGCCAGCGTCCGGCGGCCATTGGGCCCGTCGAAGACATACTCCTTCTCCACCGCCTCCCAGGGCAGGTCGCGGCGTCGCTGGCTCAGGCGATCGCGCAGGCGCGTGAACTCCTTCTCCTCCACCAGGAGTTGCTTGCGTGCCGCGAGCCATTCCTCGTGCGAGACGACCGGATGATGGACGACGTCGTACATGTGTTGTTCCTTTCTTTTCTTGTCTTTCAGTCGATTGCGCTCGCGCCGACGCGCGCTCCGGCGGTCCCGGACGGGAAGGGCTTGCCCCGGCCCGTCTCGCAGAGCAGGCGCAGGCTGTCCAGGTAGTAGCCCCAGTTGAAGGTCGCGGCGCCCATCGCGTCGTCGCTTAGCTCGCGCCCGGCCTGGTGCCAGAACCGGACCCGGGTGCCGCCGCTCGTGGCCTCCAGCGCGAAAAGGATGCTGGTCTGTGCGCCCCACGCCACGGCGTAGCCCGCCACGCCCTCCCAGGCCACGTGGGCCGGTGGGTCGAACTCGGTGATGCGCACCCGCGGGTTGAAGGGGCCGCGGAAGGTGACGTCGATGCGGGCGCCCACCACCACATCGTCCATGCGGACCTGCGTGGTCCACCAGCCGGCCAGCCCGTCCGCGGTGGTCAGCGCACGGAACACGGTTTCGCGTGGCGCGGCGATCTCGAAGACGTGGTGAATGGTCTTCATCTCTTCCCCTCCTCGCCACCCGACCCGAACGGGCGGCCGTGGCCGGTCTCGACGTAGTCATGCAGGCTCGCCAGGTGATCCTCCCAAGCAGACGTGTACGCGGCATAGTTCTCCAGTCGCGGCGTCACACCCCGGTGCTGGAAGCGCAGCTCACACCCGCCGGTCCCATGTGGTGCCAGCTCGAAGCGCAGGCTGGTGCCGACCCAGTCCGGCAGCAACACGCACTCCCGCACCGTCCACCTGACCTCCGACGGCCGCCGGGCCGTATCGACATAGATCAGCAGCGGTTCCTCGGCCAGCATCAGACCCTCAACGTGTGCCGCGCCGGTGAAGACGAAACGCAGCTCACCGCCCTCCAAGCCGGACCCTGTCACGGCGGTCCACCAGCCGGCCAGCCCCGTGACGGTGGTCAGCGCATCGAAGACCGCCTCTGGCGACGCCGCGAACAACACTTCGGCCTGGTAGTCGTCGTCACCCGCGGTCGTGGTCATCCCCTCTGCTGGCAGCGTGATCGCATCCGTCATCTCTGAGCCCTCTTTTGTCATATCTGCCTCCTTATTCCTCGTGTTCATCAGCTTCGTCATCGTCGTCTTGCGCCCTGTCACGTCATCGCTGCACCCTCCCGTGCGCACTAAGCCATCCGCGCCAGCGCTGCCAAGCATGGTCGCCGAGCGGGAGAAGGGGAAACAGTGGCGGTAGAAGTAACGATGGTTCCGTTAGGCATGCGGATCGGGGCAGGGATGGTGCCGCGCTCGACGATGCCCGCGGCCCGATCCCACTCCAGGTCGATCGCGCTCCCCGGGCGCCGCGAAAAGCGGTGCCGCGTCGGCCGGGTCAGCTGATCCTGCGTTACGCCGCGACATAGCGGGCGATGCGGGTGAGCTGCTCCGCCCAGCCCTGCTCGTTCATGCGGAAGGCGGTGGCCCGGCGCGCCGGGGGAAGGCCCTCGAAGCCCGATTCGACCACGGTGAGCTGCGTGCCCTCGTCGACGTCGGCGAGGCGAAACTCGACCAGGGTAGTCGGCTCACCGGTGTAGTCCGCGCCCGGCTCGAAGGCGTAGGGATGCCAGCGGTAGGAGAGCAGGTGTTCGGGTTCGACGCGCTCGACCGTGATCTCCAGGGCCAGGTGCTCGCGACCCGGCGTGGTGAGACGGCCGGTGAGGCGCGCGCCGGGCGCGAAAGCACCCTCCAGCACCAACCCGAACCAGGCGCCGAACTCCTCCGCCCGGGACAGGGCGCGCCAGACGCGCGAGCGCGGCGCGCGCAGGACAATGGTCTTCTCGATGCGGTCGGTGCTTCCACCGCCGCGCCCCATGCTCATACGCAACCTCCTGATTGCATATTATCACGTCTCACTATGAAGTGCAACCATTGGGTTGCGTGGCTGGAGCGGTGCGCTCCTGACCATGACAGGTGCGGATAGCCCGCGCCGCCAACACGCTATCCGGCTCACGGATCCGCTCCTGCCCGCAGCCGTCATTGGCGGCGCCACTCGCAGCGTAGGGTGCAAACTGTCCCGCGGCCATGAGGCAGTGTCCGCGTGAGCCGGGACGAATGTCCCGCCAACCCAGGCAGCCCTTCATGAGAGGGGCTGCCCGGTCTACAGGAACGCCGCCTACTCGTAGCGCAGCACCTCCAGCGGGCGCACGTGCGTCGCCCTCCAGGCCACGCCCGCGGCCACGAGCATGCAGACGAGTGTCGTCGCCGGAACGATCAGCAGCACGTCCAGCAGGGGAACGCCGAACGATGCCCCAAAGAGCAGCGCACCCAGCAGCGGCGTGGCCACGGCCACCAACAGCAGCGCCAACACTGCGCCGGTGAAGCCGACCACGCCGGTCTCCACCAAGACCTCACCAAGGACGCCGCGGCTCGTCTGCCCCACGGCCTTCAAGATGCCCACGTCGCGGCGCCGCTCCAGCAGCGCCAGGGCGACCGCGTTGGCGATGATGATGAGGCCGGCCAGCAGCGCCAACGAGGCCACGGCGATGAGGACGGTGATCGCATTGGTCACGTTCGCGGTGACCGCCGCCTGTTGGTCGGCCAGGCTGCGGACCTGCGCCGAGGGAACGGCATCTTGGAGGTGGGCCAGGGTGGCCGCCGCCGTGGTGGGGTCGAGGTGTGCCAGGATCGCGACCGGTGGCGCTCCGGCGCTGAGCGCCGCGACCAACCGGCGGTCCACCTGGATCGGCTCCGCCGCAAGACGCGAGGCATCCAGATAGAAGCCGACAACCGTGACAGTCACCTGAGCGGGGGCACCTGATGCGGCGATGGTAATCCGGTCGCCCGTCTTCAGATGGAGAGGAGCCGCTGTGGCGTTAACGGGGAGCATGGCGTTGGTCGTCCCAGCGTCGCGTGACGTCAGTGTACGGCTACTGTGTGTGTCGCGAGATCCCCGCTGCACCATCAAGATCACGGGGTCGGGCGCCTGGCCGCCGGCGAGATCGTAGCCCTGCACCCCGTTAAGCAACCTGATCGTCTCGTCTGGGTTCTCAATGCCCCTAGCGCGAAGGATCGCGGCGATGGGCCGCCCGTTGATGGCGATGGGCCTGTCCGGAGTCAATGTGCTGGCGGCCTCGGTCTGGCTGCGGGGCGCCCGCGCGATCACGCGGTCCACCATTGGGCGGTCGGCGCTATTCACGACGATCAGCGTGTTCGGCGCGGCCGTTGGCAACCGCTGGCGCAGGCCATGCGCGATGTTCTGACCCAGCGCCAGCACCAGCCCGATGGCAAAGAGGCCGATCGTGAGGGCTAGCAACGTGGCCACGCTGCGCGTCTGCTGCCGCCCGATGGTGCGCAGC
>Ga0070738_10006630_pt1 | contig 12032 bp, 13 predicted proteins | sample Coa_R2_2_FD_66446 | JGI IMG/M metagenome (GOLD analysis project Ga0070738, IMG submission 66446) | Surface soil microbial communities from Centralia Pennsylvania, which are recovering from an underground coalmine fire - Coalmine... | ecosystem: Environmental > Terrestrial > Soil > Unclassified ... | reverse complement strand
CGGCGGCGACCGCCGTCGGTAATCACTTCCACCTTGTTGTAAGACATACACCTATGCTTAAGCCTAGTTATAAGCCTAGACTTAATCCTTTCCTTAGTTATGCCAGGTGTCCGCTGAAATGGGGGCTACTCCATTGTTTGCAATGTGGTTCGGTGGATCGGAGGAAGAACGGATGGTATGGGGGCAGGCAGCGGTGGCAATGCCTGGAGTGCGGCCATACGAGTTGCCGGACATCGCCGCGTGGCGCTCCGCCCACACCCTGCGCAAGCTGATGCTGCATCTTGCTTGGGACATGCGCACGCGCTTTCTACCGATGCGTACCCTGCTTATCGGAAAGTCTTGCCTCCCCAGCAGCATGAGGCTTCCAAACAGCACACCACCACTATCGAAGCCCGCAATTCCCGCATCCGCCAGAAGCTTGCCCGGTTTCATCGCAAAACCAGGTGTTACGCCAAGTCAGAACGCGTCTCCTATGACCTCCTCGAACTCCTCCCCTTCAGAAAACATCTCAGATCATTTCTTACTTCGTAAGGCCGTTAACCATATATTAACGATTATTCATGTATATTCTAGATAATATACCAATAATTAATGAAACTCTATGACTGATTTACCTACCTCCCCTCTCCTTGATGATGATGTGCTAAAATCATTTGCTGCAACACGCCAAACAAAGGAAGTTTTGGCAGTCGGAAAAAGGTTTGTGGTCCCTATACCGGATTTACAGGATGGAGGCGGGCCTCTGAAATTGGCCAATCCGAAAGAACTTGATATGGTGGTCAGGTCGGGGTCACTCCCAGATACGCTCAAAGGGGTGACGCTTGAAGGCTTCCCGCAAATTATCCCTACAGATGGTACAAATGTAGTTATTATCAACAATGTGACACCGCGCCAGGCGCGGGCCATACAAGGACTTTATGATGATATCGTTGCAGAAAACGGTGGAAAGATAACACGACAAGGCATGCTTGAGTTTTTCCAAACAGCAACAGGTATCTCCTATGATGAACTAACTAACTCTGTCCAGTTAATAAAGGACAATATAGGGATTCATGGCGACGTTTATAATCAGCCCATAGCAACGTTTCTTGATCGACATGTGAACGTCAGTACGGGCGCTCCTCTGGTGGCCTCTGATGTTCAGGTCGGATATTTTGAAAAGAAACCTTCTGTTACCAGAGGTTTCTTTATAAACGGAAAATTCAGGCATCAGGTAGGGCCAGAGGCCGGCGGGACCGTACAGCACTTTGATAATGGAGCAATGGTAGCAATCGGATCTGACGGGAGAGTTTCACTAATTCATCCCAATGATGTCGATGTGTGCTATAGAAATCCTGATAAATCCAGTCTGTGGAAGGAACCCGGAAAGATAGGCCTCCCTACCTATAATGTTGAAGACGTGCTTCACGATCTCCATATTGCTGCGGAAGCACCAGGTCTGCCAGCTGGGCCGCCTGTTCCTTCAGAAAATATTGCCCCCCCCAATCCATACGGGAATTTACCTATTCCTCCGCAACTTCCGCGTTTTAATGTAAGTAATACAACCGTTATACCAGAATCCGCTCCTCCAGTTCCGGCAGCAGGACCAGTAGGTTTTCACGTATTAACATTGCGCGATGATCCTATAGATCGCCAAAATGTGGAGGAACTCAGAAAGCACATTATCACATTAATACGAAATAAACAAATAGCCTTCAGTTCTTCTAACTCTCCCGGTATGGAAACTGTAGAGAAAGAAAAGGAAGCAATCAACAAAGCAAAAATAGTTATGGTTGTAGTAAGCAGCAACTATGTTGCAAGTAAGGAATTTGTAGAACTCGTAAATTACGCCCAAGCCGCAGGAAAGCGGGTTGTGCCATTGATCAGCCAACCTACTACCTTAAAAGATACTCCTATAGATAATCTCATGGGGCTACCACGTTCTGGACAAGCGTTATCAAATATGTCACAAGCGCAAAAAGACTTAGCATTTGCAGGTGACGACAAACCCGGCATCGTAAAAGAAATAATAAGATTAGTAGAAATAGAAGCAGCAGGCAGCCAACAAAACGCTGGCTCTAGTCGTTACAGGTAGAAGAAGGCGCGATTAAACAAGCTAAATCTGGCTTGAATTTTTGGGGCGTTACGCATTGGAGTTGCCCCCCTATAATAGTTTTTTCCCTTACAAGAAAACATATAAACATACAAACAGTTTTGGGATTTCACAGCCCCACCTTCGCCGCCGCGTTCTCAGTAAATAGCGAGCCTTCACGAATATATCCCCGCAGGGTTGGCAGGTGCTTATGGCCGCTCTGTTTCATGATTATCCGTTCGGGCACTCCCGCTTTGGCGGCTGCCGTGATGAGGCCGGAGCGCAGCGAATGCCCTGAGAACTGGCAGGGGTCAAGGCCTGCGGCTTTCACCCGGCTTTTAATCATGTCGGCGATTGCCCGGCCAGAAAGTGACGCGCCTACATGCCCGTGCCGGTCTACCGACCTGAACGCTCGGCCACCCTCGATGCCAGTGGCGGCGATCCAGTCGCGCCAGGCTCGCACAGGGCAGGTTTTCGGGTCGTGGCCGCGAGGAATACCTTTCACCAGGCCCGCTCCTTCCTGGTCGGTCTTGGACTGCCGGAGCATCACGCGCAGACCATCCTCCGTCTCGGTGATGTCGGCCAGGCGGAGCTGCGCCAGCTCACTGCGGCGGAACGCTCCGGCAAAGCCGATGAGGATTAAGGCGCGATCGCGGCGGTCGATCAGGGAATCCCCCAGCGCATCGACGAGCTTGCAGATAATGCCAGTGACGGCGGGCTGTACCTTCCGTACCGCTTGCGCGGGCGCGTGAGTTCTTCTAATGCCCTGCATAATAAGCCTGACGGTCGCTGATCTGGTAGGTGTTTCATGATCCGCTGCCGCATGCTGCTGGCTGATGGAGGCGAGGCGGCGCTGCACTGTGGCAACCTTGCGCCTGGGCGCGAGGTCAACGAGATACGCGGCGACGGTTTCCGGCGAAGCGGGCAGGGAATCAAGGCTGTGCGCCCGACACCAGGCGGTAAAGTCGCGTAAGTCGGCCTGATAGGCTCGCCAGGTGTTTGCCGCTTTGGAGTTCCTGGCGTACTCAGCGGCGGTTTCCCTGACCTGCTGTAAGAATGCGGCTGTTTCAGAAGTGACGAGCTGGGGTAAGTTTTCTTCACTCATTTGGCTTACTCCGTGCGCTTCACGCCATAGGCAGTGCCTTGCGACGCCTTTGCTATAAAGGCTGTTCGTATCTTCTCAAAGAGCCTGGACGGCAGAAACCCGTAAGCAACGGTGCTTTCATCGCCGCCAGGAAGCATGCGCAGGTCAGGCCCCGGCCAGTGGAATTCGTTCCATTCTGTCAGGCAAACCCATGACCGTTCATCATCAAGGCCCAGCCGCTTTTTCGTGTCCAGGGGAATTTCGACAGCATCTTCGGGGCGTGCTGGGGCGCTGTGTGTGACAGGCAGCACCAAAACCTGATATGTGCCATCATCATCCGTTCTGACAGCCGCTACGATGGCACAAGGGCGATCTTTTACCCCTTCTTCCCGGCCAGCGGTAAATTCACTATGCCACAGGTAGCTGTAGCGGATAACGAGGGCTGGCTGGGGAATGGGGAGCGCCATAGAGCCTATTTCACTTCATGATCATAGGCTACCGCTTCAGCGGGCGGCTTTGCTTTCATCACCGCTTCCAGCATTTCCGGCGAAATGTCTTCTGCTAATCCCACTCTACGATCCCGGCGTTTCATCCGAATGAATTCCTCAGCGGAAAGCAGCACCAGATGATCGCGGCCTTGCTTCGTAATCGTGACCGGCTCGCGCAGCGCCTTATCGCTAAACAAACCGACCGCGCTTTGAAATTCTGTTGCCGTTACCCGAATAGTATCCATACATCCTCCATAAATCCCCAATACATCTATTATAGCTAGAATGCTTATAACCGCAAGAAAAACGAATATGCGGATTATCGCTGTTATCTATATACGGGAATTTCCCCTTTTCTACTGCCTTCTGGCTTCCGATAATAGAAGCTTATCGGTAGTTAGGCAAAGAAGCGTATGAATTAATATTACTTGACACGCTATTCATCGGAAGTAATATGAAGAGTTGCCGAAAGGCGGTCTTTTTTTTCAAAAGCAAGGGGCAGGCCCTTCTAGGTCTGCCCTGACGCGGATTGCCCCATGCAATCCGCAACTTTATCCCAGCAGGAAAAGTACTCTTCCCCTTCAGAAAACATCTCAGATCATTTCTTACTTCGTAAAGCTATATGTTTGTGACCCAGCCTTGTTAAGTCTTTATTAACCTATTTTATACTATAATAAATCAATTAATATATATTTTAATTCTATGGCTGATCCTATTCCAACTGCGATAGAAACGCTTAGAATATTAATAGAACAAGCACCCTATTATGCCCAAACTCCGCAGGCCCAGAAAGTCGTAGAGTGGGTTAATGAAACCCTCGATGCAATAAAGCAATATAACGAGAATCACGGATCATCGCAAGTAAAAGCCCAGAAAGAACTAAAGAATCTGCAAAAAATATTAAAAGCAGCGCCGCAAATAGCGCCCCCTGTAAGCCCCTTCGATATTAATGAATCCACGCCGCCCGAAGAAATAATGAAGCGCATGGCAAAACATGCTAGAGCAGAAGGAAGACAAAATATAAAAAGTCTAGGGGAATCCCAAAGAGAAATACAGGAGCAGGCCAGGCAGTGGCAAGAGCAACTCAGACAAGCTTCCCTTTTATTGCAAGAATCTATAACCAATGCCCAGCAACAGGCCAGCATTACAGTATATGGCACACGCGATCCAGATATAGCACGACAGGAACAACAACTTGAGATATCTACGCAATCTGAACAGCGTGGCGGAATTTTCAGAATGCTGCTCGGAGGATTGGGTATGGTGGATGATCTCTTGATCCTGCCTGTAATTTTTGTATGGGAGAAGATAAAGAAAGGCGCACATCCACAGCCTGCTCCGACCGAGCTTAATCCAAATCCCAACTCAGTAAAACCTGTTGCTCCTGGCATTTCCGATACCCAATCTGCGGCCCCTACCATTCCTGGTAGTAATTTCACTGTTCCAGAAAAAGCTGTCACGGCCAGTAACCCAAACCAGTATATTGACGGAGGAACCAGCAATCCACCAAACCAGCAAGGACAGCAAAAAGTCATTCCCGATGGAAGAGAATCTGCGCTTCCTACTAACCTGGCACAAGGAAATATTGTAGGATATAAGGCACTTAAAACAGACACTACGACTGCTGTAGGGCCTTACGATCCCGAACTGGCAAGGCTTATGGAATTTGCCGAGCAACAAAGAGGTGGGAGAGGAAGTAATGACGGCAACGGACTAAACAGGTTTGGAAAAACTAGGCAACCGGGCGTAGGACTCCCAGAACGCCACAGTTAGTGAATTTTGGAGAGGATTGACACACCGACCCCAATGACGGCTATCAGTAAGCCTGCCATAGAGATGAATCCGCCGAACATCCATTTAATAAGCTCTGACCTGGTATCAGCAATGCTCGTTTTCAATTCTGCTTTTAGTTCTGCCAACTCTGCCCTTAAATCCGATTTGAACGCATTAAGCTCTTCCTTCGTGACGAGGTGTGAGAAGTCCATGTCCTTTGATACCCTTATTGCATCGGCAATTGCTTCCGCCTGCATCTTGCGGGATGCCCCTTTCACGTAGCTGGCGGGCAGCGGAAAGACTATCAAATGCTATACTAGTCATATCAAACCTGATAATGTACGTTAATAATATTGAAATATTCTTCTTTCTTCAACGATAAATTCTACCGCTCTTCAGTCTTTCTATCGATCTGGTTTCCCAAAATTGCCGCCTTCTTTTTCTATTGCCCTGAATTATTTCAAAAGATTAACTATTCATTAAGAAGCAAGCGGTATGATCAGACCGTATGCGGAATAATTCTGTTTTCTCTATCGGGCCTGAGCCAGAAGCCGGTTTCACGCTTGTGGAGATGAGCATTGTCCTGGTCATCATCGGGCTGGTCGTGGGTGGAATCCTAACAGGGGGGGAGTTGATCAGCGCGGCGGCGGTCCGCGCCCAGATTTCTCAGATAGAGAAGTATAACACGGCGGTGCAGGCGTTTGACTTGAAATACGGAAGCCTGCCTGGAGATATGCCGTCCAACCTTGCCAGCCAGTTCGGGTTTACCGCCAGGGCGGGAACTCAGGGCCGGGGTGATGGGAATGGCTTGATCGAAGGGTATTGTTATACCTGCTCAGGAAATGTAGCGAACGGCGACTATATCGATTATGAGGGGGGTGAGCTTACCTTCTTCTGGGAGGATTTATCCCAGGCAGGATTAATACGACCCTTTTTCAACACGGCGACAGATGCCCTGGTCAATATCAGCGGGGGCGGCAGCGTTATCACATCCAGCACCACGCCCAGCCTGAAAAGCTGGATACCGGAAGCAGACATCGGGAATGGGAATTTCGTTTATCTCTACGTCCTGAACAACAAAGACTATTATGGCTTATCTGCCGTGACGGGGATCGCCAATTGGGGAAGCGTTACCTCAACTCCCGGACTGGCAGTAACCCAGGCTTTCATGATCGACAAGAAGATGGATGACGGCTACCCGCAAACCGGCCAGGTTCTCGCTGAATATATCCCCAACCAGTGGCCGAACTGGGCCGCAGGCGGCGGCGCAAGCGGCGCTCCCAATACTGCGGCGACTCCTGGTTCCGCAACGACCTGCTATGACAACGGGAACATCAACGGAGCCATGCAGCAGTATTCTGTGGGGCAAAACGGGGGCAATGGCCGGAACTGCGCTCTATCCTTCGCGCTTCAATAATTACTTACTTCTTCCTACGATCTTCGACTGCGATTTCCTAAACCATATATCCGGGCGTGGTTCAACATCAAAACTTGTTTCTTGCGGCACACCGAAGGAAATTTTCGGAACGAAGCTCGAATCAATTGGATACCAGGATGGATCATCATCGGGGCCGTATCTTCCCCCTGCTCTAGCGGCCTGCATACTCCTGATTATCTCTGTTTCCAGTTCGGGAGAGATCTGGGCATATTCTGTCCCTTTTGGCGTATCTCTGACAACCGAGTACCCTCCTAGTCCATTGTTTCTCAGGTACGGCTCACCCAGAAAGCGATTGGTTACATCTCGTATCGACTGGTCACTCATAGCTGGTGCTCCTGTTGTTTTTAATCACAGATTGCCATTAGATTGTTTGAAACCTTCAAATAAACTATCCACTCTTGTAGAGTATGTTATTATTTACTTCTCTCGCCTCTTTGACCTTGAGATGGTGTTTGTATCGGCTTCACAGGATTCTCTTGTTCGGTTTGTGCAAACCTGTCAGCTTCAATGCCCCCTATTACTCCTACTACACCACGCAGGAAATCTGGATTCTGAGCAACAAAATCCTTAAATGACATAGGCTTTGAGGGTAGTTTTTGGGGAGAGCTTCTTCTTTTTCAGCCACATTTTGCCTCACACATAGTTTCGATGCATATGCTAAAATAGCATTAATTCGTTAATAAATGGTTAATTAACCCGATGTGCGAGTTTTTTCGAGAGATCACGCTCACAAGAGCAGACATTTGTAGGCTCATCGTAAGCATTTGGTCTCGACCCCAGGACAGCAGTAAGCATTCGAGAATCGCCGCCTTCCCAGGAGGATAGCAGAACCTACTTTCATTAGAGAAGATCAGCCGCGAGGCATACAGTACTGGCATCGCCAAGCGGCGTGCCTCGCATCCCTCCAAAAGCGGCTCTGGGGCAAATTCGCCTGTTTTGTGCCACCGTTTTCTCTCCAAAATAGCCCAAAAAATGGTTGCCTCGCAAATGTTTGCTTTTACCAGCCTGGTATGCTATACTACGGTCGCGGGGCGAAATGGATGAGGCGGCCCGTGTGGGCTTGATACTCCGCCGGGGGCGGCCCCGGTGGCGCATTGAAACCAGAAGCGAAATGGATGAGGCGGCCCGTGTGGGTTTGATACAGCCGAGGGCGGCTGTATGCCGTTCAGGAACGAACGGGAGCCTATATTCTCATCATGCCTGGATCACCGCGCTTGATGCGTTCATGCTCCTTGCGTTCAAGGATGGCAGGCTGTGGTTTCCGCGCTGGGTCTTCGACCTTTACTCCGTCCGGCAAAGGTATGGTAAATGTCTGATCTCGCTCCTGGATTTCAACGATGGAATCCGGGAATGCCCTCGGTATGAGGGATTTCTGGGGGGCCATGAAACTTACGCCGTCTTTGGGCGAGGTAAGCAGGACAGGTATGATTTCCCCATCATCCGTGCGATAGCGCGTCCAGGCGATATGGTCGCCCTTGCGCACGTCTGCGCCGTTCTTCAGACCGTTTTCGGGAGGCTTTATCGCAACGCCCCTGGCCTTGAAATACTCGCGGACATCTTCGGGCACGTCATTCATGCTATTGATAAGCTGCACGTCGCCGTGCCACTGGCCGGGTTTTTCCATTGCGGGCACGACTCCCGGCGGATTCAGTCGGGCATTGGGAGACGCGGGGGTGTAAAGCAGCGAGGTATCGCGGTAGAAAGTAAGCGTCTGCGCCGAGGGCTGCGCGACCTTCGAGGGGATTGTGATACCCAGAGAGGAAAATAAACCTGCGATCCCTCTTTCCGCCGCGAGGCCCGCGTCCAGATCCATATGCTTCTTTGACTCATAGAGAAAAGGCAGCTTGTTGGCTGCCGGGGTCGCGCTCTCGCACATATACCAGGTTGGAAGATCATCCGTCGCCTCACAAAAGACGCCTTCGGCTCCCGTGTATGCGGCCAGCTCCTTAAACTGCTTGCCCTGCTCAAGCGTCCTTCCATAGAAAACGGCCAGCACCCCGCTGGGATTGGAGGTCGTATGGCCGTCGAAGGTGATGGTCAGATCCTTGCCGTTCTCATCTGCCTTCCCGTAGAAGCTGCGATCATAAAAATCATGGATTTGCTGAAGCCAGCCCAGAGAGCCGGGAGTGCTGTCAGGCGTCTCTATCCGGGCCTTCGGAACGCGGTTACAGTTCACATTCTGGGTCGTGTTGCGAAAGCTCTCAAGTTCTTCGGCAGAAATAAACCCCTGCGTGTCTTCTCTTACCCTGCGGAAGAAAGCTTCACAGCGTTCTTTCTGGCCGCCTAAGAGGATATTAACGCCTTTTCCCCTAAAAGCTTCGGGATTTTTCCTGAACGCTTCCAACACCAGTTTGATCCCGTCGAGAATAGCCGTCTCGTTATGATGCGTGCAGAAGATGATATTCAGGTCCCCGGCAGCGGGCGGCGCTCCGTTCAGGCTGAGGCGCATTCCCCGCTGCTCCTTTGTCCCGTCAGCAAATTCCATGATGATCGGGGTGATACCTTTTCCTGGGTTGCCACGATTTCCGGTCAGGTACTTAAAGGTCGCCTCGCGCTCCCTAAATTTTTTCTTAATATCCTCATCAATCCAGGAACAGGTATCGGAGAACTCAGCCGCCATACAACACTCATCAATGGTTACATCTATGGTATTTTATATGCTAAAATACTTAATAAACCGTAAATATATGCCTGTATGTGGTTATTTCATGGGCAAAAGGCGGGGTTCAACCCGCCTTCAGCCTGTCGGTTGCCAGGGCATGGTATTTCGCATCGATCTCTATGCCCAGATAGCGGCGGCCCAAATTCCGGGCCGCTAGGAGCGATGTTCCGCTTCCACTGAACGGATCGAGCACCAGGCCGCCAGGCGCGGAGAAGGTTTCCACCAGAGGCAAAAGCGAACTCAATGGCTTTTCTGTGGGATGCAGGCGATTGCCTGAGTAGGCGAACTCGATGACATCGCCGATCGGGTGTGCAGGCTCCTTCGGATAGCCCTTCGCCAGCACATAGGCGCATTCGTGCTGGTAGCGCAGATGGCGGGTCGTCGAAGTATAACGCTTCGGAAACACCAGGTGGCCGACAATACGGAAGCCTGCGGCTTTCCAGGCCGCCATAAAGCGATCTACATGCGGCCAGCCGTAGAAGGAAACACAGTACGAGTTACGTGCGAGGACGCGGAACATCCCGGCAAAGGCCGGTTTCAGCCAGGCGTCATTATCGTCGTTTTTGATGCGCCGCCCGGTGCGATCGCGGTACGAGACCAGATAGGGAGGATCAGTAACTATGAGGTCAATGCTGCCGGCATCGAGCCGGGGAAGGATATGGAGGCAATCTCCCTTGATAATCGTGTTATGGCTGATGGGTGTCGGATTCTGGGTCTGCATCGGCTTCTCTCCTTTTGAGGTTGTTTAGAAACTGCCAAAGGGCAGAAACCGGCGCGGCTGCAATGACAACACGGGGGCACCCGTCTGCACAACCCGAAGCGCGGAAGACGGGGCGGGCGGAAATTGCAGCCACAAGCGGCGGGCTTCTGCCAGGCAAGAGCAGAAACACCACCAGGAGAGAATGCCCGCTATGCCAGGCCAAGACAGGCAGCCGGCAGCCTCTACCCACGAAGGAATCTCGTCCGCCTGGACGTTCTCAGGGATGCTCGACGGCGAAATAGGTTGCTATCTGGTAGCACTGCTGCAACTGCCTGGCCCGCCGATCAGCGGCGGGCAAAGACAACAGATGAAACACATAGAGCCGGATCGCCGCGCAGATCAGAATCCGCTCGTTGTAATCAAATGTTGTGAGGCACAGCAGGCCGACCGACCGCCTCATTGCGGCCAGCTTGGCTTTCACCTGCTGCATCGTTTCTTCAGCGAACGCGACTTTCTCATTCTGGCGATCCGCCTGTTGCAAGGGCTGACCGAACAATGCAAGGGCTTGCTCGGTCAGCGTGATCGTCTCTGGGGTAAAGACGAAACACGGAGTCGTGTGCTTTGGCCTTCTTCGCTTTTTGCGCGTCATGGTAGAGAACCTTGCCTGTTCAGAAGCTTTTGAGGCTGATTTTCAATGCCGCCAGGTCGCCAAGCGTGGCAATGCGCTCGGCGCTCTCCGGCTGCTGGGCGTAAAGCGCCAATAACTCGGTGATGATGGTTTTCAGCGTCGTCATTTCCTCCCTGGTGAACACAAGCTGTAAGAGGGCCGCCTTCTGGTCCATGACCTCGATAAGCTTGCCCTGCATCGCTTGCAGGATGCATAGAGTCGTATTGCGCTCCACAGACGGCATAAGGGACGCAAAAGCGTAGCGCCGGTACGTTTGCAGGTAGGCTTGCAGGCGACCGGCCTGATCACGAGTCAGTTGCAGGGGAGGCGCAGTACCCATCATAGCGGTGCCCGCCTCCCGTATGCCGCGTGGAAGACATAGCTTGCATGATTCTGCTCCCACTCGTTCGCGGCGGTCTGAAGGAGTGTCTCAAACTCTACGTGTGGCAGCGCCGAACGCGGTTGAAGTGCTTCAAAGACGCGCATGGCATCCAGCTTGAGCATTTCTCCGCTCCGCCCGGCCCACGATCCCAACGGGACAGGAACATCCTGCACTTCAACGGCCTGGCAACCCGCCTGCCGCAACAAGTCGCCAAGCCGCGTGACCATCGACAAGTCAATACCCGCCGCCTGACTGGTTTCCCGCAACCAGGCGAGCAGACGCTCGGTCGCAGGCCCGGCGTTCTGCACGGTGGTGGCTGCTTCGAGCAATTCAACCCACCCCTGGGGGCGGGTAACACGGACTAACTCCTGCACCACGCCGGGCCAGCGGGGCGCAGGGATAGCGAGCACCAGCAAACGCTGATGGGTAAAATCGAATTGCTGATCGGGGAACGGCAAGCCGTCCAATACATTCGCCTGACAAAACAGGCAGGTGCCTGGCAGGGCCGGCGGCAGAGAGGACAGCGCGATGTCCACGCCGATGATTTGAGCGCAGGGATACTGACTGGCCATGTCGATAGCCCATATGCCGGTCCCGCAGCCCACGTCAAGAATGGTCCTGGTATCCGGGCCGAGCGGCGCGAGGTAATGATTGCCGAAAGCATGATGGAGCGCGTAATGCTGGAAGTTCAGCCTTTGATCCTCCTGCCGATCTTTCGGCAGCAGGTACGGAGCATTGGCCAGATAGGTGCGCTGCTCGGCGACTGG
>Ga0070738_10006629_pt1 | contig 12035 bp, 8 predicted proteins | sample Coa_R2_2_FD_66446 | JGI IMG/M metagenome (GOLD analysis project Ga0070738, IMG submission 66446) | Surface soil microbial communities from Centralia Pennsylvania, which are recovering from an underground coalmine fire - Coalmine... | ecosystem: Environmental > Terrestrial > Soil > Unclassified ... | reverse complement strand
CTTTTTGGCCTTGTGATCAAACGGATTCGGCCAATACTTTTCTCAAAGTACTATTTCTCGTCTCCAAACAGGAACGAATGATTCAAGCGAAACAATCTCTCAAAGGATAGAGCGGAAATTCTGCCCTGGGAAAGACAATAATTTTATCAAATGCTAAATGGCTCTAAGGCTGTTCATGGTTGATATGGCGTCCCTTCAACAAGTCTCACTGCGGCAGCAGCCTTTGTTTGGTGGCCTAATTCGTGAAATGCGAAGTTTGAGCAACCTGACGCAAGCGCAATTTGCGGCGGTCATCGGCGTGAACTATGTCACGATCAGCCGCTGGGAGTCGGGTCGGATTCAACCCTCTGCATTAGCGTTACGTCAAGTTCACGCTTTGCTGGAACGGTTAAGTCAATCTAACGTTCAGCCGATTCAAGCGCGAAGTAAAGCGCTTCTGGCGTTGTATTTAGCCGACGTACAAGAGTAGAAAGTCACGATGGCGGAACTGAGTCTAGCGGATTTATTTGCTGATGATAGCGAGACAGCTGCACAGATGCGATCGCAGTTTGCCAACGTCCAAGACGTCGCTGATGGGGTACCAACGCTCTTGGGTGCAGTCGAAACCTGGCCCCCTAGCTTAAAAAGTGTCTTTGGCATCCTCTTACACTCTGGTTGTCCCATGTTTTTAGTTTGGGACCACACCTTAGGAACAGGCACTGCTAGTGAACGCGTTCTGTTCTACAACGAAGCCTACCGCTCGCTTTTCAACGGAACTCAGCATCTACCGGGTCAGAGAAATGACCGTTGGACAGCAGACGGGGGCACGATCCAGGCAGATGTAGAGCAGGTATTGTCAACGGGGCAAGCGTTGGAGCGACAGCAGAACCTGATCCCCACAGATCCGAATCACAAGAGCAACGAGCTTTTGTACACCTGGTCTTACAACCCGGTCTGGGATGAGACCGGTCAAATTAGGGGCGTCTTTGCCACGGGGTACCGTGTCTCGAAGTTGGAGACGGACGACCTATCCTCCCTTCACAACCTGGATGAGGGATTGTTCAGCCCGCTCCGTGATCGCAGTGATCGCCAGACGATTGCACAGTTCCGTGAACGGTTTCTCCGCGTTGGTTCAGACTTGCTGGTGATTACAGGCGTTAACGGTTACTTCCAATGGGTGAGCCCAACGTTTGAACGAACGCTCGGCTGGACTGTAGCTGAAATGACCGCGCGTCCCTGGACTGATTTTGTGCACCCAGACGATATCAGCACATCCATCCTGGAGACGGACCATCTTTTTGCGGGTAACGAAAGCATTGGGTTTGAAAACCGTTATCGGCACAAAGACGGCTCCTACCGCTGGTTTCTCTGGAGAGCACAGCCTTACCCGGCGGAACAGGTGATTTACGGGGCCGCGGTTGACATCACCGAGCGTAAGCAAGCCGAAGCAACCTTGCAAGCGAAATCGGCTGAGTTGCAACATGTCACAGAAATGGTTGGGGTTGGGCTAACTCGTTGCAGCCGCGATTTGCGCTATCTCTCTGTAAATCCTGCTTATGCTGAGTTGGCTGGAATTGGGGTAGAGGAAATTGTCGGCAGACCGATTGCGGATGTGATGGGTCAGGCGGCGCTAGAGAGGATTCGTCCCTACTTTGAGCGCGTCTTGTGCGGTGAGCGGGTCGAGTATGAAGCTGAAGTACCGTTTGCCACGGGCGGAGTGCGGTATCTCCATGTTGTGTATACACCGGACAAAGATGGGGAAGGTAACATCATCGGTTGGATCGCTTCGGTCATGGATATCACCGATCGCAAACAAGCCGAAGCCGAGCGCGAACGCTTACTGTCAGCATTGGCGACTGAGCGTACCCGCTTTGCAGCCGTTTTGCACCAAATGCCGGAAGGAGTCATCATTGCCGATGCCGCATCGGGTGAGTTGATTCTTGCCAATGAGCGAACGAATCAAATTCTTCGGTACGCATTTGAGTTGAATTTGGCGCTTGAAGCATACGACCAGAAGGTACCGTTCCACGCGTATCATCCCAACGGAAACATTTATGCACCGGAAGATTATCCACTGGCACGCTCGCTCCGTAGCGGTGAAGTGGTGACCCACGAAATGATGGAAATCCGGTATGTGGATGGAAGCCAGATTGTGATCGCGGCCAGTTCCGCCCCGATTCTTGACGACCAGGGACAAATCACCGCAGCAATTGTGGTCATGCAGGATATTACTGATCGCAAAGGCGCTGAAGACGACTTACGACAAAGCGAAGAACGCTTGCGGATTGCTCAACAAGCCGCGAATGCTGGCGTGTGGGATTGGGATATCACAACCAATCAGGTCACCTGGTCAGACGCATACTATCGGCTTTACGGTCTTGATCCAACGACCCCAGCCTCCTATGAAAATTGGTTACGTTCAATTATGGAGCCGGATCGCGATCGCACCGATCAGGCAACCCGTGAGGCTCTTAAACAGCAGATCGATCTCAACGTGGAATTTCGTGTCCTGCATCCGACGCTGGGTGAGCGGTGGCTGACAGCGATCGGGCAAACGTTTTTCGATGATAGCGGGCAGCCGATCCGTATGACCGGCATTGCCTTGGATATTACCCATCGCAAGCAAGCCGAGAAAGCACTCGAGCACTATCAACTGCTATCGGAGTATAGCCGGGATATTGTGCTTTACTTTCGCAGCACGGGGCAAATTCTGGAAGCGAATCAGGCCGCTGTGCAGGCCTATGGGTACGATCGTGCCGAACTCCTGACCCTCACAATCAGTGACTTGCGCATGCCGGATACGCTTGCTGTGATGCCAGAGCAGTTTGAGCAGGCAGCACAGCAGGGCATTTTATTTGAAACGATGCACCGTCGTAACGATGGGAGTGCCTTCCCTGTCGAAGTGAGTGCCCAAAGTGCGGTCATTGGTGGCGAGCCGGTCGTCTTGAGCATTATTCGAGACATTACAGAACGCAGACAAGCCGAAATGGAGCGCGAACAGCTCCTGATCCAGGAACAAGCGACACGGGCAGTTGCCGAAGCTGCTGAGCAACGAGCCGAATTTCTGGCAGCCGCCAGTGAAACCCTCGCGTCCTCTCTGGATTACGAGTATACGCTGAAAAGTGTGGCTCAGGCTGTTGTGCCATCCCTGGCCGATTGGTGTGCGGTTGATATCCTTAAGGACGATGGCACCTTAGAGCGATTGGCTACAGCACATGTGGATCCGGCTAAGGTGCAATGGGGACTCGAACTGCATCGTCGCTATCCGCCTGATTTAAACGCGCCACACGGTATTGCGCAAGTGTTACGCACTGGGCAGTCGGAGTACTATCCCACGATTTCGGATGACCAAATCGTGGCAGCAGCACGGGATGACGAACATCTCAGGATTCTACGGGAAATTGGCTTCAGCTCGGTGATGCTCATACCGCTGAACGCACGTGGCAGGACTTTAGGCACGCTTTGCTTTGTGGCAGCAGAGTCGGGGCGTATGTACAGTCCAGCAGACTTTTCTCTGGCAGAGGAACTAGCCCGCCGCAGCGCGATCGCCCTGGACAATGCTCGCCTGTACCAGGAGGCACACCAAGCACGACAAGCCGCCGAACGCGCGGCTGACCGAACGTCTCGACTCCAAACCGTGACCGCCGCCCTCTCGGAATCGCTCACCCCGACGCAGGTGGCAGCGGTCATCGTCGAACAGAGCATGGCAACGTTAGCGGCTACGGCTGCCCTCGTGGTTCTAGTCAGCCACGATCAAACCGAACTGGAGATTGTGAAGGCGGTTGGCTATCAAGCCGACCTGGTCGAGTCATGGCGCCGGTTTTCGATTAATACTGATGTGCCTCTGGCAACGGCAATCCGAACGGGCGAACCGATATGGGTTGAAACGCTCCTAGACCGGATTGCCCGCTATCCGCATTTAGCTGAAATCTATAATCGCTATGAGTTTAACGGCTGGATCGCGCTTCCCCTGGTTGTGGAGGGCAAATCAATCGGTGGCATGTTGCTGAGTTTTACAGAGTTCAGGCTCCTGAATCAAGAGGAGCGCGATTTTATCCTGGCACTGACTCAGCAATGCGCACAAGCCATTGTGCGGGCGCAGCTTTATGAAGCGGAACGACAGGCGAGAGCCGCAGCCGAACAAGCCAATCGGATTAAGGACGAGTTTTTAGCCGTGCTGTCTCACGAGTTGCGGTCGCCCCTCAATCCGATCTTGGGTTGGTCAAAACTATTGCAGAGCGGTAAGCTAGACGCTGCGAAAACCCAGCAGGCCTTGAAAACGATCGAACGCAATGCGCAACTGCAAGCCGAATTGATTGAAGATCTGCTGGATGTCTCTCGGATTCTCCAGGGCAAGCTTAACCTCAGCGTCAATTCGATTAATCTTGTTTCCATTATTCGAGCTGCCATGGAAACCGTGCGGCTGGCCGCAGAGGCGAAGTCAATTCAAGTCGAGGTAAGCCTTGAACCCGATGTGGGTCTGGTTTCCGGCGATGCCACTCGGTTGCAGCAGGTGGTTTGGAATTTAGTCTCCAATGCCGTCAAGTTCACGCCGACCGGGGGACACGTCAGTATTCAGTTGGAACGCTTAGACTCAGACGCCCAAATCACCGTCAGCGATACCGGACAGGGAATTGCGCCTGATTTTCTGCCGCATGTGTTTGACTACTTCCGCCAAGCCGATGGCACCACCACGCGTCAGTTTGGTGGACTGGGACTGGGGCTGGCGATCGTGCGGCACTTAGTGGAGCTGCATGGGGGCACGGTCAGAGCCGCTAGCCCAGGCATTGGGATGGGGGCAACCTTTACGGTCAGACTGCCACTCATGCCTCCAGTGGCGATCGCCCAGCAGACGGCTCAATCATCAGTACGACCTTCGGATTTGCGGGGGATGCAAGTTTTAGCGGTGGATGATGAACCGGATTCGCGGGAGTTTGTGGCGTTTGTGTTAGAGCAAGCGGGTGCAACCGTGCTGACGGCCGCGACTGCCGCTGAAGCATTGACCCTGCTCCTGCAAGCCAAGCCTGATGTCCTGCTCAGTGACATCGGGATGCCAATGATGGATGGCTACACGCTGATGCAACAGGTGAGAGGGTTGCCAACCGAGCAAGGGGGGCAAATTCCCGCGATCGCCCTCACCGCTTATGCCGGCGAGATGAATCAGCAACAGGCGCTTGCCGCCGGGTTCCAGAGGCATTTAGCGAAACCCGTACAGCCAGAAGCCTTGGTGCAGGCGATCATCTCGGTCGTGCGCCAAGCCTGAAACTGGGCTGCCTCAATGATGGGATGCTTGCGTCAACCTCGACCTGGAAGGGGGAAGATGAGAAGTTGGGTTAAACTCCAGCGAGGTGGGCAACTGCTCCGCTGAATCCCCGCTTGCCTGACGGCGCTCCAGGTAGTCTTTCGGCGGACAGAGGCAACGAGTCAGGAATCTACTTATCCCTCTCCTAAGAAATCATCTCTTTCAAGGGACGGTGAACGATTTCCATCCCTAAAGCTTGTGCCCGTTTTTGAAGCTGCTTGAGGGTTCGTTCGCGATAGCGTTGCTCGTAATAGTGTTCTCCTGGGTCAATATAGCCCTGTCGTGTTGTCCAAAGTTGATAGAAAAGGCGTGCAATTTTATGAGCAGTCGCAGTAATGGCTTTGGGTGTCCCTAGCCGCGTTCGGAGGCGACGGTAAAAAGCCCCTAAAGCGAAATGACTTTTCCCTGCGGCTTGAGCGGCCATCCGAAACGCATTAGCGGCTCGATTAACCACCCGACGTGTGGCTGAGCTTTTTACCTTGCCCCCGGTGATGCGACTGCCTGGGCACAGTCCCAACCAGGCGGTAAAGTGCTTAACACTGGGGAAGCGACTGGGGTCTAATCCGACTTCTGAAAGGATCGTTTGCACCGTTAACACGCCCATGCCGTCAATTTGGGTAAAGTCAACGCCACTCATGCGATAAAGATGAGTGCGTAAATCAAAAGCAGGTTGATTGTCCTGCGGTTTATGCCGCTTATATTTGGGAGACGGTAGTGGTTGCTCATTCAGGTCTACTTTGGCCTCAAAGTCCGCTAGACACTGCTCAATCTGCTGGTCACAGGCTGCCATTTGGGTTTGATACACATCGTACAACTGCAATTCCTGTTGCAAGACAAACACATGTTCCGGGCGATAATCACCCTGAAGGGCTTGAGCAATTTCAGCTTCACTGCGTTGAGTGCGATGATGTCTGAGTCCGGCTAAGGTTTGAGGATTGCGTTCTCCTGCAACAATCGCTCGCAGGATTGCCATCCCAGTCGTCCCACTCAAATCGCTCACGACTTGATGCAGTGCACATTCATCTGAGTCAAGGCCTTTTGCATCCGCTGGAGATGGACGCAGGCACTCTTAATCAAGCTACCGCGGTGGCGAATATAGCTGCGTAGAACACAGACTTGATCGGCTGGTCGAAAGGAGCCCGCTAAAAGTCCATAACTGTGTAATTGTTGCAACCATTGGCAATCGAGCACATCACTCTTGCGACCAGGTAACGTTTTAACGTGTTGAGCATTCACCAACTGAACCTCAAAGCCACGGGTTTCGAGAATTTGAAACAACGGAATCCAATAAACTCCCGTTGATTCCATCGCCACCGTTTCAACACCACAAGCCGCTAGCCAGTCTGCTAGCGCATGTAAATCAGCGGTAAAGCAACCAAAACTCCTGATGCTGTTTGAATCACGCTCTGCCGGAACACAGACCCAATCCGTTTGAGACCCAATATCGATGCCTGCGGCATTGGGCTGAATGGACTCAAGCACTGGAGACCGACGGTGTTGACGCATAAGCACTCCTGAACATCCTGCTGTAGTTGGAACCGTAAAGGTGCCTTGCCTGGATTGACGGGCTGTAGAATCTCCTAAACGGGATAGTGTCGTGGACATTTCACCAATGTCATTCCCGTTGCACTCCAGAACCAAGCTTTAATGCGGGCGCAATGCACCAGTGAGGGAACGGTCTTAACTGTCAAGGCACCTTTTCAGTGGAGGAAAATGTTCTCAGCCAAACTGCATTTCTTTTAACCATTCCGGGCACAGTTGCTCGTGAACAGCTTTAATCACTTTGAGAAAAGTAAAATTGATCAAAAATGGTGAAACTTTTACACAGTTGGAGGTTCGGCATCTATAGCGTATTTCCGGTATTGCAACACATTCGACAATGAGGTGGATATATCCAACAACACGCGATGGGAGGCTTTCAGCATTTAGAGACAATTTTACTTCGTCTAGAGTGACAAATGAGGGTTAAGCCCCCAACCCCAAAACTTCTGGATGGAGAACAGGAAGCTCGCATCATTGCCATGCGGTTGGGGCCACCCCGAATGGCTTTGCCAACTGGTCACTACGGTTGTTGTCCTGCAAGGTTGTCGAACTGGGGATTGTTGATACCGTAAGCCATGAAACCCTTCGGCGCACTCTGAAAAAAATGGGATGACCAATCGCAAAATTCAGTATTGGGTGATTCCGCCCACCGAGGATGCCGAATTTGTCGCCCCTATGGAACAGGTGCTCGACACCGATGCTCAGCCCTACAACCCACAGTATCCAGTCGTCTGTATGGATGAACAACCTGTGCAGTGACAACGGGAGGTTCGCACACCGATTGCAGCAACAGCCAAGCACCCCAAACGAGTCGATTACGAGTATGAACGGGCAGGAACCGCTAGCATCTTTATGTTTACTGAACCCCTGGTGGGTTGGCGGGACGTGAGGGTGAGGGAGAGAAGAACGAAAGCCGATTGGGCAACCGAGATCTCCCAACTGTTGGAGGGGCGTTACCGGGATTGTGAAAAGGTGATTCTGGTGTGCGACCAATTAAACACCCATACCAAAGGGGCATTCTATGAAGTCTTTGAGCCTGAGCGCGCGCGCCAGTTAGTACAGCGCATCGAGTTTTGCTACACCCCTAAGCATGGAAGCTGGCTGAACATTGCCGAAAATGAACTCAGTTCACTCACGCGTCAATGTGTCGAGATAAACGCTTTGGTGACATTGAAACCTTGCGTCAGGCGACGGCAGCTTGGGCAAGCGATGTGAATAGTACGCAACGGGGTGTTGATTGGCAGATGAAGATCGATGATGCCCGATATAAACTCACGTCTGTCTACCCTAAAATCCAAGTTGTGACACAGCACTAGAACCAGATACTCAAACTCAAGCTCGACTATGCTACGGCTTACGACAACAAAGCTTGTGTTTATAGCTACTTCAAGCACGGTTTTGAAGACCGGTGAGGCTGGCACCAGCCTCACCGGGTAATCGATCACACCGCCTCCCACCTTGCGGTTGCCCTGGCCATGAGCCTCGCGTACTGGACTCAGTAGCCTTACACGGTTCAGCGCCTCAGTCTTGCGTCTCGCCGAATGGGTCGGCAGGAGCCGTTGCCATCAAAGTATTACAGTTGTGTGAACTAGTATTAACCTTTGAAACGTAAATTATAGTCTTTTGGAGCGGTCGCTCTATTGTTTAGAAAGCACTGGCTTGAGGGCATCTCTATCGTGAGGGGGAGTTCATGTTTGGTTTCCTGCTCCAGGTATTTGCAGGGTTGTCTATTATCGAGTAGGAGGGAGCGGTCATTTGGCTCATCAACAATTCTTCAGCGGTGAATTGAAATGACAAAGCACTCTCGGCGGGGGCAGCGGTCGGGTTTTGACTTGCCGGAGTGTCAGCCTTCCTCACCTGAACTTCAGCTCTAAAGGGCAACATTTTTCAAGCGCAACATTTACATACGGCACTTCAATCTTTAGGTTAAAAATGAGCGTGTTACGACCTGCAGAGGAGGTGGAGCGGCTTGCCATTCTCCATCAATATCAGATTCTTGATACTGAACCGGAAACGGCTTTCGACGATATTGCCCGCCTCGCTGCCTACCTTTGTGGCACGTCGATCGCGATCGTTAATCTCATCGATGAACATCGTCAGTGGTTTAAAGCAAAGGTTGGACTAGCGCTGTCAGAAGTGCCACGCCATGTTGGTCTGTCGTATCTTTGCGTCGAGCACGGGGATGTCATTGTCGTACCGGATACGCTGGCAGACCCTATTCTGGCTACAAATGCGCTGGTCACAGCCTATCCCTACGTGCGGTTTTACGCGGGCATGCCGTTAAAAACACCGGAAGGGCATACGATCGGCACGCTCTGTGTGCTGGACGCGGTGCCCAAACAACTCACTCCCGAGCAGATCGATGCGTTGCGATCGCTGGGCCGTCAGGTGGTGGGTCAGCTCGAACTCCGGCGCAATGTATTCAGTCTGGCTCAAACCACACACCAATATCAGCAAGCCGAAGCCGCGCTCGAACGGGTGGCGGAAGATAACCTGAAATTGGCACAGGCAATGGCCTCTGTGTCCGACGGCGTGGTGATTACCGATCCAAACCGACCGGACAACCCGATTATTTACGCGAACCCGGCGTTTTCCCGCATCACGGGCTACACCGAAGCGGCAATCGTGGGTCAAAACTGCCGCTTTTTGCAGGGTCACAACACTGATCGGGCGGTCGTGGCCGAAATTCGTCAAGCCCTCAATGAGCAACGTGAGATTCAAGCAACGTTGCTGAATTACCGTCAGGATGGCACACCGTTTTGGAATGAGTTAAAGCTGGCTCCGGTGCGATCGCCGCAGGGGGAACTGCTCTACTTCGTCGGGATTCAAACGGATATTACCGCTCGTAAACTGGTGGAAGCTGAGCGGAATCAACTGTTAGAGCAAGAACGACTCGCACGGACAGCCGCCGAGACCGCTAGTGAGTTGGTCACGAATATTCTCGAAAGCATTACCGATGCCTTTTTTGCACTCGATGACGACTGGCGCTTTACGTATCTGAATCATCAAGGTGAACTGTTGCTCCAGCGCGCCAAAGGCGACTTGCTCGGCAAACGCTTTTGGGATGAGTTTCCCGAAACGGTGAAAGACAGCTTCTACCAGGAATTGCAGCGGGTTGTCTTAGACCAAACCCGTGTTCAGTTTGAAACGTTTTATCAGCCGCTCAATCTCTGGTTTGCGGTGCACGCGTATCCTGCCAAGGCAGGATTGTCCGTCTATTTCCAAGACATCACAGAGCACAAGCAGGCAGAGCAGAAGATCCTGGAGCAGGCAGCGTTGCTGGATGTCGCCACCGATGCCATTTTTGTCCGCAGCCTCGACCACCGGATTCTGTATTGGAACAAAGGGTCTGAGCGGCTGTATGGTTGGCAAGCCGCCGATGTGCTGGGGCAGAATGTGATCGCGTTGCTGAATCGAGACAGCCTGGCGCAACTCGATGAAGCGCTGAGAATTGCTGTGGCACAGGGTGACTGGCAGGGTGAACTCGCTCAATTCACGCAAGCAGGGAGACCGTTGACCGTCGCCAGTCGCTGGACACTCATGCGAGACGAGTCAGGACAGCCACAAGCCATTCTCACGGTCAATACCGACATCACTGAGAAGAAGCAGTTGGAAGCGCAGTTCCTCCGCACACAGCGGATGGAGAGTATCGGCACCCTGGCCAGTGGGATTGCTCACGACTTGAACAACATCCTGACACCCATTTTGTCCTCGGCCCAATTGTTGCTCATGCCAAACCTCCTTACCGACGAGCGCAAGGAGCATTTTTTAAAGACGATCGAACTGAGCGCGAAACGGGGCGCGTCCCTGGTCAAGCAAGTGCTGTCCTTCAGCCGCGGTGTGGAAGGGAAACGTACGGCACTACAAGCGCGTCATCTCATTGCCGAAATTCAGCACATCGCACTGGAAACCTTTCCCAAATCCATTGCGCTTAACGTCGAGGCGGCCCCTGATCTCTGGCTGGTTTCGGGTGATGCAACGCATTTGCATCAAGTGCTCATGAATCTTTGTGTCAATGCCCGCGATGCAATGCCTACTGGCGGCACGCTGAGCATCACCGCCACCAATTTCATCATTGACGACAGCTTTGCCCGCATGCATATTGAAGCACGGGTCGGTACCTACATTCTGATTACGGTTGCCGATACGGGCACGGGTATTCCGGCAGCAGCATTAAACCGGATCTTCGAACCATTTTTTACCACCAAAGAACTCGGCAAAGGCACTGGTCTAGGGCTTTCCACCGTGCTGAGCATTGTCAAAAGTCATGGTGGCTTTGTCGATGTGATCAGTGCTCCCGGTCGGGGCACGCAATTCAAAGTGTATCTCCCCGCTATTCAGGCGCGAGAAGCCGTGTCAACGCCGGTATCGGCTTTGCCTGGGGGGCACGGCGAGTTGGTCTTAGTGGTCGACGACGAAGCGATGATTCGGCAAACGACCCAGGCGGCCCTGGAAGCCTACCACTACAAAGTGCTAACGGCAAATGATGGGATTGAAGCGATCGCGCTCTACGCCCAGCATCGAGATGCCATTCGCTTGGTTTTGGTGGATATGATGATGCCATTGATGGATGGTCTGACCACGATTCGCACCCTGCAGAGAATGAACCCACAGGTCAAAACGCTGGCGCTCAGTGGCCTGCTTTCCAGGACGCAAATCCCTGAACTAGAAGACCTTCATGTCCCAACCGTACTATCTAAACCCTTTACGACAAAGGAGCTTTTGGAAGGTGTACAGCAAGTGCTTGAGCGGTCATTAGACAGTTGACCGCCGATGCAAACCCCAACGATGCCGTAGCGGAAGCAGGTGTTTTGGGTTCTGTCCATTCGTTAGTCCGATTTATCTTTACAATTTGTGCAACAGTTTATTACCGCTATAACGCCTACAGGGAGGGGTTATCAGTCTTATCTCGTCTTTGCTTGCGGCTATTTTTGACAAAAATACAAGATCTGGCGTGAGGAGCGGATTTCGTAAGCTGACGCTGATCCAGATGGTCGATGGCTCCGCTTGCCGTTAGTTTGTGTGGTGCATCTTGCGGGTGCCTTGCCCTGGGTGCGTTATACTCAGGCGGCTGTAGCGAACTGGGTGCAGTGCGATGAGTTGGGCGAGTGAGGCGTGAAACCACGCCAATCTGGGTGATGTGCGCCGCCATCGACGGTGAGTGAAAGTCGTGGCAGACCAAGCCGCGTCGCCCGTATCGAGCGTGCCGCTG
>Ga0070738_10006627_pt1 | contig 12036 bp, 10 predicted proteins | sample Coa_R2_2_FD_66446 | JGI IMG/M metagenome (GOLD analysis project Ga0070738, IMG submission 66446) | Surface soil microbial communities from Centralia Pennsylvania, which are recovering from an underground coalmine fire - Coalmine... | ecosystem: Environmental > Terrestrial > Soil > Unclassified ... | reverse complement strand
GCCACGCCGCCCGGCGTCACCGCCAACCGATCGGCCAGGCGGTACGGCAGCCGCGGCAGGTGCAACAGGGCGCGCAGGGCCAGTGTGGCGCCGAGGATGCTCAGGGTAGCCCCGGCCGCGAATGCGAGTGGGTCCATCTCATCCAACCCAGTCCGCAGCAGCCACGGCCCAAGCGCGAGCAGCGGAAAGCCGCCCAGCACGAGGCGCCAGCCGAGCGCCAAGAACGCGAAAGGCAGGTCCAGCGCCAGGACGCGCAGGATCAGCGACAGCCGCCACCCGCGCAGCGCACTGAGCGTCAGCACGCCGGCCCGCCGGATGCGCCGCAGGGTCGCCACGCCACGGCCACGCACCTGTTCCGCCGGCAGCCCACGCAGGGCTGCCACGATGGTGAGGTTGCCGATCCACCAGGCTGCGATGGTGATGGTCAGCCCGGTGCACAGGGCGCCGAGACAGTAGGCCAGGGCCAGCGAGTGCGGTTGAACCTGTCCCGCCGTGCTGACGCCAAGGTAGACGAGCTGAGTCGACAGGATTGCTGTCAGCGTATTGCCGATCAGGAGGCCGGTGCCGACGCCGATGGCCGCGGCGCCAAGGTCGTAGATGACGCCCTCGAAGAGGAAGGACTGCACCAGTTGCCCGCGCGACATGCCCAGTGCCCGGTTCACGCCCATCTCCATGCGCCGCTCGGCCGCCAGCAGCATGAACACGAGCATGATCAGCAAGACGCTGATGCCCGCGGCGAACAGTGTGAAGAGCAGGAAGACCCGCGTGAAGATGTCCTGTGCGCGCGCAAAGGTGGTCACGCCGTCGCGTTTGACGGGATCGATGGCCATGTCGGGAAAGGCCTGCTCCAGCGCGGCCATGGCGTCGTCGGTGTTGTCGGCGCTGTGGGTGGCCGCGCCACGATTGGCCACGACAATGGCATTGGCCTGCCCCGGCCAGCCTTTCAACGCAGCGAGGGCATTCAGGCCCATGATGGCGACGGGCTTGATGCCGGTGATCCCAGGTGCGCGCACCAGTGCGCGCACGCGCAGCGTGCTGCGCATACCGTCGTGGAAAAGGTAGAGCCGATCTCCCGGACTTGGCGCCAGCGCTTCGGCCAGCTTGGGGTTGATCAATACGTCGTCCGGCCCCAGTGTGGACGGGCTGATCAGGCTTGTTCCCGGCCCATGGAGCGGCCCGAAAACCGGCGGAATGGTGGACGGCACCCCGATCAGGGTCACCGTGGCAATCTGGCGCGAGTCCAGATCCGAGAGCAAGTAGCCGGGCAGCGTGATTTCGGGCATCGCTCCCGCGATGGCGGGGCTGGCACTGAGTGTCGGGGCGGCACGATCGAAGCGTTCCAGGGGAAATGGCTGATGCCCGTACATCGCAGCGGTCTCGTCGGTTCGCCCGAGGGCGCCGACGGCCACCGCCTGGATCGTGCCGCCGATGACATCGCCCACGCCGAGCGCAGCGGTGATCAGCATGGTACTGAGCATGAGGCCGGCCGCTATCAGGAGCATCTGCAGCTTGCGCCGGCCGATGTTGCGCACGCCCAGCCGAAAGAGAAGCGGATGGCGAACCGCCAGACCGGCTAACACGAGCAGACCTGCGGCGAGCAGCCCCGCCAGCCACCGGGCCAGTTCGGCGGTGGGTTGGCCGAACAGTGTGATCATGCCCCTGGCAACAGATCTAGGGTTATCTCCGTCCCGCGTCGCGGGTGCATCGTATCGGCCACGATCGCGCCGTCGTTCATGGCGATGACGCGGCCGGTACGGGCGCTCACCTCGGGTGAGTGGGTCACGATGACGAAGGTCTGGCCGTGTTCCCGATTCAGAGCGCCGATCATCTCCAGGATGGCCTGAGCGGCATGGCTATCCAGATTGCCGGTGGGTTCGTCGGCGAAGATAATGCTTGGCCGGTTGACGAGCGCACGCGCTATGGCGACGCGCTGTTGCTGGCCGCCGGATAGCTCGGCCGGACGATGGCGCGCCCAGTTGGTCAGACCAACCTGGGCTAGCGCCGCCCTGGCGCGCCGCCGCGCCTCCGGCCCGCGCACCCCCGCCACCAGCAGCGGAAGCTCGACATTCTCCAGGGCGTTGAGCACCGGCATCAGGTTGAAGGACTGGAAGATGAAGCCCATGCGACGCGCACGGTAGGCCGTGCGGCCGCGGTCCGTCATCTCGTGCAGGGGCGTGCCCTCGATGCGAACCTCGCCGGAATCCGGCTCGTCGAGGCCGGACAGCACGTGCAACAAGGTCGTCTTGCCGCAGCCACTTGGGCCCATGATGGCCACCATTTCGCCTCGCCTGACTATGAGGCTCACATCGTTCAACGCCCGCAGCCGCGCCGCACCCGAGCCATACGTCTTGTGGAGGTGGATCGCCTGGATCAGCGGGACACCGTCGTTTTCCGCACCCTGCATACAGGTCATCATAGCAGCATCGCCAGTTGCGGGCAGACCATGCCCGGCGCCTTACCGAGAGATGGACGCCCGGTAGGCCTGTACGAACAGGGCCGCCAGACGGCGCGCTCCTTCGGCCGAGGGATGCAGGCCGTCCGGACCTATATACTCCGGATGCTGTGCCAGCTCCCGCCAATGCGCGTACAGGTCCACCAGCACCGCCCCATGGGCGAGAACGGCGCTGCTAATCTCCTGATTCCAGGCTGCCACGATTGCCGCCAGCCCTGGCCGGCCAGACAGGGCGGGTACCCGGGAGAGATCCGGTAGGTTGGCCACCAGCACCCTGGCCCGGGTTGAGCGGTGCAGGCTACCCAGCAGCACATCCAGGTCGTGGCGATAGTGAGCCAGTGGGACGCCGGCCGCGAGGTCGTTGACGGCCAGCCACACCGTCACCACGGAGGGATGGGCGTCGAGCGCGACCGGCAATTCGGTCATGATGGCCCTATGCAACAGGATGCCGGGCACGCCCAGATTGACGTAGTGCGTCCCGGCGGGCAGCGAGCGGACGAAGACGGCCGGCCAGGACTGCGTGGCCGGATCGTCAAGGCCGGTGCCGTAGCTGTCGGAGGCGCCGATGGCCACGTAGACAAAGCGAGGTGGCGTCGGCACCGGAGCAATCCCTGGCGCGACGGCCGGTGCGGCGAAAGGGGTTTGAGTCCTCGCGGAAACGGTGGCGACTATGGCGCCGGCTGCCACGAGTGCGAACAGAAGGGCCGATCGGACCCATCGGCTGCGCCCGGAGAAGATCATGATTGTATCGATTCCCTACGCACCATCAACAACACGATCCGTGCCATCAGCGGGGTACGGCTGGCCGGCTGGCGCGGCAGCATCACCGGTGCGGTGCTGCCCAGGTCCAGGTCGCTGTCGTCGAGTTGCTGGTAGTTCGGCGGCGTGTAGCCGTCACAGGTTTTCAAACCAACCTCTAGGCGACTTCGGGCACTCGGTCGTGGTGTACGGTTGGCGCGCGACGTTGTTGGCCCAGAGCACGGCGTTGGAGATGACGCGGCGCACGTTGCGGTCGTGGTAGACGGGATACGTCTCGTGACCCGGGCTGAAGTAGAAGATGCGGCCCTGTCCGCGCGTGAAGCAACAGCCGCCACGGAAGACCTCGCCGCCGCTGAACGAGCTGATAAAGACCAGCTCGTCCGGCTGCGGGATGTCGAAGTATTCCCCGTACATCTCCTGCTGCGGGATGATAAAGGCCTGTGGGATTCCCCGTGCGATGGGATGGCCGGGGTTAACCGTCCACACGACCTCACGGTCGTCGGCTTCGCGCCAGTGCAGGCAGCACGAGGTCCCCATCAGCCGCGTGAAGGGCTTGGACAGGTGTCCCGAGTGCAGGACGATCAGGCCCATACCGGTGCGGACCCTCTGGCAGACGCGGTCCACGACCTCATCCGCGACGAGCTGGTGTCCGGCGTGGCCCCACCACGTCAAGACGTCGGTGTTCGCCAATACCTCCTCGGTGAGGCCATGCTGGGGCTGCTCAAGGGTGGCGGTGCGTACCTGCACCGCGTCGCCGAGGTTCTCGCGAATGCCATCGGCCATGGCCTGATGCATGCCGTTGGGATAGATTTTCTGTACCCGTGGGTCTTCGCGGTCATGGATATTCTCGTGCCACACGGTGACACGGATGGCTGTCTCACTCACGATCCTCGCTCCTCGTCGACGACTGGACAGATACTGCATGCAGCTCGCGTGCCTCGGCGCTCCATCGGTTCGCTGCACATAGAGATATGGTACCACGGTGAACCCGACCGCCCCATCAGATAGACTGACTATATCGAGGGCTGACGCGATGACGAGCGATCTGGACCGGACATCCAAGACGGTACACTCCTCCGAGGCCGTCCGTCGCCTGCTCGCCGCCTGGCGCGGCGAGATCGAAGCGCGCTTTGTCTACGATCAACTGGCCAGGCGCGAGAGGGACCCACGGCGAGCGGAGATCCTGCGCCGCATCGCCGCGGGCGAGGCCACGCATCGTGCGCGCATCGAGGCCCGGCTGCAGGAGTTAGGCGTCCCCATCCCCGACCCGGCGACCGTACGCCCCTCGCCCTGGCTGCGCTTGCAGACCCGGCTGGCGCCCATCGACCGGCTGCTGCGCGCCCGCGAGGCGGCGGAGGACGACGAGGTCCTGACCCGTTATGGGAGGCCCACGGGCGATCCACAGACGGACGCCGTGTTGCACGAAATCCGGCGCGATGAGCGCTCGCACGCCCTGGCGGTGAACGACATGCTGGGCGCGCCGGCCGCGACCGACGCCGACACGTCCGACGTCCAGAGCCGCCTGGACCGCCTCCTGCAGCGCGAGACGCACCGCACTGGCAGCGGGTGGGTCTCCGACGCCATCTATGGGGCCAACGACGGGCTAGCGGCGGTGTTCGGCATCGTGGCCGGCGTCTCCGGCGCTACCGGTGCGACGGAGCGCAGCGTGCTCACGGCGGGACTGGCCGGCGCGGTCGCTTCCGCCCTGTCCATGGGCGTTGGCGCCTGGCTCGCCGCGCGCTCGACCAGCGAGATCGCCGAAGCCAACATCGCGCAGGAGCGGCAGGAGTTGGAGGAGCACCCGGCCGAGGAGAAGGAGGAACTCTCGCTCTTCTACCAGCTCAAGGGCTTGACCAAAGGGGAAGCCGACGACCTGGTCTCGAAGCTGGCCCGCAACCCCGCGGCCATGCTCAACGCCCTGGTGGCCGAGGAGTTGGGCGGCACGGAGCAGGGGGGCAATCCCTGGATGGCAGCGATCGCCGGGCTGCTGAGCACCGGGATCGGCGCCATTATCCCCGTGATACCATTCTTCTTCGTCGGGGGCACGACCGGGTTGGCTATCGCCTTCGCGGTGTCCCTGGTGGCTCACTTCGCGGTGGGCGCGGCGAAATCGCTCTTCACGCTGCGCAGTTGGTGGTCTTCGGGCCTGGAGATGACGGTCGCCGGGGTCATCGTGGGCGGCGGAACCTACCTCCTGGGCCTCGTCTTCAAGGTCAGCACATAGGCGTTGCCCCGGACTTGGGGGACATTGCCGGACGCGATGGGTCCCTGGAGTATCATCAGAGATGGAGCAGGCCGATGAGCGACGCGTTTGAGCGCCTGAGCGCGGTACTGGCAGAGTTCGACGGGCGGCAGACCAGCATCACCGACGCCGGTCGCGATAACATGCGCACGGTGAACCGCCTCTCGCGCATCTGTTCTCTGCGCCGGGTCGGCGGCGAGACTACCTTCCGGCACAACGTCTCGTACTACCAGGTCGAGGGCCAGACCCGTCAGATAGTCATCGGAGCTGAGCGCGCCGGGGGCGGCCTCTGGCGCCTGGTCGCGCGCTGGCGCGACGAACAGTAGTCGGGAGCATCGAGCTATGCCATTTAGCATGCCTCGTAGTCAGTACGCCGCGTTGTATGGGCCGACGGCCGGCGACTGCGTTCGCCTGGGCGACACGGATCTCTGGCTGACCATCGAGCGCGATGAGACCTCCTACGGCGATGAGATCCTGATCGGTTTCGGTAAGACCGTCAGGGATGGCAGCCTGGCCGTACCCCAGCGGGCCGGCGACAGCGAGCTCGACCTGCTGGTCTCCAATGCCATCATCGTCGATCCGGTGCTGGGCATCTTCAAGGGCAATATCGGCGTCAAAGATGGCCGGATCGTGGGAATCGGCCGGGCCGGACATCCGGACATGGTGGAGAACGTTGACCTGATCATCTCGACCAACACCTCCATCCTGGTCGGAACCGGATTGATCGTCACGCCGGGCGGCATCGACAGCCACGTGCACCTGATTACGCCGCGAGCCATCCCGGCCGCTCTGTCCAATGGCGTCACCACCATCGTGGCCATGGGCTCCGGCCCGACCTGGGATGTCGGGGTCAATCCGGCCTGGAGCATCGCGCGCATGTTCGAGGCTTTCGAACAGGTGCCACTCAACGTGGCCTTCCTGGCACGGGGAGGGGCGCGTCAGCCGCAGGGTTTGCAGCGCAGCATCGAAGCCGGCGCGGCCGGCCTCAAGATCCACGAGGACCTCGGGGCCTCCCCGGCGGTGGTCGACTGCGTGCTCGGCGTTGCCGATACGTATGACATCGCCGTGGCCATGCACACGGACGGCCTCAACGAATATGGCGCGCTGGCCGAAACGGTGGCAGCGCTCGGCGGTCGCGCCGTGCACGCCTACCACGCCGAAGGCGCCGGAGGCGGACACGCTCCCAACCTGCTGGAAATCCTGCGCCACGACCACGTGCTGCCGTCCTCGACCAACCCGACCATCCCCTACACGCGCCACACCGCCGCCGAACACGTCGAGATGATCATGACGGTCCACGCGCTGAATCCGGCCATACCGACCGACGTCCTGGCGGCACGCGATCGGGTGCGTCCCTCTACCATCGCCGCGGAGGATTTGTTACACGATCTGGGCGCCATCTCCATGACCAGCTCGGATTCCCTCGGCATGGGCCGCATCGGCGAAACGATCCAGCGCACCTGGCAGTTGGCGGATGCCAATAAGCGCCGCATCCGCGCTGGCGACGGCGACAACGACAATGCGCGCATCCTGCGCTACATCGCCAAGTACACCATCAACCCGGCGCGCACGCACGGCCTGGCGGCGCACGTCGGCTCGCTTGAGCCGGGGAAGCTGGCCGACTTCGTGCTCTGGCGGCCGCCATTGTTCGGCGTCAAACCCGAAGTGGTGGTCAAGGCGGGCATGGTGGCCTGGGGCCTGATCGGCGATGGCAACGCCACCACCGGAGAGTCGCAGCCACTGCGCTACGACGCCCAGTACGGCGCTCTCGGCGGCGCTGCCGCCGCCACCAGTCTCGGCTTCGTCTCGCAAGCGTCCATCGACAACGGCAGCGCGCGTGCCATACGCACCTCTCGCCTGCTTGTGCCGGTGCGGGATACCAGAACGGTGCGCAAGGCGCATATGCTGCGCAACGATCTGGTGCCCGACATACGCGTCGACCCTGCCAGCCACGAGGTGACTCTTGACGGCGCACCCCTCTCCTGCGATCCGGTCGAGGCGGTGGCTCTCAATCGCCTCTATCTGCTTGGATAGCGAGCGGGTCCATCGTCACCCGGAGGTGATGGTGACCATGCTGGCGGAGCTGGCGACGTCGATGTCGTAGCGCGGGGCCGTCACGTCGTAGCCGTGACTGTACAGCCGCACGTCGTTGCCCATGGCGCTGTAGGATTGATCGTCGAAGACGATTGCGGAGGCCCAACCCTTGAGATGAGCGCTGGCGGCCACGCCCGCCGGGCGCCGCACCGTTATGTCTGAGGCCCCCCCGCTGATCCGTATGGGCACCACGCCGGATGGCACGGGGAGTTCCAGGTGGATCTCGCTCATACCGCCCTTGATCTCAAACCCGGCGAGAGTAAGATCGCGCAGCGCGGCGTCGACCTGGGCCGCTCCGCCCTGGATCACGATCTGCCACGGGATGGCGGCGCTGAGCGCGACCTCGGCCGCGGCGTGCCTGCCGCCCAGGGCCCATAGACGGCGTGGATAGCGGATGGTGACCGTCCCCCCCCTGGCCGTCACGTCCGGCATTGGTCCGTGGAAGCGGGCCTGGTAAAGCGCGGGGCCGATTTCATCGCGCAGCGATCCGCGCACAGTCAGGTGGGCCATACCGCAGGAGACGACGAGCCGGCCGCTGTCCAGGTCTCCCAGCGGGGCCGAGAAGGTGCCCCCCTCGCCCACGGGCGCCTCGCGCAGGCGGACCAGCGCCTCCCTGGATAGCACGTTGCCGTGTTTGAGGAACGCCAGGATAACAGCTAGCTGCTCCTCGTCGTAGCGCGACGCCAGGTCCTCCCACGCCATCCCAAGGGACGCCAACGTGGCGCCGCTCGCGCGCCCGACGTCCATGCCCGCGACTAGGCGCACGATGACCCTGCGGCCATCGGTAGGGTCGCGCTCCCGGCGCACGCGTCCGGCCTCCTCCAGGCGGTTGAGCATCCCGGTGATGGCCCCGGTGGTGAGCCCGGTGAGATCGGCGAGCTGGCCGGCGGTCGCCGGACCGCCGCTCTCCAGCAGCTCCAGCACGTGCAGGTCCGTGACGGTCATCCCGCTCCGCGCCGCCGCGGCCCGGAAGAAGGACGCGCTAAGCCCCTGGAACCGCCGCAGCTCGCGCGCAAGCTCCCCGAGCACCTCGGCGCGCTTGTTCTGAGCACCGCTTGACAATCCTTGTCCCCTTCATGTATCCTGCATTTATCTCATTGACTAAGGGAAATCTTGGGATTCCGCTTAGTCAGTCAGTAACATGCATTGTAGCATACGGAGCGTAGCGGAGGGGGATGAGATGACGACGAACGGCAAGCCCACCATCCTGGCCGAGGGGCTGGAGAAACGGTTCGGCGAGACCAGCGCCCTGCGCGGGCTCGACCTCGCGGCCCAAGAAGGCACTGTGCTCGGCGTGCTCGGTCCCAACGGCGCGGGCAAGACCACGGCCGTGCGCATCCTGACCACCCTGCTGCGCCCCGATGCCGGGCATGCCGAGGTCGCCGGCTTCGACGTGGTGCGCCAGGCGGACGAGCTGCGCGCCCGCATCGGGCTGACCGGCCAGTACGCCGCCGTCGACGAGTACCTCACGGGCAAGGAGAACATCGAGATGGTGGGTCGACTCTATCATCTGCCCGCGCAGGCGGCGCGACGACGGGCGGCCGAGTTGCTCGAACGCTTCGACCTGACCGACGCCGCCTCTCGTCCGGTCAAGACCTACTCCGGCGGCATGCGCCGCCGCCTCGACCTCGCCGCCAGCCTCGTCGTCTCGCCCCCGGTGCTCTTCCTGGACGAGCCGACCACGGGCCTCGATCCGCGTAGCCGGCTGAGCATGTGGGACATTATCGGCGACCGCGTCGCCGCCGGGACGACCGTGCTCCTGACCACGCAATATCTCGACGAGGCCGACCAGCTGGCCGACCGCATCGCCGTGGTCGACCACGGCCGCGTCATCGCCGAGGGCACCTCGGACGAGCTCAAGGCGCGGGTGGGCGGCGAACGACTGGAGGTGATCGTGGCGCGCGGCGGCGACCCCGGGGCCGCCGCCCGCGCGCTGACGCCCTACGCCGAGGGAGAAGTGCGCGTAGACGGGGAGCGCCGCCAGGTCGTCGCGCCGGTCGCCAACGGGGCCCGGCTGCTGGCCGACGCCGTGCGGGACCTCGACGCGGCCGGCGTGCAGATCGACGACTTCAGCCTGCGTCGTCCCACTCTCGACGACGTCTTCCTCGCCCTGACCGGCCATGCCGCCGAGACGGAGGCCGCGGCCGGCGCGAATGGCGCAGCGAGACGCGGGCGCCGCGGCGCCTGAGAGTGGCTGCCCGGCGGGACGCGGGCGGCGGTAATGGTAATGAGCAAAGCGAAAGAGAAAAGAAGGGAGCCTGCATGGGCCTCACCATGGATCGTACCACCGGCGCGACGGAGGCGGCACAGCCGCTGCGCCGCAGCCGGCTCTACTGGGCGGTGGCCGACGCGCTCGTCCTGACCAAGCGCAACCTGTTGCCGGTGCCGCGCGCCCCAGAGTTGCTGATATTCTCGACCATCCAGCCGGTCATGTTCGTGCTGCTGTTCCGCTATGTCTTCGGCGGTGCCATCAACGTGGGCAACACCTCGTACGTCAACTACCTGATGGCCGGGATCTTCGTGCAGACCGTTGCCTTCGGCTCGGTCATCACGGGCATCGGGCTGGCCGAGGACATGCAGCGCGGGCTGATCGACCGCTTCCGCTCGCTGCCCATGGCGCGCTCGGCTGTGCTCACCGGGCGGACGCTGGCCGACCTGGTGCGCAATACCTTCACCGTCGCCATCATGCTGCTGGTGGGGTTGCTGGTCGGATTCCGGCCGCAGGGTAGCGCGGCGGGCTGGGTGGCGGCCTTTGGACTGCTGCTGCTGTTGAGCTTCTCCATGTCCTGGGTCGCCGCGGCGATCGGACTCCTGGTGCGGAGCGTGGAGGCGGCGCAGTCGGCCGGCTTCATCTGGCTCTTCCCCCTCACCTTCGCCAGCAGCGCTTTCGTGCAGACGCGCACCATGCCCGGACCGCTGCGCGCGTTTGCCGACCACCAGCCGGTGACCATCATGGTCAATGCCGTGCGCGCCTTCCTGCTGGGAGCTCCCGTCGGAACCGATGGCTGGGTGGCCTGCGCCTGGTGCGTGGGCATCCTCGCCGTCTTCGTCCCGCTCGCCGTCTCGCTGTACCAACGGCGCACCGCGCGCTGAGCCGGCATCGGGTGGCGGCCGGATGCCCTGTTTTCTCGGGCATGGCCGCCACCGGTATACTAGGGCATGATTGTCATCGTTGGCGCCGGTCTCTCCGGCCTGACCTGTGCCAAGGTGCTCTACGAGCAACGCACGCCCTTCATGATCCTCGAGGCTTCGGAATGGGCAGGTGGGCGCGTGCGCACCGACGTCTCGCCGTCCGGCTTCCGCCTGGACCGCGGCTTTCAGGTGCTGTTCACGGCGTATCCGGCGGCGCGGCGGCACCTCTCGCTGGGGCGCTTGCAATTGCAGCGCTTCGATCCCGGCGCCGTCATTGCGCGCGCGGGCAAACTCTATACCCTGGCCGATCCCACGCGCGATCCAGGCGCGTTTCCCTCGGACCTGCTGACGCGCGTGGTGACCTTTGGCGATAAACGCCGCGTGTTGGCCTTGCGCCGCGAGCTGCGCAAGACGCCGCTGGAGGCTATCTTTCAGGGGGAAGACTGCGGCACGCTTGACTACCTGTTGCAGCGCGGGTTCTCCGAGCGCTTCATCGACAACTTCGTGCGCCCATTCTACGGGGGCATCTTCCTCGACCGGTCGTTGTCCACCAGCGCCGCCATGTTCCGGTTTGTCTTCAAGATGCTATCGGAAGGCGACGCCGTCGTGCCCGCCGAGGGCATCGGCGCCATCACCGATCAGTTGGTCCGCCTGCTGCCGATCAACGACGTGCGCTACAACGTGCGCGTGGCCGAGGTGCTGACCGACGGTACCCGCGCCCTGGGGATACGCACCGACGACGGCATCGTGGTCGAGGCCGACGCGGTGGTGGTGGCGACCGAGCCGCCGACGACGGCGCGCCTGACCGGCGTGCCGATGCCGGCGACGCCGGTAGCCAGCACCTGCGTATACTACATGTCGCCGCGGCCCCTGTACAGGGGCAAGAAGATCGTGGTCAACGCCAACCCCGATGCCTTGGTCAATAACCTGGCGCAGCTCACCAATGTCGCCCCCAGCTACGCCCCGCCGGGGCAGCACCTGCTCTCGGCCACCGTGCTCGGCCTGCCGGAGGGCAGGGACGACGATCTAGCCTTGCACGCACGGGACGACATCAAGCGCATGCTGCCGCGGGCCGATGTCAAGATGCTGACACCGCTGGCGGTGGTGCGCGTCCCGTTCTCCCAGTTCGCGCAGCCACCGGGCTTCTACAACTCCCTGCCCACGAATGAGACCGGCATTGCCGGGCTGATCGTGGCGGGCGAGGCCACCCTCTCGAGCTCAATTCAGGGTGCCATGCTCAGCGGCCAGCGCGCGGCGGAGGCGGCATTGCGGTACATAGACACCGGCCGCCTGACGCCCGTCTAAGCAGATGCCCGGAAGTTCGTGCACGGGTCAGTATACCTGGGAGCGCCGGCAT
>Ga0070738_10006626_pt1 | contig 12036 bp, 9 predicted proteins | sample Coa_R2_2_FD_66446 | JGI IMG/M metagenome (GOLD analysis project Ga0070738, IMG submission 66446) | Surface soil microbial communities from Centralia Pennsylvania, which are recovering from an underground coalmine fire - Coalmine... | ecosystem: Environmental > Terrestrial > Soil > Unclassified ... | reverse complement strand
CGCTCTGCAGGCCCGCGCCTTCGAACTGCTGGAGGTCTCGCTCAGCCTGAAGTAGACAGAAAGCTGGCCACGATCTGCCTACTTCAAGCTCATTTCCGCCTTTACGCCCAGGAAGTTCGGTCTAGAACAGAAATTCTAATGGCAAGCGTTCTGTATTGCTGGCCCGACGTCCGTACAGCCTGCGTGTGGCTGCCCCAGCTGCCGCTGCGCGTGCACGTGCTGCGCCAACCTGCCTGGGATGGCCAGCCGCTGGTAATGGGTGGCGGACCGGGTGAGCTCAAGACCGTGCAGCTGTGCTCGCCCGAGGCGGAGAAGGCCGGCATCCGCCCAGGGCTGCCGCTGCGTGAAGTGCTGGCCCTATGCCCTCAGGCCATCGTCCTCCAGCCCGACCCGGTCCGAGTGGCCCAGGCGCTGGAGGATGTGCTGCCGCGGCTGCAGCAGGTCGTGCCGGCGGTCGAGCTGGCCAGCGGTCGCGCCGCGGAAGCCGGCAAGCGCCGGCGCGCGCAAGAGCCGGCTCCGGGGTGGCTGCAGGACAGCGGGCTGTTCCTGGATTTGAAAGGCCTGGAGCAGGCCTATCATTCCGAGCTCTCCCGATTGGAGCGCGCCATCCGATCGGTCGTGCCGCCGCTGCTGCAGCCCAGCGTCGGCTTTGGCAGCGGCAAGTTCGTCGCCTCGGTCGCGGCGCGGCGGGCGCCCCTGCGCGGCTGCAGGGTGGTGCCGGCGCAGGATGCTGTGGCCTTCCTCGATCCGCTGCCGGTTGCCGATTTGCCGCTCGCGCCGGACGCCGTCGAGCGGCTCATGCTGCTGGGCATCAAGACTATCGGCGAGTTCGCTCGGCTGCCGTTCACCGCCGTGCAGGCGCAGTTCGGCATGCCCGGCGCGCGGGCCTGGCGGCTGGCGCACGGGCAGGACGAGGAGCCGGTCGTCGCCCAGCCGCCGATGCCCGTGGTGCGGGCGGTGCTGCGCTGCGACGACGATCCTCTGGCCACCGTGGAGACGTTCCAGGCTGCGCTGGACCAATTGTTGACACAGGCCTTCAATCAGCCGCTGATGCGTCGCGGCTGCTCGGCCCGGCAGCTCCGGCTATCCGCCTTGTTGTCGGACGGGACCTCGTGGGAGCGGACGTTCACCTTCAAAGAGCCGCTCTCCGGCAAACAGGCCGTCCGCCAGGCGCTGCGCAACAAGCTCAGAGCCGCCAACATGCTGCCGGGGATGCCCACGCTGGAGCTCGGCCTGGAGCTGCTGCGCCTGGGCCCGGAGACCGCCCGCCAGCTGCCGCTGTTCGCGAAGCGCATCCGCCAGCGCCGCCAGCTGGCCGAAGCGGCGAGGCAGCTTACCGCCCGTTACGGGCAGACTCCCCTATACCGTCCTGTGGAGGTTGAGCCATGGTCGCGAATTCCCGAACGACGCTGGGCGCTTACACCCTTCGAACCCTGAACGCTGCCCGGCCCGTGGCCGTCCAGGCCGACGCCGCCGGCACGCCGCTGAAGGTCCGCCGCGAGGGCAAGAAGGAGAGCCGCGCCGTGGCCGAGATCCTGGACCGCTGGCGCATCGACGACGAGTGGTGGCGCGAGCGCCCCATCTCGCGCCTGTACCACGTGCTGCTCCTCGAGAACGGCACCCGCCTGACCGTCTACCACGATCTGCTCTCCGGAGCCTGGTACGAACAACCCGACACCGGGGCTCCGCCGGTGACCTCCCGCGGCCGCTGATCTCAGCGTATAGCTACGCGGCGGCGCCGTGGCACTTCTTGAATTTTCGGCCGCTGCCGCAGGGGCAGGGGTCGTTGCGGCCGACCTTGGGGGCGCCGGCGGCGACCGGGCGCCGAGCGCCAGGCTCCTCGCGGTTGGTGCGTGCGCCATCGTAGGCGGAGCGGCCGTACTGGCGCGCGGCCTGGCGTCCCGAAGCGGGCTGCGCCTGGCCGTTCCCGTTCGCGCCTGCCGGCTGCTGTTCGGGCGCTCCCGGCGGTAGCGGCGACGGCTGCTGGGCGGGACCGCCCTCGATCTGCTGGGTCGGGTTCATCACCGGCACTTGCGGCTGGACCACGATGTTCACGTGGTAGATGGTGTGCACCACGTCGTGCTGGATGGTGCTCATCAGCCCCTGGAACATCTCGTACGCCTCGGCCTTGTACGCCACCAGGGGGTCCTGCTGACCGTACGCCCGCAGGCCGATGCCCTCGCGCAGGTCCTCGATCGTGGTCAGGTGCTCGACCCATAGCGTGTCGATGACGCGCAGCAGCACCAGCCGCTCGATGTGCCGCATCAGCGGCGGGCTGAGCTGCTGCTCCTTGTCCTCGTACGCGGCGTCGGCCGTCTGGATAAGGAGGTCCGTGACCTCGTCGGCCGTCATCAGCTTGAGGTCTTCGGGGTTCCAGTCCTCGGGGATAGGGAAGATGGGCCGCAGCGCCGCCAGCAGGCCTTCGGTGTCCCAGTTCTCGCCGTATTCGTCGGCGCAGAAGGAGCTGACCATGGACGTGATCTGGTCGTGGATCATGTCCAGGATGGACTCTTTCAGGTCCTCTTTTTTGAGGATTTTCTGGCGCTCGCCATAGATCACCCGGCGCTGCTCGTTCATCACGTCGTCGAACTCGACGGCGTGCTTGCGGATGTCGAAGTGGAAGCCCTCGACCTTGCTCTGCGCCTGCTCGATCGCCTTGGTGACCATGTTGTGCTCGATGGGCGTGTCCTCTTCCATGCCCAACATGCTCATCATCTTGGCGATGCGCTCCGAGGCGAAGCGGCGCATCAGGTCGTCGTCCAGCGAGACGTAGAAGCGCGACGTGCCGGGGTCGCCTTGACGTCCGGCGCGGCCGCGGAGCTGGTTGTCGATGCGGCGTGACTCGTGGCGCTCGGTGCCGATCACGGTCAGGCCGCCCATGGCGATGACCTCGTCGTGCTCCTCGGCGCATTGGGCCTTGTACTTGGCCAGCAGCGCCTCGTAATCCTTCTCGCCGCCCGAGGCTTCCCACTCATGCCTGGCGAGGCCCTCGGAGTTGCCCCCCAGCAGGATGTCGACGCCGCGGCCGGCCATGTTGGTGGCGACGGTGACGCTGCCCTTGCGCCCAGCCTGGGCGATGATAGCCGCCTCCAGCTCGTGGTTCTTGGCGTTCAGCACCTGATGTGGGATGCCCTTCAGCCGCAGCATCTGGCTGAGCTTCTCGGACTTCTCGATGGACACGGTGCCGACCAACACCGGCTTGCCCTCTTCGTGCAGCTCCTTGATCTGCTCGACCACGGCGTTGAACTTGCCGTTCTCGTTCTTGTAGACGTAGTCCGCCAGGTCGCGCCGGATTGTCGGACGGTTGGTGGGAATAGTCACCACATCGAGCTTGTAGATCTTGTGCAGCTCTTCGGCCTCGGTCTGGGCCGTGCCCGTCATGCCGGCCAGCTTCTCGTACAGCCGGAAGAAGTTCTGGAAGGTGATTGTGCCGAGCGTCTTGTTCTCGCGCTCGACACGCACTCCCTCCTTGGCCTCGATGGCCTGGTGCAGGCCCTCGCTGTAGCGCCGGCCGTACATCTTCCGGCCAGTGAACTCATCGATGATGATCACCTGGCCGTTCTCGACGATGTAGTCGCGGTCCTTCTTGAAGATGATCTCGGCCTTGAGCGCGTTGTCGAGGTAGTGCGCCAGGGTGTAGTTCTGCTCGTCGTAGATGTTGTCGACCTGGGCCAGCCGCTCGACCTTCTCGATGCCCTCTTCGGTCAGGCTGACGGCCTTCAGCTTCTCGTCGACCACGTAGTCGTCGTCCTTGCGCAGCTCGGTGACGATTCGGGCGAACTGGTAGTAGCGGTCGGTGGCTTCCTCGGCGGGGCCGGAGATGATGAGCGGGGTGCGCGCCTCGTCGATGAGGATGTTGTCGACCTCGTCCACGATGGCGTAGTGCAGCTCGCGCTGCACCGTCTGCGCTTCGCCGATCATCAGCCGGCCGTATTGGTCGACCCACATCGGCGGAGTGAGCATGTTGTCGCGCAGGTAGTCGAATCCGAACTCGTTATTCGTGCCGTAGGTGATGTCGGCGGCGTAGGCGGCGCGCTTTTCCTCGCCGTACGGCTCCATGGTCGATTGGATGCAGCCCACGCTCATGCCCAGGGCGTTGTACAGCCGGCCCATCCACTCGGAGTCGCGGCGCGCCAGGTAATCGTTCACGGTGACGACGTGGACGCCCTTGCCGGCAAGCGCATTCAAGTAGGCGGGCAGCGTGGCCACCAGCGTCTTGCCTTCGCCGGTGCGCATCTCGGCGATCTTGCCGCTGTGCAGAACCATGCCGCCCAGCAGCTGGACGTCGAAGTGGCGCATGCCAAGCACCCGGCGCGACGCCTCCCGCACGGCGGCGAAGGCCTCCGGCAGCAGGTCGTCCAGGCTCTCGCCCGCGGCGAAGCGCTCCCTGAACTCGGCCGTCTGGTCGCGCAGCTGCTCGTCGCTGAGCTCGGCCATCTCGGGCTCGAGGCTGTTGATCTCGTCTACGAGGGGCTGGAGCTTCTTCAGCTCCTTCGCGTTGGCATCGCCGACGATCTTGGTCAGCAGCTTCAGCATTGGCAATTGTCCATCAAGGTCGGGCTTCGTGGCGGATCATAGCGTTTGGCAGCGAGCCGCCAGGCTCATTTAGGGACGGCAGGGCCTCCTGGTTTGGGTACAGTTGGCTCCATGCTGAGCCAAGCGGAGAACGAGCGCATCACCCGCTCCAGCCGGGCCGCGAGGTGGTAGCGCGCGTTCGAGTTAGCGGGTCATGACCTCCATGCTGTGGCCGTTCGGGTCGGGAAAGTAGAAGCCGCGGCCGCCGCGACGGTGGTTGATCTCCATGTCCCAGCCGCCGGCGGGCCCGCTGCCGTACTTGATCCCGGCGGCTTGCACCCGCTCGAAGATGCCGTCGAACTCCTCGTCGCTGACCATGAAGGCATAGTGATGGTGGGCGACGACGTCGCTGTTGTCGAAGTCCAGCGTGAGCTGGTCGTTAATGCGCACGGGCGCGAAGTGGCCTTGCGGCCCCTCGTATGTGAGGCCCATGATGCCGGCGAAAAACCGCGCCGACGCCTCCTTGTCGTGAGCAGGCACGATGGTGTGGTTCAGTTCCATGGCCACAGTCTGCCATTTTGGCGCGCGCGGTTTAGGCAGCCGCCTCTGTCAGAGTGATGCGCGCCAGCCGGACGGGCTCGGTAATGCCTTTGAGCTGCACCGTGAACCAGGTCTGCCGGCAGCCTGAGTCCCCGTCGAACAAACCCTTCGCCCCGGCGAACGCCTCTTCGGTGGCCACGACTTCGCCGCCGGCCGCTTCGTGCTGGGCGCGAGCGGCGATGTTCACCGCCGTGCCGAAGTAGTCCAGCTTCTCGTTCTGGGTGACCGCGAAGCACGGGCCAACGTGAACGCCCACCTTGAGCCAGCTCGGCGGATGAACCACGCCGCGGTCGTCTATCTCGACGATGTGGCGCTGCATGCTCAGCGCGGCCTTCAGGGCCGATTCGGCATCCGGGAATGCCGCCATGACGGCGTCGCCTACCGTCTTGATGAGGGCGCCGCCGGCGTCCTCGATGGCGCGCCGCAGGATGGCGAAGTGATCCGTCACCAGCCGGAAAGCGCGGGCGTCCCCCACCTGCTGATACAGCGCCGTCGATCCCGCGAGGTCGCTGAACAGCAGCCCCACACGGGTCACCTGCAGCTCGATCCCGGGCGCCAGGGCCTCGCCCGAGAACAACGACTGGAAGGCGGGCAGCGTCATCAACCGTCCCGGCGTAGCGGCCGCTACCGGCGTGTGCGATTCGTCCAGGCACACGGTCAGATGGCGAGTGCTGGAGTTGCCGATGTTGACGGTGCACGGCCCAGTTCGCAGGTCCACCTCGTCCGGCTGTACGCCTTCCGCCTCGAACATGACGCTGGCGCGGGTGTGCTCGTGCCGCTCGTTGGCCCGCAGCGCGGCCGCCGCGCGTGTCTGAGGCGACCGCAGGCCGAAGCTGCCGCGCGGGAGCTCGAGCTCCAGGGCGCGGGCCCGGCCCGGCTCCAGGCGCACTTGCATCAGCCGGTGGGGCGTCTTCACCGGGCTGCCGACGCAGAAGGTCGCGATATCGACCGGCCGCACGGCCGCCGAGGGATAGAACCGCGCCTCGATCAGGTCGTCCTTATCGGGCTCGAAGTCGAGGTTGCAGGCTTCGCAGTGGCCGGTCGCCATCAGCTCGCTGAGGTGCGCGGCGTCGGCCTTGGCTCCGCGGCAGCCGGGACACAGCATCTCCCATCTCATCTCGAGCAGCCCGGCAACGGTGGCGTGGAGGAACGCCTCCAGCGTCGCCCTGGGCTCCAGACCGTAATCGTCCGCTAGGGCCAGCGGGCGCATGCCGGCCACGTCCTCGTCAGGCGAATCCACCAGCAGGGTTCGCAGCAGCTGCACGTACTCCGCGCCGACACCCTTGCCCTGGACCTCCGCGACGCCGGCCTGCAGCCGGTCCATATTGGCGGGCGTGCGCTGCTGGACCAGCTGCGGAAACGGGTTGGCGTTCTTCTTGGCCAGGAAATCGGCGATGGCCTGGTACTGCCGGCAGCTGCGCTTCATGCTCTGCGGCGCGATGGCGAGCCGGATCAGGGGTGTGAAGATCGGGTTGCGGGGCGTGAACTCGGCCCACACCCGGATGGTTGTGCCGGATTCGGTCGGATCCAGCTCCGCTCCGCCCCGGAACTTGCGGATGGGTCCGGAGAAGTAGTCGCGGGTGGACGAGAACCAGCGATACCGCACCCATTCGAACGGCTGCTCGATCCAGCGCGCGACGCGCAGCGCCAGCATGCGGTATTCGCCAATGTCGGGCTCGTCCTTGCCCACCTCGCCGCGCTGGAAGCGCGCCGGCGGCAGGCCCACGGCTTTGTCGAAGCGGTCGGTATCGGCGACGAACGGCCACAGCTCCTCTGCCGAATGCTCGAGGGTGATGAACGCTTCGGTGGTGACAGGATTCGTGGGAGCTCTCCTTGCGCCGGGCTCGCCTGTGCAGAAATGAGTCTGGTCAAGCAAGCATAGCGGCGTGGAGGCCCCGACGGTACTTTTAGCCCGGGTCCCCCGCGAGCTCCGCGGGCGCCATGCGCAGGGCCCGCGGCTCCCGAAGGTGAACGCCTTCGGGAAAGATCGTCCCCGGGTTCAGGATGCCCTTCGGATCGAGCGCCCGCTTGATGTCGCGCATGGTATCGAGCGCGGGGCCGTGCTCGTCCGGCATGTACTGCGCGCGGGCGGCGCCCACGCCGTGCTCGCCGGTCGTGGTGCCGCCCATGCGCAGCGCCAGCTTGTGGATCTCGTCTGCCACCTGGACCACGCGCCGGACCTCGTCCTCGTTCTGGACGTCCACCAGGTGGCCCGGGTGGAGGCCGCCGCCGCCGATGTGCCCGTAGGTGGCGATGATGATGTCGTACTTGGCGCTGATGTCCTGGATGGCCCTCAGCGTCTCGGGGATGCGCGAGACGGGCACGCAGATATCCTCGCCGGTGTAGGCGCGGTTCGAGCCCGGCCGCAGCGTGCCCACGGCCACGCCTACCAGCGACCGCGCCTCCCACAGCGCGGCGATGCGCTTCTCCTCGTCCGACCACTCCACGCTGGTGGCCAGCGGGCCCACGATGTCCGACACGGTCGAGGCGTCGTAACGGACGCCGGGTGGGTTGCCGTCCAGCTCGAACAGCACCATCGCCTCGGCGTCCTCGCGCAGCTTCAGCTCAGGTCGGTAGAGGTTGACGGCACGGAGGCAGCGCTGGTCCAGGATCTCGATGGCCGACGGACTCACGCCCGCTTCGAACACGCGCTGCACGGCCGTGCCGGCGTTCTCCAGCACGTCGAACAGGCACATCACCAGCGCCCGCGCCTGCGGGATGGGCATCAGCTTGAGCCGCAGCTTGGTGAACACGCCGAGCGTGCCCTCGGACCCGACGAACAGCTTCGTCAGTTCCAGCCCCGCCGACGACTGCTTGGCCCGCGAGCCTATCGAGCCCGTCTCGATGATCCGTCCATCGGCCAGGACGACCTCCAGACCCAGCACCCAGGCGCTGGTGGGGCCGTACTTGACCGCCCGCATGCCATGTGCGTTGGTCGAGGCCATGCCGCCGACCGTGGCCATCTTGGTCGAGCCGGGATCGGGCGGGAACACCAGCCGCAGCGGCGCCAGTGCCTCGTTCAGCTTGGCGTGGACGACCCCGGGCTGGCAGAACGCCTGCAGGTTGGCAGCGTCCACTTCGAGGATGCGGTTCATGCCGTTGAGGGACAGCACGATCCCGCCGTTCAGCGCCGCCGAGCCGGCGGCCTGCCCCGTCGAAGCGCCGCGCGGCGTGATGGGGATCTCGCGCTCGTTGGCGTAGGCCAGGAGCCTGGATACGTCCTGGGTTGAGCCGGCGATAACGGCAACTTGCGGCTCGGCCGGCCACATCTGCGTCAGGAACGATGCGTCGTAGCCGAAGGTACGCAATTCGGCCGGACCGTCCAGCACCTGGCTGTCAGTCAGGAGGGCGCGCAGGTCGGCGGCGAGCGCGGTCACCTGGCCGATGCCTCATCCAGCAATTCCGCCAGGTGCTTCACCTGGATCTCTGCGCCGGCTTCCTCGAGACCGGCACGAATCTGGAGCAGGCAGCCGGGGTTGCAGGTGACCACGGTCGTGGCGCCGCTGGCGATGATGCTCTCCGCCTTGCGCCGCTGCAGCTCGCCCGCCTGCTCGGGATGGAGGACGTTGTAGACGCCGGCGCTGCCGCAGCACATACCGCCGTCGCGCAGCTCCTTCAGATCGAGCCCTTCGATGGCGCGGAGGATGGCCCGCGGCTGCTGGCGGATGCCCTGCGCGTGGGCGAGGTGGCAGGCATCCTGGTAGGCCACGGTCTCGGGCTCGATTCGCAGTTCGAGCGGCCGGCCCGCGAGGATTTCCGTGAGGTCCTTGACCCGTGCGCTGAAGGCTCGCGCGTCCGCGGTGCCGAGCAGGTGGCCGTAATCCTTGAGCATGGCGCCGCAGCCGGCGGAGTTGACCACGATGGTCCCCTCGCCCGCAAAGGCGTCGATATTCCGTCGCGCGAGCTCTTCGGCGCGGGCCAAATCGCCGGTATGCGCGTGCAGCGCCCCGCAGCAGCCCTGGCCGGCCGTCACTTCCGCCTCAAAGCCGGCGCGCTGGAGGACTCGGATGGTGGCCTGGTCCAGGTCCGCCAGCGCCGTGGACATAATGCAGCCGGCGAAGAACCGGAGTCGAGCGCCGTCGGAGCGCGAGGCGTCGGCCGTCACTCCGCGGGGTGGCTCCGCGGGATAAACCTGGCCGCTCGGCGTCAGGAAGCTCCCAGGCACGCGCGGCAGCAGGCGTTCTTTGTCCGAAATGCCGAGGAGCCGGAGCACGCCGAGGTTGCGCGCCAGCCATTGCAGGCCGGAGCGCTGGTAGAAGCGCAGCAGCCGGGAGGCGGCCCGCAGCAGCCGCAGGTCGCCCAACAGCGCGAATCCCAGCCGTTCCCCGAGCGAGCGGCGGCGGGGCAGGACGGAGCGAAGCGCGACCTGCAGCGGGTCCATGCGGACGCCGGCCGGGCAGGTGGAGGTGCAGGCATCGCAGACGAGGCAGCTCTGCTGATGGGCCAGGAAGTCGTCGGTCAGCGGCAGGCCGTCCTCGACCACGGCGCGGATCATGGCCACCCGGCCGCGCGGCCCCTCGGCCTCGTTGGCCGTCAGCACATACGTCGGGCACGAGGTCAGGCACGCGCCGCAGCGCACGCAGGACAGCATGTTCGCGTACTCGCGCGAGAGCGTCTCACACTGGCTGGAAGTAAGCGTGCGGATGATACCCTCGCCCCGAATGACTGACTTGAAAGACCTGCCCACGCTGGGATCGATCGAGCGGAAGGCCAAGGAAGTCCTGCACCCGGCCGTGTGGGCTTTTGGCTATTATGGCTCCTACTCCGGCCAGACGTTCGACCGCAACCGGCGCGCGCTGGACCAGCTGGCAATCGAGCAGCGGGTCGTCGTCGACGTGCGCAACATCGACACCAGCGTGCAGTTCTTCGGCCAGACACTGCCCTCGCCCATCGTGGTCTGCCCCATGGGCGCCATGGTCGACTATTAGGTTCCTCTCCCTCCGCCGGAGCGCAGCGACCCCGCCGGGTGGCATCGGAGAGGCTAGGTGAGGGCCCCTATGCCGCTAACCCGTACAGCTTCGCAGCGTTTTCCCGGAGGACCTTGCGCTTGGTGGCGGGGTCCAGATGCGCCGTCTCGCGCTCGACCACGGCCTGCGAGTTGGGCCAGGTGCTGTCCGGGTGCGGGTAGTCCGAGGCCCACATAATGTGGCCGTCGCCGAAGAAGTCGATCAGGTGCAGGCCGACGAGGTCCTGCTGGTAGGTGGCCCACACCTGCTCGCGGAAGACTTCACTGGGCAGCTTCTTGAGCGGATAGATCGCGGGATTGAGGCTGGCGTCGCGGGCCCCGCCGGTTGAGGTCTGCTTGAAGCGGTAGTCCATCTCCTGGACGACGAACGGGATCCAGCCGATGCCGGACTCGCCCAGCACCACCTTGAGCTTGGGCCGCCGCTCCAGCACGCCGTGCGTGAACAGCCCCACGAAGGGGTTGAAGAACGTCGTCGCGCCGTCGCCCAGGCCCATGCCGAACGCAGGCTTGCGCTCGGTTTTGGCCTCGCGCTCGAGGTCGATGAAGGCCGTGCCTTCGCGGGTCACTCCGCCCACGTGGTAGGACACGATCACGTCCGCGTCCTGGGCCGCGTCCCAGAAGCGGTCCCACTCGGGCTGGTACATGGCGCTGGTGACGGTCCCGACCAGGAAGTTCACCTGCTTGATGCCCAACTTAGCGACGCGCAGCAGCTCCTCCGTGGAGGCCTCGGCGTCGTCGGGGTAGAGCTGGGCGATGCTGAACAGCCGCTGCGGCGAGGCCTTGGCGAAGTCGGCGGCCCAGTCGTTGTAGGTGGCGATGATGGTCTTCGCCAGCTCGCGATCGATGGTCCGCATGCCGAAGATGGGCGGGAACATCAGCGATGCCTCGACGCCGTCGCGCTCCATGTCCTGCAGCCGCAGCTCGGCGGTCGTGGGCCGGCGGGTGAAGTTCTCCTCCTGGTAGAAGCGATCCAGCGCGATCTTGCGGCGCTTGGGGTTGTGGAACCACTTGCCGGCGCGCCACTCGCCCCAGGGGTGGCCATCGCACACCCACTGCTCGGTGCCGTTCGGCTGCTCGACCACGCGCGGGCCGCGCTCTTTCAGACTCGCGGGCAGCCGCTCCGTCCACAGGTCGCTGGGAAGGTAACCCAGGTCGATGTGGTCGTCTGCCGAAATCATCAACTCAGCCATGAGAGTCGTATTATCCGCCATCGAGTGGACATGTTGGACCCCAATCAGATGCAGTTCGAACACGAGGCGGACGTCGTCGTGGTGGGCGCCGGCGGAGCGGGGCTGCCGGCCGCGATCTCGGCGCGCGATCACGGCGCCTCGGTGCTGGTGGTCGAGGCCAACCACGATGTCGGCGGCCACGCCATCCTGAGCGGCGGTCGCATCCCCTTGGGCGGCGGCACCAGCCTGCAGAAGCAGCACGGCATCGAGGATTCGCCCGACCAGGTGTACCTGGACCACACTCAGGCCTCCGCGCCGGTGTTCCGCATTGCGGAGCGCGACCTGGTGCGGGTGTGGGCCGACGAGAACGCGCCGACCATGGAGTTCCTGCTGGAGAATGGCGTGATCTTCGATCCCGACCTGGAGCCGGAGGTCGTGAACTTCGGGACGGTCCCACGGCTGTTCCGGAGCGTGGTCCACTCCGACAGCCTGGCCGACACGATCGCCGGCCGCCCCGGCTCGGGCTACGCCCGCAAGATGGAGGCGAGCGCACGCAAGAAGGGCGTCACCTTCCTGCTGAAGCACCGCATGACGCGCATCCTGCGCGAGCAGCAGTTCAGCGGCCGGGTCTTCGGCATCGTGGCGCAGCACGAGGGCAGCGAGGTCCACATTCGCGCCCGCAAGGGGCTGATCATCGCCACCGGCGGGCATACCTCTAATGTGGCCTTTCGCACCCGGCTCGATCCGCGCCTGACGGAGGAGTATCAGACGGCGGGCGAGCCGTGG
>Ga0070738_10006624_pt1 | contig 12040 bp, 14 predicted proteins | sample Coa_R2_2_FD_66446 | JGI IMG/M metagenome (GOLD analysis project Ga0070738, IMG submission 66446) | Surface soil microbial communities from Centralia Pennsylvania, which are recovering from an underground coalmine fire - Coalmine... | ecosystem: Environmental > Terrestrial > Soil > Unclassified ... | reverse complement strand
CGTACACGGTGACAGTTGTAGGAACAATGAACAATCAACAGCAACAATCATCGGCTACGTTAACCGTCCAATAAAACAGTTGACTCGGGGCACAGATTTCCTAGGCTAATATTTATTCCCGGTCGGCTTGAGCCTCAGCGAATTGGCTGTCCGCCCGATTCTGCATTGGCCTCCATGGCTGAGCATCCTAGGCGCAACCTTCGGGGGCTTTCTATGAACCGTGAACTCAGGTTAAGAACACCGTCTTGTTGTGAGGAGTTTGCCGATGTGCCTCAAACGTAGCGATGGTCGAAAAGCTCCATTTGCTCGGCTACAGCGGCACCTCAATTTATTCGATTTCCAGTGGACGGTCGTACTAGGAAATGATCTGCTAGACCAACCGTGAAGCCATTCAAATCTAAGGCGTTGTGCCGGTGCGCGTATGTGACAGCTTCCTTTGTTCATTCAACGAGATATCGGGCCGTTGCGGAAGCGCTGGTAAAAAATCGCTACTGCTGCCCGAAGACCTCAAGCCTCTCGTCGAAGAAGCTGGCAAGCATTGGGACTGGACGCTATCCACACTGTCCAGCCGCAGTCGTAAGTTAGTTAGCATTTTTTCAGCTCGCTCGTTTTGGCTGGCTCTCGCGCGACCAGTTCGTGCCCGCACCTTCACCGCGCTTGCCAGATGAGCCAGCGGGGCCTAACATTGCGGCCACAACGAACGCTCCCGGAGGTTCTAATGAGGAAAACTTTATTGATGTCAGCAGTATGTGCTGCGGCGATTCTGCTTTGTCTTGCTGCGCGAGTAAATGCCCAGGGGGAGGGAGAAAGCGCGGAAGCCGGACGCCCGGCGCGGCCATCAATACCGCAATTGCCATTTCATCTCGTCGAGAACTTTTTCCATTACCCGGCAAACTCCGTCGTCGGCCGCGTCAGTGGTATCGCGGTTGGCCCAACCGGAATGATTCTCGCGCTCAATCGCGGTTATCACCCGGTGCTGGAGTTCAAATCCGACGGCACGTTCGTGCGCTCCTGGGGCGAGGGTTCAACAATGTTCGTAGGCGCGCACGCGTTGCGGTTCGATCCGCAAGGCAATCTTTGGTACGTGGATGCGGCCGACGATATCATCTATCGGTTCGACTCTGAAGGCAGAACAGTCGGCACCTTGGGAACAAATCCCGAGCCCTGGACGTGGCTCACACATGTGATCGAAAGGGCCGTACCCGGTAAGGCCAACTTCTACCAGGAGACGGATATCGGTTGGAGCAAGGACGGCAGCATGTTCGTTTCCGATGGTTATGGCAACTCGCGAGTCGCCAAGTTCGATAAAGATGGAAACTTTGTCAAGTCGTGGGGCGAACGCGGGCCCCAGCCCGGAAATTTCAATACTCCTCACAGTTTGGTGATCGATAAGAACGACATCATCTATGTCGCCGACCGCGGCAACAGCCGTATCCAGGTTTTCGATACTGAAGGCACGTTGAAGGCCGTCTGGAACTTACCGACCGCGCCCTGGGCGCTCTGTCTCACAAACGGGCCCACTCAGGTGATGTTTGTGGGCAGTGTAGGCCGAGTTTACAAAATGGATCTCACCGGCAAGATTCTTGGCGCGTTCGGGCGCCCGGGCCGGATGCCCGGAACGATCGATTCCGTTCATGGTATCGCTTGTCCGGACGAGAAAGCCGTCTATCTCGCAAACTTGTATGCTTCGCGAATCGATAAATGGGTAGCGCAATAAAGATAGCATCTACGCGGAGCGCGCAATCTTGATGTATCAAGAAAGTCAGTCGCCGTTTCTGCGCGGAAATTTGGAGCATATGCGCCGCAACAACGAGAATAGAAAACTGTCCTGAACTACAATCACTGCCCGCTTTTCGCGCTCTCGCGAATCACTTCCACCGAGCAGTGCGCGTGCATCGCAACAGCTTCAGACACGCTGCCCAGCATGAATCTGTCGATTCCGCGATAGCCGCGCGAACCAAGCACAATCAGATCGGCGCCCCAGCTCTTCGCTTCATCGAGGACGATTTCTCGCGCATCGCCGAATGGCAGTGATTCTCCGCGAATCGGCCGAATACCTGTCGTCCCCAGGATCGCATCAGCCTTCGCGACTGCCTGTTCTGCTCTGCCGCGGGTAATCTTCAGAAGTTCGTCATGCATGACTGACGATGGGTAGTAAGTTGGAGCTATAGGCACCGTCTGCCCTAAAGGGACAATTAGCGGAACGACGCTGATCACTCGCACCTGCGTAGCCGCCGGCCAGGGGCGCTGTGCAACTGATCTCACCGCCGCCATCGACCACTCCGATCCGTCGGTGCCGACCAGAATCTTCATCGCCGCCGAAACGTTGGCACTTTCTTTACCCGGTTGACGTACGATTTCAACCGAACAAAGCGATCTGCGCAGGGTAGCTTCGGCCACGCTGCCAAGCAAAAGGCGGGCGATCTGTCCGCCACGAGAACCCACAAATACGAAATCGGCCGCCCATTCTTTTGCATACTCCGCGATCGCTGTGCGCGGGTGGCCTTCAAAAATCGCCGTGTTCGTCTCGAGTCCGGCATTCACCAGCCTCGTACACGCTGACATGACCAGCCGTCTCGCGGACTCCTTCATTTCCTGTATCAGAGCTGCATTCATCGGCAGTTCCTGCCAATCGAGGACGTTCAGCACGCAGACTGCCGTCTTTGGTGGCCACGGGCGGCTGGCGATGGCGTCGATGACCCTATTGGAAGATTGCGAAGAATCAATGGCCGCTAACAGTTTCATTCGCCTTCTTACAAACTCAAATCCCGGTCACTGCGTTCGACACAGGCTGCCAGTCCCCAGCGGGCTGTTGTCGCTCTCCGCTTTGCGCCACGCACTCTTGTTCTTCCTCGCTTTCGAGCCTGTTCCGAAGCCCAACGCAACATGAACACGTACGAGATTTCAGCCAAAATATCACCACTTGCCTTAGCAGCGCCTTTCCTTGACGCATGAATTCGGCAGACGCATTAACGTCTCCACTTGTTTTGGCATCTGCCGCTTTTGTAAAGCAGAACGAAGCATCTGCGAGCAGGCGAAACGAGTGCCGTTCGACCGGATTCATACAACGACACACGTGCTCTGCTGCAGCCCTTGGATCGTACTCCTCCGAGATGAGTGCCAAACATACCTCGATCAGACAGCCGTCAAGAGACGGTCGAAATTCGTGCAATGCCATGGCTCCCCCTTCACATTCTGATTGGCCCGCCACCGCTTGTATCGACCACAACTGAGGGCATTCAGATCACATCCCGCGGTGTTTGAAAAACTCGACTTGCCGGAGTCGTTTCTTTGCCTTTGCGAGTGTCTTGTACGGTCCACCCAAGTTCTTTCCTTTGCGCGATACGACTCGGTAGCCTTCCTTCAGCTTTACGATCATGACCGCCCTCCTCTTTACTGTAGAAGTGGTCAATGTGACCGTCTGTGAGCCGAGTCACATCGATGTACCGCGAGTTGCCGTGCTGGTGACGGCACCCAGAGCGCGGCATGCGGAGTCTTGCTGCAATCTGTGACTCGAATCACAGACGCTCCCGAAGCACTCCTGTACAAGGATCGTGGACGTTGGCATCACCCGGGAGGGAAAGACCAATGGCCAAAACCGGGCCCGACGCCCGTTCGGCTGAACTTCACATTCCCACCCAAGTCGTGGAAAGGCTGCCTTTATGGGATCTGGATGTCGTCGAACTCACCGGACATAACTGGAAACACGCGGCCGTGAGCAAGTCAATCAGTTACTCCGCTCTGGCTGGCGTTTACTCCACATTGATACGTTGAAGTACGAAGAGAACGGTGTTTGGCGTGAACGCCCGATGGCTATTCTCGGCAGATTGAGAAACGAAAGACCCGCCGAATGTGAACAGAAGCGAACACGTTTTGAACAATCATCTCTGATGTGAGAGGCCTCTATGACATCCCAACTGCAGATCACATTTTCGAAATATGGAGCCGTCAAAAGAAGTCGAAGAATGGGTTCGCGCCGCAACTGGCAAGCTCGATTATTTTTATGCTGGGATTGTTGGCTGCCATGTTGACCTGCGAATTCCTCACCGCCACCACAAGAAAGGGGCGGCATATCAGATTCGCATCGATCTTACGGTTCCACACGGACATATTGTCGTGAAGAGAGAGCCAAGTCTCGGCCCGCGGTATCGCCAATTGCGGTTTGCGCAGTTGAGAAAGCACGCTGAGGTGAATAGCGAACATAAAGATCTTCGTCGCACGATTGACGACGCTTTCAAGGCTGTTGCTCGCCGCTTACAAGAGTATGCTCGACGCCAAACGCGGCGAGGTCAAGAGGCGTACACCCCTTCCTCAGGCGCGTGTCAGCAAGCTCTTCCCAGCCGAAGGTTACGGATTCCTTAGTGCGGATGACGCGCGAGAGATATACTTTCACAAAAACAGCGTTATGCCACGTAGTATCGCGCGTAGCCTCAAGGCTCATCAAACAAATGCGGCCTCAGCCTTCTCATACAAACAGCACGACACATGAGTGACAAATCGATCCAGCAATTTGCAGTTGGCAAGCATGCAGTCACCCTCTCCGCCAACGGAGCAACTTTGGAGGGTGTTTTGGCTGTTCCCGAGCAGCCCCGGGGCATAATCCTTTTCGCCCATGGCAGCGGAAGCAGTCGGCATAGCCCACGAAACCAGTATGTTGCTGAGGTGTTGTACTCTCACCGCGTCGCTACCCTTCTGTTCGATCTCTTGACCCGCGACGAAGAGCCATCCGACCGTTACAATCAGGCGCTTCGGTTCAATATTCCTTTCCTCGCAAATCGCCTCATCGGTGCGACAAAATGGATCATGGATGTTCGCAGCCTAAAGGACCTCAAGATAGGTTATTTCGGTGCGAGCACAGGTGCTGGAGCCGCGCTCATGGCCGCGGCTAAACTGCCGGAAGCCGTGTGCGCCATTGTTTCTCGCGGCGGCCGGCCTGACCTCGCTGCTGATTTTCTGCACGAGGTCCACGTTCCGACGCTTCTGATTGTCGGCGGTGACGATGAGCCTGTAATCGCCATGAATCATCTGGCATTACAGAAAATTGGATGCGCCGACAAGAAGCTGATCGTCATTCCCGGTGCGAGCCACTTGTTCCAGGAACCCGGAACCTTGGAAGAAGTGGCAAAGATCGCCACGCACTGGTTCTGTCAGCACTTTGCCGCCTCAGAAACACCGGATTCGGCGGCCCGTCGTGCCACCGGTGACTAAAGCCGGCGTTTGTCTTTGCCGGGTCTTCATGCCGGCGGTGGCCTGCAAAATCCATCAGCGACTTAATCACCACAATAGATTGTCGCAAGCCCTGGTAAACACTTCCCCGCAGCTGTGATCTGGTTCACATATCCTGGGTGACTTTTGCCACTGAGCCGCAATCCATTATAGTCAACACTGGTTTGGGTGAGGTTCACATGGCTTTTGAAAACCGGGCACAAGCCGGACGCGAGCTGGCTCGGCAACTGACATCCTATGCCAATCGCGATGACGTAATCGTGATCGGTATCCCGCGCGGCGGTGTTCCCGTTGCTTTCGAAATCGCCACTGCTTTAGCGCTGCCCCTCGACGTATTCGTATTACGAAAGCTCGGTGTTCCCGGTCGCGAGGAGTTGGCATTCGGAGCGATCGCTAACGGGAATGTGCGCATCCTGAATCGCGACATTATCGAAGGACTGAGTCTGACGGGCCACGATATCGAGCGCGTCACTCAAGCCGAAAAACGTGAACTGGTGCGCAGAGAACGTCTATATCGAGGCGCCAGAGCTCCGCTAGATGTCCGCGGACGCACCGTCATTCTGGTCGATGACGGTATTGCCACTGGCGCCAGCGTGAAAGCGGCAATTCGCGCATTGCGGCAAATGAATCCTGCTGCTCTGGTGCTCGCCATGCCTGTGGCACCCCCGTCGGTTTGCAACCGCCTGCGACCTGAGGTGGATGAACTGGTTTGTCTCGAAACGCCCGAACCTTTCTACGGTGTCGGCCAATTTTATGAAGATTTTTCCCAGGTCTCCGATGACGAAGTACAAAGGTATTTGAGCGCTGCTTCACAGGAACCCAAGTCTCGCAACGCGGCCGGCAACACCCTCGATCGCTATGTCCAGCTAGCGGTGCTTCTTTTTTTCATCACTCTTGGAGTTCCAGCACAGTCGATGCCCCGTAAATTGCACGACGAAACCTTGGCTGCGTGGAACGAATACGTGCAACTCGTCTGTTCGCGCACCGAGAATCATGCGCACCAGGTGCCGTTTCTTTGGATAACCGAACTGCCTCCGCGAAGCGCTGAAGTGCACGCGGGAGAGATCGCTGTGTGGAACCAAAGGAACGACGGTTCATTCAGCGTACCGCACGGGCTTATCCACGACTGGCTCGGGGCCGTATTCATCCCGCATTCTTCGATCTCCAATGTCTTGTCGGTCATACGGAACTACGGCCGTTATGCGGAGATCTACAACCCCGCCGTCATTCAGGCGCAAGCACTGCCGTCTTACAAACTCGATGACAGGTTCTCCATGATAGTGCTCCATAAGGAGCTCTTTGTGACGGCCGCTGTCAGAGGCGAATACGAAACGCGGTACGTCCAAATCGACGAAAATCACTGGTACAGCATCTCGCGAAGCACACGGCTTCAGGCAATTCAAAATGTTAATACACCGGAGATGCATGTGCTTCCTCCGGACGAAGGTCCTGGCTACATTTGGCGGTTGCTCAGCGTTACAAAATTTGAGCAGAGTGATGATGGTGTGTACGTCGAGATGGAAGCCCTCGCATTGAGTCGCGACGTTCCGCTGATGTGGCGCTGGCTCGTCGACCCCATTATCGCGAAGCTGGGAAAAAACTCAGTTCATACGACGCTCGAACAAACTAGGAAAGCTGTGTTGCTGGGCCACAACCAGCCCCATACAATTTCTCCAAAATCCTCAATTACTGATTGATAACATATATAATTCGGTACACCGGCAGCGCTCCGATTTTCCGAAACATTCTTGCTACCGCTCGGCGTCGTACTCGGAAGGCACATCATCCGCGAGCACCTCGTGCGTGGGCACTTCTGCTTCGTCCGAGTCCTCTGCCTGCTCTACCCCCGCCAGCAATGCCGCTTCGAACGGCTGCCCTTCTTCAGCCAATTCTTCCACCCTTTCCGAATCGGTGCGCTCTCGATTTGCCATTGCTCTCATGCCGAGTGGCATATCTTCCGTTTCCAGTTCAATCCCGCTCCTCTGCGCCCGCTTGATCGGTCCTCGACCTGCATCCTTCAGGAACGCTTTGAGGTTTTGCCGGCGTGCGTGCAGTCGACTTCGTTTGGTCGTCTTTGCCGGCATTCGTTTCCGCTTCTTGCTGATATTCTTTCGAGCTGACCGATTGTTAGCCATATTTACTCGCTCCGCGTTGATCGCTTACTTTTTCCCCCGATATCCTGGCGTAGGACGCTTCCGACTTTCGTGAATCTTATGAAGGAATTCGGTACCTTGTTGTGCCAGTTTCTTACCACCGCGATGCTCCAAGCTTCCGATAAAAGCATTCTGCGGTTTGCCAAACCTGTTGCTGCTCATCGCTTCCCTCCGTTGCGTCCATCCCTGAATGTGCCGCCTCCATTTCTAACCTCTTCTATGACAGGACAGGCAAGATTGCAGTGATGCGAGTCACAACTGGCACGATACCGAAAGGCTGTTTATCTGCCTTTGTCGGGGGATTTTCGGTTTCTTTGCCAAGTGTTCAGCGCAGCAAAGCGATATCCGCGAGCCCCTCAATGGGGGTCGGTGCATGGACGATTTCCCGTACCACGCGGTGATCGCTTACCAGATCGGCATGAGGAAACGACAAGCCTGCTCGCTTCCATTGCGTCAGCCGGAGCGCGAGATTGATGCGATGAACTTGTGGACCGCGACCTCTCTTAGCGCACCTTACGCAGTAGCGGTCGTCTCTTTTCGAAAGATCAGATTCGAAGGGATCGACACTTCGACCAAAGTACCAGGGTGGGCATTGGTGATCTTGAGTTCTCCGCCAAACTCTTTCACTCGCTGTCTCATTCCTCCAATTCCAATGCCGACACCATCAGGCCTGAATTCCATCACTTTATCCGATATCCCTTTACCGTTGTCGCGCACCGCTACAGTCAACCGGTTGGGTCCGTCGATGAGACTAACCGTAACCTTATTGGCTCCCGAATGCCGCAAAACATTCGTCAGCGCCTCTTGAATAATTCGGAATATCGTTGTCTCCATCTCTGCGGCCAGGCGCGGGAAATCGCCCGGCTGGATATCGGTTGAGACTTCCATACCGCTTCGCTTTGTCAGCCCGTCCACGTACCACTCCAGCGCCGATTTCAGGCCTACTTCGTCGAGCAGAGGCGGATGCAACAGATGTGACATGCTGCGAACCTGCTGAATTACGCCCCCGATGAGCTCGCTTGCATTCGTGGCGGTCTCCTTCGACCAGGTTGGACAATCGTTTGCCATCGCGATCCTGTCGAGCGCCATCTTGGTTGCAATGAGGTCTTGTCCGAAGCCATCGTGCATCTCGCGGGCTAGGCGGCGCCTCTCGTCATCCTGTGCGGCGATCAGCCGGCCGGAAAGGCATCGCAATTCGAAATTTAATATTTCCAGCGCGCGGTTCTTGCGGTGCAACTCGGCAAAGACGCTCACTTTGGCCCGCAACAGTTCCGGAACCACCGGCACGGAAATGTAATCGACTGCTCCCCGCTGGTACCCTTTCAGCCGGTCGATATCGGTTAAATGCACCGCGGAAATAAAAATGATCGCGGTTTTTTCGAATCGTGGATGCTGCCGAATTATGTCAGCCAGCTCGAAACCGTCGAGTTCGGGCATGCTCACGTCCATGAGAACGACCGCCACGTCGTTCTTCAGCAGCACTTCCATTGCCTCTCGGCCGGAGTTCGCTTTGATGAGGTTCTCGCCTAGATCCGCGAGGATTGCCTCATAGCTGAGCAGCTTCGCCGGTTGATCATCCACCATCAGGATGTTGACTTTATCTTTGCGCTCGGGGTTCAAGCCTACCCTCCTGTTTTTCGGCGCCGCGTCTTTGATATTCATCATGGCGCTACCGATGCAGCCACATTCTTAATGCGGCAAGCAATTGATCCGTGTTTACCGGCTTGGCCAGATACTCCGAAGCGCCCGCTTCCAGGCATTTCTCCCGGTCGCCCTTCATGGCCTTGGCGGTCAAGGCGATGATGGGCAGCCGCCTGAAAGCTGGATTCTGCCGGATCACCTGCATCGTCGCGTAGCCGTCCATTTCCGGCATCATGATGTCCATCAGAACGATCGCCAGGTCCGGTGTTGATTCGAGTGTCGAGATCGCCTCGCGGCCTGTCCCTGCCGTCAGCACGGTCATGCCGCGGCGTTCCAGCACGCTGCTGAGCGCGAATATGTTGCGCACATCATCATCGACCACAAGCACCTTCTTGCCGACCAGCGCTTCGTCGGAACGATGCAGCCGATCGAGCATCCTCTGTTTTTCCGCCGGCAGGCTGCCGATGACCCGGTGCAGGAATAGCGAGGTTTCATCCAGCAGCCGCTCCGGTGACTCCACGCCTTTCACCACCACGCTGCGTGCCAGTGTGTGCAACCTGGCGTCTTCTTCCGGTGATAGTTCCTTGCCCGTAAATACCACGACGGGCAAATCACTGAGCTCTGGACTCTGACCCAGTTGCTCCAGAACATCGAAACCAGACATGTCGGGCAGCCGCAAATCGAGCACTACGCAATCGACGTGCTTTTGTCGGATGCTCGCCAGCGCTTCGGTCCCCGTCGCCGCCACTGATACGTCAATATCGTCATGACCCAACAGTTCCTGAATGCTCATCTGCTCGCCCGGATTGTCTTCAACGATCAACAGATGCTTTCTTCGAGGCGATGCGTAGTCTTTGATCTTCAGCAGAGCCTCTTCCAAAGCCTCGGTCGAAGTTGGTTTCGTCACGAACGAGAACGCGCCTCGCGCAAGTCCGTGGCTGCGGTCTTCGTCAAGCGTGAGCATCTGCACCGGGATGTGCCGCGTCGCTGGATCCTGTTTCAGATGGTTCAGTACGGTCCAGCCCAGCATGTCGGGTAAGAACACATCTAAAGACACTGCCGTCGGCTGGTATTCTCGCGCCAAAGCCAGCGCATCGGTTCCCCGTTGCGCTACCAGAACCTTGAAACCCTTGTCGCGCGAGAGGTCGCACAGCACGCGAGCGTAATGTGGGTCGTCCTCCACAATAAGCAGCACCGCCTCACCCGGTTGCAGGTTCTCTCGGTCATCCGGAATTTGCTCGATCACGTGCTCCACAACCGGCGCGCTCAATTGCATGCTCGGCCTGGATGTTAAAGTCTTGACCTCCACCGGCAAAGCTGCCGCCGATGGACCGACGTACGTCACCGGCAGGTACAGCGTAAATGTGCTTCCTGCACCGGGAGCGCTGCGCAGTTGAATCTCGCCGCCGAGCAGACTCGCCAGTTCACGGCTGATCGCCAGCCCCAGGCCCGTTCCGCCGTATTTGCGGCTCGTTCCGGCATCCGCCTGTTGAAATGCCTCGAAGATAATGCGCTGTTTTTCAAATGGAATTCCGATGCCGGTATCCGCAACTTCAAAGGCGACGACCGATGCCGCCGTGCCCAAAATCGGATGATCGGTGCTCCAGCCCGTCTCCGCCAGCGACACCGAGAGGCGCACTCCTCCATGCTCGGTGAACTTGAATGCATTCGACAACAAGTTCTTCAATACCTGCTGCAAACGCTTCGAATCGGTCACCAGGCTGCGGCCCAGGTGTCCATCCGCGTGCACCTCGAAGCTGAGCCGCCGGTTTTCCGCCTCGTGGCGGAACGGTCGAGCGACCATCTCCAGCAAACTCGAGAAGAATACTTCCTCGGCTTCAACCGACACCGTTCCTGATTCGATCTTCGAAAGGTCGAGAATGTCGCTGATCAGGTTCAGCAGGTCGGTTCCCGCGCCGTGGATCGTGCGGGCAAATTCGACCTGCTTCGGCGTCAGATTGCCGTCCGGGTTGTCGGTGAGCTGCTGCCCGAGCACCAAAATACTGTTGAGCGGCGTTCGGAGTTCGTGAGACATGTTGGCCAGGAATTCGGATTTGTACTTGGAGGTGAGCGCCAACTCCTTGGCCTTCTCTTCCAAAGCGCGCCGCGCCTGCTCGATTTCCTGATTCTTCCGCTCGACTTCGACGTTTTGTTCGGCGAGCTGCTGCGCTTTCTGCGCCAGTTGCTCGTTCGTTTGCTGCAGCTCTTTCTGCTGTGTCTGCAACTCGGTAGCGAGTTGCTGCGATTGCTTGAGCAGAGCTTGGGTCTGCATTGTCGCTTCAATGCTGTTCAGCACGATGCCGATGCTTGATGTCAGCTGATCGAGGAACGCGAGATGTGACGCAGTGAACGCGCTCAGCGATGCCAGTTCAATCACGGCTTTCACGCGGCCTTCAAACAAAACCGGCAGCACGATTACGTTCCGCGGTACCACCCGGAAGAGACCCGAGCGAATCGGAACTGCGTTGTCCGGTATCTCCGTAATCAGCATGCGGCGTTTCTCGAGAGCGCACTGCCCGACCAGTCCTTCGCCAACTTCGAGATTTTGCGCATGCCCGTCTTGCCAGTCATCCGCAAACGCCGACAGCAAACGCATGCTGCCCGCCTCTTCCGTCTCCACTTGATAGATCACGCCCTGCTGCGCGGTCACCAGAGGAGCCAGTTCCGACAGCAGCATGCGGCCTACTGCCGCCAGATCCCGCTGTCCCTGCAACATGCCTGTAAACCGCGCCAGGTTTGTCTTCAGCCAGTCTTGTTCGGTGTTGCGCTCTGTGGTGAGCCGCAGGTTATCGATCATCGTGTTGATGTTGTCTTTTAGTTCCGCGACTTCGCCGCTCGCCTCGACCTGGATCGAACGCGTCAAGTCGCCCTTGGTCACCGCGGTCGCAACTTCGGCAATTGCACGAACCTGGTTTGTAAGGTTGTCCGCAAGCAGGTTTACGTTTCCCGTCAGGTCCTTCCATGTGCCCGCCGCGCCCGGCACGTTCGCCTGTCCGCCCAGCCGGCCCTCGACGCCCACT
>Ga0070738_10006621_pt1 | contig 12045 bp, 10 predicted proteins | sample Coa_R2_2_FD_66446 | JGI IMG/M metagenome (GOLD analysis project Ga0070738, IMG submission 66446) | Surface soil microbial communities from Centralia Pennsylvania, which are recovering from an underground coalmine fire - Coalmine... | ecosystem: Environmental > Terrestrial > Soil > Unclassified ... | reverse complement strand
CCCGCGTCATCGAGGGGAGCAACCTCGACGCCGCGGATTGCGGCGCGGCCCGGGCCGGGGAGGGCGCGGGAGACGGCATGGCCGGCGTGGATCGCGATCCCCGCGGTGCGGACCTCATCGGCCATCGCGCTCGGTTCTCCACCGGGGCGCAGGTCAATCACCGCCGCGACCGGGACCCCGGCCCGATGCAAGTCGAGCGCAGCCTGGTAGCCCTCGGCGTTGGCCGCCAGCACGACGCCGCGGTCGAAGGGCTTGACGGCATACAGGTGGACCAGCCGCTGCGCGGCGGTGGCGAGCATCACGCCCGGCAGGTCGTTGTTGCCGAAGACCGCCGGCTGTGCGATACAACCCGAGGCGATGATCACGCTGCGGGCGCGCAGCTTCACCAGCCGCAAATCGTCGACCAGCGCCACCCAGAAGTCGGCGTAGGCCCCGGCCGCCACGGTCGCCGGCCGGATCTCCAGGTTCGGCAGCGCGGCCGCCCGCTCCAGGAGCGCCGTCGCCAGCGCACGGGCCTCGGGCTGATCCGACCACTGATACAGGAAGCTGCCGCCGGGCCGAGGGTTCTCGTCGACGACCACGACCCGGGCGCTCGCCTCGGCCGCCGCGATCGCCGCCGACAGGCCCGCCGGCCCCGCGCCGACGACGAGCACATCGCAGAAGTCATAGGCCTTCGCTGTGGAGACCCGCGGCCGCCTGGGGTCGACCGCGCCCAGGCCCGCCAGCTCGCGCATGCGCCGCTCGTAGAAGGGAAACAGGCGCCGGGGCTTGTAGAACGTCTTGTAGTAGAAGCCCACGGGGAGGAACCGGCCGAACCAGTCGAGCAGCCGTGCCCGGTCCTGGCGCAAACCCCCGAAGGTGTTCACGGCCGAGAGGGCCATTCCTTCGGCCAGCGGCGTGACGTCGGCGCGGAGGTTCGTCCGGCCGCCCTTGCGGTCTTCCATCAGGGCGTTCACATCATGGTTGGCCAGGCTGTAGACGCCGCGGGCGCGGTGATACTTGAAGCTTCGGCCCAGGAGCCGAACGCCGTTGGCCGCCAGCGCGCTGGTGATCGTATCCCCGGCGAAGCCCGTGTAGGACCGGCCTTCAAAGCGGAAGCCGAGCCGCCGGCTTCGATCGATCCACTCGCTGGCCTGCGGGGGAAGGCGATGGGTCATGATCCACTGTCCCGAGCCGGGTTGCTATCGTCGGGGAGGTAAGTGCGGAGGAATTCATCCTTGATATTGTCGCGCTCGGCGATGAACCAGGTTCCGCTGGCCAGGTGGTACCACCACTCCCGGCGCACGCCGGGCTCGCCCTGACGATTGAACACATAGTCGGCCCACTCGGCGTCCGTCGCCGTCGCCGGGTCGGGCATGGTCCGGACCTCGCCCCCGAAGACGAATTCCTGGAGCGGCCGCGGTCCGTTGAGCGGGCAGCGCAAGAGCTTCATGGTTCAGTGTCCCACCGAGGCGGCGCCTTTTTCGCCGACGAGCTCGTAATTCGCGAACCGCGCGAGGTTGAACGGTCGGATCAGATCGTGGTCCTGGTCCCTGGCCAGGGTGTAGGCCATCGTGGTGCCGCAGACCGGGGTGGCCTTGAAGCCCCAGGTGCCCCAGCCGGTGTCGAGGTAGAAGCCCCGGATCGGCGTGGTCCCCATGATCGGCGAGAAGTCCGGCGTCATGTCCGACATCCCCGACCACTGGCGGTTGACCTTCACATCCGACAGGAACGGGAACAGGTCGAGCAGGTGGCCGGCCAGTCCCTCCACGAAATCGAGCGTCGAGCGCTCCGAGTGCAGCTCGTAAGGATCCAGCGCGGCCCCCATGACCAGCTCGCCCCGCGCCGATTGGCTCACATACAGGTGCAGGTTCGACGAGACGACGATCTGGTCGAGCCAGGGCTTGAGCGGCTCGGTGACGCACGCCTGGAGCGGGTGGACGACGATCGGCGTGCGCAGGCCAGCCATCCGGGTGATCCGCGGCGTGTAGCCGGCCACGGCCGAGAGCACCCGGTTGGTCTTGATGGAACCCCGGTCGGTCCGCACGCCGACGACTTGCCCATCCTGGATCTCGAGGTCGATGACGGCGGTCTTCTGGTGGATCTCGACGCCCAGGCGATCGGCGGCCCGCGCATAGGCCCAGGCGACCGCGTCGTGGCGGACGACCGAGCCCGGCGGGTGGTACAACGCGCCGACGATCGGGGCCTTGCCGCCGCAGGACAGGTCCATCGTGGGGCAGATCCGGTGAATCTCCTCGGGCGTGATCACATAGCTATTCACGCCCAGGTGCTTGTTCACCTCGGCTCGCCATCGCATCGTGCGTAGCGTGGCGGTGGTGTGGGCCAGCGTGAAATGGCCGCGCTCGGAGTAAAACAAGTTGTAGTCGAGCTCCTGCGACAGTTTGGCGAACAGCCGCACGCTCTCGTCGTAGAACTTCACGCCCTCGATCGTGAGGTAGTTGGAACGGACGATCGCCGTGTTGCGGCCGGTGTTGCCACCGCCGAGGTAACCCTTGTCGAGCACCGCGACGTCGGTCATGCCGTGGTCGCGCGCCAGATAATAGGCAGCGGCCAGCCCGTGCCCGCCCGCGCCGATGATCACCGCATCGTAACGGTCCTTGAGCCGCTCTGGCCGGCGGAACATCCGCGGCTCGGGATAGGTCTTGCTGAGGGCGAATCTCAACAGGCGAAAAGGCATCGGCCGGGTACCTCATCCACGTAGGTCATTTCGAGTCTGTTCCACAAGCCTGGTCTAATCGTTGTAGGGTGGGTGAAACCCACCACCGGAAGTCCTTGGCGGGCTTGAAGATCGGTGGGTTTCACCCACCCTACAACATCGACTTCCCCACCCTTCCGAGACAGACTCCGAGCCTGACACGGTCATCCACGTAGGTCAGGCTTTCGCCTGACACGGTCCTTTTCAGGCTGGTATTTCCGCACCGTGTCAGGCGAAAGCCTGACCTACTTCCCCGCCGTGATCACGTGACCAATGACTCATGACTAATGACCGATGAGCCGGCTCGGTGGAACCCGTCACGGCCAGGTCGGCCAGGACGCGGCCGATCAGGCACGAAAACTTGAAGCCATGCCCGCTGCACGGGCTGGCGACGATCACATCCGGCCGGCCCGGGAGGAAGTCAATCTGAAATTGCTCCCCGGGCGCAAGGGTATACAGGCAAGTCTCGGTGAAGTCAATCGGCGCATCGGCCAGCAGCGGGATGTGGTCGTGGAGGAAGCGCCGGACGAGCGATCGGTACGCGTCGCCGACGGTCCGATCCTCGACGTCGGGGTCGATCTCGGGGCCGGCATGCCGCGCGACCTTCACGCCCAGGCCCAGGAACTCGGGCATGCCGTAGAACACGTCCTGGCCGGCGGCCGGCATGAAGATGAAGACCGGGAAGCGGCCGAGCCGGAACGGCGTGGGATCCTTGGGCCGGAAATAGAGCACTTGCTGGCGGGTGACCCGGAGGTCGACCGGCAGCCCCGGCAGGAGCTTCTTGACCCAGGCGCCGGCCGAGACGATCAGCCGATCGGCCGCGATTCGCGCCGAGTCGGTCACGACGACGGGCCGGCGGCCGTCCAGGTCGATATGCCGGACCGGGGTTTGATCGGCGACCCGCGTCCATGGCCCGCCGTGAAACCGCGCCAGCTCGACCTGAAGCGCCACGGCGCGCGACGCGGCGAGCAGGCCGGCGTCGGGCTCGAAGACGATGTCATAGTCCCCGGCGAGAGTGAAGGCGGCCTGACGCTGGTTCCACTCCCGGCCCGAGGTCCGCCAGTGGGGCACGCCGAGGTCCTCGAGGTTCGCCGCGACCTGGGCCACATAGTCGACGCCCGGCGGCGAGAACGAGACGCCGCCGGCGCGGATGTAGAGCGCCTCCCCCGCATCCGCTTCCAGCTCCTTCCAGGCGCGGAAGGCCGCGGGCATCAAGCGGGCGTAGCGGGCATCCCCGTACGAGTGGCGGATGATTCGCGCCGCACCGTGCGAGCTGCCCCGGTCGTGCCCCAGGGCGAACTGCTCGATCAAGACGACCGGCTCGCCGCGACGCGCCAGGTGGTAGGCCGCGGCCGAGCCCATGGCGCCGGCGCCGATGACGACGTTCCTGGCTTCGAGGGATTCCATGGAGAGCCACCTGAGGTTTCGAGGACCAATGCCCGCGAATCCCACCAACCCGCTGGAGCGCCCAGTGCCATCACTCCTGGGCACTGCTGACCAGGATTCCCAGGATCGTGGCCACCTCGTCGAGGTGATACTCGCGACGATCGATGAAGAGGTCTTTGCCCTGCAACTTGAGGAAACGCCAGTCGCTCCCGCTCGTCACACAACCGTACACCGCGGGGACAGGCGTGCCATCCTTCTCGTTGAACAACTGGATGGCCACCATCTCCGCGACGGCTTGGCCGAGGCCCGCGACCAGATCCTCTTTCTTGGCCTCGACCACCGCCACGATGGGGGACTCCACGTCGTCGAGCTCCGGCGACTGAGTGATCAGATCGTCGCAATACCCGCTCAGACCTCGGCCCGGATCGACCGCGAGCGTGACCCCCGGCAGCACATTGATCGCCACGGGTGACCGCCGCTTGGCTTCCATCAAGATCGGCGCGATGATGTACTCGCGCCGGGCCTGCTGCGTATTGATCCCCAGCGCGACCGGCCCGAACTCATCGAGCAACCCTCGGAGGATGTCGCTGGGCTTGATCGGCCCAACATTCTTGAAGAGGTCCGCGTCCTCGTGCCTGGAGAGCTCGAGGCTCCGGACCGCGGTTTTCAGATCGAACTCGGCATAAGCCACGGGCAAGTCTCCGGCGTTCTCGACATCTCCGACCCAGCCGACACCATCCCCGTGCGTGCGTCGCCGTCTCGTTCGCTCACAGCGCCGTCAGATAGCGCTGGATCTCCCACGCTTCGACCTGCGCGTGGTACTCGCGCCACTCGTCGCGCTTGAGCCGGAGGAACTCGTCGGCGATCGGGCCGAGGCTGGCGCGGATCACCTCGTCCTTCTCGAAGTGGGCGAGGGCCTCGGGGAGGCTCTGGGGGAGGGTGCGGATGCCGCGGCGGGCCATGGTCTCCAGGTCCGCCGTGTAGAGGTTGCCCAGGTTCGGCTCGCCGGGATCCAGCCGCCGCGCGATGCCGTCCAGGCCGGCGGCCAGATAGGCCGCGATGCCCAGGTAGGGATTGAACGCGCTGGAGATCGAGCGATCCTCGACGTGACCGCCCTCGGGGACCCGGAGCATCTGCGTCCGGTTGTTGTCGCCGTAGGAGATGAACGCCGGGGTCCAGGTGTAACCCGAGCGCGAGCCGGTCAGGGCCGGGCCCATTTGCAGCCGCTTGTAGCAGTTGACCGTCGGTGAGGTCACCGCGCAGAGTGCCGGGGCGTGATGGACCACGCCGCCCAGAAACTGATAGGCCAGTGCCGAGAGTCCCAGGCCGCGGGGATCCGAGTCGTCGGCGAAGAGGTTGGCGCCGCTCTGGGCGTCGGTCAGGTGGTAATGCATGTGGGCGCCCGAGCCCGTGCGGCTGGCAAAGGGCTTGGCCATGAAGGTGGCGATCGCGCCGACCCGCTGCGCGAGCTGGCCGGCCATCATCCGGAAAAAGGTATAGCGGTCGGCCGTCTCCAGACCGTCGGCATATTGAAAGTTGACTTCATACTGGTAGTTGGCGTCCTCGTGGTCGGACTGGTAGACGCCCCAGCCAAGCTGGTTCAGGCCGTCGTTGAGCGCCCGGAGAAAGCCCAGGGCGCCGGAGATGCCCTTGAAGTCGTAGCACGGTTTGGAGAGGTCGTCGACACTGTGGGGATCCCAGCCGCGGATCGAGCCGCCGGCCTCCTTGACCACCAGGAAGAACTCGGGCTCGATGCCGACGTTGAAGGCGTAACCGTGCTCCCGGGCTCCGGCCAGCACGCGCTGGAGGTTCACGCGGGGACAGAACGGGTGGGGCTGGCCATCGACATACAGGTCGGCGGCGAACCGCGCCACGCCGGGTTCATAGGGCAAGGGCGTGTAGCTGGCCAGATCGGCCCGCGCGAACATGTCATGCGAATGCGGGCCTTGTCCCATCCCCCAGACGGCGCCCCCCGCGAAACCCGCGCCGACCTCCGCGACGGCGCGCAACGTCTTCGCCGGCACGAGCTTGACCTTGGCCGCGCCGTGGATGTCGACGAACTGGATCATCAGGTAGCTGATGCCATCATCTTGAAATCGCCGCTCGAGATCGCCAAGCTGGACATCAACCGTGGGCATGTTGGGTCCTTGGTCCTGAGTCCTGGATCGCTCGCCCTGGTAGATTTTTAACGACATCAGCGCCACAAGCCAGTAAAATCGCTTTTCTTGTCCGGGGTCCGGGGTCCGGGGTCCGCTGACGCGGGCTGACTCGCCTGGTCCGGGAAAGGCCACGCACTCGAAAAAAGGCGACGGCGCAGCGGAGCGGCAGCTCCGACCACGGACCACGGACCACGGACAAAAGATTATGTGCGGCATCATCGGGTTCTGGGACAAGACCGGGCAGCGGGGCGCCTCGACGGGGCGGGTGGTCCTGACGATGCTCGAGGCCCTGGGCTGCCGCGGTCCGGATAGCGCCGGGGTGGCGCTGATCGGTCCGGAGCCGGCAGCCGATCGGGAGTGGGCGTGGTCGATCCGGATCGCTCGGTTCGACGAGGAGACGCTCGAGCGTCTGGAAGGGCTCGGCGCGGTCGTCCGGCCGGAAGCGGGCGGCGTGTGGGCGCGGAGCGGCGGATCGCTCCGGTTCACGTTCCGGCCGGCTCCGCAGGTGACGGTCGATGACCTGGAGCGCGCCCTGGGCGCGCGGCGGGGCGGGCTGGAAGTCCTGAGCCTCGGCCGGCGGCTCGACCTGGTCAAGCAAGTCGGCTCGCCGGCGCAGCTCGAGGCCACGTACTCGGTCTCGAGCTGGGGCGGACCGCTGGCCATCGGCCATACGCGGATGTCCACCGAGAGCCGGATCGACCTCAGCCATTCGCAGCCCTTCTGGGTCCATGGGGTGCCCGACCTGGCGACGGTCCACAATGGGCACGTCACCAACTACCATCAGCTCCGCCGCCGCGCCGAACAACAGGGGACGACCTTCTACACCGACAATGATTCCGAGGTGATCGGGGTCTATCTCCGGGACCGGCTCCAGCAGGGACGGAGCCTCCCCGAAGCGATGGCCGACTCGCTGGACGACCTGGACGGGTCGTTCAACTACCTGGTCGCCTCGGCCGACGGGCTGGGGATCGTCCGGGACCGCCACGGTTTCAAGCCGCTGGTGCTGGCCGAGACCGACGACTTCGTCGCCGTGGCGACCGAGGAGATCGCCCTGCGCCGCGCCCTGCCCGGGGACTACCGGGCCGTCGAGCCTCCGCCCGCATCGGCGACCTTCTACTCGATGAGCTCTTGTCCGTCGCAGGCCGCCGGTTGCCTGGACCCTGCGGCGAGGAAGGCAACCCGCCCAGTGCCTGTCCCGGTCTCGGCCGGCACCGATCACCCCGCGGCGGCCGCCGCGGGCGGACCGGCCGGCCGTACCTGATCGGATCTCCCGCCAAGGTGACGACCGCGATGAACGAGCAGCCCGTGGTCCTCGATTGCGGCGACCTGACCAGCCGCGCGATCAACCGGGCCGTCCGCGCGGCCATCGCCGGGGGCGCGACCCGAATCCAACTGCGCAACCCGGCCGGCCGGCACAACCTCGGAGTGGCCCTTCCCGCCGGGATCGAGCTGATGATCGAGGGGAGCGTCGGCTACTATGTCGCCGGCCTGAATGACGGGGCCAGCGTCACCGTCCACGGCGGAGCCGGCTGGGGAGCCGCCGAAAGTATGCATGATGGCACCGTCGTGATCCATGGGGATGTGGGCAACGCGGTGGCCGCGTCGATCCGGGCGGGGACGGTGGTGGTCTACGGCAACGCCTCCACACGGGCGGGCATCGCGATGAAAGGGGGAATCCTGCTGGTGACCGGCAGCGTCGGGCCGATGGCCGGGTTCATGATGCAGAAGGGGGTGATGATCGTCTGCGGAGATGCGGCCGATGGCGTGGCGGATAGTCTGTACGCCGGGACAGTCTTCCTGGGGGGGCGGCATGGGGAGCTGGGGGCCGATGCGGTCTTCGAGGACCTCACCGCCAGCGACCAGGAACTGATCGCCGCGACGCTGGAGCAGTGGCAGGTCGCCAGGCCGGCGACCGGTTTCCGCAAGCTCGTCGCCGGGAGGAGGCTGTGGAATTTCCAGCAGAGCGAGCGACACCTCTGGAAATCCGCCCTCTGAACAAATCAAGACAATATCGAGAAAAGCGGCCGAGGGCCCGGCCGGTTGATTGACAGGGAACCGTGTGCTACGTAGATTGTACCGACGGTAGTGTCCCTCCTCGCCTTGCTGTCCGAGCCCCTCCGTCGCAAGACCCACTCACACGGGAGGTTCGCGGCACTCGGTGCGACCGGCGACCGGGGGCGGAGATCGGCGGCGGAGGCGCCCAACGACGAGGTGAGCTGGCGCGGCGTGGAGACCGACCCGACCCATGCGGCCTGAACGACGGGAGCGCCTTCCATGATAGTCGCTCAGATCTTCCAGCGCATTCTCAACGGACCGAGCCCGATAGGACTGGCCATCGCCGCAGCCGTGGGCGTCGCGCTGCTGCTGGTCGCAGGCTGGATCCTGGCCGCCGGCCGACCCAGGCCGCTCTGCGGCGCCCTCGCGGCCGTGGGGCTGGCGATCGTCCTGGCCGTGCTGGCGCTGATCGACGCCCAGACCGTCCAATTTCGCGTGGGGGAGAGCGTCACGGTGACCCGACCGAAGTACGCCGAGGGGAAGCGTTCTCTCGCCCGCGCCGGCTTGATCGTGCTGCCGTGCGTGGCGGTGCTGGTGACACTGGCCGTGTGGGCGGATTCCAAACGCCGGATTCGCGCGCGGATTCCCGGGCAACTGAAGGAAGGACGCAAACGGTTCCTGAACAAGGAATACGAGGCGGCGCTGGCGGAATACAACCGCACCATCCAGATCGCCCCCTACCGGGGTGATGCCTATTACGGCCGGGGTTGCGTCTATCACGCCCTGGGCCAGACCGCGCTGGCGCGCGCCGACTTCGACCACGCGCTGCGCTGCGATCCCCGGCTCTTCCCGGCCTATCTCGAACGGGCCAAGCTCAGCACCGAGACCGGCGATCTCGATGGCGCGCTGGCCGACTTCGGACAGCTCCTGGTCAATCGAGGCAACGACCCGGAGCTGTACCTCAACCGCGGGATCTGCCTGCTCAAGAAAGGGCAGGTGAGCGACGCCCTGGCCGATTTCCACCGCGTGCTCAAGTTGACCAATCACTCGGATTACGCGGATCCGGCCAAGAACTACCTCCGCCAATACGAAGCCGCGGCCCCGCCGGCGGAGCCCGCCGCGGCGGAGGTCAACGGTGCGCCGGCCACGACCGCGATGCCCGAGCCCAAGACCGAGGATTACGTCCTTTGACCGGCGACCCAGGCCCGATTCAACGGTCGCGATCGGCGGTCGAGCAGGCCGTGGCGATGGGGGGCGATCCGTCGCCGCCGGAATCCTCGGGCACGTTCACTCCGGCCGTCATCGAAGACATCCAGATCAAGTCGGAGCTGGCGCGGTACCGGATCCGCGGCTTCGGTGCCCTGCGGCCGCGCACCTGGGCGACGCTGGACGACTTGACGTTCATCCCGGCGACCCTGACCCGCATCCCGCTGGAAGGGTACCGCGAGTCCTGCTCGACCCGGACCGTGCTGGGAACCCGGTTCGCCTCCCAGCCGATCGAGCTGGAGATCCCCCTGATGGTCACCGGGATGAGCTACGGGGCGCTCTCCCGCAATGCCAAGGCCGCCCTGGCGCGCGGGGCGAAGCAGGCGGGGACCTCGACCACCACCGGCGACGGGGGGATGCTCGACCTGGAACGCACCGAAAGCCGGGTGATGATCTACGAGGTGCTCCCCAGCCGGTACGGGATCAACGTCCAGCACCTCCGCCAGGCCGACGCCATCGAGCTGACCATCGGCCAGGGCGCCAAGCCCGGGACCGGCGGCTTGCTCCTGGGCTCGAAGGTCTCCGCGGAGGTCGCCCGGCTGCGCGACTTGCCCCCCGGGGTCGATCAGCGCTCGCCGTGCCGGCATCCCGACTTCCTCGGCCCCGACGACCTGGTGATCAAGATCGAGGAGCTGCGCGAGGCGACCGATTACCGGGTGCCGATCTTCGTCAAGATGGGCGCGTCGCGCGTCTTCGACGACGTCCGGCTGGCCGCCAAGGCGGGCGCCGACGTCGTCGTCGTCGACGGCATGGAGGGCGGGACGGCGGCCTCGCCCGAGCTGCTCCAGGAGCACACCGGCATCCCGACCCTGGCGGCCGTCTGCGAAGCCCGGGCGGCTCTCGAAGACATCGGCCTCTACGGCAAGGTCCAGCTCATCATCGCCGGCGGCCTGCGGCACGGCTCCGATTGCGCCAAGGCGATGGCCCTGGGCGCCGACGCCTGCTACCTGGGCACGGCACTCCTGATCGCCTTGAATTGCAACAAGCCGCTCTACATCGAGGATTACCACAAGATCGGCGCTGCCCCCTATTCCTGCCACCACTGCCACACCGGGCGATGCCCGGTCGGGATCACCACCCAGGATCCCCAGCTGACCGCCCGGCTGGAAGTCGAACCCGCCGCCGAACGGGTGGCCAACTTCTTCCATGCCCTCACCTCGGAGATCCAGATCCTGGCGCGCGCCTGCGGCAAGAGCGACGTGCACCACCTCGAGCCGGAGGACCTCCGCGCCTTGACGCTCGAAGCCTCGATGATCACCGGGCTGCCGCTGGCCGGGACCAACCGCGTCTTCGGCGGCGGGCCGGGCTGGACAGAACACGGCGCGAGTCACTGAGTGGCCGGGTCCTCGAGTTGAGGCTGTCCAGGCCCACTCGCGGCCTCGGGAGAATTCCGAGGGCGTTCCAGCAGTTCACCTTCCCCCAAGTGCAGCACGACTTGGGCTTGAGCCTGCACGATGCCGACCTGTTCGCTGCCGCACCGCCGTTCCCGATTCGTGAGGAGTTTGCGGCGTTCCTCCGCGATGGCGTGGCCTTGGCCGTGGCCAACAGCACGGAAAAGGCCAAGTCCGAGTTCATCATCGCCCCGGTCCTGCTCGAGCTCCGTCGGGCCCTGGGACCGCGCTTCTTCCTCTTCTCGGGAATCGAGTGGGAAGCCGATTCCAGCCGGGGGCTCAACGGTTCTTGCGACTTCATCCTGACCAAAGGAGAGAGCCAGTACGTCCTGAGCGCCCCGTTCGTGACGATTGTGGAAGCCAAGAACGACCTGATTCGCACCGGGCTGGGTCCGTGCATCGCCGCCATGTATGCTGCCCGGCTCTGCAACCAGAACTCAGGGCGGCCCATCGCGCGGGTTTACGGGGCGGTCAGTACGGGCAGCGCCTGGAAGTTCTTGCAGTTGGAAGGGGCGTTATTAACAATCGATGTGCCGGAGTATTACATCGACAACCTGCCCAAGATCATGGGGATCTTGCGGCAGATCGTCGAGTCGGCTTGACCCACGGCCGGAGTGGACCCGCTCCGCAGTCCCGGTTTCCTCGGCCTCCCGTCCCGTCACCGTCACCGCGAGAGGATCGCTCGTGAGCTCGATCGTGAACCCACCGAAGACCGCCGGCCCGCCGGCCTCCGCCCACACGCCGGCACCCTACGAGGGTCCCGCGCGCGACGAGGTCCTGGCGATGCGCCGGGAGTATCTGACTCCCGGGTTGATCACCTACTACCGCGAGCCGCTCCTGGTCGTCGAGGGACATATGCAATACCTCTGGGACGAGGCCGGCAAGCAGTACCTCGACGGCTTCGCCGGGATCGTCACCGTCTCGGTCGGCCATTGCCACCCCCGGATTGTGGAGCAGGTCCGCGCCCAGGTCGGCCGGCTCCAGCACACCACGACCATTTACCTCCACCCCGCCGCGGCGATGCTGGGCAAGCGGCTGGCCGAGCACATGCCCGAGGGGAGCGGCCTGACCGTCAGCTACTTCACCAACTCGGGGAGCGAGGCCAATGAGATCGCCATCCTGATGGCGCGGGAGTCCACGGGCCACGCGGAGG
>Ga0070738_10006616_pt1 | contig 12048 bp, 8 predicted proteins | sample Coa_R2_2_FD_66446 | JGI IMG/M metagenome (GOLD analysis project Ga0070738, IMG submission 66446) | Surface soil microbial communities from Centralia Pennsylvania, which are recovering from an underground coalmine fire - Coalmine... | ecosystem: Environmental > Terrestrial > Soil > Unclassified ... | reverse complement strand
TAACTTTGGTCGGCTTCATACGCTGCTTAAAAGGAAGACGTTCTGGATGAGCTTCAGCCTAGCTTCTTATTGGGGGCTTGCAAGCTTGCTGGAATCCTCGATATTCGAACACAGCCTATGAAAGCCCCTCTGTTCACCGGTTGTTTTTTGCGTTTTTCCGCCGTGATGCTTGCCGGATTGAATTTCGTCAGCTGCAGCCCGCCGGCGCGCGCCAGCGAAGAAAGCGGCCTGGCCCCGATTTTCAACGGCAAAGATCTCAGCGGCTGGCAAGTGCCCGACCCCAACCCATTTTGGCGCGTCGAGGACGGGATTCTGGTTGGAGAGAACGATGCCGCAAAGAAAGGCCACGTTCTCTACACCACCAAGGCCTACAAGAATTTCATCATCGAATTGGAGGCGCGTTGGTCCGTCGAAATTGACAGCGGCATCATGCTCCGTCAACCCGAACTGCAGATGCAAATCGGGATCTCGCGAAGCTTGAAGACCGACATGACCTGCTCGTTCTACACCAATGGAAAAGAAAAATATCCCGAGCCGGGCCGCGCCAAGAACCTGGAGAAGTTCCTTAAGCCCGGCGATTGGAACAAAATCCGTTTAGAAGCCAAAGGAGACCATTTCACTGTCTGGTTGAACGGCGAAAAAGTTACCGATTACAAAGACGTACGATATCCCAATCCTTACGCCATCGGGCTCCAGATTCACCCGGGATTGGTCATGAAGATAGAGTTTCGCAACATAAAATTGCGCGAACTCGAGTAATCAGCCATGGAAACTTCAACTCAAGTTTTGCTTTTTCGGACACTGTGCGTCGCAATACTCGGGTTTGTCTCAGCAGGCGCGTCCGCTGATTCAACGTCCGATTGGCCACAGTTTCGCGGACCAAACGCCAGCGGGGTTTCGACAAAGCCGGTTCCGACAACCTGGAATTTGGAGTCGGGCGAAAACATCCGGTGGCAGACGCCCGTGCCGGGCATGGGTCACGCCTGCCCCATTGTATGGGGGGATCGAATCTTCATCGCGACCGCGGTGAAACAGGGCTCAAAGCCCGATCTGAAGATTGGACTTTACGGCGATATCGATTCTTACGCGGAAACTGAATCGCACCAATGGCGCCTGCTTTGTATCGACAAAGGAACCGGCAAAATCCGTTGGGACAAACTGGTTCTGGAGAAAGTGCCTCGCGCCCAACGTCACACCAAGGCCACACACTGCAATTCCACGCCGGCCACAGACGGCAAGCGTATCGTGGCGATTCTCGGTTCCGAAGGACTGTTTGGATTCGACCTGGACGGCAACCAGCTTTGGCACACCGACTTGGGCCCAATGGACCCCGGGTTCTACGTGGTTACCAATACTTCCTGGGGATTTGGGAGTTCGCCCGTGCTGCATGACGACAAAGTGATCGTGCAATGCGACGTTCTAAGCGAGCAGTATCTGGCTGTGTTCGATGCCAGGGATGGCAAGAGATTATGGCGGAAGTCCAGGCAGGATGTGCCCACCTGGTGCACACCCATTGTTGCCGCCTGGGCAGGCCGCACGCAAATCATCGTCAACGGCTGGAAACAAATTGGCGGTTATGATTTCGCCACCGGCAACCCGGTTTGGCAACTCCACGACGGAGGAGACATCCCGGTGGCTTCTCCGATCCTCGCCGAGGACAGGGTGATCCTGACCAGTGGGCACGGCAAAGCGCGGCCGATGCGCGCCGTTCGGCTAGATGCCACTGGCGACATTACCCCGCCCGATTTGAGTTCCACCAACCAGGCCGTCGTCTGGTGCCATCCCAGGTCCGGAGATTATCTCCAAACACCCATCGTTGTGGGCGACCTCGTGTGGGGAGCTCTTGACAGTGTGGTGACTTGCTTTGATCTGCACACGGGGAAAGTGAATTATTCCGAACGGATCGGCGACGCGTCCCAGGGCTTTACCGCTTCGCCGGTGGCGGCAGCCGATAAACTCTATTTCACCGGTGAACGCGGCGAGGTGATCGTCCTCTCCGCAACTCCGCAGTTCACACCCATAGCAACCAATCAGCTCAACGGAATCTGCCTTTCCACCCCAGCCATATCCGATGGGACAATTTTCTTTCGCACGACCGAAAAGCTGCTCGCGGTGGGTAAATAGCAGTCTGATGGCGACTCTCGGAACTGTCGCAAGCGGCTAAAGAGTGAGCCCGGGGGCCCGTCGCGGGTTTCCTCTCTTGCGCGATCGGTAATTTCTGTAATTATCTGTATTAGAAGCTACCGCACCCAGGCACTGGAGAAACTTTGGAGACCTGATCCTACGCGGCCCCGTTGCCGGGTGGTGGCTGACCGAGCGCCATGTCCGCTGCACATAAAAGCCTTTGGTTCACCTTCGCCTCACTGGTTTCAACCCTCCTGTGCGCCCGCGCGGCCGCGCCTTCCGAGATCGAATTTAACAGGGATATCCGGCCGATTATCACCGAAAATTGTTTTGCGTGCCATGGGCCAGATAAAAACCAGCGCAAGGCCAAACTCAGGCTGGACGTGCGCGAAACGGCGGTTGAACGGGGCGCCATTGTCCCGGGCAAGCCACAGGAGAGCAAGCTGGTTGAACATATATTCTCGGACGACCCCGAGGAAATCATGCCTCCGCCAAAGTCGCGCAAAGTGCTGTCCGCCGCGCAAAAAGAGCTTTTGCGCCGCTGGGTTGCCGAAGGAGCGCAATACGAGCCCCACTGGGCTTACATCAAACTGCGCCGTCCGGCTGTGCCCGCCACCAGCGATCCCGGGTGGGTGAAGGATCCCGTTGATGCGTTTATTTTGCGAGCGCTCGAGGAGAGGAAAATCCAACCGTCTCCCGAAGCGAGCAAGGCGACCTTGCTGCGCCGGCTCAGCCTGGACCTAATCGGGATGCCGCCGACGCCAGAGGAGTTGGGTGCATTCCTCAGCGACACGTCGCCGGGTGCCTATGAGCGGCAGGTGGAGCGGTTGCTCAAATCTCCCCACTTCGGCGAGCGCATGGCAGTGCCTTGGCTCGATGTGGTGCGCTACGCAGACACTGTCGGATATCACGGGGATCAGAATCAAAACATCTTTCCGTACCGGGATTACGTGATTACGGCGTTCAACAGCAACAAGCCGTTTGACCAATTCACCGTCGAGCAGCTTGCCGGCGACCTGCTCCCGTCGCCGACCGTCGAGCAAAAGATCGCCTCCGGATTTAACCGCCTCAACATGGTCACGCGCGAGGGCGGCGCCCAGGAAAAGGAGTACCTGGCCAAATACGCCGCCGATCGCGTCAGGACAGTTTCCATGGCGTGGCTGGGATCGACCATGGGTTGCGCGGAGTGCCACGACCACAAGTACGATCCGTTTACGTCCAAGGATTTCTACCAGATGGAAGCCTTTTTCGCGGACATCAAGCAGTGGGGTGTTTATGCAGATTACGATTACACTCCGAATACGGAGCTGAAAGGCTACGGCAACGATCATCCGTTCCCTCCGGAAATCGAGGTCGACAGTCCGTATCTTCACAACCGGATTGCGCTGCTCCGCGCAAAACAGGAAAAGGAATATGAGCTTGCGGCAGCCGCCTTTAAAACCAATGAGCAACAGCGGCGGAGTTTTGACGCCTGGCGCAAGACGGGGCTCAAATTTCTTTCGTCAAATCCGACAGGATGGATGACGACCACGCCCGAGGTTGCCATGCGCCTGAAAGACACAAATGCCGTCGCCAACACGAATTTTGTTATTCGCGAGGACGGTTGGGTCCAATTGAGCGAACTACCAAGAGAAGACACACGGCTGACTCTATTGCTCTCGAACGTAAGCGTCAGCGCCATCCGGATCGAAGCCAATCCCGTGAAAGCCGAGGGCAAATTCAAAAAGGCGTCCCTTTCCCTGTCCGCCAGCTACAAAGAAATGGGCGATTCACCGGCGAAGAAGCTCTCTTTTTATTGTGCTGAAGCAGATTACAAAAGCATCCATTACGCGGGCGGCCATCCGGTCATCGGAGTGAAAGATCGCTGGGACCTGGCGACCAATCAACCGCTTCAAACCGCTATCTGGCTGCTTGAAAAACCGCTTCAATGCTCTGGCGGTTATCTAAACCTCGATTTGGGCGGGTTGCCAGTTGCCGCCGTCCGAATATCTGTTTCACCTTTTTCGGGAGAGGAACCTCTTGAAGCCGGGGCCAGCCGCGCGTTGGGGAAGGCAATGGCAAAAATCCTCGGAAGATCCCGCGCCGAACGGGATGAACTGTTTCGAACATACCTGCTGAGCACGCAGTTCGATGAGAAAACCATGGAGCGATTGAAAGTGCTCCAGGATGGAGTTCGTGAGTGTCGCGGCGGTCGAGCGTTAACGATGGTAACGGTGGCGCGGGAACCCCTGGTGACCCGGGTTTTGCGCCGAGGCAATTGGCAGGACGAAGGCGGCGACCTGGTCCAGCCCTTGGCGCCGCATTTTTTGCCGCAAATTGAGAACCCGGATCATCGTCGTTTGACGCGGCTGGATCTTGCGCGATGGCTCGTGTCCGCAGACAACCCGTTGACCTCACGCGCCGTGATGAACCGCCTCTGGAAGCAGTTTTTCGGGACCGGTGTTTCAGCTGTTGTCGATGATTTGGGAGCGCAAGGCGAATGGCCTGTGCATCCGCAGTTGCTAGATTGGCTTGCCAGCGAATTCATGAATCCGAGCGCCTGCCTGCCCGTGGCGGCAACCAACGATTCGGCCTTCCCCTGGGACATGAAACATATGGTCAGGCTCATCGTTATGTCCTCGACGTACCGACAGGACTCGAATCAACGGCCCGAATTAAAAGATGTCGATCCCAACAATCGGCTGGTGGCGTGCCAATCGCCGCGGCGGCTGGAGGCGGAATTTGTGCGCGACAACGCGCTCGCGATCGCCGGGCTCCTGAATACGGATATTGGCGGGCCCAGCGCATTTCCGTATCAGCCTCCCGGCTATTACAGTTATCTACAATGGCCGGACCGAGACTACTATCCAAGCAAGGACGAGCGCCAATATCGCCGCGGCATTTACACTCACTGGCAGCGCGCGTTTTTGCACCCGATGCTGGCCAACTTCGACGCGCCGTCGCGTGAGGAATGCACGGCCAACCGGATTGTTTCGGACACGCCGCAACAAGCGCTCACCCTGCTGAATGATCCAACCTTCATGGAAGCGGCGAGGGTGTTTGCGGCCCGCACGCTCACTCGAACGCCAGGCGGCGATTCCGAAAAACTGAACGTCGCTTTCAGCCGCGCGTTGGCTCGAGTGCCGAACCGGGCGGAGCGCGAATCCCTGCTGGGCTTTTTAGCGGCCCAGCGGGAGCACTATGCCGGAGCGCCCGAAGAAGCGGCCAGGCTTATCCGAATTGGGAATGCCCCGGCCGCGTTGGACCGCGATCGAGCCGAGTTGGCTGCCTGGACCCAGGTTTGCCGCGTCATTCTTAATCTGCACGAAACGATCACCCGATTTTAAATGAAAGCACAGCAATCCGGCTCCATTTCGCAAGTCGCCGACCGGCTGAAGCAGTCGGATTTCCAACTGAACATAAACCGCAGGACGTTTCTTGGCCGTGCTGCTTACGGGCTGGGTGGCCTGGCCCTCGCGTGCCTGCTTGAACCCAAGGCCGCATTCGGGGCCGAGAAGGTGCCGTTCGAGCATTGGAAAGGAGTGATCCATCCGCCGCATTTCCCCGTGCGTGCCAAGCGTGTCATCCATCTGTGCATGGCCGGCGGGCCTTCGCACCTGGAAAGCTTTGACTACAAGCCCGAGCTGAAACGCATTCACGGCCAACCCTTCCCTGAGTCTTTTACGAAAGGCCAGCAACTCGCGCAGTTGCAGAACATGGAATTGAAGGCGCGCGGACCTTTCGTTGATTTTAAAAGGCACGGCCAGTCAGGCCAGGAGGTTTCAGACCTGTTCCCGTCCATTGCCGGGATTGCGGACGATATCTGCGTCGTGCGCTCGATGCACACCGAACAAATCAATCACGACCCAGCGCACGCATTTATGAATGCCGGGTCGATTATCAAAGGCCGCCCCAGCATGGGTTCCTGGCTGTTGTACGGCATCGGGGCGGAAACGGATGAACTGCCGGGGTTCGTTGTTCTGAATTCCGCGGGTAAATCCGGGCTCCAGCCTGTCTCCGCGCGCCAGTGGTCGAGCGGTTTCCTGCCGAGCAAATTCCAAGGCATTTTGTTCCAATCCAAGGGCGACGCCGTTCATTACGTCGGCAACCCGGACGGCGTGTGCCAAAGCACGCAAAGACAGGTTGTCGAAGAAATCAAACGGCTCAACGGCATACTTGAAGAGGAAAGGATCGACCCCGAGATTCAAACCCGGATCAGCCAGTATGAATTGGCGTTCCGGATGCAAACCTCAGTTCCGGATCTGACAGATTTCTCGAAAGAACCGCAACACGTTCTGGATTTATACGGCGTAAAACATCCCGGGGACGGCACGTTCGCATCGAATTGCCTGCTGGCCCGGCGCCTGGCCGAACGGGGAGTGCGTTTCATTCAACTGTATCACCGCGCGTGGGATCACCACGGTGAAATTGAAAAAGACATGCCTGTGGCTGCCAGGGATGTCGACCAGGCATCGGCTGCCCTGGTAACCGACTTGAAACAACGAGGCATGCTCGAAGATACCCTGGTCATCTGGGGTGGAGAATTTGGGCGGACTCCGATGGGGCAAGGCTCAGGACGGGACCATCATATCAATGCGTTTTCCGTGTGGCTGGCCGGCGGCGGCATCAAGGGCGGGTTAACCTACGGCAAGACAGATGAACTCGGCTACCGGTACCTTGAGGACGGCCAGCAAATGCACGTCCATGATTTGCATGCCACGATGCTGTATTTGTGCGGCATCGATCACAAACGGTTGACGTATCGTTTCCAGGGCCGCGATTTCAGACTTACAGACGTTTCAGGCGAGGTCGCCCAGGGAATCATCGCCTGAGTGTGCCGACGGCGTCCCGGTCAGGGGGATCGCCCCACCTTGCTGAGGAACTCCCTGGTCCGCTGATGTTGCGGGTTTGAAAAGATCTCTTCCGGAGGCCCTTCCTCGGCGATGCGGCCGCCGTCGAAAAAAAGCACGCGATCGGCCATGTCCCTGGCAAATTGCAATTCGTGGGTTACCACTATCATGGTCATGCCTTCTTCAACCAGTCCGCGCATCACCTTGAGGACTTCTTCGCGCAACTCCGGGTCCAGGGCGCTGGTGGGTTCGTCAAAGAGCATCACTTCCGGCTGCATCGCCAGTGCCCGCGCGATCGCCACCCGCTGCTGCTGCCCGCCCGAAAGCTGCGACGGGTAGGCCAAGGCTTTGCCCTCCAGTCCAACTTTGCCCAAAAGTTCACGGCCGAGGGTCTCGGCCTCCGCCTTTTGAACGCCCTTAACGAACCTCGGCCCGGAAGTGACATTATCCAGGACCGTCAGGTGGGGGAACAGGTTGAAGGATTGAAACACCATGCCAGCTCGGAGGCGCAACTGCCGCTGCTGTTCTTTTTCCTCGGCACCCTTCGGCGGCTTGCCGCCGAAGATTGTCACTCCTCCGATGGTAATGCGCCCTTCATCGGCGATCTCGAGCTGATTCAGACAACGCAGGAATGTGCTCTTGCCGCAGCCGCTGGGGCCGATGAGAACCACGGCTTCTCCCCGCCGCTGCGCGTGGTCGATGCCGTGCAACACGCGGTTGCTTTGATACGATTTAATCAGTTTTTCAACGACGATCATAACTCAGCCGCTTTTCAAGGCGCTCAGCTAAAAGAGATGCCGGGTAACTTAATGCAAAATAGATCGCGGCCGTCATCAAGCCAAGCCCGATGTAATCATAGGTCGACATCGCCAGCATTCCGTAAACCTTGGTTAACTCTACCATGGTAATCACCGACACAATGGATGAATCCTTGAACATCGCAATAAAGTCGTTGGTGACCGGCGGAATGACGACTCGCAGCGCCTGGGGCAAAATGACGTGGCGCAGCGTTTGCCAGCGGCTCATACCCAGGGCCTGGGCGGCCTCGGTTTGCCCGCGCGGGATCGATTGGATCCCCGCCCGGTAATTCTCGGATTCACTGGCGGCATAGTTCAAACCAAGCCCCGCAATTCCTGCCAAAAAGGGGTTGAGCCTGATCCCAATTTCCGGCAACCCGTAATAGATCAGGAACAACTGGATCAGCAAAGGCGTGCCGCGGATCACTTCCACGTATGCCCTGGCCAGCCAGTTCACCGGGGGAGGAGCATAGAGCCGCAGCAAGACGAGGATCAGACCTGTCACTACGGCCAGCGCCATCGCCAGCACGGAGAGCTCGATTGTAACCGATGCGCCCCGCAGCAAAAGCGGCAGGTACTTCGGCCACTCGCGCAACGTTGAAATCGCCTTTTGTTGGCTTACAACCTCCGGACGGTAATCTTTGAGGGATTCCTGCCGTTCATCCCAAAGTCCGTATTTGCGGTCAATCCGTTCGAGGGTTCCGTCCTGGGCGAAGTCGGTGATGGCCTGGTTCAGGGCCGCCAGCAAATGAACGTCGCCCCTGCGTACCCCAATCCCGTAGTACCCAGGCGCGAACGAACCTCCGGTAAACTTCAACTCCGGATCCGATTTGGCGTAATAGAGCGCAATTGGCAAATCCATCACTACGGCGTCAATCCGATGGGCCTTCAGGTCCCGCAAGCTTTCCACGTTGCCAGGATAAATCCGAAGGTCCACACCGCCCATGGCCTGGAGCAAACGTTGTGCGACCGTGGACGACAATGCGCCAACTGCTTTGCCTTTCAGGTCCTGGAGCGTTTCAAAGCCAACCGTCTCTTTTCTCGCAACCATTTGTTGCGCGTAGGCGTAATACGGCAGCGACATGTCGATCCGCTGCCGGTGTTCAGCCGTAAGTTCCAATCCGTTTAAAACAATATCGAAATTGCCGCGCTCGAGCGCCGGAATTAACTGATCCCATTGATTCTGGACCATTCTGGCCTTAACGCCCAGTCGCGCGGCCAGCGCCTCAGCCAGATCATGTTCAAAGCCGATGAGTTCCTCGGGCCTTTGCGGATTGGGAAAGACGTAAGGAGCGCCGCCCTCGGCATCGGCGCCCCAAAGCAATTCTCCCCGCTTCTGAATTGCCGACAATCCGTCGGCGGCAAAAACCTGGCCGAGCCCGGTTGCTACCGCCGCCGCGCAAGCCAACCAAGCAGCCCCGGATCGACGCCTGAATGGGTTCATCGAGGCGGGACGATATCATGTCCAAAAAAAATGCCGAAAAGTTTTTAATCCGCCGGAAAATTTTGGAGGTCAGGGGCTATTTGACTCGCCGGCTCCCGCGTTTTGGCTCGACCCCCCGCATTCCAAGCAGTTATGTTCACCCCTCACGACCGAGGTGAACTATGGATGAACTGCTGAAGCTTTTGCAGACCAATGCGCTGGAATCGGCTGAAAACCTGGGCAGAATGCTGGGTCTTCCTGCCGCGGAAGTCAGCGCGCGCATTGCCGATTATGAGAAAAAGGGCGTCATCCGCGGTTACCAGGCCATTCTCAATGAAGATCAGCTTGGCTTGGACAAGGTCACAGCGGTGATCGAAGTCAAGGTCACTCCCCAACGTGAAGGCGGTTTTGACACAATCGCCCAACGGATTAGCCGGTTCCCGGAGGTCAGTTCCGCTTACCTGATGAGCGGGACCTACGATTTATTGCTGTTTGTCGAGGGCCGGACGCTGCGGGAAGTGGCCAGTTTCGTGAGCGAGCGGCTTTCGCCCCTCGAAGGCGTCCTGTCCACCTCGACACATTTCATGCTCAAAACTTACAAGCGCCTGGGTGTCTTGATGCAAAAGGAACCTGCCGATGAACGCCTCAGCGTCTCTCCGTAACCGGCTCAACACGACCGTGCGCGACATCCCGCGCTCGGGGATTCGCGACTTCTTCGACATCGTTTCGACGATGAAAGACGTCATCAGTCTCGGGATCGGCGAACCCGATTTCGACACACCCTGGCACGTTCGTGAATCGACGGTCTTCGCGCTCGAACGCGGCGCGACCCATTACACCAGCAACTACGGTTACCTCGAGTTGCGCCGCGCCCTGAGCCGTTACGTCCAAAAGGTTTTTGGTGCGGAATACAACCCGGAAGATGAAATCCTCATCACGGTCGGAGTAAGCGAGGCGCTCGACCTTGCGTTGCGCGCGCTACTGAACCCGGGCGATGAAGTCCTGTATCACGAACCGTGCTACGTGTCCTATCGAGCCACGATCCTCTTTGCGCAAGGTGTCCCGGTTCCGATTGAAACCAGGCCGGAAAACGGCTTCCGCCTGACCCGGCAAATGCTGGAAGCCAAAGCCACGCCCCGCACAAAGGTGCTGATGCTCAATTTTCCGAATAACCCGACCGGCGCGATTATGAGTCGGGCCGACCTGGAGGACATTGCGGCGTTCGCGCGCGACCGTGATTTGCTGGTGGTGACCGATGAAATTTACGGCGAACTGACCTATGACCGGCCGCATACGAGCATTGTAAGTTTGCCCGGGTTGCGCGACCGCACGATCTTCTTGCACGGTTTCTCGAAGGCCTGGGCAATGACCGGGTTCAGACTGGGATACGCGTGCGGCCCGGCCGACCTAATCGAGGCCATGATGAAGATCCACCAATACACGATGCTATGCGCCTCATCTTTGAGCCAGAAAGCTGCAGTCGAGGCCCTCGCCCGGCCGGAGTCGGACGTTGCTGAAATGGTGAATGAGTACCGGCGCAGACGCAATTTCCTGGTCGGGGCGTTTCGTGATTTGGGGATCGAATGCCATCAGCCTCTGGGCGCCTTTTATGCCTTCCCCAGCGTGAGCCGTTTCGGGGTGTCTTCCCGCGATTTCGCTTTGAAACTGCTGCGCGAAGAACGAGTCGCCGTGGTTCCCGGGACAGCATTCGGGGAGTGCGGTGAAGGATTCGTCCGCTGCGCCTACGCGACCAACCTGGAAAATATCAAGGAAGCCGTGAAGCGGATTCAGAGATTTATAGCAAAACCGTTGAAGGACTAGTGGCCATTGCCTGACGCGCTCCACGGTTGTGGGGATTTGCGGAACTAGTTGACAAGGTGATTGGCCGCCGGAATCCTTTGCTCAGTTTGAACCCCAAGAACGTCTTGTCTTTCCCTCGCTTCCCGTGCGCTTGTGCCATCCTGCTCGGTCTCACCCTGCAGGCGCTGACTTCATCCGCCGCCACCGGAACAATCGCCGATGTTCAGCACGTGGTCATTTTCATACAAGAAAACCGCTCGTTTGATAACTACTTCGGCGCGTATAAGGCCGTCCGCGGGTTCAACGACCGCAATGCGCTGCGTTTTCAAAACGGGACCGCGGATTTTTACCAACCCCAGGGCAATGGTTATGTTCTGCCTTATCACTCGACCAATCAGTGCCTCAATGACCTGGCTCACGATTGGATCACGGGCCATGCCGCCTGGGACTTGGGCAAGTGGGATGAATGGGTCCTGGCAAAAGGCGCCTCGGCGCTCACGTATTACACGCGAACCGACCTCCAATATTATTACGCGCTGGCGGATGCGTACACGATTTGTGACGACTATTTTTGCTCGGTGTTAGGCCCGACGAATCCAAATCGCCTTTACACGATGACGGGAATGATCGATCCGAACGGGACCGGAGGGGGACCCGTGATCGATAACAGCGAACCTGGCTTTTCCTGGACGACTTACCCGGAGCGGCTCCAAAAAGCGGGGGTCAGTTGGAAAGTGTACCAGCAAGCAGACAACTACGACGATAATGCGTTAGCCTGGTTCAAGCAGTATAGAACTGCCGGTCCCGGCAACCCACTGCACGATCGCGGCATGGCTACTGTGGGCAGTCTCGTCGCGGCGTTCCGAGCCGATGTGACAAATAATTCTTTGCCCCAAGTAAGCTGGCTGATAGCGCCAACCGCCTTGTCGGAACATCCGGATTTTCCGCCCGTAAATGGGGCAGCTTTAACAGCGCAACTGCTTGGTGCCCTCGCTTCGAATCCGGCCGTTTTGAACACGACAGTCTTCATCCTGACCTACGACGAGAACGGCGGCTTCTTTGATCACGTGCCGGC
>Ga0070738_10006614_pt1 | contig 12050 bp, 6 predicted proteins | sample Coa_R2_2_FD_66446 | JGI IMG/M metagenome (GOLD analysis project Ga0070738, IMG submission 66446) | Surface soil microbial communities from Centralia Pennsylvania, which are recovering from an underground coalmine fire - Coalmine... | ecosystem: Environmental > Terrestrial > Soil > Unclassified ... | reverse complement strand
TTGTCTCCTGGCGGGCCGAAAGCGTGCGTTTGGCGCTCTCTGCTTTGTTCCACAGGTCTTGCTGCGTCTCGGCGGAGTCGGTGGGGTCTTCCGAAGAGCCGGTCTCGTTGACCCATTCCTGGGCCAGATATTGCACGATGGCGCCATCCCAGTTGCGCCCGCCGAGGTAGTGGTCGCCGCCGGTGGCGACAACGGTAATGGCTCCGCCTTTGATTTCGATGACGGTGATATCAAACGTACCGCCGCCGAGGTCGAAGACCAGCACCACCTGGTCCTTCTCGCTCTGCAGGCCGTACATAATTGCCGCTGCTGTCGGTTCGTTGATTACCTCACGCACGTTTAGCCCGGCGATCTGCCCGGCGCGCGCCGTCGCCTCGCGCTGGGCGATCCCGAAATAGGCCGGGCAGGTAATCACGACCTCTTTGATGGGCTGGCCCAGGTACTGCTCTGCGTCGCCCACCAGCTTGCGCAGGATATATGACGAGATTTCTTCTGGCCGGTAATCGACGCCTTCGTAGGTAAACACCCAGTCAGAGGTACCCATGTGGCGTTTGACCATCTCTACCACTTGATTGGGATAGAGAACCGCGTTATTCTTCGCCTCTTTGCCGACGATACGGTTGGTGCCTTCAAATTGCACAACGGATGGCGTTGTACGGTCGCCTTCTACGTTGGGGATGACAACGGGCTTTCCATATTCATCGACGTAGGCGATACACGAATACGTTGTTCCCAGATCAATACCGAAGACAATGTCTGTATTTGCCACTGCTTTTCTCCTCTAGCTACGCTTTTGCGCGATAAGTTACGACCAGTTCCGGGCGTAGTACCTTTTCCTCATATTCAAAACCTTTGCTAACGCGACGGGCAACCTGTTTATCAAGTGCAGGCTCCGGCGTTTCAACGGCTTGCAGCGCCCGTTGCCTGCCAGAAACGAAAGTGTCTCCCTCGACGCTATATGGCTCGACGCCGTTGCGGCGCAGGATTTCTTCGAGGCTTGTCTGGAACGATTCCAGATTCTTCAAGACCTGTGCCAGAGGGATCATCCCGTTTTCACGCGGCATGCTTTCAAGCAAGCGGCTCAGATCATCATGCATGGAAATAAGATCAAGAATGACGGGCCGCAGAATTTTGAAATGTAACCCGGCGCGATACGCCTGGAGTTCATTATGCAGGCTATCGATCTGGCGCTCCTTGCTCGCGTCATATTTCAATTTGGTATCGAACTCTTCCCGCAGCAGGCGCATCTCGTCGATCAACTGCTGCATCCTGACCATAAGCGCGCTCTCGCCGCTCTCAGCAGCGGGAGTCGATCCGTTCTCCAGCCGTTCGCTTTCAGTAGCGGAAGTCGCCGTTTCTGCCTCTCCTGTCCCGGCTGGCTGATCCTTTTCAAACTCCATAAAAGGTTCCCTGTCCTTTCTCTCCCCTCAATGCAACGAAATGTACAGATTTACTTTGCTCACCTCGAAGCGCCGTCTGTCCTCTTGATTGATCGAAATCCCCTATACTCTTGATTGAAATCAAAAGAGTGCGATCGTTTTATATGTTCTGCGACCAGAATACAGTATAAGTTAGGTTGACTTGTCTGTCAATAGGCTGAGGCATGTTAGAAAACGCTACTTCCTCCGCCTTCTCTCTTTATTAATACAGTCGACAAAGAAATGGTTGCATCTTTGTGCAAAATCGGGCAATCTTACGATTCCTGCACCTGAATGCGGGGCATACGGTCTGCGGTCACGTATTCCTGGATGAAGGTGAGCATGTAGGTTGCGGAAACGGTGGCGGCGCGCTCGTGGAAGGAATCGTCTTTGCCGTCGGCGTAATCTGAGACGCCTTTGACCAGCAGGGCGCTCATCTCCGGGAAATCTTCTACAGTACGGTAGAATGCGGCCCCCTCCATATCAATCGCCAGTGTATCGCGCACGGGGAACTGCGCTTCATCGAAGAGGTTATCGTCACGAACGGCGCTGCCTGAAGCCATCGCCCCGATGTAGCAGGCAGGTTCTGGCGGCTCAACAAGAGATTTCCATTGCTCGAACATGCCAATAAAGTTCCTGATCTTCGGACTGACATGGTAGACATCCGTCTCGTGCAGTTGTCTCCGCTTTCCGTGTTCATCGATGATAAATTTGCCGCTATCGTAGACATATGCCCGGTCGGCTACGATAAGATCGCCCAGCTTGACACGCTTTTTGTCGCCTGCACAGATGCCCGTCATGGCCGCGAAGCGAGGTCGAAACTTCTTCAGCAGCGGTTTGAGGTGCAGAGCAGCTTCAAGAGGGCCGGTATCGGGGGAGTAAGAAACATGAATCGTCAGCGGCTCTCCCAGCGTATTGTGGATGCGTGTGTGATAGTAATCAATCTTATGCTCTTTATCAAAGGCTCGCTGGAACTGGACGCCGCAGAGTCGTGTTGCCTCCTGCATAAAGGCCCGCGCTTCCTCCGCCAGCGCGCAGATCACACAGACATCAAAGAGCGCGTTTTCCATCGGCGCAACTTCTTGCGGCGTTTGTTCTTTCCCGGCGGGCGGCAGGGCGTTATTCTGCCCGTAAAACTGCTGATCCGCGTCTACCGTCCGAGATGCCAGTTGCTCATAAAATTGCTGTGCTTTGTTCAAATCCCACTGGATGTGGTATTTGTGTGATGCCGCGTCTGTATAGCGCCATTTTCCCAGCAGGTGTTTGACGACAACCATTTCATAACTGATCTTTGCTTCTATCATGCCGGTCTGGTGCGGCACCTGCAAGACGACCAGGGCGTTCTTTGTTCCTGGCGCTACCCGTTGTTGCACCGGCGATTTTTCGTATGTCCAGAAAAACGTGCTTTCATTCTTACCGAAGGCGGTAATGATCGGATAGAGCGGAGGGAAACGTATTTGCTTGCCTCCCGTCCTCATGTTTGCGTCGGCGGGAATGACGGTGAGCTGGGGGGAGAGCGTGTACAATCCTTCTTCCTCTATGCTGGCGCTAACCTCCCTGGGGAAGAGATCGAAAGCGGTTACGCTCTGATCTGCCATCTCGACAAAGAAGGTCATTTCCTCGTAATAGCGATCCTCTGGCGGCCTGTGCAGGGTAAAGGGGATGATGATGAGGTACATATCCCACTGCGTGTTATCGGGCGCGATGACCTGAGTGGTGGAATAAGCGGTTGGCGGCAGCGAATAGATCAGGCATCGTTCAGGGTTAAGGGTGATCTTGCCTTCCAGTTCTTTTTTCTGCGGCAAGCCCTCTCTTCTGCGGATGGTACGGTCATCTTCTGATGCTTCGCTGAAGGCATCACAGGTAATTGTTGCCTGCGTCTCAGGCAGCGGCTCGTCGCTCAACGTCACTATCTCATCCATGTTCACCGCTATAGCTCCTTTCGCATGTGCAGGTGGGTGTATTTAACAACCGGTCACGACGAATGCCGCCCAGTAGAAGGGGTCGGCGTATGGCAGCGCGTGGGGGTTTTCCGCGGCGCGCATGGCGGCCTCCGTATGTATTTCTGCCAGGCCGCTTTCATAGCCAAGGCGCAGGCTGCGTAATCGGGAAGCGGCGGCATACTCGCCCGCGTGGGTTGCCGCGCCTTTTTGCACGGCAGGCTGACCGGTTTCGGCGGGATCATAGGTCATCAGAACCGCGTTTGTCGCCTCTTCGCGCAGCCAGCGTTGCGCCTCCGCAAGGGCGCGGGCGGGGGAGAGGCCGCGTCGCGGGTCGAGGTAGAGTTGGGCAAAGCGGCTCATCAGCAGACAGGTGGCGCGATCATCGACGGCCCACAGCGAGGCGATGACGCCCGCTGCCCCCGCCTGCAAAAAGCCAGATGCCAGCCCCATGACCTCGTCAGGCGCCTGGCGTATATCAATCACCGCCGTTTCGCAGGCCGAGAGGACGAGCAGGCGCACGCCTTCCAGATCGAACTCGAGGCCTCCATCGCTCGTCCTGCGCTCTAATGCTTCGCCCAGAAAGATACAATGCTCCTCGCGCGTGTCTTCTTTGTCTGTCAGCAGCAGGTGCGAGCGCCGGGGCTGATCGGGCTGGTAGACGCCATGCACCGCCAGGTGGGCGTACCAGCACTGTTTCAGCGCCCTGACGACTCTGTTTTTACTGATGGCCTGCGAGCGCAAATAGCGAATGTGCCTTTCATCTTGCCCGCAGCGGATAGCGATGCGTTGAATGGCCTCAATTTCTGCTCGCGTGTATGCCAGCCCGGCGACGCCGCCTCCCAGCAGGATATCGGGATGGGTGGCGCGGTTCAGTTTCGCGGCGCGCTGCTCGGCCACCTCCACCGCTCGCGCGCTGGGGGCAAGCGTGACCTCAAACAGGTCGCCCAGGCGTTTTCTCTGGCCCTGGCCGTTCTGGACCACTACCGCTGGCAGAGGGAAGAGGCCGAGCAGGCCAAAGGGGATAATGCGCACCTTTTGCACGCCGCTCCAGCTCAGCACCTGCACGACATCGTTCAGCCCCATCTGGCCCAGCCGTGAGATAACCTGTTGCAGCTTGATCGGCACAGCTTTTCTGCTATTCATCTCCACCAGATCAGACACCGCCCTGTTTTTGAGCTGCGGCAGCGGGATATACTGTGTCTGCACCTGCCCTTTTCTGTCGCGGATAATCAGCAATGCCAGCCCGCTTTCCGCCCCTGCCGCCAGGTATACCAGCGCGCTCTCCGGCGCGGGGAGGGCGCGCTGGATATCATCAAAGGCAGGGATCGGGGTCATAAAGTCAGGATCATCGTACCTGCGAATCGCTTCAATGGTCTCTAAAAAGGCTGTGTGATCGGTCTCTGTCTGCTGAAGCAACGCTTCCTGCTTTTGCGCGCTTGCAGACGTCGGCAAAGGTCTCGTGTTTGCTGATGATATGGCTCCCGCCACCTGTTGTTGATGGCGTTTCCAGGTCTTCAACGCCGCCAGAAATTTCTCGATTCGTCGCCGGGAGGCGGGATCGGCAATGCGGTTGGGGTCGAGGGTATCAAGGCTCAGCGTCAGGCGCAAAAGCTGCGCCCGCCCCAGTTCCAGCATGCAGGCCGCTTCCTGCAGCGCGGGCCTCTTGAAGCGCGAGAGAACCTGTGCGGCCCGCACATAAATCTCGACCTGCGTGTTGGCCACATCCGAAATGAGGCTCAGCTGGTCGCTCTCAACAGGATTCATCGCCAGCAAATCGTGTTGCGCCGCGATAGCCTCTTTGATCGCACCATACGCCTCTTCCCACCTTCCCGACCGCTCAAACGCCTGGTAAAGAAACAACTGCGTTTTGCGATAGAGAGCCGGTGAAGCCTGGCGCGTGGCAACGGTCAGCTCCGCCTGCAGATCGGCGATTGCCTTCTCGTAATAGCCCTCACGACCGCTTGCCCCGATTTGCATATAACAACCGCCACGATTCCCTGTTGCGCCCATCCACTCATAAGGACTGGTTTCCTTTTTCAGTACGTTCAGCGCCGCAGTGTAATCATCGATGGCGAGTAACATGTCCTGAATGCTTACCTGATCCCCTATGCGGTAAATGCCCGCTCGTTTGAGTAAGGTTCTTGCCCAATCGTCCTGCCTTCCCTGTTGCTGATAGAGGGTCAGAGCCTCTGTAAAAAGGTCTAAGATCTGCTGGCGATACCGGGGCAGGTTGTGAACAGGAGTATGAGCGGAAGGAGCGAAATCGTCGTAGGTTCCAATAAGAGACACGGTTAAATCAGCAATGGTACGTTTCAGAAATGCTTCTCCCGTTTGCTGCAAGAACAGGGCAAAAATGAGAGCGGTTCCCAGATTATCCAGGGCTTCAGCATACTGATCGAGCTTCCCGTGTTTCTTATAGACAGGAAGCGCGGCCTGAAAGTCGGCAATGGCCAGATCTAAAGTGGCCTTATCCATCTGCTCTCTGACGACCTGGCTGAAATAGATACCGCCGCGTTCCGTCCGTGTATCGGCCCAGCTCAGCGTTCCGACCGGAAGGTGGGAAAGCCTGGCGGTACAATCGCTGATCCTGCTTTCTGCCGAAGAGGCCAGCTGTCCGTAAGCTTCAAAAAGCATATGATGGTAAAATTTGCCCCAGGCGGCAGTAATGCCAGAGTGGTGGGCATCTTTGAGTACCTGATACCAGCGTTCAAAGTAGCGTACCATGTCCTGCGCGCCGTCGGCTTTTGCTCTGGCGATATAGCTGCGCATGACAGGCAGGGCCGCGTCAGAACGCAATACGTCCTCGTGTTTTTGCAGGAATTTGAGTATTTCCTCTGGCTCTTCCAGGTTCTGAAGCTCCACTATGGCCTGGTCAACGCCCGCGAAATCTTTCCAGGCATCTTCCAGACCGCGTGTGTAAGCGTCCTGCAAGAAAAAAACATACATCTCATACTGATCGGCCAGCGGGTCGCCCTCCAGGCGCGCCTGCGCAACCTGAAATTGCTTGAGCCAGATGGCCCTTTCCGTAATCAGGATATCGCGTTTCTCCTGCAATAGTTGATAGAAGACGTCATGCGGCTTCCCGTCAAGGAGGGCAAACGCATCCAGGATTTGTTGTTCGTCGGCTAAATACCGTTCCCAGGCAACAGGAACGCCCCGGACCCTTGCCTCTTTTATCAGGGCTATATGTTGTTTTAATTGCCCCGCCCCGGCAGCATTGTCTTCCGCGTCACTGATGTCCATATATGCTAAGGTGAGAAAAGTGAGCGCGAGATCGCTGAGCAGCAGTTGCTGTTTTTCCTCCAGCACGCGGTAAAATTCATCAGCGCCATCAGCATCTTCCAGCGCCTCTAGCGCAGCAATTGTCCTTCGGCGTTCGTCTATATAACGAATGACAGCTGCTCTGGTGCCGTGCGTCTGCGCGTCATGGAGCAGAGACAGGGTGACGTTTGTGGCGGCGATAAGTAGATCATCTTCTGAGGTTTGCATCTCTTCCAGATATTCCCGCAGTATCTCCAGTGTGCCGAGAGCGAGCAGTTGATTCACCGTCTCAACGAGCGTTACAGGATCATCCAGCCCAAACAGGTTATCCAGCAGTGCAAAGATTTTCTCCCATTGTTCTGGCAAGAGTTCTCTACTATCTTTGTCCTCTGATTGAAAAGATTTATCGCTCATGTATGCTTCTCCCTCCTCCCGAATATGCTCAACCGGGTTACATGAAAGAGCGAGCTTATCAATTTGCCAGTATAGTATAACACACCTGAACTATCTTTGTAACCGTCAGGGTATCTCCGGGGCAGATATGGTAAGATAGAGTTATCAGTAGCAGAGTTTCCAATGTAAAGACGGGAACTGAGGTTGAATCAATGGAAACAAGGTATGATTACGTCATTGTCGGCGGTGGAACTGCCGGTTCAGTTGTCGCTGCACGGCTGGCGGAGAATGCTGCCATCACTGTTTGCCTGATCGAAGCGGGGCCGAGCGATGCGGGCAACGCGGATGTGTTAGCCGTCAAAAACTGGCCGAATTTGCTGGGAACAGAGCTTGATTATGATTACCGCATTGAGCGGCAGGCGCGGGGAAATTCGCTGATCCGGCATAGTCGTGGTCGTGTGCTGGGCGGGTGCAGTTCGCATAACTCGTGCATCGCCTTTCGCGCGCCCGCGTATGACATGGATAGCTGGCAGCAACTGGGATGTGAGGGCTGGGGCGCTGAAGAAACGGCATGCTATTTTGAGCGTGTCTTCGCAAAGGCGCATATCGAGAAAGCGCCTGCCATCAACCCGCTCAGCCGGGATTTTCTGGAAGCAGCGCAGCAGGCAGGTTTTGATCTGGTGACGTTTAATGCCGATGGCGAGCTACGGACGGGGGCGGGCGTGTTCCATCTGAATATGCGCGAGGGGAGCCGCCAGTCCAGTTCGCAGGTCTATCTTCATCCCATACTTGAGATAGCCGACAATCTGACCGTGCTGACGGATACCGTTGTAAAGAGGATTGTGCTGGATGAACGCAATGTGGCGTGCGCGGTCGAAACGGACGGCGCGACGATTGCGGCCAGCAGAGAAATCGTGCTGTGCTGCGGCACGTTCGATACGCCGAAGTTGCTCTTATTATCGGGGATTGGCCCGGCTCAACACCTGCAAGAGATGGGTATTGCGATCAGGGCGGAGGTAGCGGGTGTAGGAGAACACCTGCTCGATCACCCCGAAGGCGTGATGATCTGGGAGACGCGGCAGGCGGTGCTGGAGGACACGACGCAATACTGGGAGGTTGGCCTGTTCAGTACCGTTTTTCCTGCCTCGCCGCTGCCTGATCTCATGTTCCATTTCGGGCTGGTGCCGTTTGACTGGAACACCGCGCCGCTCGGCTACCCGACCGCGCCGCATGGGTTTTCCCTGACGCCGAATGTCCCGCGCGCCCGCAGCGAAGGCGTGGTCAGACTGCGCTCTCCCAACCCGGACGACGCGCCCCTGATTGACTTCCGCTATTTTACCGACCCGGAGGGCTATGATGAGGCCATTCTGCTGGCGGGCATGAAGCTCGCGCGCAGGCTGGCCGCCCAACCCGCGCTCCAACGCTGGATGAAAAGAGAACTTGCCCCCGGCATCCAGGTGCAGGACGAGCAAGAACTTTCTGAATATGGCCGCCGCACTGCCAACACGGTCTATCATCCGGCTGGCACCTGTCGCATGGGCGCGAGCGATCATCCCCTGACGGTGGTTGACCCACAATTGCGCGTCAAAGGCGTTCACCACCTGCGAGTCGCCGATGCCTCGATCTTTCCCACGATGATCAGCGTCAATCCCTGCATCACCTGCATGATGATTGGCGAAAAATGCGCCGACCTGCTCATGGCTGACCATGAAGCTTTATGATGGCTTCTCGATGCGTTTCCACGGAATCGCGAACTGCACAATCATCGCTACCAGAATGCCCATGACCAGGCCGTTCTGGACGAGGGAGCGCACGAGATCGGGGATGGTGCCGAAGGCAGTGGAGGGGATGATGAACAATGAGAGGCCGAGCAGCACGGGCAGAGCGATGCGGTAGATGGTCTTGAAGGTGAATTTCATGCCTTCCAGCAGGCTCAGGCCGGAGCCGAATAGTTGCAAATAGGCGACGAACAGCACGGCATCGCCCACGCTCACGGGCAGGGAGGCGAACAACTGGCCGAGCGGCGGGATCAGGCCGAGCAGGATGAACAGCGCCGCGCCGACCAGGAAGGGCGCGCGGTTGAGGATGCGCGTGGTACGCAGGAAGCCGAACGAGGAGACATAGGGGGCGTATGGCACGATGCCAAAGAGGCCGGAGACGAGCGAGCTAAAGCCCGTTACGATCAGCGAGCGGCGGTATTGCGCGGGTGAAACGTCCTGCTCGAACAGCGTTTTCGCGCCCTCCAGCGCGGCGAAGGTGTTGCTCAGACTGATCAGCCCGGTCAGCACGACGGTGATGAGCAGGCCGATGTTGAAGCTCAGTGGACCCCAGGGCAGGATGGCAAAGATGGCATTCCCGGCGGGGGCCAGCGGGGCGGCATTGCCCGGAAAGAGCAGCACGAAGGCGATCCAGCCGACGACAATGCCGATCAGGATGGCGAAGTTGCTGATCAGGCCTCGTCCGAAGATGCTCAGCAGCAGCACCAGCACGACCAGGCCCAGAGAGAGTAGCGCGATGCCTGGATGGATATACGCGCCGGTGGAAAGGCCGAGCATACCCTTAAAAAATATGCTGCACAACTGCGCTCCTAACAGGAAATAGAAGGTGCTGGTCACAAGCGGGGGAAAGAGCAGGCGCAGCCAGCGATGCAGCCCCGTCACGCCGAGAAGGATAATAATCAATCCGCTCAGGATGATGCCCACCTCCAGCGTCCCGCCCAGCGCCGCCAGCGATTGACCCGACGCCTGTGCGCTGGCGGCAAGACTCAAGATCACGCCCCACCACAGGCCAGCCGAGCCTTCCATCAACGGCAGCCGGTGTCCAAGCGTTCCCTGCAAAATGCAGGCGATGCCCGTGTAGATGAATGCGCGTTCGAGCGAGGCGGTGACGACGGCGGGCGGCTGGTGGAAAGCATAGCCGATGGAGAGCGGAATTACCACAATATTCGCGAACATGAAAAACAGCCACTGCACACCAGCCAGCACAGTGGCAACCGGCGAAATGCCGCGATCAACAGGGTTTTGCAAAGCATACTCCTTCGTTCATGCCGCTTACCAGGCGAGCCACCACCGCAAAGGGGAGCCGCCGCTACAGGCCAGCGGCCCGGCGCAGGCCACCCGCAAGGTCGAACTGATGCTGCTCGGCGCCTTCGATGAACTCCTGCAGGCCAGCGGCCCGGCGCAGGCCACCCGCAAGAGGTGGCCCTACTATATACGGGCGTTCGTGGGGCCTGTGTGTGACATGGCAAGTAGCGTATTGACTTCTTGCTGCGCCCTATCGGTGTCTCCGGCGAAGATCAGGCCCATCGGATTTTTCGCCATACGGCAGATGATTCTCGTGCCTTCCTCTCGCAAAACGGCGTCTCTTTCGGCGATACATGCCCTGACCTGCTGCGGGTCGGCGTCGGCGGGCAGGGGCTGTTTATCGATGGTACAGATGCCCGCCGCGATGGCCGCTTTCATATGCGCGATGGTCTGCGCCTTGCGATTCGCGCCCAGCACGGTCATGATGGCATCGGTATAGTTGGTCCAGCGCGGGTTGCATTCGGCCAGGTAGTTGCCCGGCGGCAGCTTTCTCCGGCTCTGCAAATGCCGTTCCAGTTCGCCCGGAATCATGATATCCAGATTGGCCACGCCCCGGATGGAGGCAAACGCTATACCGCACTTTTGCGCCGTCTTCCGTAAGAGTGCCTCAAAAAACGCCGCCGTTTGTGCTTCATACTCCTGCTGCATCTGTCGCATATAGGCATTCCTGGGAACATACGTGCTGGTGCCAATGCATGCCTTGCTGCCCGGCTTCTGTAACTGCCCGTTCCAGCCCAGCGACTCGACCCGATTCTCTAAAATGACGACGGACATGCCGGGCGAGTCGGCGAAGTCGATGTAGCGGCTGATGACCACTCTACTTTCTTTCTGCACGTTCATAGTGGTGACCAGGTGTGCCTGCGACTCGGTCAGGGCTTGCTGCCAGTCGGTATAATAGTGGGCGTGTTCAGCGTCTCCATCCCACACGACGACGATGCGACCGGCGTTTTCGTAGGCCAGGCAGCAGCCGTAGTTGCCATCTTCCTCAGTCGCGCGCAGCATTACGCCCAACGGATACTCTCCCGCCACCCCTGCCTGCCGGTAGATATCCTCGACGTGGCGCAGGAAACGTTCCGCCTCGTCAGCAACATGATGGATGCTGGCAACGGTGTAATCGGGGGGGTAAAAGCCTTCCAGGCCGAACTCGTCGGCCAGTTGATAGAAGCTGGCTTTGTTCTTCAGCATGTGCGTCATGGTGGCCGGTAAGCCCCAGGCTTCCGTATCGAGTTCCCGATGCAGTCGCGTCTCGGTTTCAGGCACATTAATGTATGGCACGACCAGCGGCACCAGTTCAGGCGTTTGTTCGCGTTCGCGTTTGAGATCATCAAAGGTGACCGGGAGAACTTCTTTGCCAAAAAGCGAGCTGAGATAGCTCAACTGGGCGCGAATCTCGTTCGTTGGTAGGCTGACGAGGACGCGGACCGTGTTCGCATGCAGCGGCAGATGGCCGCAGCGTTCTCCATAATAGTGCTGCACGTATTTGACCATCTCTTCATTTGAGGCGCGCAACACGCCCTCGCTGCCGACATTGTGAAAGCCCACACCCAGCACCTGTGAGGCCGGTGAGGCAAATAGCGGTGTATGCAGGATGCTCATAGCTCTGCTGACCCCCTGATTACGTATTTCGCCCGTATTATAGCCGTTCGCGAGCAGTTGTCAATCGCCGCCAGCAGTTTTGCTGTGATTTTCCCGGAAGGGGCGTAAATGGCCCAAAAAGCCCTTGACTTTTTGCCGCGCAACGGGTACACTCTGTGCAGATTTATCGTTGGTTAGCAGAGATCGGTTATGATCACACAGCTATGTAAAGGGGGTGAGTTCAATGCTGCAAGTCCCTGTGAACAGGAATGGAAGCGCGGCACTGTCCCTGCGCAGTCGTGGAACTCATCCATCAACCGGCATCTGAGCGTTGAGGCTGCTCATACGCGCGTTCCGCTCAGTGTTGTCGCTCGGAT
>Ga0070738_10006613_pt1 | contig 12052 bp, 9 predicted proteins | sample Coa_R2_2_FD_66446 | JGI IMG/M metagenome (GOLD analysis project Ga0070738, IMG submission 66446) | Surface soil microbial communities from Centralia Pennsylvania, which are recovering from an underground coalmine fire - Coalmine... | ecosystem: Environmental > Terrestrial > Soil > Unclassified ... | reverse complement strand
TGAGGTCGGGAGTGAAGTGGAGCGGAAACGTGCGCTGGTAGTTGTGGACATGCCCGTTGAAGACGACATCGACCCGGCCCGCCTCGAAGACCTCGGCCAGGATGCGCATCCGCTGATCGCCGAAGTGCGACCGGGCCGAATTGAACCCGGGGTGGTGGAAGGCGACGAACCGCCAGGTGGCGTCGCGGGCGGAGGCCAGGTCGCGCTCGACCCAGGCGCGGAGGTCCGGGTCGGTCCAGTCGACGTGCCGGTTCGAGTCGAGGACCGTCCAGTGGGCGTTGCCGTAGTCGAACGAGAAGTTGGCCATCCGGGGATAAGCCGGGCCGGCCGCCGCCAGGAACGCCGTCCGGGTCGCCTCCGGGCCGGTCAGGATCGGGATCAGCGGCCCACCTGCCTGGCCGATCGGGCCGTTTAACGGCTGATCCCAGTAGAGGAAGTAGGCCAGGCCGTCGGGGTAGCGCCCCAGGTCGTGGGCACTGCGCTCGATGTCGTGGTTGCCCGGCGCGGCGAGGACCAGCGTCGAGCGCAACAGCGGCGCCCCCAGCGCCGGCGCCGGCACGTCGGCATTGTAGACGGGCCAGAAATTCGCGCGATATTCGCCGATGCGGCCCCGGTTGTAGACGATGTCGCCGGCAATCAGCACGAAGTCGGGCCGGGCTCGATACGCCTGGTCAGCGATCGCCTTCTGCGCGGCGGTGCCGGCGGCGCAGTCGCCGAAGACGACGAAGCGACACGGCTGGCCGGGTGGCCTGGGTGCCCGGCCACCGGCCGTGAAGACGAGTCGACCCCCGCGGTGCACCCTGTAGTCAAATGTGCCCCCCGGTGCCAGGCCCTTGAGGGTCGCCCGATACACCCGGTGCGGCGGGACGCCCGGCACCGCGACCCGGCGCATCGCCGGGGCCTCGGCCAAACGCCACGGCTCGTCGACCCCCGGCCGATACTCGACCGCCCAGCCGGCCTCCTGGTCCTCGGCCTGCCAGAGCACGCGGAGGTCCCTGGCCACTGCCCCCGGCAGGACATCGCCGAGTTGCAAGTATGGCTTGACCAGCAACCCATCGACCGGGGTCGTCATGCCCGAGGTGGGCCGCTCGGCGACGACGTCGCAGCACCGCAGGGAGCTCAGGCTCAGCGCCAGCAGGCCGCAGGTGGCGATCAGCCAACGCGGGGCGGTCATGGGGCAGGGTTCCCAGGGGCGGGGTCCCACTCCAGTCCAGACCGGACGGGACGGAGCAGGGCAGGGCCGGAGATCCGGGCGGAAGGCCGCGCAGGTCGGCCCGAATCCGAATGTCAGCGCCGCCCCGGCGGCCGATCTCGGATGACGCGCGGCTGCGACCGCCGAAGCCGCGATCCCAAGATAATCGAACAGCCCCGCCGGGGCCAAGGGCTGGCGCGCGGCAGGGCTGGGTCGAGCGGAACGAACGGCCGGTCTTCACCGACCACGGACCACGGAGCACGGACCACTGCGAGAAGCCCGACGGCGACCCCGGCCCGGGCCGCCCGGACGGGTCCGCCACATCGTGGCGAGGCCCAGGATCGACCAGACCAGCATCGAGAGCGGTTCGGGGACCTTGGCTGCCGACGTCTCCGGCGCCGGGCTGCTGGGGGTGCTCGGGGGTGGGGAGCTGTTCTCGACGCCGTCCAGCTTGATCGAGACCCCCGGGTTTTGACTGGAGTCGACCACGAGCTGGGGCGGCATGTTCTCCAGGGACTTGTCGATGGTCAGCGCGAAGTTGAGCACGCCGCCTGCGGCCAGGCCCTGGCCATAGAAGCTCAGGCCCAGCGCCTGCGAGGTGATCGTCGCATTGGGGTCCGACGGGAAGTTCCCCAGGTACACGGCGAGGTTCTGGGGATCGAATCCGCTGGAGCCGGGGAGGATCGTGAGCGGACCGGTGACGCTGCCGCCGGGCGGGGGAACCACGCCGACGGGATTGACGACCGCCGTGATCTGCGGGGCGGGTGGGTTGGCTGCCCCCGGCGCGGGCTTGGAGCCCGCCGGGGCGGGGATGGCGCTGGAGCTGGTCAGAGTATAATCGACGGTGACCGTCGCAGTGTTGGCGGTGTTGGAGTTGTTCGTCAGGCTGTCAGCCCGGGTGGACATCGGCTGCCAGCCCAGGCCCAAGGCCAGGACGGCCACCAGCATGGTCAAGGGAGCGCGACAACGACGTACCACGGCAAGTCTCCTCCTTGAACTCTCTGCCAGGAACGGTTAATCCTTGAGTTCTAGCGTCGCGTCCAGTCGAATCGATCATCTCGCGGTCCGCACAGTTCGGCCCTGGCCAGGACACGTGCTCAAGCTGAGGGAGAGTGGAGATCAGAGAGGTCGATGTCGGCAGGCACCTCCAGAAACTTGAGGGCCGCATTCTGCAAGGATTCCCCAAACCGGTCAAGCGCGATTGACACGATTTTCTCGACCCACCGCGATTTCTGTCGCCGCGGCGACCGATCTCGCGGACCAGACCGGCCGCCGGGCGGTCGATCTCCAAGCTTGCGGTCGCGCAGTCCGATCCGTGGAACGGAGTTCGGCCCAGCGGAACCGGGCCGCCGGGGCGCGAATAACCGGAGGCGATCCGACGTCTACTCCACCAGGTGAACGTATGCCCGAGTCCCTCACGACCAGCGTGCAGACGCCCGACGAGCTCCTGGTACGGCGCGCCCGCGAGGGGGACGCCGCGGCCCGGGAGGAGTTGTTCCAGCGGCACCGCGGCGACTCTTACCGGGTGGCGTACCGGCAGTTAGGGAACGAGCAGGATGCACTCGACGTGGTGCAGGAGGCGATGCTCAAGGCGTTTTCGGCGCTGGGCGATTTCGACGGCCGCAGCGGGTTCCGGACCTGGCTCCTGAAGATCGTGACCAATACGGCCCTCGACTGGGGACGACGGCGCAAGCGCCGGCCGAATGGTCCCGCCGGCGAGAACCCCGATCACAGCCCGGACCCGGCGGCCGACGACCCCGCACGGCGGTTGTACCAGCAAGACCTCCGCCGCGCCCTCGACCAGGCCCTGGGCCGGTTGACCCCGACGATCCGGAGCACGTTCGTCCTGTTCGCCGAGGCGGGGATGAGCTACAAGGAAATTGCCGAGGCCCAGTGCGTCCCCATTGGTACGGTGATGAGCCGGATTCATGCCGCCCGTGTCAAACTCCAGGCGGATCTCGACTGGGACCGGCTGAATGGTTTATCTTAAGGACTTATTCTGGAATCTCTTAGGTTAGGATGGTCGACAATGCGTTGCGAGGACGTCATCCGCGAACTGGCCGCACCCACGGGTGAACCGGATCCGGCCGCGATGGCCCAACACCTGGCCGGGTGCCCGGAGTGCTCCGGGTGGGCTCGGCGTGCCGCTCAGCTCGAGGCGCTCTGGGAGGCGACCCGGCCCCCCGAGCCGGCGCCCGAGGTCTGGGACTCGGTCTGGGCGAGCCTTTCCCGGCAGCTCGAGGATCCGGCCGCCGTGGAGTCCCTCGCCCCGGCGACAGCCTGGTCGTCCCGCAACGGTCGTTCCTCCCAGGTCCTGGCGCATCCGGCTCCCGGGCACCCTGCCGCCCCCCGCCGAACCTGGCGGCTGGCGGCCATCACCGTCCTGGGCCTGGCCCAGGCTGCGGCGATCCTGATCGCCCTGGGACTGGTCGAGCTCACTCCCATCCATGATCGCAACGAGATCCTCCCCAAGCCGCCCCTGGCGCAAAACGAGATCCCGCCAGGGCTTCCGACCCCATCGGTGGTGCGGGTCGCCGTGCCGGTGCGGGTGGAGGCCGATCTTGAGGAAGGTCCTGCGGTGATGATTCGGATGGACGGACCGGCGCCTCAGGTGGTGGTGGAGACTCGCCCGGGGATGGCCGCGGGCATCGGGCGTTGGTCGGGGGTGGCCGGTCGGAGACTTCTTCGCATCGCCGGCCTCCTTCGGGCCGCGGGCATCGAGGGTTGGTCGGTTGTGGCCGGTGGCCTGGGCGGCGCGGCGATGGCGGTCCAGGAGCCGGCCCCCGGGGTCGATACCTGGTACGTGATGCTCAACGAGATGGAGTCGCTCGACATTCCCCGGATCGCCGCGCGGTGAGGTGAGGGGCTCAGGCCATGACCAAGCCGAGACGCTGGCCGATCGGGATCGGAATCGGGTTGATCACGATGGCCATGGTCGTCGTCGGCCTGGGCGGGTTGCGCCGCGCGCGGGCCGAGTCTGGCGACGACCTGGAGCCGCCGCAAGTGACGGTCTTCGCGATCCTCGCCAAGCCCGGCAGCAAGGTGGTCGACTCCCGGTTGACGAGGATCCAGTCCCAGTTGAACCGGCTGTTGCCGCATCATGGGTTCAAGCTGCTGGACGCCCAGAGCAAACGGCTGAGGGCTGGAGAGTCGGTGGTCTGCGACCTGGGCCATGGGTACACGGCCGTGACGGCGCTGGTCCAGCCGGACGACCAACCGGCGGGCTGGCCGCATTTCGAAGATCCGGACCTCCTCGGGGCTGTTGTGGGCCCCCTGGCGGTTCATTGGGAGAAACCCCAGGGGAAAGTTCAGTTCCGGTGCGAGCTCTTCCTCAACAAGGCCCTCCAGTTTTCGGCAAAGGTCAAGGTCCCCCTCAATCAACTCTTCTTCTGCGAACGCCCGTTCCTCGACGACGGAACGAAATTGTTGATCGGGGTGGGCGCCCGGTAGCCCTGGCTTCCTTGTCACTTGCCACTTGCGTTTCACTTCCCGAATGCCAGGTAACACCCGACTGCACCGACGACCGACATCGACAGGCCCCAGGCGAGCACCTGGTTGAACAGGAGTCGGCGATCGGCCGCGATGGGCGCGGAGGCGATGCACAAGGCGCCGATCGGCGACAGCGGCGAGACGTCGACCAGGTGGCCGCCGATGAGGATCGAGGAGGCGATCGCCAGCGGATCGCCGCCGCCGAGCTTGGCGACCAGGCCCGGCACGCTGGGCAAGAACGCCGGCAGGACCACCCCCGAGGTGCTGCTGTAGACCGAGACCAGCCCCGTGACCAGCGCGATCAACCCTGTGATTGTCCGCTGTGTCGCCAGGCGCGCCAGCAGGGTCGTGAACAGGTCGATACCTCCGGTCTTCTCCAGCAGCGAGGTCAGGACGGTCACGCCGCAGACCATCACGATCACGCTCCAGGGCAAGGCGGGGATCGCCGGCCGCTCCTCCGTGACCTTGGCCAGGATGAGCACCACCGCGGCGGCGAATGCTCCCATCCCGACGTGAATCCCGCAGCCGACGACTCCGGCGACCAACAGCGCGATCGTCCCCAGGGTGACCCAGTGCTGGAGCGTCATCGCCCCGGCCGGCTCGGGCTCCGGCTCGGGCGGGCGGCCCGCGACCGGAGCGAGTTCGGAACGCTGCCGAAACAGCCGCCATCCCCCGAAGGTCACGTAGCCCAGCGCGGCGACCGCGGCGTTGGCCAGGAGGTTTGACAGATAGGTCTGTCGCTCGAAGCCCGAGATCCCCATCCGCTCCATCAGGCCGGCGGCGATGATCCCCGTCGGGGCGATCGGCGAGAGTGCCCCGGCGATGCAGCCGTGAGCCACCATGATCGTCATCAAGAAGGGAGGGATCCGGGTCCGCTCCGCGACCGCCATCGCCAGGGGCCCGATCAAGGCCGCCGCCGCGATGTTGCCGGCGCCGATCGACGCGATCCCGCACGCCAGGGCGAAGAACAGGATCGGGATCAACCCGGCGTTCCCCCGGCAGCCGCGCACCGCCACGCGCACCACCCGGTCGAGCGTGCCGTTGCCGCGGGCCATCGTGAACAGCAGGCTCACCCCCACCAGCGTCAGGAACAAGTCCGTGGGGAAGCCGCTCAGGACCTCGCCAATCGTGAAGCGTCGCCCCCAGGCCGGCGCCAGATAGATCGCGATCACCCAGGCCAGCGCCAGTGAGAGAAACCCCGGGTTGACCGCCGTCGTGCAGCTCAGCACGATCACCAGCACCAAAGCCGCCAGCGAGAGCCAGGCCATTCCTCTTGTCCTTTGTCCGTGGTCCGTGGTCCGTGGTCGGAGCTGCCGCTCCGTTGCGCCGTCGTCGCCCTGCTTCGAGTGCCCCGTCTCTACCGGACCAGGCAAGTCAGCCCGCGTCAGCGAACAACGGACCACGGACAACGGGCTAAAGAGAGATCAGCTCGCGCCGCAGGACTTTGCCCATTGCGTTGCGTGGCAGGGCCGGCACGAAGCGGATCTCGGCTGGGCGCTGATAGTCGACCAGCCGCTCGCCGAGGAAGGCCTTGAGTGAGCGTGCCGAGAGGGACTCGTCGGCCCGGACGACGGCCGCGACCACGCGCTCGCCGCGCTTCGGGTCCGGGACGCCGACCACGGCCGATTCCCGGACGCCCGGACACTCGTTGATCACCCGCTCCACGACCTGGGGATAGACGTTGAAGCCGTTGGTGATGATCAGGTCGTGCTTCCGGCCGACGAGGGTGAGGAATCCCTGGGCATCGCGGGTGCCCAGGTCGCCGGTCTCGAACCAGCCGGCGGCGAAGGCATCGCGGGTCGCCTCCGGCTTCCGCCAGTAGGCGCGGAAGAGGTTCGGGCCGCGGAGCTGGACCGAGCCGGCCTCGCCCGGCGCGGGGGAGGATCCTTCATCCGTGACCAGGCGCAGCTCGATTCCGTCGAGCGGCAGGCCGACGGAGCCTCCGGGCCAGGGTCCATCGAGCGGCAGGCTAGTGACGACGTGCGCCTCGGTCATCCCGTAACGGTTGATGACCGGCCGGCCCAGGATCGATTCCAGCTCGGGCAGCACCTCGGGCCGGATCGGTGCCGACCCGCAGGTGAACAGCCGCACGTGAGACCACCCCTTCGCGGCCGCGCGAAACTCGGGCCGGTCGAGGAAGCTGTAATAGAACGTGGGGATGGCCATGAAGACCGTGCCGCGGCCGATGAGGTCCAGGGTCCTCCGGGGATGGAACGTGGGCTCAACGAGCATGCGGCAGCCCGTGAGCAGGCTCAGATGGGTGGCGAAGGAAAGCCCGTGAATGTGGAACAAGGGCAGGACGTTGACCAGCACGTCATCCGGCGTGAATCGCCAGCAGGCTTGCAGCGCGCGGATGCTGGAGGCCAGGCTGGCCTGCGTGTGCACGACGCCCTTGGGCCTGCCGGTCGTGCCCGAGCTGTAGAGCATCAGGCAGGGGTCATCGCTGCCTGCGGTGGGCTCGGCGAACTCGGCCTCGGGAGCATCCCAGGCTTCGGTGTCGGGGAGCAAGGCGCGCAGCCCCGGCAGCTCGGGGCGCAAGGCGTCGATGACCGGCAGCTCGTGCTCGCCGGCGACGACGACCCGCGCACCGCTGTCCTGGAGGACGTACCGCAGCTCGTCCGGGGTGAACTTCGGGTTCAGCGGCAGCGAGACCGCCGCCGCGTGGAGCGCGCCCAGGTGGGCGGCCAGGAACGGCAGCTTCTCCGCGGTCACGATGGCCACCCGATCGCCGGGCTCGGCTCCCAGCCGGTGCAACCGGGCGGCGCATCGCCGCGCCTTCTCGTCGAGATCCTGATAAGTCCAGGAACGATCCTGGGAGGAGATCGCCGGCTGGTGTGCCCGCGCGGCGAACGTCGCCCGCAGGTCGTTGAGGAAGTGGGCCCGCGCCCCGGTGCGGTTCACGTGTGACGCCTCGTTCATCGCCTGTCCCTCCTCAACCCCGATCGCAGCGCGCCCTCATCCGTCCGTTCTCCGATCATACCAAGGCCCGGCGGCCTGTCCCATCGCCGGAGACGCTCTGGGCTCTCCTCGCGGCGTTCGGCTGAAGTCCGGATGACGCCTCGAGCTGCCGACGCCTATCATGACCCGGTCGTACGCTCTAGAATGACAGAGCCCCGGCTGTCTATCAGCCGGGCGGTCGCAAGTCCATACTCGATTGCGGAGGGAACCATGTCCGACGTGGAAAACTACGACGTGGTCATCCTGGGCAGTGGAGCACCCGGCAAGCTCCTCGCCTGGTCGCTGGCCTCGCAGGGGAAGCGCCTGGTGGTGATCGAGCGGCGGTATGTCGGGGGGTCCTGCCCCAACATCGCCTGCCTGCCGAGCAAGAACGTGATCCACAGCGCAAAAGTTGCGAGCTATTTCCGCAGGGGCGCCGAGTTCGGGATCGCCTCCGGCGACTGGAAGGTTGAGATGGCGGTCGTCCGCGACCGCAAACGGACGATGGTGGACGGGCTGGTTGCGGTCCATCTCGAGAACTATCGGAAGAGCGGCGCGGAGCTGGTCATGGGCCAGGGACGCTTCGTCGCGCCGAAGACCATCGCGGTCGCGCTCAACGCGGGAGGGACCCGGACGCTCCGCGGCCAGACCGTCGTGATCAACACCGGGTCGCGGGCCCGGATCGATGACACTCCCGGACTCTCCGATTCACGGCCGCTGACTCACGTCGAGGCCCTGGATCTGGACCAGCTCCCGGAACACCTGATCGTCCTGGGCGGTGGCTACGTGGGCCTCGAGCTGGCGCAGGCGTTCCGCCGCTTCGGCAGCCGCGTGACCGTGATCGAACGCAACGGCTCGCTGATCCATCGCGAAGACCCGGACGTGACCGAGGCGGTGGAGCGACTCTTCCGGGACGAGGGGATCGAGGTCTTGACCGGGACCACCATCGATCGCGTCGAGGGAAGATCCGGTCAATCCGTTCGCCTGCATGCGGCGCGCGGCGCGATCGAAGGGACGCACCTCCTGGTCGCCGGGGGGCGGATCCCGAACACCGACGGCATCGGCCTCGAGAAGGCCGGGGTCGAGACGGACGAGCGCGGGCACGTCAAGGTCAACGAGCGGCTACAGACCACGGCCAAGGACGTCTGGGCGGCAGGCGACTGCGCCGGCAGCCCGTACTTCACGCACATCGGCGAGGACGACTTCCGCGTGGTGCTGGCCAACCTCACCGGCGGGAATCGCGTGACGACCGGGCGGCAGGTGCCGTTCTGCCTGTTCACCGACCCGGAGCTGGCCCGAGTCGGCCTGAGCGAACGCGAGGCCCGCCAGCGCGGCGTCGGGTACCGCCTGGTCAAGATCTCCATGGAAGCCGTGCTGCGGACCCGGACCCTTTCCGAGACGCGGGGCTTCCTGAAGGCGCTGATCGAGCAAGGGGGCGACCGCATCCTCGGCTTCACCGCCTTCGGGGCCGAGGCCGGCGAAGTCATGGCCGTCGCCCAGATCGCGATGGCGGCCGGCCTGCCGTACACGGCACTGCGGGACGCCGTCTTGACCCACCCGACGATGGCCGAGGGGCTCGGCGTGCTGTTCGCGTCCGCGCCGCGGGGATGACGTCGGACTCGCTGGCATGACTGAACACCGCCGAGAGGGTACCACCGCGATGGCGTGCTGGGAAGCGGCTGTTGCCCTCGGCCGGGTGGTTGATTTCACCAGTGCCAATACTGTCTGTGCATGAACGCGACAGCCGCTAGCAGGTCAAACGTGTCCCAACCGGGCTCGATCCACATGGCCCAGACCCTCATCGTCGGGACGACGAGGCCGCCGAGCAGCCTCGGGGCGCCACGAGCGGCGCCCGTCAAGTTCTGCCACCAGAAGAAAGGTGTGTCGAACGTCCAGGAATCGCCATGAGCCAACTCCAAAGCGTGGTGCCTGCGGAGGATTGAGCGGACCGACAACATCCACACAAGTTCACCATTTCGGTGCATCGCGTATCTCGCGCCGGGAACGAGCCCCGCACGGCGAATGATCCCCTGCTCGCGCCCGTCGGCATCGAGTACCCGCACCCGCGGTGAAGCGAGATGCCGAGGTTCCAGGCGCAGGCAGAGCGTCCCCGGCGACTCGCTGCTAATCTCGTCCCTGCCGGTCGCATCGAAGACGCTCACGGGATCGGCTGACTCCTCCCCTCCAATCTCGGTATAGTACCAGCGAGCGTCCTCCAGCCAGGCCGGCACGCAGGAACCTCGCCGGCGGCGTAAGTTCCGCACCTCCACCGCGACCACCAGGGACACCGCGATCCACGGGATCCACGGGACCTTTTCGCTCACGACGGTAAAGCCGAGAAGAAACACGAAGAAAGCCACCATCAGGCTGAGCAGGCGGAGGGACCCGAGCAAATCCGACACCGAGCGGAACCCGAGCAGTTCCCAGGCGGAGCGAATCCGGATGCGGGTCCTTAAAAGCTGGGACTCGCGACGACTCATGAGAGGGTCCCCTCGAGGCATCAGGGCGGTTCGCTTCCGAGTGGCGCAGTCGTCGGCGACCGCAGTCCCCACACGAACGCGACGCGCGGGCGAGTGGAATGCCCCGGATCCTCGCCGGCCTGTCTTGCCGTTACGCCGTTGTCCCCCACCCCGAGCAGCAGCCACTGGACAGCTCAGGGCAAATCCGGGAAACCCCTGTTGTTGCCCCGATCCCGGCTCCTGGTAGAATTGTTGTGAGACCAAGCCCGCCAATCCTTTACGGTGAAACAATGAACGAGTTCGCATGCCACCTCTACGATCCGGGGCTCCGGCTGAACCGGCGGCACTTCTTCGCGCGGACCAGCCTGGGGCTGGGTAGCGCCGCGCTGGCGACTCTCCTCTCGGAGTCGAAGGCTGCCGGGACCGGGGCAACTCCCGCCCGGCCGCAGCTCGGCGCCGGGCGAATCGATCCGGCCGCGGGGGGAATCCTCACGGCGTACCATGTCCCGCCCAGGGCCAAGCGGGTGATCTCGCTGTTCATGAGCGGCGGGCCGTCGCAGCTCGACCTGTTCGACTACAAGCCGCTCCTGAACCAGATGAATGGGCAAGATCTGCCCGAGTCGGTGCGGATGGGCCAGCGGCTCACGTCGATGTCGGCCAACCAGGCGACCTTGCCCATGGCCGGCTCGATCTTCAGATTCGCCCGGCACGGCCAGTCGGGCGCGTGGGTCAGCGAGCTGCTGCCCCACACGGCCCAGGTCGTCGACGAGCTCTGCATCATCCACTCGCTCTACACCGAGGCGATCAATCACGACCCGGCGATCACCTTCTTCCAGACGGGCGCGCAGGTCGCCGGCCGGCCGAGCATGGGGTCCTGGCTGAGTTACGGCCTGGGCTCGTCGAACCACGACCTGCCGGCGTTCTGCGTGCTGCTGAGCCAGAAGCGGCCCGACCAGCCGCTCTATGCCCGGCTCTGGGGCAACGGGTTCCTCCCCTCGGTACACCAGGGCGTCGAGTTCCGCGCGGGGGCCGACCCGGTCCTCTACCTCGAGAATCCGCCGGGCGTCTCCTCGGCCGGGCGCCGCAAGATGCTCGACCGGCTTCGGGAGCTGCACCAGCTCGAGTACGACGCGACTCTCGACCCGGCGATCCAGGCGAGGATCGCCCAGTACGAGATGGCCTACCGGATGCAGACCTCCGTCCCCGAGGTGACCCGGCTGGCCGATGAGCCCGAGCACGTCTTCGAGCTATACGGCCCGGATTCGCGCAAGCCGGGCACGTTCGCCGCCAACTGCCTGCTGGCCCGCCGGCTGGCCGAGCGCGACGTCCGGTTCATCCAGCTCTATCACCCCGGCTGGGACCACCACGGCAACCTGCCCGCCGGCATCCGCCAGCTTTGCCGCGAGACCGATCAGGGCTGCGCAGCGCTGATCACCGACCTGAAGCAGCGGGGGATGCTCGACGATACCCTGGTGCTCTGGGGGGGCGAGTTCGGCCGGACGAATTACAGCCAGGGGAAGCTCACGGCCACCGACTACGGCCGTGACCATCACCCCCGGTGCTTCACCGTCTGGGCGGCCGGCGGCGGCATCCGGCCGGGGATCACCTACGGCACCACCGACCCCTTCGGCTACAGCGTCGCCACCGACGGCGTCCACGTCCACGACTTCCACGCCACGATCATGCACCTCCTCGGCGTCGACCACGAGCGGCTGACCTACAAGCACCAGGGCCGGTATTATCGGCTCACGGATGTGTCGGGTAAGGTCGTCGGGGGGATCCTGGCCTGAGCCCGCGGCAGGATCGACGGCGAGGGAGGGGGGCGCCCTCGGCGACCCCGGGCCCTGTTGTGCGACCCCGTCGGGGTCGGATGCCTCTACGCCGAAGGCGTTGCACATCACGGCCCGGGGGCGCCGGAGGCGCACCCTGGGATCGAGGGGCACCGCCATGTGCGCTTCGTCGTGTTTTTCATATA
>Ga0070738_10006611_pt1 | contig 12056 bp, 12 predicted proteins | sample Coa_R2_2_FD_66446 | JGI IMG/M metagenome (GOLD analysis project Ga0070738, IMG submission 66446) | Surface soil microbial communities from Centralia Pennsylvania, which are recovering from an underground coalmine fire - Coalmine... | ecosystem: Environmental > Terrestrial > Soil > Unclassified ... | reverse complement strand
GCGGCGCCTGTTCCCCGCCGCTCTGGGCGAGTCCGCAACCGCAGGGCTCGGCCCAGCGCTCCTGGGCGCGCTGGGCGGCTCGACGATCCTGAACATGGCGCAGCATGGCCTGCATGCGACGGCCTTCCACAAGCCGACGGCGGCCGACGTCACGCACCCGAGCCAGTGGCTGCCGGACCTCGCCGACGGGATCGCCAACGCCCTCAAGGCGGCCGGGATCGGCGGCGGCAGCGGCAACACCCAGCCCCACACCTACATGCAGCGCCTCACCGAGCAGGTGGCCAAGGACAAGACCGTCAGCGCGAAGTTCGACACCCTGCAGTCATCCGCCAAGGCGCAGGCGTCCGCGCTGGCGCAGATGGAATCATGGAAGGACTTTCTCACCCACGAGTCCACGCTCAAGCAGTCCGAGGCGCACCTGAAGGAACTGAAGTCGACGCTCGCGTCCGAGAAAACCCTCGGCATGAACAAGCAGGCCATCGACTCCACGAAGTCAGAGATCCAGAAGACGACCCAGCACATATCGCAGCTCAAGGGCGTCACCGACCAGATCACCAAGGCCAAGGACACCCTGAGCCAGACGGAGAAGCTGGCCCAGGAGCTTGCCAAGATCGCCACGCAGACCAAGGGCGTGACGTCCACGCTGGACAGGGGGTTGACGGTGAGGAAGCTTCCCGACACGCATACCAAGGCGAGCGGGTCTATCCAGTTGCGAGTGAGCTGACATGGCCGACCAGCTCGACATGTCCGGCGTGACGATGGACATTAGCGGCCAGGCACTCGCCAACGCGCTCATACCGCACCTCGTCACCGCGCTCGCCGGCAACATGACGCTGCAGCGCGCGCTCGTGGACGCCATCCTGCCCGGCATCCAGCAGCAGGTGCTCACCCTGGCGCGCGCCACGGCGAACACGGGAACGCTGACACCACGCACGCCCTAGCGGACAGTTGGACCTAGACGCGACAACAGGGCCGGTTCCTTGCCATGGGGCCGGCCCTGCTGCGCGTTTCGGTACTGTCGGGTGCGCGCCGTCAGCTATGCGACCACTCCCATCGCCGCCGCGTCGGCGCCGATGTGGCGGGTGGTCCTCTTCCCGTTGTCAGTGACCGTCTGCACGTAGGCCCCCGCTGTGGGGGAGACTCCCAGTTCCAGCGCCGGGTTCCCGCCCGACCAGAACGAGATATCGCCGTCGTCAGTGCCCCATACCGCCAGCGTGCATACCCCCTCGCCGTAGGCGTCCCGAACCTGAATCGCCGTGGACGGCGCGTCGGCCGTGGCGTCGTCCCCTTCGAGGCAGCCGACCACGACGCGCTCGACGCCGTGGTGATCCTCGACGACGAGGCGTCGGCAGCGCACGGTGCCCGACCCGGCGAGGATCGCGTCGAGTCCCCGCCTCAGGCGAGCGACTTCCTGCCGGAGGTCTTCAACCTGGGCCACCAAGGCCTCGGTCTCGGGCGTTGTGGTTGTCATTTTGCTTGCTCCCTGTCAGGACACCGCAGGAGAGCAGACAGGGACGAAATCCGCGTCCTGCGCCCTGCGCATCGCGTAATCTCGCCACCGTCGGCACCTCCCACAAGGTGTCGGCCACGCCCCGGGGCCGTTACCGCGGTCGCCGGGGCTTCTTTGTCTCGGCCACTATGCGCCGCGGGCTGGGCGTTGTCAAGGATTGGCGCCCCTCGGGCGGCTGTGAGGGTGCTCGGACCTATCGTTGTTCCCACCGACGAAGGAGGCGCCATGGCACGCCGTAAGGCACTCCGCTCCCAGCTCTACCGAGCCGCTCGGGACCTCGGCAACATCCAGGCGGCCGAGAAGGGCCCCGTGAGCTACGGCAAGCGGGTGGTGCGGCGCAAGGTGTACCGCACGACCAACAGCGCCGTGGGCGGCATCCTGCGTGCCCTGGGCGTCTCTGGCGGCAGGCGGCGGCGGTAGGGGGTCGGTACGGTGGGACGATGACCGACTTTGGCGATGTGCTCAGAGCATTCGGGGACGCCCAGCGTGCCGGCGAAGCCGTGAGAGACCTGGAGCAGACCTACTGGTCGACCCGCAGGGACCCAGGGCTCATCGGCGCACTCGACGACGCTGCCGCGGCGTATCGGGCCGCTGCCGAGAGGTGTGAAGAGCTGCGGGTTCGCGTCGAGGAGACCTGACCTCTTGACCAACTTTTGACCACGACGCGCGGTAGCCAAAGTGGTAGCCATGGCGTCGCCGACTGGTGACGATTTGTGATTAGTGGGGGAGACTCGCACCACCTCTGACCTGCGACGATGGCGATTCCAGGCGACCGCTGGCGGCCCGAGATAAACCTAAAAATCCACTGGGGGTCAAGAGGTCGCCGGTTCAAATCCGGCCAGCCCGACCAAGAACGTGCAGGTCAGGGGCTTGGGGAGCTGAGCAGGAAAGGGGGGACCAGAGGGGCCACACCCCTTTCCCCCGGTGCCGTCCGCCTGGCCCGGGCCCCCTTGCCGGGTCGTTCAAGCTGGCGATTTCGACGGGCATGGTGGCCGTCAACCCCCTCAGTTCCACACCGCCGCCACCACCCGTGGCGCTCGGTCCCCTGGCGCTGAAGCTTCGAGCAGGCCCGGAGTTCCTGGCCCTGATGGACGGGGACCGGACCTGAACCGTCTCTGCGTTCCTTCTGGGCTCGGAGCCGCGCGTCTACGAGCTGGTGTCGCTGCGCTGGCCCAACGGACGTTGGGGCCGGCGTGATCCGGGTGGTCGAGTTCTCCATCTACGTGGGCCACCAGGTGATCGCCTCGGCTGGAACTCATCCGACATGCCAAGATCCGCCCTTTCGAGCCGAATGGAATACGCGCGGGAGTGGTCGCCTTTCAACACTGGCCGCGCCTGCGTCATGGCGATCGGGCGTCGTCGGGCAAAGCCCCGTCGGTGACCATCGGGTGGCGAATCGGGATCGAGATCCGGACGACGGCCCCGCCGGCGGGGCCGTTCTCGACCGTGGCCTCTCCCCCGTGGGCCTCCGTGAGGGACCTGACGATGGCCAGTCCCAGGCCCGTGCCGCCGCGGTCGCGGTTGCGGCTCTCGTCAGGGCGGCTGAACCGCTCGAAGGCCCGGGGCAGGAACGAGGGCGGGAACCCCGGCCCCTGGTCGACGACCTCGAGCACCGCCGCGTCGCCGCGAGCTTCGAGGCGAACTACGACCGTCGAGTTGCGGGGCGCGTGGCGCAGGGCGTTGTCTATCACGTTGTCGAGGATTCGGCGGTAACGGCGACCGTCGGCGTCGGCCACCAGTTGCGACGGTGCGACGAGTTCGATCGTGACCCCTTGCTCAGCGGCCCGGGTCCCGAACCCGTCCAACGACTTACCGACCACCGGGCGCAGGTCCGTCGGTTCGAGGCGCAGGTCGAGCGCCTGCTCGTCGCTTTGGGACAACAACAGCAGGTCGTCGGCTAGGTGGATGATGCGTTCGGTCTCGATGGCGGCCAGGTCAACGGCTTCGGCCAACTCAGAACGAGTCCGACCCGGTCGACCGGCCAGCTCGAGCTCGCTCTTCAAGATGGCGAGCGGGCTGCGGAGTTCGTGACCGGCCACCGATACGAAGCCGCGCTGGCGGCTCAGGGCCCGGTGCAGGCGATCCAGCAGCCCGTTGAAGGTCCGGGCCAGCGAAGCGATCTCGTCGCGTGACCGGGGAACGGCCAGGACGGCATCGGTGTCGTGCTCGGAGAGCTTGGCTGCCTGCCGGCGCATGAGCTCGACCGGGCGCAGGGAGGCACCGGCTAGCAACCAGGCAGCGAAGGCGGCGGCGACCACGCCGATCGCCCCGCCGAAGGCGATCTCAAGACTGACCCGACCGATCGCCTGGTCCACCGTGGCCAGTGACTGCCCCACAACCAGGACCGAGGGATCGGCCTGTCCGGTGGAGGTGGCGAGGAGGAGGAAGCGATGAGGCTGACTGGCCAGGGACCGCTCGATCACAAGCGGGTGGCGCCTGGCGGCTACCAGCTCGGTGGCACTGAGGAGCGGTCGGGAAGTACCGGGCCCCGATGCGTCGACGATCCGGCCTCCGGCCCCGAGGAACTGGATGAGGTCCTCGGTGCCCACCGAGCCCGGGGTGAGGGGCACGCCGGGATCCTGGATTCCACCGCCACTGCCGGCATCGGGAAACTGCTGGGAAATGGCATCGATCCGAATCTGCAGCGAGGTCAGCACCGAAGCCCGCAAGCCGCTCGAGAGCTCAGCGACGAACACGACGCCGCCGACGCCCATCGCCAGGGCGGTCCCGAGGGCGAACAAGAGGGCGAGGCGCACACGGATGGGCATCGCTCAAGCCGAGCCCGGATCGTGCAAGCGATAGCCGGCTCCCCGGACTGTCTTGAGGTCGCTGCGTCCGTAGGGCCGATCGATCTTCCGGCGTAGATAAGCGACGTACTGATCGACGACGTTCGACACCCCGTCGTAGGCGTAGTCCCAGACCTGGTCGAGGATGGCGGACCGGGTCAGCAGCTCGCCCGGATGGCGCATGAACAGCTCGAGCAGGGCGAATTCCTTGGCCGACAGGTCAAGCTCGTCCTCCCCTCGCCAGGCCCGCCGGCTCGCCGGGTCGAGCCGCAAGTCGCCCACAGACAACACCACCGGCCGCTCCGGCTGCCCCCGCCGAACCAGGGCGCGAATCCGGGCCGACAGCTCGACAAAGCTGAACGGCTTGGCCAGATAGTCGTCGGCTCCGGCGTCGAGCCCTTCGACCCGATCGGCAACCTCGGTCCGCGCCGTCAGGAGCAGGATCGGGGCCCACCGCCCGGCCGCCCGGAGCCGCCGGGCCACCTCGAACCCGTCGAAGCCGGGAAGCATGACGTCGAGGACGATCGCGGAGTACGGGTTCTCGGTCCCCATCCAGACGCCTTCGGGTCCCGTCCCGACCACGTCCACCGAATGGCCCTCCTCCTCGAGACCTCGCTTGAGGAGACCGGCCATACGCGGTTCGTCCTCCACCACCAAGAGCCGCATACCGAGATCCTACGGATCGGAGATGTGAGCCCGATGTGAAAGCCCGCTCCCGAGAGTGGGGTGCGTTCGGAGCCGGCCCGCAACGGGGTCAGGGTCGGGCCGACAGGATGAAAGCCGCGCGACCACGACGGCATGAAGGAGCGAGCCGGCCCGCCGGCCATGGCTCCCTGAAGCGAGGAGCCGTTCGACAGCGCAGCGGCCTGCCCTGGAGGAGGGTCGTAGGCCGAGGAGGTGACCCAGCCGGTGTTGGACGAGGCGACCAGCCACATCCCACTGTCCCTCACCGGTAGGAGTGGGAGATGCCAGTGGGACGATGGCTCGGGGCGGAAGGTGAACAAGAACAACACCATGAGCGGGCTGGGACTGACCGCGCGCCGGGGCCGGGATAGCGCTGGCGGGCGGCTGCCCGCCAGTCGGAAGCTGATGGTGCGAGTACCAGAGGTTCTCGACTCACCGGACCGGCTCAGCGTCCGTCACTCCGGACCCATTCGGCCGCCGGAGCCGTCGGCGAGCCGTTCCCGGGCCTGCTCACCGCCCAACGGAAAGACCGTCATACCGTGGTGAGAGCAATAGTCGCACGGAGCAACACCATCGCCAGGGAGTGGCGTCCGAACCACGCCGCCGGGTTCCCAGCAGCGCCCGGCGGCGTTCACGGGCCGCACGCAGCCCGCCGGCTCCCCGGAGATTGGCCGCTCGGGTACGAGTTGGCCGATGGTGTTGCGGGCTCGAGCCCGGTCTGGGTCATGGCTCGGGCTCCGTGGAGGCGGGGGGTGGTGGCGGGACCCCGGTGGGGCTCCACCGGGGTCCCGTTCCACCGCCTACTCTTGGCCGCCGAACTGGTGGTCGACGTTGACACCGGGCGCATCCTGGTGCCCGCCGGGGCCATCAGCCTGCGCTGTCCCGGGCTCCTCCGCCGTGTCCGCGGTCTCCGACGTCGCCGAATTTTCTGGCGCCTGCGGAGACGAGGTGTTGGGTGCCGGGGTCGTGATGGGCGTGGAAGGGGACGTGGTGGCTCCCGATGCCGACGCCAGGGCCAGACCGCCGACGCCGAGCACCGGCACGATGGCAGCCCCGGCGATGAACAGCTTGCGCTTCAGTTCCATGTGGTTTCTCCTTCGTCAGTTGATGCGACCCCGGCACGATGACAGGTAATCGATGTGACGGCGGTGAGAGCCCGGTGTGGAATCGACACACCTCCGCGGTCCGGCCTGAGGGCCCGCCGGAACCCCACGGAGCGACCTCCACTCGACGTCGATCGCCGCCACCGTTCGCCCGCCAACCGGCTCCTTCCGGAGGATCTCGGCACCCCCACCATGGCGCTGTGACCCGGTCCGGACCCGAGCGCCGCCGGGAGCGGCCGGCTCGCCGACCAGAGCGCCGACGCGCACCTGGCGATCGCTTTCGCACACGAGCCTGTTGCACGGACCTCTGGCTGCCCGAGGAGCACCTCGCGTGGTTCGCCCTCGACTGCGTGGAGGAGATGGACCTGACACCGCATTTTCACACGACCTCAGGCCCATCGGGCACCCATCAGTGCCGAAGACGCCGACTTTGTTCTTGCCGCCGCGCCCTGAGCAGCTGAACCGCGAGCGAAATGGCCAACTCCGTGCACAGGCGAGCTCGCCGGTCCGGAGCTGGTCGACGTCGAGACCGTCGCCGTGCTCCGCAAGCGGTGGATCGCCGGGACGCAAGCCACGGACACGGTGAGCGGGACGAGGCAGATGGCCGGTGGCGGTTCGTCCCCGCGTTTTCCACGCGCCGCAGCGGTAGATCGGGGCATGCGACCCTCCACCAACCTCGCCGCAACCGTCCGGCCACCCCGTGGCCACCTGGCCGGGCCATCGTTGCAGGAAGGGAGGAACAGACCCGGCAGGGGGAGGCCCGGTGGGGAAGCGGCGGCGACGCGTGCCCAGGGTCGCGGTCGACTGGCCGGCGACGTGTCGCCTGAGCGACGGCCGCGTCCACGACGCCGTCGTGCGCGACGTGTCGATGATCGGCGCAGGCCTGGAGATCATCGGGTTCACCGAACCCGACCTGGTCGGCCGGCTTCTCAACGTGAACGTGGAACCGATCACAGGCACCGCCGTCGCCCTGTGCTTCACCGGTGAGGTCAAGCACAGGGCGGCCGGCAAGCCTGGTTCCGTCCGGGTGGGGATCGCGTTCGTGCTGTCGGAAGTCGAGCGCTCCGTTCTCGACGCCCTGACTGCCGCTGAGGCGACGTGGTAGCCACCAAGCGGTGCCAGGCACGGCGGACGCCAGGTGGTCGGGGTGGGCCGTCGTGGTCGGCTGGCTCGGGCGGGTTGCTCGCTCCGGGCACCGAGAACGGGGCCGAAGAACCGGGAACCCCGCCAGGTGACCAGGCGCCGGCAGTGGCATTTCGGCGACCTGATCGCCCCCTCACGGCCCAGGGGCGGCACCGGGGGGCGAGGGTGCACTGGCGGGGGCGGGGTCGCGCCGGTCGGGTGTGACCGCCTGGGGCGCCGAGGATGTCCCGAAGAGGGCCGCGTAGGCCCCCGCGTTGAGGGTCTGCACGATCCCGGCGACGAGCAGGGGAGCGGCCAGGGCGACTTCGTCGAAGAGATAACCGGCCAGCACCTGGCTTCCGGCCTGGGTGCCTTGGGCGGGCAAGCTGGACAGGGCGGCAAGCCTGGCCCGCTCATCGGGGTCGGCCACCTCTTGCGTGAATGACTGCCGGAGAGGCAGCCCGACACGTTGGACGACCATTCGGAGGAGGTAGACGGCCCCGGCTACCCAGAACGTCGGCGAGAGGGCCATGGGCACCAGGAGGAGGCCCTGGAAGAAGCGGACGCCGACGATGGCGCTCACGGTCCCGAAGCGCCGTCCGACGCTGGCCGCGACCAGGGCGGAGGCGAGGGTGGCCAGGTTGACCACCGCGAAGAGGACGCCGATCTCGGCGGGGCTGGCACCGAAGCGGCGGTGGAACCAGTAGCTGACGAACGGACCGAACATCCCGATGGCGACGCCGTTGAGGCCGTTGGTGATCCAGAAGCGCCACAGCACCTTCCACGAGCGCCGGGGGAACAGCGGACGCAGCCGTTGGTTGTGGTGTGGCGCTCGACGCGGCTCGGACAGCCAGAGGGCCAGGACGCCGGCGAGCGCGGACAGCACGGCAGCGGCAAGGAACGCCGGCCGGTAGGCGTGCATGGCTGCCGGGCCCTGGAGGTGGCCGGGCCGGGCCAGGCCGGCCAGGAGGCCGCCGGCCAGCGCGCCGAGCGACGAGGCGAACGCGACGAACCCGAAGGCGTCGGTCCGTCGTGCTGCGGGGACGATCTCGGCGATGAAGGCCGACTCTGCCGGCTGGTAGGGACCGACGTTGCCGGCTCCGGCGCCGGCGCCGCGCCCGAAGCTACCGAGGGCCGCGAAGACGAACAGCAGGGTCGCCGCCCGGCTGGCGGCGAACACGCACGAGGCGGCGGTGGCCAGGAGCGGTACGACGACAAGGAAGAACTTGCGCCCGATGGCGTCGGAGAGCAAGCCGATCGCGGCCGACAGCACTGCCGAGGAGAGCGCGACGCCGAGGAAGAGAAGGCCGAGGCGGACCGCCGAGAAGCCCTCGGCGGCGAGGTAGAGCGCCGTGACCACGCCAGCGATCGCCCGGGCCGCGCTCATGGCCGACCTGGCAACCAACGCGATCGCCAGGTTGCGGTTCGCCCAGTCCGGCGATGCTGCGACAGCGAGATGCCAGAGGCTTGCCCGCTTCACGCAACCGGCCGGCCCGGCACAGCACTGCCCTGAACCATGGGCCCATGGTCGCCGCCTGCTCGCCCGGCGCGCTAGTCGAGGCGCGACCCGGGACGGGTGACCGCCTGACGTGCCCAGGCAGTGCGTGCAGGCGCTCGCTTCCCGGCGGCCAAAGAGGCCCACACCATGGGCCGAGCCGGCCGCGGGCAGGGCGTACCCTGGACCGCGTGGTGCGTCGCCGGTTCGCGGCTGTGTCCGTGCTCGCGCTGTCCGCGGCGCTCGCCGGGTGCGGCGGCTCGGGTGCTCCGCAGGCTACTGGCCCTTCCTTCGAGGTCACCGCGGCGTGGGTGTCGGGTGTCGGCAGGGTGCTGGTCGACGGGCAGGGCTACACCCTGTACATGTTCGTGCCCGACGCGCAGGACGGCTCGACCTGTTACGGCGCCTGCGCGGCCCAGTGGCCCCCTCTCCTGCTTCCCGCCGGCGTTGCCGCCCCCGAGCGCGGACCGGGGGCCCGGGCCTCCCTACTCGGGACCACCCGCCGGCGCGATGGCCGGCTCCAGGTCACCTACGCCGGTTGGCCCCTGTACCGCTGGATCGGCGACACGGCTCCCGGCATGGCGACCGGCCAGGGACTCGACAACCTGGGCGGCTTCTGGTACGTGCTCGACCCCGCCGGAAGTCCAATCCGGCGCTGAACCGAGGCTGCAGGACCGGCGCTGAACCCGGCGCTGCACGGCGGGTGCTGCACGCCGGGTGCTGCACGGCGGGTGCTGCACGGCGGGTGCTGCACGAACGCGCTGTCGGACCGCCGCTGCACCCCGGCGCTGCCCCCATCGGGTAGACCGGAGCCGTGCGTCGGCGTCGTGGCGCCCTCGTCGCGGTGAGCTTCGCCGCGCTCTGTGGCTGGTGCGCGTGGGTGAGCGGCTTCCACCGTTCGACGGGGCCCGCTCGGGCCACATGGGCGATCTCCCTGGCAGCAGTGGTGGCAGTCGACCTGCTGCTCTGGCAGGGCCGGCACCGGCGGCGGCCCGGATGGCGCCTCGAACCGGTCATGGTCCAGAGGGCGGGATCGGAGTCACGAGGCCGCTGCACGGTGGCCCGAACAGTCCCGTGGGCGGCTCTGGCGCTCGTCGTGCTGTGCTGGGACCTTCTCGGGCTCGACACGGGCGCGCACGAGCCGCACCTCACGATCAGTGCCTTGACCCAGGCCTTCCGGCCGATGAACGCCGCCACGTTGCTCGTGTGGATGCTGGTGGGCCTCGGTTATGGGGCCGCCCGCGCGAGGCGCCCCGAGTTCCCGGGGCGCGTGCGGCACGGCAACGAGATGGGCGCCCTCGCCCCCTGCTTGGGCCTCGCCTGCTCCCATGTGCCGCCGATCCAGCCTGCACTGCTCCTCCCGGCCGACAGGGCCGCCGGCGTCGCCTTCTGGGTCGGGGTGGTGGTCGTGGTCGTGCTGCTCGACGCCATCGCCCGGCGCTCGGGTGGGCGGTTGGCGACCGCCGAGGAGGTGCTCGGGATCGTGACGGCCAAAGGCCCTGCGAACTTCCTCGCCGCGCTGGCATGGGTGGCGGCGGGCTACCACCTGTTCGCCGGTTGACCGACGGCGGGCTCCGGGCTCGTGGGCCGAGCTGGGCTCGCTGCCCGGCACGAGACGCGGCCTTAGAACGTGGCCCTCTGCGGCGAGCGTCCTGAGGGCGAGCCGGTCCTCGACTGCCGGCCCACAGGGTGCCGGTGGTAGTCTCGTCGTGCGGTGCGTCAGGGGAGGCGGCCGCAGCAAGGGGGTGGGACCATGGCCAGCAAGGGCGAACTGCGCTTCGTCGACTCCGACGGCCACGTGCTCGAGCACCCGACCGGCATGCTCGACTACGCGCCCGAGGAGTACCGCGACCGGATCTGGCACATCGAGACGGATGCCGATGGCACCGAGTGGCTGGTCTGGGACGGCGTGCGGAGCCCGGCGAACCTCGCCTCGGTGTCCGGCACGGCGGGCATGAGCGAGGCCGACTGCGAACGGGCGATGAGGGGCGAGCTCCGCTACACCGAAGTCCGCCCGGCCGCCTACAACGCCAAGGCCCGCCTCGAGGACATGACCGCTGACGACATCGACTTGTCGGTCCTCTACCCGACCCAGCTCCTCGGCATCCAGTGTTACCAGGACGTCGGGTTCGCTGTTGCCCAGTGCCGCGCCTACAACGACTGGCTGTCGGACCATGTCAGCGAAGGGGAGGGCCGTCTCTTCGGCGCTGCTCTCCTGCCCCAGCAGGACATCGAGGCCGCAGCGGCCGAGCTTCGCCGTGCCGCTCGGCTCCCTGGCATGGTGGCAGCGTTCATCCGGCCCAACCCCACCGCCGACTGGAAGCCCTTCAACCACAGCGTCTACGACCCGATCTGGCGTGCGGCGTGCGACACGGGCCTCCCGCTCGGCCTGCACCCCTTCCTCGACTCGAGGTTGCCGGGTGCATGCATCGGCATGCACTTCGATCGGGTGCACGAGCGCCCACCTCGCTTCCTCAGCGAGACCGAGCAGGCTGGCACCAGCATCGGCATCGACAACATCTACTTCAGCCAAGCGCTGTCGAATCCCTTCGACATGATCGCTTCGATGGCCTTCCTCTTGGCCGGCGGGGTGTGCGAGCGCTTTCCAGAGCTGCGGATCATCTTCCTCGAGGCCAACGGCGGCTGGGTGGTGCCGATGCTGGAACGGCTCGACCACCACGCGCATGTGCCGTTGTTCAAGCCAGACGTGCCCGACATCAAGCGCGACCCTTCCGAGTACTTCCGCCGGCAGTGCTGGATCAGCTTCGACGCCGACGAGTCGCTGCTGGCTGCGACCGCCAACTCCCCGCTCGTCGGGGCCGACCGGATCATCTGGGCGTCCGACTACCCGCACCCCGACGCCAAGTTCCCCGGCACCACGGACGAGCTCTACGAGGCGATCGAGGGGCTGACCGACGAGCAGCAGCGCCTCATCGCAGGGGAGAACGCGGTCGCCCTGTACAACCTGTAGGCGACCTGCCCGACTGGCTGCCCGCCGGGGCGGCCTGACAGGCGTCCGCTTGCCGCCACGACGTGCCCATCCGGCGGCCACCGAATAGTCGGCGGAGGCGGTGCGACGCCGTGAGCCGGCGAAGCCGATCGGTTCAGCGGTCCGTGCGGCCGCCCGCCTTTGAACAGCGCAGCCGTCATCCGATGGCGAGCCCCCGGCCTCGTGGGCTGTCGCTTCTGTCCGGGCTGCTCGTGCCCGGGAGGGGGCACGAGCCGGGCACGAGCAGCCGGACCTGCGAGCGCCCCGCCGCGATCGTCAGGACGGCGTCGTGTAGGTGATCCTCGTGCCGCACACCGGCTTGCCCGAGAACGTCACGAAGTGGTCGCCCTGGAGCTGCTCGTAGTAG
>Ga0070738_10006609_pt1 | contig 12058 bp, 9 predicted proteins | sample Coa_R2_2_FD_66446 | JGI IMG/M metagenome (GOLD analysis project Ga0070738, IMG submission 66446) | Surface soil microbial communities from Centralia Pennsylvania, which are recovering from an underground coalmine fire - Coalmine... | ecosystem: Environmental > Terrestrial > Soil > Unclassified ... | reverse complement strand
CCCGCCGAACGTTCGTCGTCGTGGACGGCGGCATCGCTGAGAACCCTCGTCCGGCGCTCTACGGCGCGCGGCATCACGTGGTCCCGGTCGCGCCGCGCACCGGCGAGGACGCCGAGATGATCCTCTGCGGCCGTTCGTGCGAGAACGACGAGCTCGGCACCGTCCGCCTTTCGCACGAGATCGCGACCGGCGATCTCTTGGCCATGTGCGCGACCGGCGCGTATACCTATAGTATGAGCGGCAACTACAATCGCTTCCCCCGCCCCGCGGTCGTCGGCATTCTCGACGCAACGGTGCGACTGCTGGCGCGACGCGAGAGCCTCGAAGACGTGCTGCGCAACGACGCCGTCGAGGAAACCGGTCATGCATCCGCCCAAGCGCCTGCGGCGTTCTAAAGGCGTATGGAGACTCAAACCGCGACGTTCGCAGCCGGCTGCTTCTGGGGAGTCGAGGCCGCATTCCGCCAAGTGCCGGGCGTGCTCGACGCCGTGAGCGGCTACACCGGCGGGACCGTCGAACATCCGACGTATCGGCAAGTCTGCTCGCATGCGACCGGCCATGCCGAGGCAGTCGAGGTGACGTTCGATCCGCAGCGCGTCAGTTACGACGATCTGCTGAACGTCTTTTGGCAAATTCACGACCCTACCCAGCTCAATCGGCAAGGTCCCGACGTCGGCGATCAGTATCGTTCGGCGATCTTTACGCACTCCGCCGAGCAGCAGCGCGCGGCGATTGCGTCGCGCGACCGGGAGCAACGCAATCACGCTCGACCGATCGCAACGCAGATCGAGCCCGCGCCGCGTTTTTGGCCGGCTGAAGAGTACCATCAGCGGTATTTCGAAAAGAACGGCGCGGCGGCGTGCCACGTCGCGCCGCGGGTCGCGCGATGAAACGCGGGCAGTTCGCCGCAGGCGCCGCGACGCTGGCGCTGCTGGCGATTTCGCTGCGGCGATCGCAAGCCGGCGAGAGCTACGAAGTGCGACACACCTACGCGGAGTGGCGAGCCTTGCTCGGACCGGACCGCTACGAGATTCTGCGCCGCGGCGGAACCGAGCCGGCCTTTTCCAGCCCGCTCATCGGCGAAAGCCGCAGCGGCATCTACCGGTGCGCGGGGTGCGGCCTCGCGCTCTTCTCCTCGACGGCCAAATACGATAGCGGCGACGGCTGGCCGTCGTTCTGGACGGTGCTGCCGAATGCGACGCGCACGAAAGCCGATTACGAGCTCGTCGATCCGCGCACCGAAGTGCATTGCCGCCGCTGCGGGGGTCACCTCGGCCATATTTTCGACGACGGGCCCGCGCCGACGCATCTGCGCTATTGCATCGACGGACTCGCGCTACGATTCGTGCCGGGCGCAGCGTAGCATTTCGATTTGGACGTTCTCGTCACCAACGACGACGGCATCGAATCGCCGGGTATCCACGCGCTCGTAGACGCGCTCGCGGACGAGCATACGATCGTCATCGTCGCGCCGTCGACGAACCGCAGCGGCGTCTCGCACGCCATCACGTCGGAGGAAGCGATCACGCTGGAACGACGCCGCCATCCGCGCGTTCCCGCGTTTGCCTGCTCGGGGACGCCCGCCGATTGCGTCTTTTTGGGCGCCACCGAACTGACGCCGCGTCCGCAGTTCGTAATCAGCGGAATTAATCACGGTCCAAATCTGGCCGACGACGTCAACTACTCCGGCACGGTCGCGGGCGCGGTCGAAGCCTCGCTGCTCGGAATTCCGGCTTTAGCCGTGTCGCTCGCCTCGAATCACGAAGATCCGAGCGGCCGGCGCCACTGGGAGAGCGCCGCGCAAATCGTGCGGCGATGTCTCGCCAGCGCGCTGCACCATCTTCACGACGCCGCTTGCTACTGGAATCTCAACGTTCCGAATCTTCCCCTCGATCGCATCGCCGGCATCGCCGTCACGCGCTTAGGTCGAAAACGCATCTGCGGGCGAATGGTCGGCGAAGAACGCGGGGGCGCCACGCGCTACTATCGCGCCTGGGAATCGCCGTTCGAAACCGATCGGGAAACGCTGGGCACCGATATCGGCGCCGTTCATGCCGGCTATGCGAGCTTGACGCCGCTCGTGCTCGATCGCACCGCCGAGTTCGGCTTGGAATCGCTTTCGTCGCTCGGACCCTTCGCCGCCGGATCCCTCTGAGGGCGAGCCGCGCCGTCCGGCGCGGCGTTTCGCTGCGGTAGCCTTCGCCCCGCGAGCTGCGCGGCCGCACCCAGACGATGCATGAGCCGTTCGAACTGCGCGAAGTCCAGCGACTGCGCACCGTCGGATAATGCGTTGGGGGGATCGGGATGGACCTCGACGAGCAGGCCGTGGGCGCCGGCGGCGACGCTCGCGACGGCAATCGGCGTGACGAGCCGCGCGATTCCAACGGCATGCGACGGATCGACCACGACCGGGAGGTGCGTCATCTCCTCGAGCAACGGCACCACCGAGATGTCGAGCAGATTTCGCGTCGCGACGTCGAACGAGCGGACGCCGCGTTCGCAGAGCACGACGTTCTCGTTTCCGCCGAGCAGGACGTATTCGGCTGCAAGCAGCCACTCTTGCACCGTCGCGGAGAGCCCGCGCTTGAGCAGCACCGGCATTGGCGACATACCGACTTCACGCAGCAGCGGAAAGTTCTGCATGTTGCGCGCGCCGATCTGCAGCATGTCGGCATAACGCGCAACGCGCTCGACGTCGCGCGGATCCATCACCTCGGTGACGACGCTCAAATTATGCCGATCGCCGGCTTCGCGCAACATTTTGAGCGCCTCTTCGCCGAGCCCTTGGAAGGAATACGGCGAGGTTCGCGGCTTGTACGCACCGCCGCGCAACACGTTGGCGCCCGCAGCCGCTACGGCGCGAGCGGCCGCTTCGAGCTGCTCCGCCGATTCGACTCCGCACGGACCCGCGCAGATCGCGAGCTCGTCTCCGCCAAACGTCGCGCCGCCGCGGAGCCGCACGACCGTTCGGTCCGTGCGAGCGTCGCGTCGGACCAGGCGGTACGACTGTGGTATGTTGACGCCGCGCTCCATTCCTCAGCGCCTTCGACGTGCCGCGAGCGCTTCATCCTCCCCGGTATGAGCAGGCCAACGCCGTAGCGCTGTATGAATGAGAGCGCCGATGGAGCACGTCGCCGTCACCGGACTGGGAACCGTTTCGCCGATCGGCAGCACCACGGACTCCTTCTGGCAACATTTGATCGACGGCACGCGGGCGATCCGGCGCATACCCGAGGCGTCTCGCCTGACCGGCAACGGGTACTGGGCGGCCGTCGACGACGAATTCTTGAACGCGACGCCGCTGCCGCGCGCGGCGCTGCGGAATACCGATCGGTTCACGCAATACGCGATGGTCGCGGCGCAAGAGGCGCTGAATCATGCGCGGCTGGATCCTCCGCTGCGTACCGCCGTCATCATCGGTAATACCATGGGCGGCTTTCCCTTCGTTGCCGAATCGCAAACGCGGTTTCTCGAAGCCGCGCGCAGCGTAACGCCCAAACTCATGGCGCTCGTGATTCCGAATATGGCGGCCGCCCGAATCGCGATGCATTGGAGGCTGCACGGACCGCAACTGGCCGTCAGCACCGCCTGCGCGTCGTCGCTGGATGCAATCGGCCTCGCGGCGGGTATGATCGAGCGCGGCAACGTCGACGTCGCAATCGCGGGCGGCAGCGAGACGCTGCTCAGCCCGATCGTTTACGAAAGCCTCGTGCGCGCCGGCGCGCTCTCGCGCAACCCCGACGTCACCAAGGCATCGCGACCTTTCGACGCGGATCGCGACGGCTTCGTTATGGGAGACGGCGCCGGAATCGTCGTGCTCGAGCGCCTGGAACGCGCACGCGCGCGCGGCGCGACGATCTTGGCGCGCATTCGCGGGTACGGATCGCTGGCCGACGCTTACCACATCACCTCACCCGATCCCACGGCGCAATATGAAGTCAGCGCGATGCGCGACGCGTTGGCCGAAAGCGGCGACGCGGCGCCGGAGTGCCGGGTCGTGTACGCCCACGCCACGAGCACGATCGTCGGCGATGCGGCCGAGGCAAAAGCGATCGACGAGCTCTATGCCGGTTCGCCGGCGATCGTAACCTCCATCAAGGGGCATCTCGGGCACAGCATGGCCAGCGCCGGCGCGATGAGCGCCATCGCCGGCATCAAAGGCATGCACCATGCGTTGATACCGCCGACCATGGGAACGCAACGCGTCGACGCCGGCGTCCGCTTCGGCCTCGTCACCGCGCGCGCTCGCCCGTTCTCTTACTCGGCCTTTTTGGTCAACGCATTCGGCTTCGGCGGACAGAACGCGTCGCTCGTTCTCTCCACGTGATTGCGAGCAGGTCGCCCATACTCACGCTAGGAAAGTCCCGTCGAGGAGTAAGCCGCCGATGAATCTTCTCGTCAAAGGCACGAGCGGACCGCTGTCCGGCGAGGTGCAGGTCCCCAACTCGAAGTATCACGCGCATCGCGCGTTGATTCTCGCGTCGCTTGCGCCGGGAACGAGCCGCATACGCGGACTCTCCGACGCACGGCACGTTCAGTACACGATGGACGTGCTGCGCGCGCTCGGAACGAAGATCGAAATCGACGGCGAAACGCTGGTCGTCACCGGCGGACCGTATCGCGTCAAACGCAAGGTCGTTTCGGTCGGAAGCTCCGGGTCGACGCTCTATTTTATGATCGGCCTCGCGGCGCTCGCCGACGCGCCGATCACGCTCACGGCCCAAAAGTATTTCCGCCGCCGCCCCGTCGGACCGCTTCTCGAAGCGCTCGCGCAGATGGGCGTACGCTTCGAATCCGCATTGGGATGCCCGCCGATCGCCGTGGCGCCGAGCCGGCCGACAGGCGGCCGCATCGTCATCCCCGGCACGCTCTCGCAGTGGATATCGGGACTGCTCCTGCTCGCGCCGTTCGCACGCCAACGCACGATCATCCAAGTCGACGGCGACCTCAACGAACGCCCGTACATCGCATTGACGGCCGAGATGATGCGCGCTTTCGGCTTGGAAGTCGAGATCGCCGCGGACTGGCGCCGTTTCGAAGTCGCCCCTGGCCAGCAGGCGCACCCGGCTGCGGTCGAACTTCCGCCCGACATCGGCTCGGCGGCGTTCGGACTCGCGGTGACGGCGATCCATCCTTCGGACGTGCTCTTTCGCGGTCTGCCGTACGCTCCGGGCGAGCGTCTCGACCACCCCGAAGGCGCGTTCATGCAGATCGTGGCCGAAATGGGCCTGCCGATGACGTACGACCCCGGCGCCGGCGCGGTACGCGTCAAACACGACGGCATCGAGTTGCGCGGAGTTCGCGTGGACTGCCGCGACATTCCCGACATGCTGCCGATTCTCTCGACGCTCGGAACGTTTGCGAAAGGCGAGACGGTCCTCGAGAACATCCGTCACGTCCGGCTCAAAGAGTCGGATCGGGTCGCCGCCATGCTTCAGCTCAACCGCATGGGCGGACGCTTGGAGCTGCACGACGACCGGTTGGTCGCGCACGGCGTTTCGCAGCTTTTCGGCGCGCATCTCTCGTCATTCAACGATCACCGGATCTTGATGTCGCTCGCGGTGGCGGCCTCGCGTGCCGAAGGCCAGAGCACGCTCACCTACCCCCACGCATATCGTATCTCGTATCCGCGCTTTCTCGAGGCGATGCGCGGCATCGGCGTTCCGATGTCGATCTCCGACGCGCCGGCAAAAGGACGGCCCTCCGCGCCCGCGTCGCGGCGCGCGATGCTCAAGCCCGATCGAGCCGCGCAGCTGGATCCTAACGAACTCCTGCGCACGTACGCAGCGCAGCGGCCGCAGGAGATCGCCGTCGTCGAGGCGCGTGAAGACGCCGACGCGACGCTGAGCTGGCGCGAACTAGCGGAGCGCGTCGAGCGGACGGCGACGCTGTTGTTACGGCTCGGCGTTCGGCCCGGCGAGTGCGTCGCCTATCAGCTGCCGAACTGCCTCGAGTTCGTCGTGCTCTCGCTGGCGACGCTGCGTGCCGGCGCCGTCTGCTGCCCGCTCATGCCGATCTTTCGCGAGCGCGAGGTTGCGTTCTCGCTGCGGCGCTCGAGAGCGCGCGTTCTCGTCGTTCCGGACGAAGCGCGAGGACGACGCCACGCCGACGAGATTGCCAGCCTGCTCGACGAAGCCTCGATCTTCAGCGGCGACTTGCCGCTCCGTCTCGAGCACGTCGTCGTTTCCTCGACCGGGCGCCATCTGCGGCCGCTGCCAGGCGCCGATCACTATAGCGGTTCGGTGCACTGGATGAGGCTTGCAGAAACGCTGGCAGAAGTCGAGCCCGATACCGCCGCGCTCGACCGGCGCCGCCCCAAATCCGACGCGCTCGCGCAATTACTCTTCACCTCGGGAACGTCGGGCGAGCCCAAAGGGGTGCTTCACCGCAACGACGTTCTGATGCGCGCGGCGGCGATGGAAGTCGAGCATTTGGGTCTGCGCTGGGAAGATCGGATCTTCGTTCCGTCGCCGCTGGCGCATCAAACCGGCTTCCTTTACGGAATGTGGCTCGCGCTCGTGATGGGCGTCGCGCAAATCGTGCAGCCGGTGTGGAACGCCCCGCGCGCCCTGCGCGCCCTCAACGATTGGGAGGGAACGTTCGTGCAGGCTGCGACCCCGTTTCTCGCCGACTGCGTACAAGCGGTCGAGGCGGGCGAACGCGCGCCCGCGACGCTTCGAATCTTCGTGGCGACCGGCGCCGCCGTGCCGCGCGGCTTAGCGGAGCGTGCGACGCGCATCTTGGGGACCGCGGTTTGCGGCGGATGGGGCACGACCGAGTCGTGCCTGGGTTCGTTATCGGCGCCTTCGGACGAGCCGGCGAACGTTTGGGGAACCGACGGCCGCGCGCTGCGAGGAATTCAGCTGCGCGTCACGGATTCGGCCGGACGCGTGTTGCCGCCCGGCGACGAAGGACATTTCGAAGTAAAGTCTCCGACGATGTTCGAGGGATACGTCGACCACCCCGAATGGACGGCGCGGGCGTACACGAGCGACGGCTGGTTCAAGACCGGCGACCTTGCGGTCATCGACGATTCCGGCTACGTGCGCATCACGGGGCGAGTCCGCGACGTCATCAATCGCGGCGGCGAAAAGATTCCCGTCGCCGAGGTCGAGCAACTGCTCGGCGATCATCCCGCCGTCGCGGAGGTCGCAATCGTCGCGATGCCCGACGCACGACTCGGCGAACGTGCCTGCGCCTTCGTCGTGTTGCGCGCCGGCTCGCGCCTCGATTTCGATCGCATGCAGCATTATCTCGACGCGTGTCAGGTCGCCAAGCAGTACTGGCCGGAGCGGCTGGAGATCGTCGGCGAGCTGCCGCGCACGCCGTCGGGCAAAGTACAGAAATACGTCTTGCGCGAGCGCGCGCGGGAGCTGCGCCCCTACGAGCGCGTGAAGGAAACGATTTCGTGAAACAACTCGATCTCTCGCCGGCCTTCGACGAGGCCTCTTTCGCCGCGCTCAAGGACGAGATCGCCGCGTACGTCGCCGGTCCGGCCGAGGCGTGGGCGCAGCGTATCGAGTCCGAGCGACGCGTTGCGCCGGAGCTGTGGGAGGATCTGCGCGACCGCGGCTATCTCTCGCTGGCCGCTCCGGCGGCTTACGGCGGCCGCGCGATTCCGTTCACCCGCTTTATGGAGCTCATCGAGATCTTCTCCATGTCGCACGCCTCGATCCGCATGATCGTGCACGTCGTCAACGGCACGTGGCGGGCGATGGACCGTTTCGCGGACGAAGCGCAGCGCAGGAAGTTCGTCGTCCCTTCGGTGCGGGGCGACCTCAAGATCGCCTTCACGCTCACCGAACCGACGGCCGGAACCGGCGCCGATCTGCGCTGCAGCGTCGTGCGCGACGGCGATACGTATTACCTCAGCGGCGAGAAGCATCTGATCACGTTCGGAACGATCTGCGATTATTGGCTGCTCTTCGCGCGGCTGGCCGGAACGCGCGGCGCCGACGGCACCGTCGCGCTGCTGGTGGATCGCAACGTGCCCGGCGCGACGGTCACCGAGATGGAAGAATCGATGGGCGTGCGCGGGACCGATCACGCGCGGCTCTCGTTCGACCGCGCGCCGGTTCCGCTCGCCAATCGCCTGGGCGAGGAGGGTCAAGGCCTCGAGGTCGCGCTCGGCGGATTCTTGACTCCCAGCCGTATCTCGGTGGCGATGAGCTGCGTCGGGTTGGCGCAGCGAGCGCAGGATCTCGCGGTCGCCTACGCGCGCAAGCGCGAAACCTTCGGCAAGCGCCTCGAGCAGCGACAAGCGATTCGATTCATGCTCGCCGAGAACGCCACCGATATCGAAGCGGCGCGCCGGCTCGTGCTCCACGCGGCGCGGCAATGGGAAGCCGGCGATACACGCTCGGCGATGCTCTCGTCGATGTCCAAGCTGCAGGCCGTCGAGATGCTGACGCGCGTCACCGACAAGGCGCTGCAGATCCACGGCGGCATCGGATTCTGGCAGCCCAACGCGATCGAACGCGTTTACCGCGACGCGCGCGCCCAGCGCTTCGAAGAGGGCACCAACGAGATCCAAAAGACGGTTATAGCGCGCGAACTGCTCGGAGGCGCCGGATGAGCGGACGTTTCGAAGGAAAAGTTTCGCTGATCACCGGCAGCTCGCGCGGCATCGGGCGAGCCCTCGCCCTGACGCTCGCGCGCGAAGGTGCGTCGGTCGTCGTCAATTACGTCCGCAACGCGGACCTGGCAGCGGAAGTCGTGCGCGAAATCGAGTCGCTCGGCTCGCGAGCGATCGCCGTGCAAGCCAACATGGAAGAGCTGCAGGAAATCGATCTGCTCTTCGAAGTCGTCGAGTCACGGTTCGGGCGCCTCGATCACTTCGTCTCGAACGCCGCGGCCAGCTCGTTCAAGAAGATCCTCGATCTCAAAGCACACAATCTCGACCGATCCTTCGATCTCAACGTGCGCGCGTTCGTGCTCGGCGCGCAGCGCGCCGTCAAGCTGATGAAGGACGGCGGCCGGATCGCCGTGCTTTCCAGCTACGGCAGCATTCGTGCTTATCCCACGTACGCGAATCTCGGCTCCAACAAAGCGGCGATCGAAGCCTTCGTTCGGTACATGGCCGTCGAGTTCGCACCCTACGGCGTCAACGTCAACGCCGTCAACGGCGGCCTGATCGATACCGAATCCTGCGCGTATTTCTACGAGCGGGTTGCGGGGATGGCGCCGATGGAGGGCGTGCTCGCAAAGATTCCCAAGGGTCGCATGGGATCGCCGCAAGAGGTGGCCGACACGATCGCGTTCCTGCTCGCGCCGGAATCGGAGTACATCACCGGCCAAACCATCTGCGTCGACGGCGGCTTGAGCGTGATCGCGCCGCCCTTCTACTCCGACACGTCGCCGCCGCTGAGTTTGCAATAGCACCGTCCGTGTTCGAGCGCACGCTCGCGCCGGGATCGATCGGCACGCTGCGATTGCCCAACCGCATCGTCATGGGATCGATGCATTTGGGCTTCGAACGCGATTCCGCCGCGCTGGCCGCGTTCTATGCCGAGCGCGCGCGCGGCGGTGCCGGCTTGATCGTCACCGGGGGCGCCTGCGTCAACCGCGCGGGCGCGGGCGGGAGAAACTACAGCTTCATTAACGAGGCCGCCGGCGAACCGTCGCTGCGCGCGGCTGCGGCGGCCGTGCACGAAGCCGGCGGACGGATTGCGCTGCAACTGTTTCACGCCGGCCGCTACGCGCGGCGCGCGTCGTTCGGGCTGCAGCCCGTCGCACCGTCGGCGATCCCGTCGCGCTTCTCGCCCGAACCGCCGCACGCGCTTTCGACCGCCGAAATCCTCGAGACGATCGAGGATTTCGCGCGCGGGGCGCGGCGCGCGCGCGAGTTGGGCTACGACGGCGTCGAGGTTATGGCCTCGGAAGGATATTTGATCAACCAGTTTCTCTCGCCGCTGACGAACCGGCGCGACGACGCGTGGGGCGGCGATTCGTTGCGGCGAATGGCTTTCGCGCGCGAGGTGCTGCGCGCCGTTCGCGCCGCGGTTGGACGCGATTTTCCGGTGATCTTCCGAATTTCGGGCGCCGACCTCATGGCCGGCTCTACGAGCTCGCAGGAGACGCTCGAGTTCGCGCGCACGCTGGCCGTCGACGGCGTGGACGCGCTCAACGTCGGCATCGGCTGGCACGAATCGCCCGTTCCCACCGTGCAGCATCTGGTGCCCAACGGGATCTGGATGCCGTACGCGGCGGCGGTTAAATCCGCGGTCGGCGACCTGCCGGTCATCGCGAGCAACCGGGTCAACTCGCTAGCGCTCGCCGAAGCGGTGCTCCGCGCTGCGAGCGTCGACTTCATTTCGATGGCTCGACCGTTTCTCGCCGACGCACGGATCGTTGCCAAAGCGGTGCGCGGCCAGTCCCAGTTGGTCAACACCTGCATCGCCTGCAATCAGGCGTGCATCGATCGTTCGCTGCTCGACGAGCCGGTCTCGTGCATGGTCAATCCGCGCGCCGGACGCGAGCTCGAATTTCCCGAAAGCGGCGTTGCCGCCGTGCCGCGGCGATTTGCCGTCGTCGGCGGCGGGCCGGCCGGCATGGAGGGCGCACGCGCGCTGGCAGCGCTCGGACATCGCGTCGAGCTCTTCGAGGCGGACGCCGAGCTCGGCGGACAGTTTCGAATGGCGCGTCGCATTCCCGGCAAAGGCGACTTCGGCGAAACGATCCGGTATTTTACGAACGAGCTGGCGCGGTTGGGCGTGGCGGTGCACCGCAACGCGCCCGTCCGAGATGCGAGCGCGCTGCGCGAGTTCGACGGCATCGTGCTGGCCAGCGGCGTCGTCGCTCGCGCCGCGCCGATCGAGGGAGCCGGCCTGCCGCACGTCGTTTCCTACGCCGACGTTTTGCTGCGCGACGCGCCGGTCGGCGCCCGCGTCGCGATCGTCGGAGCCGGCGGCATCGGAGCCGACCTCGCGCATTACCTCAGCCGCGGCGAAGCGAACGTGGACGAAAGCACGCGCTTTCTCTACGAGCAAGGGTTAGCCGCGCCCGACGACGGCGCGGTGATCGTCACCGGGCGCAAGGAGGTCGCGCTCATGCGGCGCGGCGCGACGATCGGCGACACCATCGGCAAGACCACGCGCTGGGCGGTCGTACGCGCGTTGCGCGCCGCCGGCGTCGCAATGATGCCCAACGTTAGCTACGAAGCGATCGTACCGGGCGGGATTCGCATTCGAACCGCCGGCGGCGAGGTGCAGACGCTGGACGTGGATACCGTCGTCATAGCGGCGGGACAGGAGCGCAACGACGCGCTGGCCGCGCCCATCGCGCAGCTCGGCATTCCCTTTCGCGTCGTCGGAGGCGCAAGAGACGCGAGCGAACTCAACGCCGTTCGCGCCTTCGACGAAGGATTGCGCGCCGCACACGAACTGGCGCGCTATGCGTAGCGCTTTTGTTCGTCGCGGCGGTAGCCGGCGGAAGCCAGCATCCCGAAGATCGCCGTATAGAGCGCCAAACCGGCGGCCGCGTGGAGCGGCGACCCGCCTCCGGTGACGCTCCACAGCAAGTCGGCCAGCTGCCGTGTCGGCAGCAGCGGCGAAATTTGTGCGACGACGTGCGGCAGATCGGAAGGCGGCATCCATAAACCGCCACCGTAGGCGAGCAACAAGTTCGCCGCGGTAGCGATCGGCACGGCGGCACGCGCCGATGTCCAATATCCGATCGCGATGCCGATCAACACGAACGGCACGCCCCCGAGCAAGGCGTAGAGGTAGACGCGCAGCCACTGCGCCGCCGTAAGGTCCACCGGCGTGAAGAGCCGGGCGACGAGGGCGACGACGGTTGCGGTGAGCACTGCAAAGACCGCCGCCGTGACGATGCGCGCGCTCAAGCGCACCGATGCCGTCGCCGGAAGCGTGCGCAGATAGCGCTCCCACGGCCGCCCCCGCTCTTGGGCGATGCCGACGCCGAACTGATAGAGCGCGACGCCCACGATCGCGAAGACCATGAAGGCGAGCGTCGTGGAGTTTGCGACCTCGGCATTGCGACGAGCGAACGGCAGGTCGAACAGCGCGAAGAACATCGCAGGAAAGACGACGGTCGGTAC
>Ga0070738_10006608_pt1 | contig 12059 bp, 10 predicted proteins | sample Coa_R2_2_FD_66446 | JGI IMG/M metagenome (GOLD analysis project Ga0070738, IMG submission 66446) | Surface soil microbial communities from Centralia Pennsylvania, which are recovering from an underground coalmine fire - Coalmine... | ecosystem: Environmental > Terrestrial > Soil > Unclassified ... | reverse complement strand
GACCCTTGACCGGCTGCCATCCGATCTCGGGTTCACCCGAGATCGGGAAATTGAAGATACGCACATCGGCAACAGCCGATGTGCGCCCGCGACAAAGAGCATCCAAGCGATCAAGGCCGCAAGTGATCGCGGCGGGGCCGCCTGCGCGTCCTGACCCACTCGAAATTCAAAAGAGCCGTATTTGTGAACCGTTCATCACATCCGGCAAAAATGGGGGACCACAAGGGTCGCCCCGATTGGCGTCAACTTAGGATAGCCACAACAATAACTGCTTCACTTCATTGGTTCGTCTTGAGCGTCAGAACAACCTAAAGTTGACAAAACCCAGATGGGGCATATAATAATGGTTCAGTTATCATGGTTATCAGGAGATAAGTAAGAGCACCGGAATAGCCTCAGATTTTCGAAATTGCCTGTTATTTTCCCTGTTCTCAGGGAATTTTGGACCGCCGGTCTTCGGAGGATTGGCGGTGAGAGTGCCCGCGCATCCTGGCCAAACATATTTGAAATTTTCAACTCACGCGGGCTTGTCGGTGGGGTAGCCAAGCGTGGCTGTAACGCGGCCGGTGTCGCGATCGGTGAAGATGAATGTTCCGCCTTCGATGCGGTAGAGCCCCTTCCAGTCGATCGCAAAGGACGTAGCGGTTTCCTCGACGTGGAACGGTTCGGGGTCGCCCTGGCGGGCGAGCCGGAGCGCCAGGTGATCTTTGCGGTCGATGACCAGGCGTCGCCGGTTTCGGTCGAGAACAGCGTAAGTTGACCGATGGTGATGCCGCAATGCCGCACCCGGGTTTCGCTGACCCTCAAGGAGGGCTACAAGCTACAAGCTATGTCAGAACGCGGGGAATGTTGCGCCGGCGCATGGCTTCCGACCCACTGATCGAACTCGTGCACGTCACGAAATCCTTTGACCGTGGCCGCAGCCATGCGCTGCGCGACGTGTCGCTGCGCATCGATAACGGCGGCTTCGTCGCACTCGTGGGAACATCTGGGGCTGGCAAGACCACGGCGCTCAAGATGATCAACCGGCTCATCGAGCCGGACTGCGGCGAGGTCCGGTTTGAAGGCGAGGCGGTCGAAAGCTTTGACGCCCCGACGCTGCGGCGGCGCATCGGCTATGTGTTCCAGGGCATCGGCCTGTTTCCGCACATGACCGTCGGCGAGAATATCGCCATCACACCGCGCCTCCTTCGATGGCCGAAAGGAGACATCGAGGCCCGGGTCACGGAGCTTCTCGACCTCGTGGAATTGCCGCGCAGCTTTGCGGCGCGATTTCCCCATGCGCTGTCGGGCGGCGAACGCCAGCGCGCCGGCGTCGCGCGGGCGATCGCGGCGCGGCCGCGCGTCATGCTGATGGACGAGCCGTTCGGAGCGCTCGATCCCGTCACCCGCGACACGCTTGGCAACGCATACCGGGTGCTTCATGACAGGCTCGGCATGACGACCGTGATGGTCACCCACGACGTGCAGGAAGCGGTGCTGCTCGCCGACCGCATCGTCGTCATGGGCAGCGGCCGCGTCGTCGCGGACGGCGCGCCCGGGGCACTCCTGTCCGGACACGCCAGCGCCGAGGCTTCGGCCCTGATGGCGATGCCGCGCCGGCAGGCCGAGCGCATTCGCACCCTTCTTGAAGCAAATGGCAGCGAAGTCACGCGATAGTCCCACATCATGGATGAGCGCTCGGCCGACGCATTCTCGCATCTCGCGGACTACACCTCGCAGCATGTGCTCCTCAGCGCGGCCGCACTGGCGCTCGGCGTGGCGATCAGCCTGCCCCTCGCCGTGCTGGCGTCGCGACGCCCGCGGCTTCGTTTTGCCGTACTGACAGTCGCGAGCCTGATACAGACAATACCGGGGCTCGCCCTGCTGGCGCTGTTCTATCCCCTGTTGCTCGGGACTTCTGCGCTCGCGGTGAGGCTGTTCGGTATTTCCGTCCCGGCGCTCGGCTTTCTGCCCTCCGTGCTGGCGCTCACGGTCTATTCGATGCTGCCGATCCTGCGCAACGGCGTCACCGGCCTTGCCGGGGTCGACGCCGCCTACCTCGAGGCCGCGGATGGGGTCGGGATGACGAGCCGCCAAAAACTCGCGCGGGTCGAGCTTCCTCTGGCGGCGCCGGTCATCATGGCCGGCATCCGCACCGCCGCGGTGTGGACCATCGGCATGGCGACGCTCTCCACCACGGTCGGCCAGACGAGCCTCGGCAATTTCATTTTTTCCGGCCTGCAGACTGAGAACTGGATCTCGGTGCTGGTCGGCTGCGGCGCTGTCGTGGCGCTGGCGCTTGCAGTGGATGGGACGCTCGGCCTGATCGAAGCCGCTGTCATCCGCCGCCGCTTGATCCCGATGGCCGCGGGCCTCGCAATGCTCGCCGCCGGCATCACGGCGGCCGCAATGCCGACCGGCGCATCGCATAGCCGCGCCTATGTGATCGGGGCAAAAAATTTCTCCGAGCAATTCATCCTTGCGGAGCTGATGGCGGAACGGCTCGAGGCCGCCGGCCAGCGAGTGGAGCGCCGAGAGGGACTGGGCTCCGCCGTGATCTTCCGCGCTTTGGCGAGCGGCGACATCGACGCCTACGTGGACTATTCGGGCACGCTGTGGACGAACGTGCTCGGGCGCAAGGATATCATGCCTCGCGACGCGATGCTCGGCGCGCTCACCGCCGCCTTGCGGGAGCAGTACGGCGTGGCGGTTCTGGGCGCGCTCGGTTTCGAGAACGCTTACGCGCTCGCGATGCGGCCCGCGCGCGCGACTGAAACAAACGTCAGCACCATCGCGGAACTCGCGCCATTGACGCCGCGTCTGAAGCTCGGCAGCGACCTGGAATTTCTCAGCCGGCCCGAATGGACCGCATTGAAAAACGCCTATAGCCTGAGTTTTGCGGAGGAGAAGTCCTACAATCCGACCTTTATGTACCGCGCCATTGCGGACGGCAGCGTCGATGTGATTTCAGCATTCTCGAGCGACGGACGGATCGCGGCGGACCATCTCGTGGTTCTCCCCGACGTCAAGCGCGCCATTCCGTCGTACGACGCCGTGATCCTGATCTCGCCGCGCCGCCGCAATGATGAGGTGCTGCGCGCCGCGCTCGCGCCGCTGATCGGCGCGATCCCGGTCGAGCGCATGCGGCAGGCCAACTACATGGTCGATCGCGACAGCGATAAGGCGACGGTGCGGGAGGCGGCGCAGTTTCTGGCGCCATCCCTCGAGCGTTCGCCCTGAAAACAACGAAACGTGCTCTTTCTCGAGAGGATATACGCAGGCCGCTCACTTGGCCTATTTGCTTACCGATATAATTACGGAGCATCTGCACGCTCAAATCGTGGCATTCGTCTTGTAAGACTGTTATCACTGTGTTAAAGATATAACATTGATGCGAGTTGTTTGAGCGCTGCAAAGCGTTTCTCTAAATGCATCATGCCGTCACCCGGTCTGTAAGCCATTGAGAAATAGTTCATTTGGGGGGTAGAATGCGTGTGCGGTCTTCAAAGGGGCTGTTTTTAGCATTTGCTTTAACATTTCTGGTGGCAAGCTGCGCAAGTTCTCAGATAAATTACAACACACTTGAAATCGCAAGCACATACGATCAATTAATAACCAAGCAGGTTGCTTATAACCTTATGAAAGTTTACGACGATCCGTACGGGTTACCAGCACTTGTGAAAGTCACCGCGCAGACGACGACAGCCCAGAATTCTATCACCCCAAGTCTTAGCTATCCTGTCACTGCGCAGCTTACACAGCTTGCTCAACTTACCCAGGCCACCACCATCCAGAATGTGTCTTCGGTGACGAAGCAGCGCGCGGGCTCGGGATTAAGTATAGCCGCGACGGATCAGTGGAATTCAACTTATACGCTAACACCCGTCACCGACGCCGATCAGTTGCGTCGCTTGAGAACCCTCTACCAGTATGTAACGCGTACGGGTGCGTTATCTGAGAATATCGAAAACCCTGACCAGGAGTTTGAGGCGCTATATCCATTGATTGAAACCGGCACAAGTAATGGAGGCACGCAGTCAGCAAACGAAACAAGTCTGCTAGTCACGGCGAATGGCATTTCATTCAAGCAAGGTTCGCCACAATCCAAAGAGAAGACGAAATACGTGAGACGATCATTCAAATCGTCGCCGGATGGTACTTATACATCTTTCAACGGATATACATGGGTGTTAGCAAACCCAGATAAAACATTTATCAAGCAACCCGGGTGTATTTTATGTGATTTAGGCAGAACACTACAGAAACAAGAAGTGATTGATATCTGCAAGGAGATCGAAAAGGGCGAGACAATTTCTAAGAAAGCTCGTATTCTCACAAAAGAGGAGTTCGAAAAGATAGATCGAGATTGCCAAAAAGTTGACGAGAACAAAAAATATGCCGATTATAAAGATGCACACAAGCTAGAAAAGAACGGTGATTTAAGAAATGATTGGCTTTATCGTCCAGATGAGCCGGTGGGGTCAGATGCGGTTGCATTGCCATCGAATGGAACTCACAATATTTATCTTAAAAAGAATGTAAACGCGGATCCAGACGGTGGACGAAAATACTTTTATGAGTTCGCATTACTCACCGAAGATGCGTCGGCTCAGGGCACAGGCTCGCCAGCCAGCGGCGGCCAAAGTCAAGGTCGCAAGACACCCAACCTAATACGAGTGAGCGTGCCCGTCGGAGGCGCGCTCCCAAGCCCTTGAGGATCAATCACGAGATAGCGGCGCTTTAATGCCGCCGACTGGTATCTGCCGCTTTGGTATGGAGTTCGAGGACGAATCGTCCAAATTCTTGGTCTGATTAGCGCGGCAGGCAACCATGAAACCCTCCCGCGTCAGCCCCGCGGCATCGATATTTGCCTTGTTGGTAACGTATTCCGCAGAGCATTGTTTTACGGTCTTCGTAAAGGCCGGCGACGCTGAGAGGCCGACTATCACACAGATTACTGTACTGGACAGGAGGTGAGGAGGCGATGGTCTCATAGCGTGGTTCCTTTAACCTGCAAGTTCAAAGCTTACCGCGATCCTAACTCGGGAGTCGTGACTGCGCCAGCCAACGACCTAAATTTAATGATTTCTCGTGTTGTAAGAGAGCGAGAGGACAAGACATGGCGCGACAAATAAGCGAACCAATCGCTCCCCGTAATGTATTCTGCTCGATCCGGTCAACATCCCTTCTTCTTCGTCATCTCAATTGCTTCCTCGTCGGTCGCGGCCGTGACGACGGTATTCACCTCGTCGCCGCTCTCGTCGATGATGCAGCTCACGCGGTAATCGAATTTTCCGGGCTCCTTGGCCGACGGGGTCTTCGTCTGGATGTTGCACGAGGAGCACATCGCATGGGCGGGCGAGACGGAATCGCTGACCGCAATGGCGAGCAGGATGGCGGCGAGGGAGTATCTCATGATCCAGCTTCCCTGAGGGACAGGCGCACTCACGGCTTCTTGTAATTCGGATCCATCAGCTCAAAGCGCGTCCAGCTCTCGAACTGGCCGGTGGTGGGCTCGCCGGTAGCCGGATCGATTCCGCTTTGCCCGGGCTTGCGCAGGAAGTGCGCTTCCACAAAGAGGTCGCGCTCAGCCGTTCGCTTCTCGCAGCGCTGCTTGATGAACACGCCGCCGCCGACCGGGGTCTCTCCCGGCGCGGGCGGCAGATCGGCGCAGGTCCATCCCTCGGGATCGTAGCGGTTGATGACGGCAAGACGCAGCATGTGCGCCATGCGCCGCTCGACGATCGATGCGCGCGGATCGCTGACCATGCGGATCCCCCGCAGCACGCCGTCTTTGTCGAACAGCACCGAGAGGATCACCGGATGTCCGGCGACGCGCGTGCCCACGCGGCCCTGCGCGTATAGCGGATCAGGATCATCAATGGCGCGGCCGATATACTCCTGCTCGTCGTCGAAGCGGGCGTTGACTTCGTAAAGCCCGCTCGGCTCGGGACGGCACTTGCGAAACTCGCTCCAGTCGTCGATCGCCTGCCGCGGCGGCCCGCCGTTGCTGCCGCAGGCGAGGTCTCCGAAAGTGTCGGTCGACATCTCGTCGGCCTTCAGGCCGAGCTTGAGCCCGTGAATCTCGCCCGGGTCGCGGCGAGGCTGGGCGTGAGCCGCGGTTGCGATCGCGCATGCGGCCAGCGCCACAAGAGCGGCCCCGTAGTGTCGTAGGGCGGGCAAAGGGGCGCAGCGCCGCACCCGCCGGGCGCCGCAATAGCGAAGGAGGGTCGGCACGGTTGGCTTTGCCCACCCTACGGCCGATTTCAGCATATGCGCCGTCACCGCCTTCATTTCTTCATAGGATCGCACTGCTTGGTGTCCTTGCCCCAGAAATCGACGCAATCTTCGTAAGTGGCAGGGCCTTTGCCGACGTCCTTGGCGAACAGATATTTCACCACCGCGTCGACCTCGCGGTTTGACAGGAAATCATTGCCGGCCGGCGGCATGTCCTTGCCCATCTCTTCGCGCGTGTAGCCATAGCATCGCTTGTCCGTGTAGGCGAAGCGGTCATGGTACGGCATGCCGGTGCCGGGCCGGCCGCATTTCACCACTTCGGTCATCTGCTCGGGCGTGAGCTGGGTGGCCCGCAGCGACAGCGCATTGCCGCCATAGCCCTGGTCGCCGGAAGCGTCCCATTTGTGGCAGTATTGGCACACCGCCTTGCTTTTGAAGATCTCCTTGCCAAACTCGATCAAGCGCGCCTCTTCGGCGCTGGACTGCGCTTGCGCGAGAGCATGGACAGGGGCAAAGAGCGCGCCGGCCGCCAGTGCGACGGCCAATCGGATGGAGCGGTCCTTCATCACGGCTTTCATTTCAATTCTCGTTCCACTGGTGCATTCCAGTTCCAGTTCAAAGTCACAAGCTGAACACGAACAGCATCGAGGCCGTCGACGTGTTCTTCAGCTCCGGCGAAAACGGGATGACGTTCTGGGATTGCCGCGAGCCTACCAGGACCGCGATATACTGCTTGCCGTTCACCGCGTAGCTGATCGGCGGCGCATTGATGCCGGTGCCGGTGTTGAAGCTCCACAGCTCTTTCAGAGTCTTGGCGTCGTGGGCAGAGAAGGTGCCGTCCACGCCGCCAATGAACACAAGGTTGCCGGCGGTCGCCAGCGCTCCGGAATAGTTCGGGTAGGTGAGCTTAAGGTCCGCCTTGAGTTCGCCCGTGGCCGGGTCAACCGCTTTGAGGCTGCCGTAGAGCCGCTCGCGGATCACGGTCGCGCCGCCGCTGAAGCGCTCCCGCGGCCTGACGGTGCCGCCCTGGTCGACGAAGTCTTTTTGCGGGACGGTTTCGATGTAGTCGCAGCCTTCGATCGACGGAATGTAGAGGAGGCCGAGTTGCGGATTATAGGCCGTCGGCTCCCAGTTCTTGCCGCCCGTATGAGCCGGGCAGAGCTTATCGCTCTTCGGACGGGCGCGGCTGCCGTGCGTGCCCTCCGTATAGACCTGGACATCTGCGTTGGGATTGTAGTTGAGCGGCCTGCCGGTCTTGGGGTCGAGGCCCGGCGTCCAGTTCATTTCGTAGGTGTATTGCTTGCCGGCAATGAACGAGCCGTTGATGCGGTCAAGCGCGTAAAAATAGCCGTTGCGAGCCGCGTGCACCACGAGCTTGCGGTCCTCGCCGTTGACCTTGGCGTTGATGATCGGGTGCTCGGAGATTTCGTCGTAATCGTAGGGATCGTTCGGCGTATACTGGTAACCCCACTTGATCTTGCCGTCATTCGGGCTGAGCGCCAGCACGCTCGCGGCCCACTTGTTGTCGCCGGCCCGATATTCCGGGTCCCAATCCGGTCCGGCGTTGCCGACGCCCTGGTAGAATGTGTCGCTCTCCGGATCGTAGGTGGCGGTCTCCCACACCGAGCCGCCGCCGTGCTTCCAGCGCTCCTTGCCGTCCTTCCACGTCTCGTTGCCGGGTTCGCCCGCGCCCGGGATCGTGTAGGTGCGCCATGCCGCCTTGCCGGTGTTGAGGTCCGTCGCGTCGATGTAACCGCGGATGCCGAATTCGCCCCCTGCTGCGCCGACGATGGCAAGATCGCGGATGACGAGAGGCGCGATGGTGAGCGTCTCGCCTAAGGCGGGATCCGCGACCTTGCGCTCCCACGCCACCTCGCCGGTCGCCTTGTTGATCGCGAACATGCGCCCGTCCAGCGCGATGGAAATCACCTTGTCCTTCCACAGCGCCACGCCGCGGTTGTTGACCCCGCAGCAGGCCACGTCGCCCGCCCAGGCGCGGTCGGTGCCGGGGTCCATCTTCCACTTGATCACGCCCTTCTTGCCGGCCGAAACGTCGATCGCATAGACCGAGCCCCAGCCGTCCGGTACGTACATGATGCCGTCCTCGACCAGAGGCGTGGCTTCGAGATTGCCGAAGGCGTAGCGCCCGCCGCTCTGGAATCCGCCGAGCGCCACCGTGAATACCGGCTTGAGGTTCTTGACGTTATCGGTGTTGATCTCCTTGAGCAGCGAGAACCGGTGGCCTTGATAGTTGCCGTGGTGGAGAATCCAGTTCTGCGGCTCGCGCTGCGGATTGAGAGCGCGCTCGTTGGTCATGTCGGCCGCGCGCGCCGGCGTCAGCGCCGTAGCCGTCAGCAATGCGCCCGTCACGGCGCCAGCAAAAAATTTCATGCTCATCGCGTTTCCCCTGCCGTTTGCCAGCATCGTAACCGATTTGCCGGCGCGATTGCATCTTCTCGGGCTCCAAAGCGTTGCCCGTTGCTGCCCCCCCCTTCCTGTCTGCCTCGGCCGAGAGCGGCGGCGGGTCAGGAAGGGGCGGGGAGCGGACCAGACAGCAGCGCCGGCTGCTACAGGCCAAACACGTACAACATCGATGCCGTCGAGGTGTATTTCAGCTCGGGCGCCCCCTGCATGACGAACGGCGACTGACGCGAACCCGCGAGCACCGCGATGTATTGCTTGCCATTGACCGCATAGCTGATTGGCGGGGCGTTGATGCCCGTGCCGGTATTAAACGACCATAGCTCTTTCAGAGTCCTGCCGTCGTAGGCCGTGAACGAACCGTCGGGTTGGCCAAGAAAAACCAGATTGCCGGCCGTCGCAAGGACGCCGCTATAGGCTGGGTAATCCAGGCGGAAGTTGACTTTGGTCTCTCCGGTGATCGGGTCGATCGCTTTGAGGGCGCCGTAGAGGCGATCGACGAGTTTGAATCCGCCTCCAGTGAAGCGATCTCGCGGGTTCACGGTGCCGCCCTGATCGTGGAAATCCTTCTGCTCCACCGTATCGATGGCGTTGCAGCCCTCGACCGAGGAAACGTAGATCAGGTTGAGCGCGGGGTTAAAGGCGCTGGGCTGCCAGTTCTTGCCGCCGAAATGCGACGGGCAGAGCCGGCCGGACTGCGGCTTCGCACGCGTGCCGTGGCTGCCCTCGTTGTAGATTTGAATATCGGCATTCGGGTTGTAGTTGAGCGGCAGCCCGGTCTTGGGGTCGAGCCCCGGCGTCCAGTTCAGTTCATTGACGTACTGCTTGCCGGCGATGAACGAACCGTTGATGCGGTCGAGCGTGTAGAAGAAGCCGTTGCGCGCCGCATGGACGAGGAGCTTGCGGTCCTCGCCATTGACCTTGGCGTCGATGATCGGGTGCTCGGAGATTTCATCGAAGTCGTAGGGGTCCTGCGGCGTGTATTGAAAGCCCCATTTGATCTTGCCGTCGTTCGGGCTGACGGCGAGAACGCTCGCGGCCCATTTGTTGTCGCCGGGGCGGTATTCGATGTCCCAGTCAGGACCGGCATTGCCGATGCCTTGGTAGAACGTATCGGTTTCTGGGTCGTAGGTCGCGGTCTCCCAGACCGACGCGCCGCCGTGCTTCCAGCGCTCCTTGCCGTCCTTCCAGGTCTCGTTGCCGGGCTCGCCTGCGCCCGGAATCGTGTAGGTGCGCCACGCCGCCTTGCCGGTGTTGAGGTCCGTCGCCTCGATGAAGCCGCGGATGCCGAATTCGCCGCCGGCGGGGCCGACGATGGCGAGGTCTCGGATGATGAGCGGCGCCATCGTCAATGTCTCGCCGATCGCCGGATCGGCGATCTTGCGCTCCCAGGCGACCTCGCCGGTCGCCTTGTTGATCGCGAACATCCGGCCGTCGAGCGCGATGGAAATCACCTTGTCCTTCCACAGCGCAACGCCGCGGTTGTTGACGCCGCAACAGGCGACGTCGCCCGCCCAGGCGCGGTCAATGCCGGGGTCCATCTTCCATCTGATCACGCCCTTGTTGCCGGCCGTGAGGTCGATCGCATAGACAGAGCCCCAGCCGTCCGGCACGTACATGATCCCGTCTTCAACCAGCGGCGTTGCTTCGAGATTTCCATGGGCATAGCGCCCGCCGCTCTGAAATCCGCCCAATGCGACGGTGAATACCGGCTTCAGGTTCTTCACCGTGTCAGTGTTGATCTCCTTGAGCAAAGAGTAGCGATAGCCCTGATAGTTGCCGTGATTGTGCAGCCAGTTCTGCGGCTCCCGCTGCGGATTGAGCAGTCGCTCATTGGTCACGTCGGCAGCACGCACCGGGGTCAGCGCGCTCGTAATCAACAATGAGCCGACGAACGCGCCGGCGAGGGACTTCGCGATCATGACATTCCTCCTTCGTGACCGCCGGCGTTCAGCATCCGGCATTTGCGCAGCTTTTCGTTTGTGGTTCTTCCCGAGGTTGTCATTGCCTGATCAGGCCGGGGACAGCACAGCGAGCGTCAAGCCGCTCTGTACACATCGTCAAGACCCAATGCGCGCCCGGCCGCTCTGCCCTCCCCTCGTGCGAAGACAGGGCAATCGCGCGTGGGCCGGCCACGCAATACGCGCTCTCCCCGTTGCGGGAGAAGGATGGAGGGAGGGGCGTTTCCACAAGCTCAGACTTGCCACTCAGAGTCTCAGGAGAGCCCCCCTCACCCGGAATTGGCGCGACGAGCGCGCAAATTCCGACCTCTCCCCGCAAGCGCGGGCGGAGGCCAACGCATCCGGTTACAAACTGAACACATATAGCATCGAGGCCGTCGATGTGTTCTTCAGTTCGGGCAAATTCTGCATGATGTTGAGCGGCTGACGCGAGCCGACCAGCACCGCGATATACTGCTTGCCGTTCACCGCGTAGCTGATGGCCGGCGCATTGATGCCGGTGCCGGTGTTGAAGCTCCACACCTCGGCCAAGGTCTTCGCGTCATACGCCGAGAAGGTTCCGTCCAGGTGGCCAAGGAACACCAGATTGCCGGCAGTCGCGAGCGCCCCTGAGAGATTCGGGTATTTGAGCTTCGCGGCAGCCTTGGTCTCGCCCGTGACCGGGTCTATCGCCTTGAGCCCGCCATAGAGCGCAACCGGCCATTCAGGCGCGCCACCCGTAAACCTTTCGCGGAATTTCACCGGACCGGACTGGTCCTGCATATCCTTCTGCTCGACCGTTCTGATGTCGTTGCAGCCCTCGATCGACGGCACATAAAGCAGGCCAAGCTCCGGATTGTAGGCTGACGGCTCCCAGTTCTTGCCGCCCTGGATCGACGGGCACAGCCTGTTGCTCAGGGGCCTCGCCCGGGTGCCGTGGCTGTCCTTGACATAATACTGCACGTTCCCGGCGGGGTCATAGTCGAGCGGCCGCCCCGTCTTGGGATCGAGACCGGTCGTCCAGTTCAACTGATCGACGTATTGCTTGCCGGCAATGAACGATCCGTTGACGCGGTCGAGCGTGTAGAAGAAGCCATTGCGGGCCGCATGCACCACGAGCTTGCGGTCCTCGCCGTTGACCTTGGCGTTGATGATCGGATGCTCGGAGATTTCGTCGTAATCGTAGGGATCGTTCGGCGTGTACTGATACCCCCATTTGATCTTGCCGTCCGACGGGTTGATCGCGAGCACGCTTGCGGCCCACTTGTTATCGCCAGGCCGGTATTCCGCGTCCCAGTCGGGTCCGGCATTCCCTACGCCCTGATAGAAGGTATCCGTTTCCGGATCATAGGTCGCGGTTTCCCAGATTGAGGCGCCGCCATGTTTCCAGCGCTCCTTGCCGTTCTTCCAGGTCTCGTTGCCGGGCTCGCCGGCGCCCGGAATCGTGTAGGTGCGCCACGCCGCCTTGCCGGTGTTGAG
>Ga0070738_10006607_pt1 | contig 12059 bp, 9 predicted proteins | sample Coa_R2_2_FD_66446 | JGI IMG/M metagenome (GOLD analysis project Ga0070738, IMG submission 66446) | Surface soil microbial communities from Centralia Pennsylvania, which are recovering from an underground coalmine fire - Coalmine... | ecosystem: Environmental > Terrestrial > Soil > Unclassified ... | reverse complement strand
ATATTGCATGTGGCTGCGCCTCCTCTCTGCGGCTTCTGCCGCGTTTCGTTCTCTCCCGCGTAGGATACTACGCGGGGAGGCGCAGCCCTTTCATATAATCACACCTTTTGAGGGTACCTCACCCTATATACCTTGTCCCCATTCTGTTCTCACTAACGGCACTGCATGGATTGACCCTCTGTCGTTCCACTTGAGTGGCAATTGAGTTTTACCGAATCGACGGAAACGCCTCATCATCTGCGGCAATAGCGAATATCGCAACCGGTGTTCTTTCATAGGTCCGAGGGGTGGAAACCTGGAAGGAGAAGTTCACCGCATAGGCGCCGTATTGGTTCATCAAAGAGTGCACCGATTCCGGCGCGATTAAAGGTCGGATAGTTACTAGTGTCTTCCTTCTCGGTTGCATATGTTGTTCTGCCTCCGTTCGCGTAAGGTTGGGTGCCATGAATGAGAACATGTTCCCGACCCGCTGAAGGTCTCGCATATACCACTTGTATACTCCGATGGTCAGTGTTACCGTGTGCACCGGCTCGTTGGGGATTATATAGTACTCCACGTTCGCTTGACTTCCGCGAAGGATGAGGACCTGCTGGATTTGATATCTCCTCATCCTTTCGGGACTGGATTCATCTCGGCGGAGGGGAACGGATGACCACGTCATGAAGGCGCGGTCCCGTGCTCTGTCCAGCTCGATGTTGAAGGCATGACTCCAGAGGTCGGTGGTCACTCCATCCACCGTCACGTAGGAGTCCCACCCGCTGAATTCTACGAGGGCATCGCCCCGAGCGTTGAGAATGGCTGGCTTGTTCATGCCGGAGTTTAGTGTGTAGAGCGCGGTAAGCTTAGACCCCTCCAGACGCAGTTCCTGAGGAGCATCCGTCGCGGAGATTACGGACAAGTTGTGGAGTGTCCTAGCCGAGAGCAGGATAAGCGCGGTCAGGCCGATGGCGATCAGGATTCGATCCACGTGCCGTAGCACGAACTGTCTCATTACCCACCTCCACCGCGAGGATGTGCCAGGCGTATAGCATCAGCGCAACGAAGGAGAACGCTAGGATGGCGAGGGCGAGCGCGTGCCAGGGACCGGGGACGGCTCTGCGCAGGAGGGCGACCCAGTAGTCGGCTGAAGGGGTCCACGATGCAACCTGCAGGTATGCGGGAATCGCGAAGAACGGAATCGGAACATTGAGAGTCGCGAACGCTAGCGGTAGCGCATAAGCCGCCTTGAACAAGAACCGCCTCGTTTCCGACGGCCGCAGGGCCTGCTCCCACAGGAGCATCGGCAGCAGAATGCACACGTAGGGTTCGTTGACCACCTTGGAGCCCAGAAGAAACGCGACCGTGGCGAGGCACGAACCCTGCAAGAGATCGAGACCCTTCCGTAGTTGGGTGAGGTAGGCTCCGCCAAGCAGGAGGGGGAGGGTTATCATTCCGACGAATGGCGATAGGATGTGGTAGTACCAGGCCACATCCGCGTTGTGAAACTGGGCGAGCACGTATAGGAGGATATGGGGCGTGAGGTTCGCACCCGGTCGGAAGGAGTGGAACTGGACAACCAACCGCGTGCCGTCCCATAGGGGTGCGAGGCCCGCGGCGCAGGTGGCCAGGAATACCGAATGGAACGCAAGCTGGCGCGGCCATGACGCACGCGTTGTAAGGAGCCAAATACCGACCGCAGGCCAGAGGACCGCGGGCATCCACTTTGTTAACACGCCGAGCCCCAGGAAGAAGCCGCTGAGTTCATATCGGTCTCTGGTGGCGAAATATAGGGCGATGAGCGTGGGGAGAATCATGAGGGGCTCAATCGTCCACGCCCCGCTCACGAGTATTATCAGGGGATTGAGCATGTAAGCCCTAGCGCTTTCCTCGCCAGAGGCCCGCCACAGTATCGCCGCTATTCCAACGTCGGCCAAAATCAAGGGGGCCTTGAGCAGTCCGAGCATGAACAAGGGCACGTGGTGGGCCGCGAGTGTGCCTTCAACAACAAACTGGTAGTGGAGCGGATGAAATCGGGCGTAGATCTTTGCCAAGGGGTAATAGATGACCAACGGCAGGGGAGGATAGGCGTAGTATTCGTAAAACAGCTCTTGCCCCACGGGCAGAGTCTTGACGCCCTCCAGTTGCATGAGCCCCCATAGTGATCGTGTGCTGTAGGTGAGGTACCTCAAGGTCTCGTAAGGCGAGTGGTCGTGGGCAAGGTCGACGAACATGTTGTACCAGGTTTGGAGATCCCAAGGATGATGGAAGGGAATGAGGAGTATCCGGATGAGAAGGCCAAGGAGTAGCCACCTGGGAAGCCGCCCCATTTTCTACAGCCCTCGCAGATAGGCCTCGAGCTCTCTGGCCATTTGGCCATCAGGGCTATCCTCAGGACTTCTCCTTGCGACGACGGCGAGTAAGGGGCGGGCCTCACGCGGCCTCTCGGCGAGAGCCGTGAGCAGTCCCAGCCAGTAGCTGGCCGTCAGGTTCTGCGGATCATGCGCGAGAATGCTGCGGTACAGTGCTACGGCTTTGTAAATCTCGCCCCTCTTTCGGAAGTTTCGGCCGGGATCGCTGGCTGCATCCCTCAAGAGATCTGAGCGGCGGACATAGGTTGCGAGCAGGGAGCAGGCCCGCCTGATCAGGCCTGCCCGCGGGAGTCGGCTGTCGAGCTTCGCGCACTGCTGGAACAACGGGATGGCCTCGTTAGTCCTGTCCAGCCCAATGCGCGTGAGCCCAGCCCACAGATAGGTGGATGGTTGGACCTGTCCGGAGTTCAGGGCTTTCTTGTACGCGTAGTCCGCCTCAAGGAGCCGCCCCTGCCGTCGAAGGTTTCCGGCGAGGTTTTCAACGGGCGACAGTCCTGGGATCCGGTGATCAGCAACAGGGAAGGCACCGGTCTGCTCCCGTTGCGCCTCCGGCAGTCGGGCGTCGATCATCGAAAAGGGACCGAACGCAATCGATAAGTCTCGTGTATCTCTGGTGTTAAGGTACTGGCTCGGCCGGTCTGGGCCGGGGCTTGCCGAGAAGACTATTGTGGAGCAACCCTGCGCTATCCACAGGCGCTTCGCCACCACGAACAGGGCGGCACTCGCTGGAATTGAGACGTCGAGGATCTGCTCATTGTTAAACAGCACGCTTAGGTTCCGCGAGATTCGGAAACTCTCGGCTGTAAACCGGAGGTCAGCCGAGGTGGATTCCCCTTGATTACAGACCAACAGTCTCGCATTGTTGTCCATCCACCGCCGCAGTTTCCCAGGTTCCCACTGCTCCTCCTGGTAGAACCCGCCTCCAGGGTGCAGCTGAAAGGCCTCTATGGCCGCGTGAGCGCTCACGCCCGACCCGAGAAGAGCCCCTATGATCACCATTGACAAGAGCTTCATGGTTGAGTCCCCCGGCGCAGTTCGCAACATTCGGAATGTCGGCGAAAACTGTGAATTACCGCCGCGACAGTCAAAAGATCGTCCTACTTATGGGGCTGTCGTGCCAAAAATCTCTGGTAAGCGAGATTGCCGCTCCACCGGGTAAATTCCTTCTCGGTCATAAAGGCCACTTGGACTGGGATGGGTGCCCACTGGTGTTTTTCCCCGGAAGCCTGTGGGCACATCGGACGATCCTCAGCCCCCCTGGGAGGCCGCGAAATTTCCCTTGAGTCCTTTGCGACCTCACCGCTGAATCCGTGCCTGAGCGTAGCTCTGGCTATTACGTGGTCCCGTTCGAAGCAAAATGTCCTTTGTGTCACACTGATACCGCATGCCGAGGTCCGACTGGACCACCTACTTCCTCGAGCCCGCGAGCCTCGCCGCCAGCCGGTCCACCTGCGATCACCGCGCCGCTGGGCCGGGCCGCGTCCGCAACCGCATGGTGGTGGCCACCGGCTACGGCGAGGCGCCCGCCGGTCTCCGGAACTGCGGGGACGGCGGCTACGACGACTGCCGGTGCACCTGTGCCGAGCCAATGCTGTCATTGCCAACGCCGCTTGGTGCGACTCCACCGGGGTCAACAATGAAGTGCGGCTGTATACTAAAGCCTATACCCGCTGCGTTGACGCCCCAGAGTACTACGCCCGGACTCGGATGAGACCAAGAGTCCCATCGGGGATTCCGGGGCGAAGGAGGTTTGGAGAGTCCCGGCGAAAATTCGAGGCACGGTACTGTGGGGGATTTACGCCGCGGAAGGTGGCTACTCTGAGAACACCGGCAGAGGTGCGATGTGAGGCGGGGGTCAACCTGGCGGAACGTTGTCGTGATCACCGTGGCGCTGGTGTTGATCGGGGCGAGCCTCGGTGCGGACGTCGGTGCGATGCCCGTGCGCGGCGGCACGCTCACGATCGGGCTTGACCAAGAGCCGCCAACCCTCGACCCCGAAGCGTCACCTTCTGCGGTGACCTTCCAAATCATCTCGGACGTCACCGAGAGCCTGTTGTACCAGACCCCTGACGGCAAACTGGTTCCATGGCTTGCCACCTCGTACACGGTCTCTCCCGATGGAAAGTCCTTCACGTTCAAGCTGCGCACCGATGTGACATTCACAGACGGAACTCCCCTCACCGCCGAGGCGGTAAAGTGGAACTTTGACCGCATCGTCAACCCGAACTACCGGGCCGGTAGCGCGGGCCCGGAGGTGGCCGGATACACGGGCTCGACGGTCCTCGACGACCACACGGTTCGTCTTGACTTCAAGGCACCCTTTGCGCCCTTCCTCAGTTACGTCGCGGCGGGGGCTCTCGCAATCGTCTCGCCGAAGGCTACGCAGGCCGAGGGCTCCGCCGTGAACCAGAAACCCGTCGGAAGCGGGCCGTTTGTCGTCTCGGAGTACGTCGCCAAGGACCACATTACCCTCACCCGCAACGCCGCGTACAATCGCCGGGCACCCTGGAGCGGACACCAGGGCCCTCCCTACGTGGACCGGATCGTGTGGAAGATCATCCCGGAGCCTGGAACGCGCGTGGCTACGTTGCAGTCCGGCGAGACGCAGATGATCAGCACACTCGGTGTTCCCGCCGCCGTGCTCAGCCAGCTGACCGCCAACCGTGGGCTGCGTGTGGAAAAGCAGCCCTACCCCGGTGTGCCGCGGATCTGGCTTCTGAACGTCAAGCTGGCTCCCACCAACGACCTGAAGGTGCGTCAAGCGCTTGAATACGGCATCAACCGCGCGATCTTCGTCTCGTCGGTTTACAAGGGCTACGGAACCCCAGCGTGCGGCCCGCTCACGAGACACATGCTCGACGACCCGTCACTGTGCACGATGTACCCGTATGATCCGAAGAAAGCGGCCCAGTTGCTCGACGAGGACGGCTGGAAGATGGGTCCCAACAACGTGCGCATGAAAGGCGGGCAACCGCTGACCTTGGTCATCAACTCCATCAACTACGGCGGCGGCAACCTGCCGGAGGTCGAACTCCTTCAGGGGCAGCTCCTCTCGCTCGGGGTGGACGCCAAGATCAAGAGTCAGGCGCGGCCGCCGTGGTACGAGGACAACTATCACTGTGCCACGAACGGGCCAGTGATGTTTCTCCGAAGCACCGACTGGGACGGCCTGTATGCGCTCTTCAGCTCGACCAACATCGGCAGCAACTTCAACTGGTCGTGCTACTCCAACGCCGAGGTTGACGAGCTCCTTCGGCAGGGACGCGAGACGTACGATGCTGCCAGACGCCGGGCCATCTACGATCGCGTCGAGCATCTCGTCATGCAGCAGGCCGTCGCTGTGCCGCTCTTTGACGAGTTGTCGGTGTGGGTCATGCGTGACACGGTGAAGGACGTTCGGTACAACTACTCGGCGTATCCCGTGCTGAGCGACGTTTACCTCCAGAAGTGATCGCGTGGCAGGGGGCACGTCTCGCCCCGACCACGCTTCGGTGTGGCGGCCATGATCCAATACCTCTCCGGCCGGCTGCTCGCGACGATCCCGGTGGTATTCGGCGTGACGCTCGCCGTCTTTTCGATGTTGTTCCTGATCCCCGGCGACCCCGTAAAGATGATGCTCAGCGAGTTCCAGACTACTCCGCAGCAGATCGCGCGGATGCGGGCGCAACTCCACCTCGACGAGCCGTTCGTTGCTCAATATGGCCGCTTCGTCTGGAACGCCCTGCATGGCAACCTGGGCACGTCGATCCGCGACCACCGCCCGGTGGCGCAGGAGATCCTGGAGGTGTTCCCGGACACCGTGGAGCTTGCCGTTGCGGCGCTCGCCGTCGCGGCAACGCTCGGCATCGGGCTCGGGGTCCTCGCATCTCTCCGCCAGAACACGTGGGTGGACGTCGGCTCGATGATGGTGGCACTCCTCGGTGTCTCGATGCCATCGTTCTGGCTCGCGCTGGTCCTCGTCTTCGTGTTCTCCCTCCGCCTCGGCCTGTTCCCGGCCTCGGGCGGCGGGGGTCTCTCACACCTTGTCCTACCGGCGTTCGCGCTGGGCCTGGGCGCGGCCGCGATCATCGCGCGTCTGACCCGTTCCAGCATGCTCGACGTGCTCCGGATGGAGTACATGAACACAGCCCGGGCAAAGGGCCTGGACGACCGCACGGTAGTGTTACGGCACGGCCTGCACAATGCGCTGATTCCGATCGTCACGGTCTTCGGCCTGCAGTTCGGCAACCTGCTCGCCGGCACCGTGATTATTGAGACCGTCTTCGGGCGACCCGGTGTCGGTCAGCTCGTCGTCAGTGCGATCCTCAATAAGGACTTCCCGTTGGTGCAGGGTGTCGTGCTCTTCATCGCCGTGGGCTACGTCCTTGTTAACCTTCTCGTGGACGTCGTGTACGCGATCGTGGATCCGCGAGTCCGCTATGGCTGATGCGCTGGCCCCAGGGCAGGCCTCGGGCCGCGACCGCGCCCGGACACGCTGGACCCTGCTGCTGCCGCGTGTCCGGCGGCACAAGGGCCTCCTCATCGGGCTGGGGATTGTGCTGTTTCTTCTGCTTGTCGCCCTGTTCCAGAATACGCTCGCGCCGCAGAACCCTATCCAGATCAATATCCTGTATGCGCTTCAGGGTCCGGGGCCCGCGCACTGGATGGGCACCGATCAGTACGGCCGCGATGTGTATAGCCGGGTCGTCCACGGCTCCCGTATCTCCCTCTCCGTCGGGGCCATTTCCGTCGGAATCGCGGCCACTGCAGGGACGGCGGTCGGCCTCGTCGCGGGCTACTACGGCGGGCCGCTTGATAACCTTCTTATGCGGATCATCGATGTGCTCCTTGCATTTCCCGGCATCTTGCTCGCGCTGGGCATCGTCAGTCTGCTGGGCCCGAGCCTGCACAACCTGATGATCGCGGTTGGGACCGCGGGGATTCCGTTGTACGCGCGGCTGGTGCGTGGTTGCGTCCTAGTCGCGAGGGAGCAACTCTACGTCGAGGCCGCGCGGGCCATCGGGGTGCCGGTCAGGATGATTCTCGCCCGTCACATCCTCCCTAACGTCGTCGCGCCGATCATCGTGGCCGCCACGCTCGGCATGGGGACGGCGATCCTGTCCGCCGCATCGCTGTCGTTTATCGGCCTGGGAAGCCAGCCTCCGACGCCTGAGTGGGGCCGCATGCTGAGCGAAGGCCGGGACTATCTGCGCGGCGCTTGGTGGATCTCGACGTTTCCCGGCCTCGCGATTATGCTCACGGTGCTCGGAGTCAACCTGCTGGGCGACGGACTGCGAGATGTGTTGGATCCCCGGTTGCGGATATAGCACGTGCGATGTGCACGCAGGGTCAGGCTCCCTGCCTGTCGAGAAGCGGGGGGGGATGAGGCCTCCAAAGCGAGAGCGCGGTTCGGCGGCGTGCTCGCGAGCGGCGGGTGGCCCGGGAAAATCGTTCACACGGGTGTCGCCCCAATCCCGGGCCCTCTTGTGGGCGCCCCGGGAGCCGCTGGCCCGAGGCCGAGCGGTACGGCGCTGGTGGCGGTCCGGGAGCGGGGGACGGCGGGGGTTGCCTGCGGCCCAAGCCGGGATCGGTGAGTCTTCCGGATCATGTTCTGGCGATACTAAAAAAGAGGTTCGTACGGGATGCCCGGCGGCACCGCCACCGCCCGCCGGGCCGGATGACGGATCTCGGGGGAGAACGGCTTCCGTGCATGAGTGGCTGGTTGTTCGGGCGTCGCGACTTCTTGACGGCACAGGCGCACCCGCGCTCGATGCTCCCACGGTCGTCGTGCACCGAGGCCTGATCCAAGGAGTGTACGCGGGTCCGATCCCGACGGGTGCGTGGCCCACGGACGCGCCCGTTCTCGATCTCGCTGGCCACACGTTGCTGCCGGGACTGATCGACACGCATGTGCACCTCGTGCTGCCAGGCGACGGGACTCCGCTCGAAACGATCGCGCGCGAACGGGACGAGGTACTGGTGGCGATCGCCGTGCGCAACGCGCAGGTCGCGCTCAGGGCCGGTATCACGACGTTGCGCGACTGCGGCGGGATGCGGGACACGACTCTCGCGCTCCGGCGTGCGCAGCGTCTGGGCTATGCCACCTTACCGCGGTTACACCTGTGCCGATGTCCGCTGACGGTGACGGGTGGCCATTGCTGGTACTTCGGAGGCGAAGCCGACGGCCCCGACGGCATGCGGCGCGCGGTCCGTGAGCTGGCCAAGTTGGGTGTGGACTACATCAAGATCATGGGTAGTGGTGGCGGTACCCTCGGCACGTTCTCCTCGCGACCATCCTACACGGTTGAGGAACTGCGGGCCGCGGTGGACGAAGCGCACCGGCTCAACCGCCGCGTCGGGATCCACTGTACCTGCGCGGCTGCCACCCGCAACGCTATCGCCGTGGGTGCCGATCACATCGAGCACGCGTTCTTCATCATCGACGAAGACGGCCGTCAGCAGTTCGAGCCGGACGTGGCGGACGCAGTAGCAGGCTCGTCCGCCGTCACGTCCACGCTGTGCGTGGGGCGCTACCTGCTCGACGAGCTGGCGGTGAGGGAGGATGTGTCGCCCGCCGAGCGGGTTACAATAGACCGGTGGCGGCGGATGCAGGACGCCAATTTGGACAATGCCCGCCGCATGCGTCAGGCCGGTGTGCGCTATGTGGCCGGGACCGACGCCGGGTGGCGATTCACGCCATTCGATGGCCTCGTAACCGAGCTGGAGTTGCTGTGCCAGATCGGCATGAGCCGCGGCGAGGCGATCATGGCCGCCACGTCCGCAGCAGCAGCGGCCATCGGGATTGCGCATGAGACCGGCTCTCTGCGCGAGGGGTTGCAAGCTGACATGATCGCGGTTCCCGGCGATCCACTGACGGACTTGACCGTGCTTCGCCGGCCTGCGATGGTGATGGTGGGGGGCGTCGTGGTGCGAATGTGAGGGATCCTCAGGCATCGTCCATTCCGAGGCACCGGGGTGGCCGCAGCGGGAGGATGGCTCGCACGCTTTCCTTAGGTGAGTCCGGGTGTTCCCACTGAATTCGGGGGCACCGCGACTGCGGGGGGGCATGAGGGAGGGGCAGGTGGTCTAGAGCGGGTTTCGCTCGCATGAATCCGCATCGACACGCCGGTGAGATACCGGCTCGGGCAAGGACCATGCTGGTCGACAGCTGAGGGCCACCGTCGGGTGAGTATCGGTCAGTAAAGGGAAACGCTAGATTTCAGATTCCCATCCCCAGACGAACTCTCCTTCGAGACCTTCGGCCTGCGTTATGATCGGCTCATGTTTGTGCGAAGGGTCCGCTATCTCTATCTCCCCGCAGGGCGTCAGGAGCGCTTGGTGTATCTTGTCAGTCCACAGGACCTCTCCTTGGGGTGTCTCCTTGAAGTTGCCACCCCGACCGCTAAGGTTGGTGTGGGGAATTGCCTCCCTCCAGGTGAGCCCAAGGCGGTGGAGAATTAGTACCGGGTGTCCTCCGATTCACGCCCCTCGATGCGAGGTGCCGCCCGTGGCGAGCACTACTGCGGTTGGGAGGTGAGGCATGGAGCGGGAGAGTGTGAGTGTAGGACCACTTCGGGCAGGCCCCGGGACAAAGGTTACGGGCTGGCTCCCCGTCCCTGGCACGCCGATCGAGATGCCCGTCACTATCGTCAGCGGTACCAGACCCGGACCCCGGCTCGCGGTGACCGCGGGGGTTCACGGGGGCGAGTATCCCGGTATCGAGGCGGCCATCCGCACGGCCTCCCAGCTCGATCCGGCAGACATCTCGGGGACGGTGGTCATCGCCCACATCGTGAACGTCCCTGCCTTCCAGCAGCGCGCCATCTACGTCTGCCCTCTCGACGGCAAAAACCCGAACCGCGTCTTCCCGGGGGACCCCGAGGGGACGGCGAGCGACCGGTTGGCCCACACGGTCTTCACCGAGATCATCGCCGGATCCGACTACTACGTCGACCTGCACGGCGGCGACCTGAACGAGTCGCTCGTCCCCTTCACAATCGTCGCCTCCTCGGGCCGCCCTGACACCGACGCCCGGTCGCTGGCCCTGGCGCAAGCCTACGGGATCCCGTACGTGGTGCGGGGGCGCGTCGGCGGGGCGACGTACGCGGCGGCCGCGCAGCAGGGGATCCCGGCCATTCTCGCCGAGGCGGGCGGGGGAGGGATCCTCGACGAGGCGTCGGTCCAGCGCCACATGAGCGGGCTCTTTAACGTCCTCCGTACCACCGGCATTCTGCCCGGATCCCCCGTCCCAGGAGAGCCGGTGACCGTGCTCACCGGGTTCCACTGGGTCACGTCCAGCCACACCGGGCTCTTCTACGCCGAGGTGTCGCCGGGCGATCGGGTCTCGCGCGGGGCCCGGGTGGGAGAGATCCGCGACTACTTCGGGCGGCGCATGACAGAGGTCACCTCCCCGGAAGAGGGGATCGTTCTCTTTGTGGTGACTTCCCCCGCGACGAACCCCAAGGACCCCCTGTTCGCCGTGGGGACCCCCGGGTAGCTCCCGCCTCCTCCCGGTCGTGGGAGCACCCTTATCCGTGTGTCGCGATAGGAGGGGGGAGCAGGGAGGGGGTTGTGGCGAGAAGGGCGAGGAGTAGAGGCCGCAAGAGGAAAGGGGAGGGGCCCGTGCCGTACGTAGCCTATATACGGTCCAGGTCCTCATCCCCGTGGTCCCAGGGGGCGCATCGTGCGGCGGCACTGCCTTTCGTGTGATGAGAGGACCCAGGCTAAGTAAGGCGTAAGGGGGATCGGCCGCGTTCTTCAAATTTCTCCGGGGGGTGACGTGATGCGAGTGCGGCTCTTGGTGGGGATCCTGATTGCCTGTTTGGTGCCGGTGGGGTTCTGGGCGTCGGCGGGCGCCCAGGCGCCCAAGACCTTGATCATCGCCATCGGCGCGGACCAGACGGGCCTTGACCCCCAGACCGTGCAGAACAACGAGTCGGGGTTCGTGATGTCCACCATCTTCGACTCCCTCGTGAGCTACAAGCTCGGCACGAGCATCCCCGCCCCCGGCCTGGCGGAGTCCTGGACCATCTCGCGGGACGGCCGCGTGTACACCTTCAAGTTGCGGCACGGCGTGTCGTTCCACGACGGGACCCCCATGAACGCCCACACCGTGGCGGAGGACCTGGACCGCGCCATCAATCCCAGCAACCCCTGCTACGTCCTCGCGCGGAAGGGGGTCGACACCTACGACGACTTCACCTTCGGGTCCGTGAAGGAGGGGAACGTCGCCAAGATGGAGGTGGTGGACGACTACACGCTGCGGTTCACGCTGCCCAAGCCCAACGCCCCGTTCCTGTCCAGCCTGGCCATGGTGTGGCAGGGCATCATGTCGCCCACGGCCACGAAGAAGTACAACTGCGATGCGAGCCAGCACCCGGTCGGGACGGGCCCCTTCAAGTTCGTGGAGGCCGTGCGGAACGACCACATCACGGTGGAGGCCAATCCCGCCTACTGGGGCGGGCGGCCGAAGGTGGACCGGATCATCTTCCAGATCGTGCCCGAGAGCGCGACCCGCATGCTGAAGCTCGAGCGGAACGAGGTGCAGATCCTGGCCGACGTCCCTCCCTCGGACTACGCCCGCGTGACCGGAAACCCCCAGCTTCGGCTCTACACCCAGCCGGGCCTCACGATCCTCTACGTGGCCATGTCCAACGACCGGGGGCCCTTCGTGGACCCGCGGGTCCGGCAGGCCATGAACTACGCGGTGGACAAGGAGGCCATCAACAAGGG
>Ga0070738_10006603_pt1 | contig 12061 bp, 10 predicted proteins | sample Coa_R2_2_FD_66446 | JGI IMG/M metagenome (GOLD analysis project Ga0070738, IMG submission 66446) | Surface soil microbial communities from Centralia Pennsylvania, which are recovering from an underground coalmine fire - Coalmine... | ecosystem: Environmental > Terrestrial > Soil > Unclassified ... | reverse complement strand
GCGGTTATCACACCGCGGCGTATAACGCCGGCCGGGTGACCGGCCGCCTGGTCGAGCGGATCGAGCCGCTTTTGGGCGTGCCGCCCTCTTCGGAGCCGCCAACGCAGCCATTCCCTCTCATCGCGAGGCTCGGCTATGGCGGCGACGCGGATAGGATAGGCAAGGAGTGATCAAGCTACGCGACCTTTTCGGCCCCGGCCTTGACGCCGCGCTCGCCGAGCGCGAAGCGGCGGGTCTTTGCGTCGACAGCCGCAAGGCGAAGCCAGGCGACGTCTTTTTCGCGCTGGCGGGCGCCAAGAGCGACGGGCTTGAATTCGTCGCCGACGCGGCGGCGCGGGGCGCGAAGATCATCGTCGCCGAGCGCAAGCCCGATCAACTTCCCGACGATGTCGAATTGGTGCGCGTCGCCGACGCCCGGGCGGCGCTGGCGCACGCCGCGTCACGCTTCTTTCCGCGCCAGCCGGCGACGATCGTCGCGGTGACCGGCACCAGCGGCAAGACCTCGGTCGCGGAATTCACCCGCCAGATCTGGGGCGAAATCGGCTTCGAAGCCGCTTCGCTCGGCACGATCGGCATCGTCTCGCCGAAGAGCAATGTCTATGGCGCGCTGACCACGCCCGACCCGATCGCCCTGCACCGCGCGCTTGACGAGCTTGCCGGCGCCGGCGTCACGCATCTGGCGATGGAGGCCTCTTCTCATGGCCTCGATCAGAAGCGCCTCGACGGGGTGCGCCTCGTCGCCGGCGCCTTCACCAATCTGTCGCGCGACCATCTCGACTATCACGGCGACCTCAAATCGTACCTTGCCGCCAAGCTGCGGCTGTTCAAGGAATTGCTCGCGCCGGGCGCGGCGGCGGTCGTCGACGCCGACGGCGACGCGGCCGGCGATGTCATCGCCGCCGCGCGGACGCGCGGCCTCGATCTGGCGACGGTCGGAAAAGCCGGCCAGACGATCCGACTGGTTTCCGCCGAGCGCGCCGGCTTCGCCAATCGCTTGACGCTGAGCTATGGCGGCCGCGAGCGCCGCGTCCTTCTGCCTCTGCCGGGCGATTTTCAAGTCTCCAACGCGCTCGTCGCCGCGGGGCTTTGCCTCGCGACGGGCTGCGACGCGCAGAAAGTCTTCGCGGCGCTCGAAACTCTGCAAGGCGCGCCGGGCCGCCTCGAACGCGTCGGCGAGACGCGCGGCGCGTCCGTCTTCGTCGACTACGCGCACAAGCCCGACGCGCTCGACAAGGCGCTCGCCGCCTTGCGTCCTTTCGTGTTCGGCCGGTTGATCGTCGTCTTCGGCTGCGGCGGCGACCGGGACGCCGGCAAGCGGCCGATCATGGGCGAGATCGCGACCCGTCGCGCCGATGTGACGATCGTCACCGACGACAATCCGCGCTCCGAGGACCCGGCGTCGATCCGCGCTGCAATTCTCGCCGCCGCGCCCGGCGCGATCGAGATCGCCGATCGCGGCGAGGCGATCAAATCGGCCGTCGCCATGCTCCGGCGGGGCGACGCGCTGCTGATCGCCGGCAAGGGCCATGAGACCGGCCAGATCGTCGGCGACCACGTCCTGCCTTTCTCCGACGCGGAAGCGGCGCGGGCGGCGCTGAAAGACATCGCCGCATGAGCGAGGCGCTTTGGACCCCGGACGAGCTTAAGGAAACCCTCGGCGCGCCGACCAGCGCGCCCGCGGCGCCGATTCGCGGCGTTTCGATCGACACGCGCACCTTGCAGGCGGGCGATCTCTTCTTCGCGATCAAGGGCGATGCGAGCGACGGCCACGCCTATGTCGAGCGCGCTTTCGCCGCCGGCGCAGCCGCCGCGGTGGTCGCCCGCGACAAGGCCGAGGCTCTCGCCGACCATGGCGCGCTTTTCGCGGTCGACGATACGTTGCGGGCGATTGAGCGGCTCGGCGCCATGGCGCGCCGGCGGACGAAAGCGCGAATCGCCGCGGTGACCGGCTCGGTCGGCAAGACCAGCGCCAAGGAAATGCTGCGCGTCGTACTCAGCAAAGTGGGCGCGACGCATGCCGCGGCCGCCTCGTACAACAATCATTGGGGCGTGCCGCTGACCTTGGCGCGCATGCCGGCTTCCGCCGCGTTCGGCGTTTTCGAGATCGGGATGAATCATGCCGGCGAGATCACGCCGCTCGTCGCCCTGGTGCGCCCGCACGCAGCCCTGGTGACGGCGATCGCGCCGGTCCATATCGAGCATCTCGGCTCGCTCGAGGCGATCGCCGAAGCCAAGGCCGAGATTTTTACCGGGCTCGAGCCGGGCGGCGCGGCGATCCTGCCGCGCGACGCGCCGCAATTCGATCTCTTGCGGCGCCGCGCCGAGGCGGCGGGCGCGCGCATCGCGACATTCGGCGCCGGACGGGAGGCGGACGCGCGCCTCGTCGAGTGCCGGCCGCAGAGCCGCGGCTCGCATGTCGAAGCGCGCATTTTCGGCCGCAGCATCGTGTTCGAGCTTGGCGCGCCGGGCCTGCACATGGCTCAGAACGCGCTCGGCGTCGTCCTTGTCGCTCATGCCCTGGGCGTCGAGATCGAGGCGAGCGCCGCCGCGCTCGCCGACTTCGCGCCCGCGAAAGGGCGTGGCGAGCGCATCATCCTGCACGCCAAAGACGGCGCCGTCACGTTGATCGACGAGAGCTACAACGCCAACCCCGCCTCGATGCGCGCCGCGCTCGACCTGCTCGGCGCCGCCGAGCCGGGGCGCGGCGGCCGACGCATCGCGGCTCTCGGCGACATGCTGGAGCTCGGCCCGCAGGGCCCGGCTATGCATGTAGCGCTCGCGGCGGACCTTGCGCGCAACCGCGTCGATCTTCTCTTCTGCGCCGGGCCGCTGATGCGCGGCCTCTACGAGACGGCCCCTCAAGCGATGCGCGGCGCCTGGGCGGCCAAGGCCGTCGACATAGAGAAGCCGCTTTTCGACGCTTTGCGGGGCGGCGACGTGGTGATGGTCAAGGGGTCGAACGGCAGCCGGATGGGGCCGGTCGTCGCCGCGCTGAAAACGAATTTCTCTGGCGACGCCAGCGCCGCATAGATAGGGATTTTCAATGCTCACCTGGCTCGCCGATTTCTCGCATCTGTTCAGCCCGTTCAATCTCTTTCGCTACCTCACCTTCCGCACGATCGGCGCGGCGGGCACCGGTCTGTTCTTCGTGTTCTTCTTCGGGCCGGCGATCATCTCGGCGCTTCGCCTGAAGCAGGGCAAGGGACAGCCGATCCGGCTCGACGGCCCGCAATCCCATCTCCTCACCAAGAAAGGCACGCCGACAATGGGCGGGCTGATGATCCTTTCGGGGCTCATCGTCTCGGCCTTGCTCTGGGCCAATCTCGAAAGCCCCTATGTTTGGATCGTGCTGTTCGTGACGGTCGGCTTCGGCGCGATCGGCTTCTACGACGATTACCTCAAAGTGACGAAGCAATCGGACCGCGGCTTTTCCGGCCGCTCGCGCCTGGCTTGCGAATTCGCAATCGGGGTTCTCGCCTGCCTGGCGATGATCTATGTCGGCGGCCCCGGCGCGACCTCCCTCGCCGTGCCTTTCGTCAACGGCTTCGTCGTCGATCTCGGCTGGGGCTTTCTGCTCTTCGGCGCGTTCGTCATCGTCGCCTTCGGCAATGCGGTCAATCTCACCGACGGGCTCGATGGGCTCGCCATCGTGCCGGTGATGATCGGCGCGGCGACGCTCGGCCTGATCGCCTATCTGGTCGGCAATCTGTTCTTCGCCCGCTATCTCGGCATCAATCATGTGCCGCATGCCGGCGATCTCGTCGTCGTCTGCGGCGCGCTGATCGGCGCCGGAGTCGGCTTTCTCTGGTTCAACGCGCCGCCGGCGCAAATTTTCATGGGCGATACCGGCTCGCTCGCCTTGGGCGGTCTGCTCGGCGCGACGGCGGTCGCGATCAAGCACGAAATCGTGCTGGCGATCGTCGGCGGCTTGTTCGTCGTCGAGGCGCTTTCGGTCGTCGTGCAAGTCGCCTCGTTCAAGATGACCGGCAAGCGCGTCTTCAAGATGGCGCCGATCCATCATCATTTCGAGCAGCTCGGCTGGTCCGAGCCGCAGATCGTCATGCGCTTCTGGATCGTCGCCTTCGTCCTGGCGATGGTCGGCCTCTCGACCCTGAAGCTGAGGTGACATGATCCCGGTCGCCGGCTTCAAGGATCGCAAAGTCGCGCTGTTCGGCCTGGGCGGCTCTGGCCTCGCGACGGCGCGCGCGCTGCTCGCCGGCGGCGCCGAGGTCGCCGCCTGGGACGACGGAGAGGCCGCGCGGCAAAAGGCCGGCGAGGCCGGCCTGCCGGTTGTCGATCTCGCCGAGGCGGACTGGCGCGGCTTCGCCGCCTTGGTCCTCGCGCCAGGCGTGCCGCTGACCCATCCCGAGCCGCACTGGACAGTGAAGAGGGCGCGCGCGGCCGGCGTCGCGACGATCGGCGATATCGAGCTTTTCTGCCGCGAGCGCCGACGCTTCGCTCCGCGCGCGCCTTTCGTGGCGATCACCGGGACCAACGGCAAATCCACCACCACGGCGCTGGTCGCCCATTTGCTGCGCGAGGCTGGCCGCGACGTTCAACTCGGCGGCAATATCGGCACGCCCATCCTAGAACTCGCCGCGCCGGCCGAAAGTCGCATTCACGTCATCGAATGCTCTTCCTTCCAGATCGACCTTGCGCCGTCGATCGATCCGACCGTTGGCGCGCTGATCAATCTGACGCCGGACCATCTCGACCGCCACGGTACGATCGAGAACTACGCCGCCATCAAGGAGAGGCTGGTCGCGCAAGCCGGGGTTGCTCTGGTCGGGCTCGACGATGAATTCTGCCGCGCCATTGCGGCGCGGCTCGCCTCGCGCGATGCGCGGGACCGGCGCCTGGTGACGATTTCCGCGAAGCCAGCGCTTTCGGCCGATATTTCTTTCGCGGGCGGCGCGATCCGCTGGGGCGATATTCGGCTTGAGCTTGCCGGGGCCGAAGCATTGCGCGGCGCGCATAACGCGCAGAACGCCGCCTTCGCCGCCGCCGCCGCCCGCGAGCTTGGTCTTTCATTCGGCGAGATCGTGCGCGGCCTGAAAAGCTTCCCCGGCTTGGCGCACCGCATGGAGCAGGTCGGCCGGATCGATCGCGTGATCTTCGTCAACGATTCGAAGGCGACCAACGCCGACGCCGCGGAGAAAGCGCTGCTCTCCTTTTCCGACATTTTCTGGATCGCCGGCGGCAAGGCCAAGGAGGGCGGCATCGAGCCGTTGCGGCCGCCCTTTCCTAAGATCGCCAAAGCCTATCTCATCGGCGCGTCGAGCGAGGCTTTCGCCAAGACGCTCGAGGGGCGGGTTCCGTTCGAGCGTTGCGGCGCGCTCGACGCCGCGACGGCCGCCGCGGCGCGCGACGCCGCCGCAAGCTCCGCGAAAGAGCCGGTTGTTCTCCTGTCGCCCGCCTGCGCCTCTTACGATCAGTTCGCCAATTTCGAAGCGCGCGGCGACAGATTCCGCGCCTTGGTCAAAGACCTCGTCGCCGCGCATAAGGACGTCGACGCGCATGGTTGAGCTGGGCGTCACTTTCGCCAACGCCGATGCAGGCCGCTGCACGCCCCCCCTTCCGCTTGCGGGAGAGGGCTGGGGTGAGGGTAAGCCGCGACGTTTGACGATCGCTTTTGCCGCCGCGTACCCTCATCCGGCGCTTCGCGCCACCTTCTCCCGCAAGCGGGAGAAGGGTTGCCGCCGCCGCGCACATGCGACGCCGCATTTTCTCGCAAGCAAATGGAGGCGTTGTGACCGCGGTCCGCGACCGTCGCTACAGCGGGCGATTCTTGGTTAACCAATGTCGCGTAGGGTCGATCGGATGACACCTGCTGTGGAGGCGCTTCATGCCGTCGCGCGCTGAACGCGGGCTTTTCGCCGATTGGTTTCGCACCGTCGATCGCTGGCTGATCGGCTGTTTCGGCGCGCTGATGGTGATCGGCCTGGTCATGACCCTCGCCGCGAGCCCTGCCGTCGCCGAGCGGCTCAACCTGCCGACTTTCCATTTCGTCAATCGTCAGGCGGCGCTACTTCTGCCCTCGGCGCTGCTGATGATCGCCACCTCCTTCCTGTCGCCGCGCTATGTACGGCGCGCCGCTTTGATCGTCTTTGTCGTCAGCCTGGCTTTGATCGTCCTGGCCTTGATGTTCGGCGTCGAGATCAAGGGTTCACGGCGCTGGATTTTCGGCGTCCAGCCGTCGGAATTCCTCAAGCCCGCCTTCGTCGTCCTCGCCGCCTGGGCGTTTTCCGAGGGGGCGAATGGCCGCACGAAATTCGCCGGCGTCGGCATCGCGCTCCTGCTTTTGCCCCTGTCGATCGGCCCGCTGATCATGCAGCCGGATTTCGGCCAGACCATGCTGATCTCGCTGGTCTGGGCGGCGCTCTTCTTCATGGCCGGCCTGCATTGGTTCTGGGTGGCCGGCGTCGGCGGCGTCGGCGCGGTCGGCGCGATGCTGGCGTTCCGTTTCTCGCCGCATGTCCATGAGCGCGTGCTGCGCTTCATCGATCCCGATTCCAGCGGCGGACTCGTCGACACATTCCAGGTCGACACGGCCTTGCAGAGCATTCTTTCCGGCGGCTGGCTCGGCCGTGGGCCCGGCGAGGGCGTCTATAAACGCATCCTGCCCGACGCGCACACCGACTTCGTCTTCGCGGTGACCGGCGAAGAATTCGGCATGATCGCCTGCCTGGCGCTGATCGCCTTTTTCGGCTTCATCGTGCTGCGCGGCCTTCTCCTCGCGGCGCGCAACGAAGACCCGTTCTGCCGCTTCGCCGCCGCGGGCCTCGTCATCATGTTCGGCGTGCAAAGCTGGATCAACATGGCCGTGAACCTGCGGGCGATTCCCGCCAAGGGCATGACGCTGCCCTTCATCTCCTATGGCGGCTCGTCGATCCTCGCTCTGGCGCTCGGCATGGGCTTCTTGATCGCCTTGACGCGCAAGCGCCCGCGCGCGGTGCTGACCGCGGCGCCCTTGGCGGAGGCGCCTTGAGCGCGGCGCGGGCGATCCTGATCGCCGCCGGCGGCACTGGCGGCCATCTTTTTCCCGCTCAAGCCTTGGCTGCCGCCTTGGCGGCGCGCGGCGTCGCCGCGGAGCTGGCGACCGACGAGCGGGCGCTGAAATATGGCGGCGATTTTCCGGCGCGGGCGATCCACCCCATTCCCTCGGCGACGCCGACCGGCGCCGGAATGGTCTCCAAAGCGCGCGCGGCGCTGACGCTCGCCCGAGGAACGCTGGTCGCTCGCGCGCTGATCAAGAAAATCGCGCCGCTGGCGGTGGTCGGCTTTGGCGGCTACCCGACAGTGCCGCCGCTTCTCGCCGCCGCCTGGCTCGGCCTGCCGACCTTGCTGCACGAGCAGAACGCGGTGATGGGCCGCGCCAATCGCTTCCTTGGGGGGCGCGTCGGCCTCATCGCCACAGGCTTTCCGGCGCTGAAAGGCGTCGACGACAAGCTCCGCGCCAAGGCGCGCTATACCGGCAATCCGGTGCGGCCCGCCGTCCTCGCCGCCGCGGCAGGGCCGTTTCCCGATTTCGCCGACGGTTGCTTGCGCCTGCTCGTCACCGGCGGCTCGCAAGGCGCGCGCGTCATGGCGGATGTCGTGCCGACGGCGCTGGCGCTGCTGAACGAAGGCGAACGCCGGCGCCTGCGTCTGACCCAGCAGGCGCGCGGCGAGGATAAGCAGCGCGTCGCCGAGGCCTGCGCCGCGCTCGATTTTCCGGTCGAACTCGCCGAATTCTTCAGCGATTTGCCTGATCGCATTGCTTCCGCGCATCTCGTGATCGGGCGGGCCGGCGCCTCGACCGTATCGGAGCTCGCGGTGATCGGCCGTCCGTCCATTCTTGTGCCGTTCCCGCATGCGCTGGATCAGGACCAAGCCGCCAACGCCGCGACGCTCGAAGCGGCCGGCGCGGCGGAGGTCGTGCCGCAGCGCGAATTCACGCCGGAGCGTCTCGCCGCCTCGCTGCGCAAGGCGCTCGCCGATCCTGCGCCGCTCGCCGCGGCGGCCGCGGCCGCGAAGGCCGCCGGCGTTCCCGATGCGGCGGAACGGCTCGCCGATCTGGTCGTCAGAGCCGCCGGACTCGGCGGCAAAAGGTGACCGCCGCGCACAAGCGCGCTTGCTTCCCCGGCGCTTCGTCTTATCTCTGAGCCAGTCGATTTCGAGGGCTCTTCGCGCATGGCCAATTGGACCCTGCTTCCTGACCGGAGCGTGCTCAGCGTTGCGGGAGACGACGCGGCGAGTTTTCTGCATGGGCTCGTCACCAGCGATGTCGAGAGTCTCGCGGCCGGCCAGGCGCGCTTCGCCGCGCTGCTAACGCCGCAGGGAAAGATTCTCTTCGATTTCTTCATCTATCGCGCGCCGGAAGAGGCCGTCTTCCTCATCGATTGCCCGTCGCAGAACGCCGGCGATCTCGCCAAGCGCCTCGGCTTCTATCGCCTGCGGGCCAAAGTGACGATCGCCGACCTCGGCGCGGAGAAGGCGGTCGCGGTCTGCTGGACGGACCCGCCGCAGGCCGCCGACGGCCTCGTTTTCGCCGATCCGCGCGAAGCCCGCCTCGGCTTTCGCGCCATTCTGCCGCGCGCGGCGGCGCCCGCCTTGGATCAGGCGCGCATCGATCAATACGAAGCCCATCGCATCGCGCTCGGCGCGCCCAAGGGCGGCGTCGATTTCGTCTATGGCGACGCTTTTCCGCACGACGCCAATATGGACCTGCTGCACGGCGTCGATTTCGACAAGGGCTGCTATGTCGGCCAGGAAGTAGTCTCGCGCATGCGCCATCGCGGCGGCGTGCGCAAGCGCGTCGTCAGGGTAAAGCTGGCCCAGTCCGCGCCGGGCGTCGGAACCCCGATCCTCGCCGGCGAGTCGACAATCGGCGCGCTCGGCTCGACCGCCGGCGGCGAAGGCCTGGCGCTTTTGCGGATCGACCGGCTTGCCGAAGCCCAGCAAGCAGGCCGGCCGCTCACCGCCAATGGCGTCGCCCTCAGCGCGGACAGCGCGCCCGGTTGATTTTAGTATTGTTCAATTATCACGTTATCTTTAGTTGAAATAAAATTCTCGGCCGTTTACACCGCGCGTCATGAAGCTGAGCGACTGGCTGACGCGCCATAACGTCAAACGCGCCGATTTCGCCCGCCGCATCGGCGTCTCGCCCGGCGCGATTACCCAGATCTGCCGCGACGAGGGCGCCTGGATTTCGCGCGAGACGGCAGAGCTCATTTTCAAGGAGACCCGCGGCGCCGTCACGCCCAACGATTTCCTCGGCGCCGTCTTCAGCCCCAATCAGGAAAGCGAAATGTCCCATTCGGTGACCGAAGCGGTCGAAGCGCTGGCGGCCGGGGAGATCGTCATCGTCACCGATGACGACGATCGCGAGAACGAAGGCGATCTCATCTGCGCGGCGACTTTATGCACCACCGAGAAGATGGCCTTCATCATCCGCTATGGCTGCGGCATCGTCTGCGCGCCGCTGACGACGCAGGAAGCGCAGCGCCTGCATCTCTCGCCGATGGTGGCGATGAACGAGGCGCCGCTCGGCACCGCCTTCACCGTGTCGGTCGATGTGAAGCATGGCCTGACCACCGGCATTTCCGCCGAGCAGCGCGCCAACACCGCCCGCGCGCTCGCCAACCACAACATGGCGGCGAGCGATTTCGCGCGGCCGGGCCATGTCTTTCCGCTCATCGCCAAGGAAGGCGGCGTGCTGATGCGCTCCGGCCATACCGAGGCCGCGGTCGATCTCTGCAAGCTCGCTGGCCTGCCGCCGGTCGCGGTGATTTGCGAGCTCGCCAATGACGACGGAACGGTCATGGTCGGGCCGCAAATCGAAGCTTTCGCCCAGAAGCACAACCTGAAGCGCATCTCGGTCGCCGACCTCATCGCCTATCGCCAAGCGCGCGAAAAGCTGGTCGAGCGGGTGGCGAGCTTCCCGGTCAAGAGCGAGATCGGCGAGCTCGCCGGCTTCGCCTATCGCACGCCTTTCGACTCGGTTCTCAATTTCGCCTTCGTCTACGGCCCGATCGGCGACGGGCGCGACGTGCCGGCGCGCCTGCATCGGACGGACATTGTCAGCGACATTTTCGGCGGCGGCGTCATTCCGCGCACGCTCAAGCGCTTCAAGCAGGAGGGGCGCGGCGTTCTCGTCTATTTGCGCGACGGCTCGGCCGGCGTCCCGACCAATTTGACGACGACCGACCCGGCGGCGAGCTCGGAAAATGTCCGCGCCACGCAATGGCGGGAAATCGGCCTCGGGGCGCAAATCTTGCGCGATCTCGGCGTATCGTCGATTCGGCTCAGGACGGAGAATCCGAGAAAGTACGTCGGGCTTTCCGGCTTCGGCATCGAAATATCAGCCGTCGAAGGGCTCGATTGCTGAGTCTTCGCATTTAAGCGGACGTCAGGCGCTTCGGCGCGTCCAGACGACGAATGTCAAAGCGTTGGCCTCGTCCAGGGTCTGAACCGGCCCCGGCTCAAATCCATATTCCTTGAGAACGTCCTCCGGCGTGCGGCCGGGGCCGACGCCGGGAAACACGGTCACGCCGCCCGGCAAGGCGACCTTCGCCGCCCGGCAGAGATAAAAACCGTCGCAACCGAGATCGAGAAACAGCTTGTAGACATAGGGGCCGCCGAGAATGGCGATCGTCCCTTTTTCGAGCCCGAGCTTCAGGCAAGCTTCAGAAAAAGAGGCGCCCGCCGGATTCCAGAGGAAGCCGCGCGGAAAATTCGGATCGGGGGCGAGCGAGGCGATCTGCCGGGTCAGGACCAGGCGCCGGCGGTTGGGCGAATCGGCCTGGTATTCGTAGGAGTTGCGGCCCTGGACGACAGCGTCGGCGCGGGCCAATTCGCGTTCGAAGAATTTCTTGTCGGCGTCGAAAATCAGCGCGTTCGGCATCAATCCGGTCGAATCGGCGATCATGCCGTCAGACGAGACAATGGCGTAGCCAAGAATGCGAAAGGGTCCTGGCATGGGAGCGGTCTCTGGCGCGGCGCTTAGGCGGCGGTGAGCGGCGGGTTGCCGGAAGCAGGCGGATGGCCGATTGCGAGAAGGACCGATGACATGAGCGCCCCCTTTGTCTCTTGGCGTCCCGTCGACCTCGTTCAAGCTGTAGCCGCGGCGCTCTTCCGGATCAAGCCGCGCCTTTAGGCGCCGGCATTGGATTTGACCGGCAAAAGCCCTATCTCTGGCCCGGACAGTCGCTCGCGCCGGCGAAGCGAGCCCGGTTTCTTGGAGCTTTCAGACGCATGTCGACCGATTACGTGTCGGAGAATCTTTCGCTTCCCGATCTTTCGCGCCATTTTCCCAATATGATCGCCGGCGACAAGAAGAGCGCGACTTGGCCCTATTTCCGGAAGGAGATCGATCATACCTGGTACGTCGATCGGCGCGATCCGCAGATCGGTTTCATTAACAAGGACGAAGCCGCCATTCTTTACGCCAATGCGCGCCTTTTCGCCGGAAAGAGCGGCTTGGAGATCGGCGCCTGGCGCGGCTGGTCGAGCTGCCATCTTCTCGCCGCCGGCCTGGGAACTTTGCATATCGTCGAGCCGAAGCTCGCCGACGCGAATTGGAATCGCGAATTCGCCGAGGCCGTCAAAGCCGTCGGAGGTGGCGAGCGGGCGATTTTCGTTCCCGGGCTCAGTCCCGCCGAGGTCGTCCGTCTCGGCGAAAACGGTCAGCGATGGTCCTTCGCCTTCATCGACGGCGACCATGACGGCGATGCGCCGAAGAACGACGCCCTGGCGACCATCCGCTTCCTGGAGCCGACCGCGATGGTCCTCTTTCACGATCTCGCCTCGCCGCATGTTGCGGCGGCGCTGCATGCCCTGAAGGCGCAAGGCTGGCGTACCTTGGTCTATCAAACCGCCCAGATCATGGGCGCCGCTTGGCGCGGCGACATCGCGCCCGTCGCGCATAAGCCCGATCCGAGCCAAACCTGGCGCCTACCGGATCATCTCGCCGGCCTGGCGATATGACCGACCGTCATTGCGACGAACAATCTCTTTATAGGACAGGGCGCAATGACGGTGCGTCGGCTCAAAGCTCGGCGCTGACGATCGCCCACCAGAA